>Ga0126380_10000160_pt1 | contig 18198 bp, 15 predicted proteins | sample PanSoiMetPlot_26_FD_92544 | JGI IMG/M metagenome (GOLD analysis project Ga0126380, IMG submission 92544) | Tropical forest soil microbial communities from Panama - MetaG Plot_26 | ecosystem: Environmental > Terrestrial > Soil > Tropical forest > Bulk soil | place: Panama | collected 2016-02-17
AGCACGAAGGGCGTGCGCTTGCCGATGGCGCGGAACGCGAGCGCAGTGAGCGAGAGCGTCCCGCCCTCCCCGTTGTTGTCGGCGCGCAGCAGGATCAGCACGTATTTGAGCGTGACCACGATGATCAGCGCCCACAGGATGAGCGACAGCACGCCGAGCACGTTGGCGCGCGTCACGGCTCCGCTCTCGCTGGCGGCAACAACCGCCTCGCGAAAGGCATAGAGCGGGCTGGTGCCGATGTCGCCGTAGACGACGCCGAGACTGCCGAGGGTCAAAACCCAAAAGCGGCTGCCCGGGACGGCTTCGCCGTTGGTTCCGGATGCAGCATCTGGCGCTAAGGCTTGTGGCGCGACTTTCGCCATAGAACGCGTTCGAATGACCCTGGCGGAAGGGCGCCCCTTATAGCACCGGGTCCATATCGGCAATACAGATGATGTCGCAGATCACGGCCGATGCACCGTCGGCCGGCGGGCCGCACGACAGGTCGGGACGGTTGGCGGCCGCGATGCACGCGGAGCGGCCGGGCGCAACAAAGGCCGCGATTTAAGGCTTGAAGCCCGGCGGCAGCGGCGGCTGCCCGCGCATCAGTGTGATGGTGATGCGGCGGTTGGCCGCGATATAGGGGTCGTCGGGAAACAGCGGCGCAGTGTCGGCCTTACCGGCGACCATGAACATGTTGTTGGTCGGCACGCCTTCCTGCTCGAGGATCTGCCGCACGCTGTTGGCGCGGTCGGCCGACATTTCCCAGGCGCCGTAGCCGGGCCGCGACGGCAGCCGCGTCGCCGACGTGTGACCCGTGACGGTGATGCGGTAGGGCAGCAGCTTGATCTGCCCGGCGAGTTTCTGGATCAGGTGCCGCGCACGCTCGTACGGCTCCTTGGCTCCTTCGGGAAACATGGAGCGGCCGTCGTTGTCGACGAGCTCGATGTTGAGGCCGTCCGGAGTCTGCTCGAACAGCACCTGCGACGACAGCTCGGCGAGCTCTGGCATGCTCTGCAGCGACTGGCGCAGCGACGTGGTGGCGAGCGCGAAGGAGCGGTCCTCATCCAGCGTGCTCACGTACTTGCTGTGGCGGTCGCGATCGTCGTCGCTGGCCGACGCCCGGCTGTCGTCCTTGAACGTAGTGTTCTTCGGCTTGGGACGCGACGGCAGGCCCTCGATCTCGACGACGCCGGAACGGCGGACCTCGGTCTGCACGCCGAACGCTTCGCGCATGGAGCCGGCGACGATCTGCAGCTTCTTCTGGTCCTGAGTGGAGAACGCCACCAGCATGACGAAGAAGCTGACGAGGAGCCCCATCAGGTCGGCGAAGGTCACGAACCAGCCGTGACCGCCGGTATGTCCTGCTTCCTTGCGCCGTGCCATCGTGTTCGGTCCGCGCTCCGCCGGCGTTACGCCGGGGCCGTCTCGGCCTCGTCGTGCCGATGCTTCTCGGGCAGGTAGGCGAGCAGCATTTCACGCACGAGCGCCGGGCTCTTGGCATCGCGGATCATCAGCACGCCGTCGATGATGAGGGTACGGTTGATCTCCTCATCGACCAGCTTGAGGTGCAGCTTGTCGGCGAGCGGGAGGCACAGCAGGTTGGCGACGGCGGCGCCATAGAATGTCGCCAGCAGCGCCACCGCCATGAACGGGCCGAGCTTGGACGGGTCGGTCATGTTGGCGAACATCTGCACCATGCCGATGAGCGTGCCGATCATGCCGAAGGCGGGCGCGCAGTCGCCCACTGCGCGATAAATCTTCTGACCTTCGTCGAGGTGGGTCAGGAAGTTGTCGCGGTCGCGCTCGAGATTGTCGCGAATGAAATCGGTGTCATAGCCGTCGGCCACGAAGCGGATGCCCTTGGCCAGGAACGGATCGTCGATCTCGATCTTTTCCAGCCCGATCGGGCCCTGCTTGCGCGCGATCTCGGCGAGCCCGGCGATCTGGTCGACCAGCTCGCGCTGGGTGATGCGCCGCATGGTGAAGGCGAACCTGGCCCCGAGCGGGAGCCCGTGGAAGATCGACGACAAGGGAAAGCGGATGAGCGTGGCAGCGAACGAGCCGCCGAAGATGACGATGAACGCATGGACGTCCACGAACATCCGGAGGTCGCCGCCCATCAGAATGAGGGTGACGAGCACGACGGCTCCGGCAGCAAGACCGAGCCCCGTTGCGATATCCATGGAAAACTCCGACCCGGGACGCCACCCCGCGCCGTCCCACCCAGCGCCAAGGCGACCCTAGCGGGACGCGCTTAAAGTTGCGTAAAGGGTTGTGTAAGATGCCCTGGGATCAGGGAAATTGCGGCCCGCCGCGGGGGCAATGAGGCGGCGCGCCGTGCCGCCCATCGAGGCCGCTTCACGCGCGCCAAGGCCTGCGCTATTGGACGCTCAAGGCGAAGGCTTCGAGGGGTTGCCGCGCCATCAGGAGGATGCCATGCGCGAGATCGGCCACTTCGTCGGCGGAAAAGAGGTGAAGGGAACCTCGGGGCGCTTCGGCGACGTATTCAACCCCAATACCGGCGAGGTCCAGGCCAAGGTGGCCCTGGCCAAGCGCTCGGAAGTCGAGCACGCGATTGCGGTGGCCGACGTGGCGCAGCCGGCCTGGGCCGCCATGAACCCGCAGCGGCGCGCCCGCGTTCTGTTCCGCTTCCTCGAACTGGTGCAGAAGGAGTTCGACAGCCTGGCCAAGCTGCTGTCCTCCGAGCACGGCAAGACGTTTGCGGATTCCAAGGGCGACATCCAGCGCGGGCTCGAGGTGGTGGAGTTCGCCTGCGGCATCCCGCATCTCATGAAGGGCGAGTTCAGCGAAAGCGCGGGCCCCGGCATCGATCTCTACTCGATGCGCCAGCCGCTCGGGGTTGTCGCCGGCATCACGCCGTTCAACTTCCCTGCCATGATCCCGATGTGGAAATTCGCACCGGCGCTGGCCTGCGGCAACGCCTTCATCCTGAAACCGTCGGAGCGCGACCCGTCGGTGCCGATGCGCCTCGCGGAGCTCCTCATGGAGGCGGGCCTGCCGGCCGGCGTGCTCAACGTCGTCAACGGCGACAAGGAGGCGGTCGACACCATCCTCACCGACGCACGCATCAAGGCGGTGGGCTTCGTCGGCTCCACGGCGGTGGCGGAATACATCTTTGCCACCGGCACGGCGAACGGCAAGCGCGTGCAGTGCTTCGGCGGCGCCAAGAACCACATGATCGTGATGCCAGACGCCGACATGGACCAAGCGGTCGACGCCCTGGTCGGAGCCGGCTACGGCTCCGCGGGCGAGCGCTGCATGGCGGTGTCGGTGGCGGTGCCGGTGGGCAAGAAGACCGGCGACATGCTGATCGAGAAGCTGGTGCCGCGGGTCGAGAGCCTGAAGATCGGGCCGTCGAGCGATCCCCAGGCCGACTATGGTCCGCTGGTCACCCGCGCGCATCTCGACAAGGTGAAAAGCTATGTCGACCTCGGCGTGAAGGAAGGCGCCAAGCTCCTGGTCGATGGGCGCGGCTTCAAGCTGCAGGGTTACGAAAACGGCCACTTCATGGGCGGCTGCCTGTTCGACCAGGTGACGCCGTCCATGCGCATCTACCGCGAGGAGATTTTTGGTCCGGTGCTGTCCGTGGTGCGCGCCAAGGACTACGAGGAAGCGCTGCGGCTGCCCTCGGAGCACGACTACGGCAACGGCGTCGCCATCTTCACGCGCGACGGCGACACCGCGCGCGACTTCACCAGCCGGGTCGAGGTCGGCATGGTCGGCGTCAATTTCGCAATTCCGGTGCCGCTCGCCTATCACACGTTCGGCGGGTGGAAACGCTCCGGCTTCGGCGATCTCAACCAGCACGGGCCGGATGCGATCCGCTTCTATACCCGAACAAAGACGGTGACGTCGCGCTGGCCTTCGGGCACAAAGGAAGGCGCCGAGTTCGTCATTCCGACCATGAAATGACATGACCGTGCAGGCGTCGCGATTCACAAGGCTCATCGGCACGCTGCTGGCCTGCGCCCTCGCCGGCTGCGCCGAGCGCATCGGCGGCCTCGGCGGCGATGGCGCCAGCGCCAGCGGCACCGGGCCACTCGCTGCCGCGCCAACCGGACCGGTAACCAGCGCGCCGCTGCCCACCCAAGTCGGACCGCGCACGCCGCCTCCGGTCAACATGGCCGGACGCTGGACCTTGACGTCGCCCGGATCCGGCGGCTGCGCCATGAACTTCGGTGCCGGCGCCGGTGCGGCCGAAGGCACCATTGCGCCCGAAGGCGGGTGCCCGGGCAACTTCTTCACCAGCCGCAAGTGGGCGTACGAGGAGAACGGGCTGGTCATTCGCGACCACACCGGCCAGCCGCTGGCGCGGCTGGCGCTCGGCAGCACCGGACGCTTCGACGGCCAGGCCACCGGCGGCCAGGCCGTGAGCCTGGGACGCTGAAGCCCGTGGCCGAGTATCGGCTGCACTGCTTCGCGCAGTCGGGAAATTCCTACCGAGCGGCGCTGATGCTCAACCTCATCGGCGCCGACTGGGCGCCGGTCTTCGTCGACTTCTTCCGCAAGGGCGAGCAGCGCACGCCCGAGTTCCGCGCCAACATCAACGAAATGGGCGAATTGCCAGTGCTGGTGCACGGAGCCAGGACGCTCTCGCAGTCGGGCGTCATACTGACCTACTTGGCGGACCGTTCCAGACAATATCGGCCCGACGGCGACGACGAACGGCTCGAGGCACTGCGCTGGATCATCTTCGACAACCAGAAGGTCAACGGCTTTCTCGGGCCGTATCGCTTCCTGCGCATGTTCGCCAAGCCACCTGGCGACCCAAAGGTGCTGGCCTTCCTCAAGGGCCGCATCGACAACAACCTCGCCATCGTCGACAAGCGGCTGGCGACGCGGCCGTTCGTGCTGGGCGCACGGCCGACCATCGCCGACATCTCGCTCGTGGCGTATCTGTACTATCCGGCGGAAGAATTCGGTTTCGACATCGCCGCCGAGCACGCCAACATCGCAGCATGGTTGGCGCGTATGAAGACCCTGCCCGGCTGGGCGCACCCTTATGACCTGATGCCGGGACACCCGTTGCCTGTGACTTCGTAATTGGCGCTTTGCCTCCGTGTCGTTCCCGCGCGAGCGGGAACCCATGAACACTGCCGTCGCGACACATCATCGAACAGTGGTTATGGGTCCCCGCCCCCCGCCTGCGCGGGGGCATGCTTCGCGGGAACGACGGAGCACGATCACCGCGAACTGTGAGCCCGCCGTCGATGGCGATTCGCCGCCGGTCACGAACACTCGTCGGACAACAGGTAGACGATGAGATCCGCCACTCGGCCCGCGTGCCGAGCCGGCCGAGCGAAACGTTGCGCGTCATGCGTTCCCTGGCGCCGTCCGGATGACTCGTTGTGGCCGCGATGCCGTCGATCATCGCGCCTTCGAGGAAAGCCGGATGCACGGAGTCGCAACGCACCTGGGGGCTGAGCCGCGCCCCGTACAGCGCCACCGACTTGGTGAGCAGGCGGACGCCGGAGTGGGTTCAAACGCCGTGGCAGCCTTGCCCTCGGGCGAACAAGCCACTCGTGTACCTCCTGATCTGTCTTCGGCAGATGGCCTTGGCCCACTCGAAAATATCAAGCAGCCTGCCCAGCACGGTCGCTTTCAAGATTCCCTCGAAGCGTATGCATGCCAATCTGATGCAATTCGCAATTGGGTGTGGCTTTTTTGCACTAGCGCAAGGCAGCCCGCTCTGTGATGGTTTCCATGGTCTTCTATCCCAGCAACGGGGGGATCCGATGAAGAAAGTAGTCGTCCTAGTGGTCGCGCTCGTCGCCGCGCTGAACGTCGCGGGCTGTGCGGGTAAAGGCAAGACACCGGTCGCACCCCCACCCCCGCCGCCGATCACCAAGTAGCGCGAAAGCCGGCTGAAGCGGCTCCTTTCGGCCCAGTCCGTTGCCGACCGTGGCAGCGTTGCGCCGAAGACGAGTTGGACAGCGAGGTTGCCGCGTTCGGGGACCGGAATGCAAGGCTGGTTGGCGACAACAAGCCCTAGCTTCTCGGCCGTCGACCGCGGCAACGCTATTGGTTCGATGGCCGATTCGAGGTCGGCGAAGGGTGTGGCAAAGACGACACGCGGCGTAAAATTTCAAACCGCGCGCTCCCGTCGGGTACCGTAGCGGGGGAAATGCAGTACGGTTTGTCAGCGCGTGCGGTGAACCGCGGGGCTGCAGGCACGCTGGCGTCCAACGAGAAGGCTCTGGGAGCCAAAACGATGCGGGACCACCGGAACAGAAGCGGCGTCACCGTCCTGGTAGTCTCGTGGGCGTTAGCGGCGGCATTGCATGTTCCGGCCGCTGGCGCGCAGGGCTCAAGCCAAATGGCCGGCGTGCAGCCGCAAAGCGCGAGCGCAAACCCGAGCAGGACTCGGTCAGCTGCTGCGGCGACAAGGCGGTATTTCGTCGACTTCCGATCGCGAAACGCGCTGAGCTATGGTCATACCTTCTTGCTGTACGGAAAGCTCGACGCGCAGGGCAGAGTCATCAAGAGCACCGTCGCCGGCTTGCATCCTTTCACCGAAAGCAGCATTCCTTGGACCATCGGCCATCTCATCCCCGTTCCCTCGGAGACTGGGGCGAGCGACGGTGACACCGAAGATGAATACATCACGGCGAGCTACCGCATCCTGCTGAACGAGGCCGAGTACAACAAGCTTGTCGCCTACATTAAACAGCATCAGGAGGATTCGCGGCTCTGGCATGCTCTCTTAAAAAATTGCAATTCATGGGTCGGGGACGTTGCGCAATTTTTGGGGCTGAAAACTCCGTACTCTTCGGTTCTGCTGTACCCGGCGGAATATATCACCAGCTTGAGAGAGATTAATGGTGGACGGCGCTATCTCGATCCATCTTTCGCCGGAGGGTCTGATCCGGCCGCCTATGCCTCAAGTGCGACGGAGTCGAATGCTTCAGCGGTGAAGCCGGCCACGACGCGCACGTCAGGCGCGCGCGGATCAGCCGCGCGGCACACGGCCGCCCAAGGGTCGGTCTCCGGCGGGTCGGCGTCGAGCGCATCGGATGTAACGTCTCGCCCTGTATACACCTCGCCGCCTCAAAGCCTTTATTGAAAGACAAGCAGCAACGGCTGCCCGGATTCCATTTTCCGACGATATCGCGGCGAGTCTAGAGCGTCTCCCGTTCTTTTGTCGGGGCGATCGGATCGATTCGATCCGACCCACCTCAACTCGGCACTAAACACCTAACTAGCGGGCGCCGGCGTGGATGGCACGCGCGAGCGCCCGGCCGATGCAGTCGTAGCCGTCGGCCGAGTTGTGCAGCCCGTCCCACCATACCAGGGCGCCTGGGGGCAGGCCGGCATCGATGGCGCGCCGCATCAAGGCGAAGCGCGGAAATAGACCGACTTGCTCCTGGCGCGCCGCATCGGCGATGAGCGCCTGCATGGTCGCGTGCCGCGACGAGGCGAGCACCATTGGCGCATATTGCAGGTCCATTAGCACCACGTCGACGCCGTCCGCCTTGAGGGCGCGCACGCCCTGGATCACCTGGTCTTTCAGTTGGTCGGCACCACCGGCCCAGGTCGCGTCATTGGTTCCCAGTTGCCAGATCACCAGGTCGGGCCGGTGGGTACGGACGTCGCGCTCGAAGCGGCCCGTGCTGCCTGGAATTGTATCGAACAGCCGGCCGCTGTTGACGACCTCGATCTTGGTATCCCGCCGTAGCGCGGCGAGTTCGCGCCGCATCACCTCCGGATAGGTCGCGGCCGAATTGAACACCCCGAAGCCGACGGTGGACGAAGAGCCGATCGCGACGACGCGCAACGGGCCACCGGCATTGAGCCGCGCCCGCGTGCGCGGCAGGCGGACCCCAAGGGACAGGTCCCGATTCGCCGCAAGGCAGATCTCGGCCGCGGACGGAGCGGTCCGCGCTTGGCCCAGCGCGGGGTCGCTGGCTGCGGAAACGAGCGCGGCGGCGATGGGCACGACAAGATGGGCGCCAATCGTGCGACGACGCATGGGTCGTGCCCCCCTTCTTGAGCGCCTCAGATGGGCCAACGGGTGCGCGCCGAGGTTGAACGCGGCCGGCCGCGCGCGTCCCTTACAGAGGCGATTTTCCGGGTGTCGTCAATCGCGCTATATAGCATTTTCCGCCAAGGCTTGGCCGGACTTGATCCGGGCTAGGCACACCCGGTTCGGCGTAAGAAAATGCGAGCGTTTGCACCGTTGCCGGAAGTGCTCTGGGCATGTTCCGATGAGAAGCGACGTAAAGCGATTGGTCTTTCACCTTGGCGGCTACGATCCGGTGACGCCGGAGGCTGCGTATCGGCGCTTCGTTCGCGAATTGCGGCGGTTTGCTGGCACCTGGTCAGCCAGCGCGGCGGCGTCCGAGCAGGAGCTCCGGACCGACGAAGCAGAATGGCGCGTCGTTGCATCCGGCCCGAATTGGCGGGTCGCGACCGAGTATCGTCTGGTCCGTTGGGACGACGTTATTGCAGCGGCAGGCCGGCGGCCGATCTGGCTGCGCCTGCCGCTCGGACTGGTCGCCTTTTGTGACTTTGTCGCGGCCGGCGCCTTCTGGGCCTATCTGCGCACCAACTGGCGCTATGCTGGTTTTTTTCTGTACCCATGGTTTCTGTTCGCCGTCCTGGCCGGCGTCGCGATCGTCATTGCGCTTCTGATCGCCGAGGCCTTCGCTTCGCCGCTCGTCGGCATATTGGCCGGTGCGCTTGCCCTGTCGGCACTGGCGCGATGGCCGGGGCGGCGGCTTTACCTTTCGCTATTGTTCGACGACTGGATCTTCTCGAGTGCCTATCTCCGGCACGGCGATCCGGTACTCGATGCTCGGCTCGAGCGCATCGCCGAGGAGATCAGCGAGGCGGCGCGCGCTGGCGGAACGGACGAAATCGTGATTGTCGGTCACAGCCTCGGTGCCGTGCTTGCCGTCGATCTGTTGGATCGAGTGCTCAAGCGCGATCCAACACTCGGTCAGAGCGGTGCCCTCCTGGCCTTCCTGTCGATCGGTTCGTCCATTCTCAAGATCGGATTACAGCGACGTGCAACGCGCTTGCGCGCCGCGCTTACGCGAGTCGCCTCGGCACCGGGAATATTCTGGGCCGAGTACCAAGCACTCACCGACATCATGAACTTCTACAAGTGCGATCCGATGGCGGCTCTGGGCCTGTCTGCCGCCGGCCGTCCGGTCGTTAGGATTGTGCGCATCCGCGAGATGCTCGCTCCGGCCGCTTATGCGCGCATTCGCCGCAACTTCTTTCGGCTCCACAATCAATTCGTCAGCGCCAACGACCGGCGCAACGCCTACGATTATTTCATGCTGCTGTGCGGGCCACTTTCGGTTGAATGCCAGGTCCGCGCGCCTGATGGCGCCGTCTCGGCGATCGGCCCGGATGGAACATTGCTGAACGTCCCGCATGAGCCTGCGTGCGACCGGCCGGCGCAGGAGGGCCGGCGATGACGCCTGCGCTGGCTAAGGCGGTGTTCGTCATCCTCGCACTCGGATGGTACGCTATCCGCCTGCCGCATATGCGGCGCTCGCGCCGCACGCGGGTTCTCTACAGCGCTTACACGCTGCGCGAGATCATGCTTTTGCTGGTGTCGCTAACGGGCCTCGGCATCGTGCCTTTGATTTACGTGGCGACCGATTTTCCGCGTTTCGCCGCTTATCCGTTCCGGCCCATCCAGGCGTGGCTCGGTGTCGTCTTGGCCGGCGCGGCATTAGGGCTGTTCCATCTCACGCATCGAGCGCTGGGGCGCAACTGGTCGATCAGCCTCGAGGTTCGCGAGGGCCACCAGCTCGTCACCGAGGGTGTCTATCGCCACGTGCGGCACCCGATGTATGCCGCCTTCTGGCTCTGGGCGGCTGCGCAGGCATTGTTGCTGCCGAACTGGGTCGCCGGGTTGGCGGGCATCGTCGGCTTCGGCACGCTCTATTGCTTTCGCGTGAGCAACGAGGAACGGCTCATGCTCGACACCTTCGGCGATCCCTATCGTGCCTATATGGCGCGTACAGCGCGTCTCATTCCCGGATTTAACAGACTCAAGCGTGGACGTCGGCCCGCCTCCCGCTGTGGGCCCCAGTAAGATGCGCGATCTTGTGCGCGTGCTCGACAGCTTGGCGCGCCGCATCGCTGTGAGTGAACAATTCGAGCCTCTCGGTCTCGTCGTCGCACACCGGATTCAGCGCCTGATCCTTGTATAGATGGCGCTTCGGATCCTTTTGGATTTGCCGGCTGGTGCGGTAGATCCACAGCAGCAGTCGCAGCGCGCGGACAGATTTTGCAGCGAAGTCCCACGCGAATTTCGGGTAGAACGACCAGGCCGGCTCGACAGGAAATCCGGGACGGCGGTCCCACCGGTACTTACGGCGCAGCAAACCGCCCTGCAGGGGGTGCACGTTCTCGATCGGAACCGAATAGCAGAACAGGAACATGAAGCTGACAAGTCGCGACATGCTGCAATTGGTGGCGGCCGCGCGCCGCAGAATCGTCTCCATGTGTTCGCGCGTAAAGTACGACGTCCACGCCCTCTGGTAGACCCGCTCCCACGCGTCCTTGCTCATCTTGGAATGATGCGCGACCGCGTGCTCGCCGTCGTACAGATTCATGTCCGCATGCATCCATTCGCCTTTCTGCCACAGGACCTTGTGGTCCTCCGATCCCGGAAGCGGGGTGAGACAGAAGAATTCGAGGATGTCGAGGGGAAGCTCCTTTTTGATAATCTCGATGTCCTCAGCGATCGATTCGGGATTGTCGAATGGAAAACCAAGGATGTATCCGGCGGTGGTGATGGCGCCGGCATTCTTCCATGCGAGCAGCATCTTGCGGTATTCGGTGATCTTGTTCTGTCGCTTTTTGGCCGCGAGCAGGTTCGCCGCATTGATGCTTTCGAGGCCGATCAGCACCCGGTTGACGCCGGCGCGGGTGGCCTTTTCGATGAAATTTGGAATCCTGTGGCACAACGCGTCGACCTGGATGACCAGCCTGATATTCATCTTGTCGCGTTCGCGCAGCGCGATGAGGCGGTCAAAGATCGCTTCCCAATCCTTGTTGCGGGCGAGGTTGTCGTCCGTGATCAAGAAGTCGCGGATGCCTTCCGCCCAATGCTCCCGGACGGTCCGTTCGACATCCTTCGCTGATCGGCCCCGCGATTTCCTACCCTGAACGTTGATTATGGTGCAGAACGAGCACTGAAATGGACAACCACGGCCGGCATCAAAGCTGCCGATGTGTTGAATGGTTCTGCGCAAGTGTTTTGCGGGCAGGATCGGGGTCGGCTCGGCTTCGAGCGTTGGCAGGTCGTTGAGATAGTTGTAGATCGGCTGCAAGGTTCGGTTGGCGGCGTCCTGCAGTATCCTGTCCATGCGGCCTTCGACTTCCCCGGCGAACAAGGTAATACCCAAGTCGAGGGCGGCCTTAAGGTCGGCCTGCAATTCGGACAGCATGGCGAGGCAGCCCGACACATGAAATCCGCCGATCATCACCGGCACACCCGCGGCGCGGAAGGGGCGGGCGATATCGAGCGCGCGGGGAAACTGGTTCGACTGCACGCCGACGAGGGCGAGCAGGCCAAATCCGCCGTGGCGCCGGAACAACGAGAGAAGCCGCTTGGTTTTGACCCGCGCGTTGATCTCGTCGATCACGGTGATATCGATGGCAGTGTCGGTCCCGAGCACGCTCCGGCACGCCGAATCTCTGGCTAGGCTGTAGAGAACGCCGAGAGTATTCGAAGGAATGAACGCGCGGACCCATTGGATGACGTATCCATCATCATCGTAATGGGACGGTTTGATCAAGACGACCTGGAAACGCCGCTGAGGACTAGCCGCCGCGCCAGTCATGCAATCCCCTCCACGCCCCGGCAGTTCGCGGGAATTGCACCTCTAACACAGCCTCAGCACGCGACAAAGTCGATTTCGCCCAGCGCCCGCGCAAGGGCAACGTCGTCGCCCGGCGGGCATCACGTATTTGATTAAGTTGGGCTTTTACTCTTCTTTGACACGGCCGCGGCAGTTGCAGAAGCACCAAACCATCCCGGCGACACCCGTAGCAAACATGAATATTGCGTGGTGAGACAGCAAGGAACGGGCCACCGGTTGGCGAGGATTGCTCGGCGCAGCTGGGCGGGGAAGGAAAAGGTGATCTGTCGCTATCGTTTCGGCCAAAGCAGCGTTCGATATGCACGATGTGACGAGCCACGCAATGGTCGCCGTGCCGGATTTTCGAACAATCCGCGCGCTGGAAGTAAGTCGCGACTGGCGTATGCTGCTCTGCTAATATGATTTCACTGCAATGAACAATCGGGAGCCGAGCCCTGAGCGCCGGAGGTGTCGCGCACCTCGAGCAAACAATTTCGTCCCAAGTGGGCGGCGTCACGGCCGCGACGCACGAGTTATCCGATCTCGTTCGTGCAACGATCGCATCGTGACCAGCCCTCGCTACCACGAGGAAACAATGAAAAGACTTCTCTTTGCGATCGTTGCAACGATCATTGTCGGCCCCACTTGGGCTGAGCAGGCGAAGCCCGAAAATGAGGGCCCGACGACCTTTCGGCCTGGCTGTGAATGGGCCTTGTGCGCCCAGAAGGTCAATGGTTGCAAACCATTTCGCGGGAATTCCGGAACAACCCAGCATTACGAGGCAATCGCTAAGAAAGTCGACGCCTGCAATCGAGGTCGAGAGTCCTGCCAGTGCTAAAGCATGATCCCGAAAAGTGGACACCGGTTTTCGGAAAAGATCATGCTCCACCAAAAGGCTAGAGCGGGATGACGATTCAGAGAAAAGGCATCACGCTCTAGGAAGGGCGACGCAACGTGGATGGGTCTCGACAGATTTGCGTCGTCACGCTCGAAATCCGACGAGCCGACGATATCGAGCCTGCCGCAGAACCGCTCAAGCGCCGGGCGGTTGCGCTTTACGTCACCGCCGATCCGCTCATGAACCCAACCGGGTTCGCATCAGTACCTTAGGGCTGGCGGCAGCATAGCGCGCTTGCCTCTCGGGGTCGTTCCCGCGCAAGCGGGACCCATGAACACTGCCGTCGCGACACATCATCGAACGGTGGTCATGGGTCCCCGCCCCCCGCCTGCGCGGGGGCATGCTTCGCGGGGACGACGGAGCAAAATCACCTTGCCGTCAGCCCGCCGTCTATGGCGAATTCGCCACCGGTCACGAACAGCGCCTCGTCGGACAACAGGTAGACGACGAGATCCGCCACCTCGGCCGGCGTGCCGAGCCGCCCGAGCGGAACGTCGCGCGTCATGCGCGCCCTGGCGGCGTCCGGATGACCGGTTGCAGCCGCGATGGCGTCGATCATCGGACCTTCGAGGAAGGCGGGATGCACCGAGTTGCAACGCACCTGCGGGCTGAGCCGCGCCCCGTACAGCGCCACCGACTTGGTGAGCAGGCGGACGCCACCCTTGGACGCATTGTAGGCCGCGAGATTGTGCCCGCCGACCAGGCCGGACACCGACGAGAGGTTGACGATCGCGCCCCCCCGGCGCTTGAGCAGCGGCATCGCGTGCTTGCAGCCCAAAAACGTGCCGTCGAGATTGACCGCCATGATGCGCCGCCAGGTCGCGTAGTCGGTCTCCTCCACGGTGCCGAGCGCGGCGATGCCGGCGGCATTGACCAGGCCGTGAATGGCGCCGAAGGCACGGTCGACGTCGGCGGCGCAGCGGCGCCAGTCGTCTTCGCTGGTGACGTCGAGGACGTGATCGATGCCGCTGCGGCCGTCAAGGTCGGTCGCCAGCGCGATGCCGCCGGCGCGCGCGACCGCCTCGCCGACCGCCGAGCCGACTGCCCCGGCCGCGCCGGTGATCAGCACGACCTTTTCCTTGAGACGCCCCATGCGCCTCTTGGTAGCCGCCATGCGCACATCGGCGCAAGGCGTCCCGGCCACGCCGATTTCAGTTCAGCCGGGACGGACGCTTGTCGGCCGGCTCGCCCGGAGCATGCACCGACGGAGAGCCCGGCACGTCGCTGTCGGCGGGCGAAGCCGGCGCCGCGGCCGCGGCCGGACGCGACGGCAAGGCGGCCGTCGCGGTACTCTGCTCGTACCTGCGGTAGCTCAGCCAGCCGAATGGCAGGGCCGCGAGGTAGCACACGGTGCCGATGGTGAGCACCTGCCACGGATAGCTGATGAGAACCGCGACGAACAGGACCACCACCACGAAGATCGGCAGCACTAATTCGGGCGCGACGCGGGTACCGATCTTCTTGCCCGAGAACACGGGCAGGCGCGAGACCATCAGCACCGCGATGAGCAGCGTGTAGCCGAGCGCGGGCGGCGCCAAGAGGCGGAACGGAACGCCGAGGAAATTGACATAGATCGGCAGCAGCACCGTGATGGCGCCGGCGGGCGCCGGCACGCCGGTGAAGAAGTTGGCGGTCCAGGCCGGACGGTTGGGATCGTCGATCGCCACGTTGAACCGGGCGAGCCGCAATCCGGCGCAGATGGCAAACACCATGGCGGCGATCCATCCGACATTGCCGAACTCGACCAGCCCCCAGAAATACAGGATCACGGCCGGCGCCACGCCGAAATTGACGAAGTCGGCGAGGCTGTCGAGCTCGGCGCCGAAACGCGACTGACCCTTGATGAGCCGGGCGATGCGGCCGTCGATGCCGTCCAGCGCCGCCGCGAAGACGATGGCGGCGAGTGCCCATTCGAGCCTGTTCTCGACCGAGAAGCGGATCGCCGTGAGGCCGGCGCACAGCGCCAGCAGGGTAATCACGTTGGGCACCAACGTGCGCACCGGAATCGCCCGGAAGCGCCGGCGCTTGTGCTCGCTGCGCATGGGATCGAAGGGCGGAAACATGCCGTCCTATATAGCGAAGAAACGGCCTGCTTGCCACCGCGGCCGGCGGCCCGATCGCGACTGCGGTTAACTGACCGGGGGCGCGTTTTGCCCGGCTTGCTGGCTTCCCGCGGTCTCGCGGACCTTGAGGAAGCGAAGCACCCGTTGCGCCGTCGGCAGCGGAATCTCCCGATACTGCTCGATGAGCTTGGCGGCAGGGCCGTCGGACCCGCGCCGCCGCCGGCGACGCATCTTCACGATAGCGCCGTAGCCGTCGATGGTCAGGCCGGCGCCACGGCACAACAGCGCCACCGGTTGGTCGGCCGGCGCGCACAGCGCGCGCGTCACCGTGTCGGCGCGCAGATCGACACGGCCGGCCATCAGCTTGGCCACGTCGGGCGTGGCGTCGATGTCGGCGAGCTCGGCCACCGCGGCGTCGATTTTGAGAACCCCGCGCTCGACCTCGTCGAGGATGATGTCGAGCGATCGGCCCACCACCCTGGCGGAACGCAGGCGACTGGTGAGAACCGCCTGCGACTGCTCGGCAAGCCCCTTGAGCGTGGACATGGCGGGAACGGCACCGGCCGCCTTGAGCTTGGCGGCGAGCGCGCCGCTGATCAGCGGCCCGAGCCGCTGGGCGATCTCCGCCGGCATGTCCATGCGCGTGCCGAGCCGGTCGAGCAGCATCTCGTCGGCGGTGGCGCGCTCAGCCAGCGTGGCGAAGCCGTGTTGCGAGAACCGGGCGCCGTGATTGGCCACCACGGTGCCGACCACCTGCTGGTCGCCGCGCGAGACCAGCACGTCGGTCACGCGCTCCGACAAGGTCGCCCGCATCGCGATCGCGGCGAGGTGCGGCTGCGACTGGTTGAGCGCGATGCCCTCGAGGTCGCTGTCGTTGAGGACCAGCGAACGGGTGAGCACCGGCTTGGCTACGATGATTTCATCGCGCGCCAGCAGCAGCACGACGCGGTGCGGCGCCTGCACGAGATCGGCCATGCGCTCGGCCAGCTCGGCGCGCGCGATGGGCTCGACCTCGTCGAGCACGCGAGTGACGACCTCGCTGTAGAGCGCGATCTCGCTCGGACTGTGCTCGGCCGAAGCGAAGAAGCAGTCGCTGATCGCCCGCAGCAGCGCGCGCCGCTTGTCGCTCGAGCGTTCGCGCGCCAGGCTCTCGAGGTGCTGCAGAGTTGCCGTCATGCTGTTGCCGACCGAAATGGAACAGAGAACGCCGACTGCATTCGATCGCGACAACTAAGGGCGGAAAATCGATTAAACCCGGTTAATATTTGCATTTGCATTTGAAGCGAGGGCGCGACCCTCGTAGCAGTACGTATGCGGCGCGCCGTGATCCGGCCGAATCCTGACGGCCGTGGAACGCGCGCAAATTGGCGCACGACGCGCGCTGATTGGTGCGCAAGGCGCGGCGATCAGCTCACGCGGCAGGCGCGGACAGCGTCGCCGGTGCCAAGATCGCAACGACAGTCTCGCCGGCGATCGCGGTCTGGCCCTCGACAACCAGCGGCCTCACTCCCGCGGGGAGATAGACGTCGACACGCGAGCCGAAACGGATGAGGCCGATGCGCTCGCCGCCGCTGATGACGCCGCCCTCGTGCACGAACGGCACGATGCGGCGCGCGATGAGCCCGGCGATCTGCACCACACCGATGCGCGCGCCGCCGCACGCGATGATCAGCGAGTTGCGCTCGTTGTCCTCGCTGGCCTTGTCGAGGTCGGCGTTGATGAACTTTCCCGGCGTGTAGACCATGCGCTCGATGCGTCCGCTCACCGGGCTGCGATTCACGTGGCAGTCGAACACGCTCATAAAGATCGACACGCGCGGCAGCGGCCGCTCGCCCAGGCTCGACGCCAGCTCCTTGGGCGGCATCGCATTGGTGATGAGGCTCACCTTTCCGTCGGCCGGCGCCACAACGAGCCGATCGCCGGCCGGCGTCACGCGCGGCGGGTCGCGAAAGAAGAACGCGCACCACGCGGTCGCCATGGTGCCCAGCCAACCGAGCGGCGACCAGACGACGAACAGGATCAGGCTTACCAGCGCAAAGATGCCGATGAACATGTAGCCGTCGCGATGGATGGGCACGAACTGCGAGCGGATCGAGGCGAGGACGGACATTTAAGTCACTCCGCGGCATCGGGGACGTCGGCGGCCGCCAGCTCGTCCATGACCGGAGGCGGATTGCGGTTGGGCGCGCCCTCCTCGTCGGCCACGCGCGCCAGCTTCTCGCGCGCTTCCTCGGCCTCGCGCTGGCGATTCCACATGCTGGCGTAGAGGCCGCCGGCGGCGAGCAGCTGCCGGTGCGTGCCGCGCTCGGCGATCAGGCCCTTGTCCAGCACGATGATCTCATCGGCGCCGACGATGGTGGACAGGCGGTGGGCGATGACCAGCGTCGTGCGATTGCGCGACACGCGCTCGAGCGCGTCCTGGATTTCCTTCTCGGTATGGCTGTCGAGCGCCGAGGTCGCCTCGTCGAGCACGAGAATGGGCGGGCCCTTCAGGATCGTGCGCGCGATGGCGACGCGCTGCTTTTCGCCGCCCGACAATTTCAGGCCGCGCTCGCCGACCTCGGTCTCGTAGCCGTGCGGCGACAGCCGGATGAAGCCGTCGATCTGCGCCAGCCGCGCCGCCTCCTCGACCTCCTGGTCGCTCGCCTCCCAGCGCCCGTAGCGGATGTTGTAGCGGATCGTGTCGTTGAACAGGACGGTGTCCTGCGGCACCATGCCGATCGCCGAACGCAGCGACGACTGGGTGACGTCGCGGACGTCCTGGCCGTCGATCAGGATGCGACCGCCGGTCACGTCGTAGAAGCGGAACAGCAGCCGCGAGATCGTCGACTTGCCGGCGCCCGACGGGCCGACGATCGCCACCGTAGTGCCGGCCGGGACCCCGAAGCTCAGCCCCTTGAGGATCGGCCGCTGCGGCTCGTAGGCGAAGCGGACATCATCGAACCGGATGGCGCCGCGCGTCACCCGCAGCGGCTCGGCGTCCGGTCGGTCCTGGATCTCCGGCTCGCGCGCCAGGATGGAAAACATCGTCTCGATGTCGATCACCGCCTGCTTGATCTCGCGATACAGCATGCCCATGAAGTTGAGCGGCTGATAGAGCTGGATCATCATGGCGTTGATCATCACGAAGTCGCCGATCGTGTTGGTCCCGGCCCTGATACCGGAGGCGCACATTACCATGGCGGCGCCGAGGCCGGCGGTGAAGATCACGGCCTGCCCGGTGTTGAGCACCGCGAGCGACGTGTAGGCCTTCACGCTCGCGCCCTCGTAGCGTTCCATCGCCCGATCGTAGCGGCGCGCTTCGCGCTCCTCGGCGCTGAAATATTTCACCGTCTCGTAGTTGAGCAGCGAATCGATCGCCTTGACGTTGGCGTCGGTGTCGCTGTCGTTCATCTTGCGGCGGATGCCG
>Ga0126380_10000161_pt1 | contig 18190 bp, 19 predicted proteins | sample PanSoiMetPlot_26_FD_92544 | JGI IMG/M metagenome (GOLD analysis project Ga0126380, IMG submission 92544) | Tropical forest soil microbial communities from Panama - MetaG Plot_26 | ecosystem: Environmental > Terrestrial > Soil > Tropical forest > Bulk soil | place: Panama | collected 2016-02-17
GAAGACCTCGACGTAGTGGCTGGGCGGCGCCATGTCCGCGTCGGCGGCGACGATCATCGTCGGCACCTGAAGGCCGCGGACCTCCTCGGTGAGGTCGAAGTCCCTGGCCATCCCCGCGCCCGCTTTGTCCAGAAGCCGGGGGAAGTCCTCGGGGCGCGGCGCGACCCGCTGGTAGAGCTGGTACATCGGGGTGTCCGTCATGAACTCTGCCGCGGCCGCGCCCACCTGGGCCTGCTGCGCGAGCATCTCCGGGTAGATCGCGTCGCGGCGGATGTTGACCGAGGCCACGACCAACCGGCGGACCATGGCCGGGTACTTGATTGCTGTCTGCAGCGCCACCCCGCCGCCCAGCGAGTAGCCCACCAGGTCAGGCTTGTCCAGCCCGAGGTGCTCGATCAGCGCGGGGATGTCATCGGCCATCAGCCGCACGTCGAGCGGGCGGTCGATGTCGGCGGTCCTGCCGTGCCCCTGCAGGTCGGGGGCGATGACCTGATGCCCCTCGGTCAGCGCGGGAAGGATCGGGCCGAACATCTCGCCCGACCCGAGCCCGCCGTGCAGCAGGATCATCGGCCGTCCAGCGCCGTGCGTCTCGAAATAGAGGTTGAGGCCGTTCACCTCGGCGTAGTGACCGGTGCCCTGCGCACCGGATGCCCAGTCGGTGGCGGTCATGGTGCTGCTCCTCACGTCGTCGCCCATGGTCAGATGCCGGTGCAGACCGTGCTTTCGCCCCGGACTCATCGGCGGCACCACAGTTCCCCGGCCGCAGGCCCGTCACTCCGGCGCAGCCCATCCGGCGGCCGCAGCCCACTGGCGGCCGCAGCCCGCCGACGGCGAGGCCTCGGCGCAGCCGCCGTATCCGTGCAGCCCGGCCGGATGCCTACTCCGGCGTGAATAGCGTCAGCTGCATCCCGTCCGGTGCCTGGACCCGGGCGTTACGGTCACCCCACGGTGTCACGACCGGCGGTGCGACCCGCGCCGCCCCGGCCGCGACGAGCCGTTGTGCCACGCCCGCGCTGTCGGCGACCTCGAGCGCCAGCCGGACCGCTCCAGCCACCCGGCGGCCGACCTCGATCGCGTCGACCGTCTCGGCTTGGGCATCGTCAAGCAGCTCGAGGGTTGCCCGGCCCGCGTCGAGCACGACGACCCGCCCGGTTTCGGAACTCCAGTCGGCAACCTGCTCCAGTCCCAGCGTGTCGCGGTAGAACGCCAGCGCCTGGCCGAAGTCCTGCACCGTGAGCGCGACACGCAGTTCGGTCACACTAGCCATGCCTATTTCTATCCGGGTTTGCCCGGCTCCCGCGCGCTGACAGGTCACGCTGCCCAGCCTCTGCCCCCGCTGCCCCAGCCTCTGCCCCGCTGCCCCAGCCTCCGGTCCGCTGCCCAGCATCCGCTCCCCTCTGCCCGGGCCCGAATTGGCTTGACGCCCGCGTCCTGGGCCGATGGGCTGATGCCAGATGATCAGAAGGCGACATGCGGTGCCCGGGTGCGCCGCGGAGGAGAGACTCTCATGGGCGTGCTGGAGCACGTGGTAGCTCCCGACGGAGTGGCCGCCGGGCGCGGCTACAGCCAGGTGGTCACCGGCCAGGGCCGGCTGGTGGTGGTGAGCGGCCAGATCGCGCAAGACGAGCACGGTGCACTGGTCGGGCCCGGAGATCCGGCAGCGCAGGCGCGGCAGGTGTTTGAGAACCTGCGCCGCTGCCTGGCGCACGCCGGGGCGGGCTTTGCCGACGTGGTGAAGCTGACCTTCTTCGTTCTCGACGTCGCCGACCTGCCGGCGGTGCGTGCCGCCCGCGATGCCGTCATCGACACCACCCACCCGCCTGCCAGCACGGCGATCCAGGTTGCCGCGCTGTTTGCCCCTGGCTACCTGCTCGAGGTAGAGGCCTGGGCTCTGGTCAGCGACTGAGATCCAAGCCTTCCCGTGCTCCCGTGGTTCGCACGCTACGCGTGCGGGCCGACGGTCACGGTACCCACGGTCAGCGTCGGCGCCGCCTCCATGACCGCGCCCACGAGATGGGCCTCAGCGTCGAGTTGCCGACGCTGCGAGGCGGTCAGCTCGCGCAGCGGTTCGACGGTAATGGCCAGCTTGCGGCCGGAACGCCGCTGGTGCCACACCCCGCCGACCATGCCATCGACGAGCAAAACCGGGTAGTTCCCGGCCTGGCCCGCCGGCGTGAGCGCGCGGGTGGCGGCCGCGCCTTGGTACAGCCGTTCCCTGGGCTGGCCCGCGACGAGGTAGGCGTCGAAGTAAGGCAGCAGGCGTATTCCCCGGTGCGGCCGGGGCGGCGTGGCCGTGTCACCAGCGAGGGTCCATCCCCGCTCGCCATCCAGTTCGACGGTCTCGAGCTCGTCGGCCATAGCGCCGAACAGTACGGCGGCGTACCGCGGCGGGATGCCGAGCCACTTGGCGAAGTGCTGCGGGGTGGCGGGGCCGTAGGCGTAGAGGTAGCGCGTGAGCAGCGTGCGCAGCGCCGTGTCGCTGCTCGCGGGTCGGAAGCCGGGCAGCCAGCGGCGCGGATTGGTGTAGGTCACCTTGCGGCCCCGGTCCGGCCCAAAGCACAGCACCCCGCGGTGCGCGGCCGTGCTGGTGAGCTGGCGCCAGCGCGGCCATTTGCCACCGAACGCCTCCATCGTCTGCTCGACAGCCCACCGGCCGGCCCGGTCCGCGATCGCCTCGGTCAGCTCGTCGACAGTCAGCTCAGCATCCGCGAGCGCGTCGCCCATCGCCGCGATGACCTCCTCCGCGGGGTTCCCGAAGGGGCCTTGCGGGTAGGGGGTCCGCGGGGTGTCTTGTGCGTTGGTTGATTATCGGGCTGTTGGGGCTCGTACTTCTGGTCGGGCTAGTGGTGATCATCCGCGGGCGGGGCCGCTTCCGCCACTCGGCGGATGACACGCTAGTAACGGACTTGCTGGGCCCACCGGACCTGCCGGCGGTCCCCGTCCCGCAGGCACAGCGGGAAGGCCCGCCCTCCCCCGCCCCGCAGGCGCGGGAGGAAGACAGACCCTCGCCCGCCCCGCGGGCGCGGGAGGAACGCAACCCCTCCCCCGCCCCGCGGGTGCGGGAGGAACGCAACCCCTCACCCGCCCCGCGGGTGCGGGAGGAACGTAGCCCCTCACCCGCCCCGCGGGTGCGGGAGGAACGCAACCCCTCCCCCGCCGCGCAGGCGCGGAAGGAAGACAGGCCTTCACCCGCCCCGCGGGTGCGGGAGGAACGTAGCCCCTCACCCGCCCCGCGGGCGCGGAAGGAGGACAGGCCCTCACCCGCCCCGTGGGAGCGGAAGGAAGACAGGCGCTCCCCCGCCGCGCAGGCGCGAAAGGAACGTGGCCGCTCACCCGCCCCCGAGGCGCAGGCGGGAAATGGCCCCTCACCCGCCCCATCCGCACCGCCGACCGGGGAAGACGACTGGCTGGAAGCCCAGCTGGCGTGGATCAACGCGTGGTCACAGCGAATGAAGGAACAGATCACGTCCGCTGAGCAGCCCGAGCCTCATGGCAGAGAGTGAGAGCTGGCCCCTTGGCGAGCGACCCACGAGGTGACGCGCGGGTCGTCGGCCGCGGCGTCAACGCGGCCCGCCAGAGGGCGGCCGGACGGCCCAGGTAGCAGGCGGTCACGCCGGCTTAGACTGGGCGGCCATGGGCTTGCTCGAGGGGAAGGCCGCGCTGGTCACCGGGGGCACCACCGGCCTGGGCCTGGCCATCGCCGGGCGGTTCCGGCGAGAAGGGGCACGAGTCGTGATCACCGGGCGCGATCCCAGCCTAGGTGAGCGCGCCGGGCTGGGGCTGGGGGCCCGGTTCATCGCGGCGGATGCCGCCGACCCGGGCGCGGTCGCCTCGTCGGTGAGCGCCGCCGCGGACCATCTGGGTGGCCTGGATGTGCTGGTGAACAACGCCGGGGTGGGCGTGACCGCGCGACTGGTCGATACCCCGCTGGCCGACTATGACCGCGTCATGAACGTGAACGTCCGTGGTTACCTGCTGTACGCCCAGCACGCCTATCCGCACCTGGCCCGGCGTCGCGGCTGCATGATCCACATTGCCTCGGATGCCGGGATCTGGGGCGAGCACGAGACCGGCCTGTACTCGGTGACCAAGGCCGCCGTGGTCATGCTGGGGAAGATGCTCGCGCTGGACGGCGGACCGGACGGCGTGCGGTCGAACGTGCTGTGCCCTGGCGACATCCGGCCGGGCATGCGGCACATGGGGCCGCCCGGTGGCGGAGACAGGGGCGAGGACAGCGGTGGCTGGCCGGTACCGCCGATCGGCAGAATCGGCCAGGCCGGCGACGTGGCAGCGGCTGCGGTGTTCTATGCCAGCGGTGAGGCAGGGTTCATCACTGGGACCACGCTGCTGGTAGACGGCGGGATGACCGCTGGCTACCGGCAAAGAGAACGCAGCCCGCAGGCCACAAGCTGACCGGCGCAGCCGCCGCGGCGTGAGCGCGGATTTGCCCAGCCGCTGGCGGTACCGGCCCGCGTGGGCTTACCGGCCCTTCGATGGTTTCTTGCTGGCCTTTTTGCGCCGATGTTCGATGATCGCGTCCGGGCCTGGGAACACCAGGTTGGTGCGACCGTCTTCGAAACGCACCAGGTAGGGCGGCTCCCCGCCCGCACCACGGACCTCAACGATCTCGCCTGTCCGCTCCGGCTGGCCCACCATGTTGCCACGCACATGGAACAGGTCCCCGACGGCTGCCTGCATCAGCCCACTTCCTTACCGCGTTCGCGCGCTACGTGTGCACCGGAGGACACGCTCAAGGTGTGCCACATCACAATGGCCAGTATCTACCTCGACGCCGATGACCGATACCGGCAACCGGTGCGGAGGCAGCCTTAGGCGCCCGGGGTGATGCTGCGCAAGATCCGGTCGAGGATCGCGATGCATTCCTCTCGCGCGGTGTCGGGATCCTCGGCTCGGGCCACGTAGAGCGCGCACTCGTCGAGGGCGCCCATCAGGACGTGGGCGAGCGGGACGACGGGTTGCGGAATGATGGCGCCGGCTTCGATCGCGGCTTGCAGCGCGATCTGGACCAAGCCGAGGCCGTACCGGCCGGCCAGGTCACGCCACCCCTCCCAGCCGAGCACGGCAGGGGCATCGAGGAGAATGATCCGCTCTACCTCGGGGTCCGCGCAGGCGTCGAGGAACAGCCGCATCCCCGTGCGCAGCTCTTCCACCGGGTCGGCCGCGCCGGCCGCGCCCTCCGCGACCCGGTTGACGATCTCCGCTTCGACCTGCTCGGCCACGGCGGCGAACAGGTCGGCCTTGTCGCGGAACTGGTGGTACAGCGCGCCCCGGGTGACCCCGGCTGCCCGCACAATTTCCTCGGTGCCCACGCCCGCGTAGCCGCGCTCGCCAAACAGCGTGCGCGCGGCGGTCACCAGCAGCCGACGCGTCGCCTCCGAGCGCAGATCCTGCTTGCTCTTGGTCATGCGGTTATGCCCTTGCCATACATACTGCTTGCATGTAACTATCATACAGTCAGTATGTATCTTATGTCCCCTGAACCTAGGAGGAGCAGTGCCTCACACCGAACTGTCCCACGGCACGCTGCATTACCGGGAGTCCGGCACCGGCGCGCCGGTGGTCTTCCTGCATGGCTATCTCATGGGCGCGGGACTGTGGGATCCCGTCGCGCGCCTGCTGGACGGGGAGTTTCGCTGCCTGGTCCCGGAGCTGCCGTTCGGCGCGCACCTGGCCCCGATGCAACCCGATGCCGACCTGACCGCCGCCGGGCTAGGCCAGCTGGTCGCTGACTTCCTCGGCGCGCTTGACCTGCGCGATGTCACCCTGGTCGGCAACGACAGCGGGGCCGCCATCGCTCAGGTGGTCGCGGCTCGCCACCCCGGGCGGCTGGCCGGCCTCGTGCTGGCCACCGGCGACGCCTTCGACAACTTCCCGCCCAAGCCGTTCCGCCCGCTCATCGCCGCAGCCCGCACTGGCACGCTCACCGCGATGATCGCCATGCTCAAGACGCGGCCGGCCCGTTCCCTGCCGACCGCTTACGGCTGGCTGACTCACGGCGACCTGCCGCATGACCTGATCGACGAGTGGGTGCGCGCGTACTTCGCCGACAAGGGCGTGCGCCGCGACTTGCGGCGGCTCACCGCATCGCTCGGCGACGACGATTTCATGAACCAGATCGCCACCGAACTGGCCGCTTTCACCAAGCCCGCGCTGCTCGCCTGGGCCGCCGACGACAAGTTCTTCCCGGTGGAGCACGCCCGCCGGCTAGCCGCCATCCTCCCCAGCGCGCAACTGGAGGTGATCCCTGACAGCCGCACCTGGGTGATGCTGGACCAGCCGGAGCGAACCGCTGAGCTCATCGCCGCGCTCGCACGCCGCGCCACCACCCGGCAAGTCGCCTGATCCACCGCGGGCTCCGCATCCGCTGGTGAGCCCGGCGCGGGCGAGACGCGTCACGGCAGAGATCGCGGCGCCACGCGCAACACGTTGATGATTTCCAGCCCAAGGCCGGCGATCCGCTGCACGAGCCCGGAGAGGGCAGCCTGGTCGGGCAGGTCGGCGCGAAGGGTGGTTGTGTCCTGACCCGTGGTGACCTGGCAGTCGTCGAATTGCGCGCGCAGCGTCCTGTCCGCCTGGCCGCTGAAAGTGATCTCGTATGTGTGTGGCCCCACTGGGATTACGCCTCGTACTCGATGGTTGACGCTTGCCGCCAGCGTGCGCGGTGGCATCGGTCCGCGTCGTCACCCGATTCCGGGTGATCCAGGATTGACGCGATAGCCGCGATCGCGCCGCGCGGCCACCGAGGCCGGCGCCATGCCGCGCGACACCGGGCACGTGACCTGGGAAAGCGAGGGCTCTCGGCATCTCCGGGCGGCGGTATCAACGTGGTGGCGTTGCCCTGGCTCCAACGGACGGTAAAATCATCCGATCGTCCGGGGCTGGCTTCCGTTCCGCACCCTGCCGGCCAGCCCGGGCATGGCATACGGGGGAGGCGGAGGCCGGTGCCGGAAGCGACATCCACGGTTGAGCCTGGCCCTCGAAGTCCCCGGTTCCCGGCCTCGAAGTTCCGTGCCCCCAAGCTCGTCCCGGGGCTCGTGCGCCGGTCAAGGCTGCTCGACCTGCTGGACCGGGGAGAGCAAGTTCGCCTTGCATTGGTGGTGGGCCCGGCGGGTGCAGGCAAGACCATGCTCCTGGCCGACTGGCTGGCAGCCCGCCCGGAACGGGCGTCGGCGTGGCTGAGCTGCGACGCGGCCGACACCGACGCGGTGCGGTTCGTCGCTGCCATTGTCGAGGCCGCACGCTATGGCTTTGGTCAGCCGGGCATAGGCGAGGATGCGCTCCAGCTGATGAGCCTCGATGGCGAGGTATCGGCCGATGCAGTAGCGGCTTTGGCCGAGGACCTCGACGCGCCGGACGGGATGCGGGCACTGGTCATTGACGACTTTCACATGGCCGGCGCGGCCAGCGCCGACGCCCTGCGCTGGCTGGTGGAGTATCACCCGCCGTCGCTGCAGCTGGTGGTGGCCAGCAGGGTGGATCCGCCGCTAAGGGTGCACCGGATGCGGGCACACCAGGATCTGCTCGAGCTGCGGGACGGGGACCTGGCCTTCTCTGTGGAGGAGACCAGGAATTTGCTCGGCGGGTTCGGCGTGCGGCTTGACGAGCCGGAACTGGCCTTGGTTCACCGGCGCAGCGAGGGGTGGGTGGCCGGGTTGCAGATGGCCGCGATCTCGATCCATGGTTCGCCTGATCCGGCCACCGCGGCGAGCCGGGTACAGCTGGGCCGCCATGCTGTCGCCGGGTATTTCTTGGATGAGGTCCTGTCCCACCAGCCGCCGGAGGTCGCCGACTTCATGCTGGCGACCGCTATCCTCGATGAGCTATCGGTGCCTGCCTGCACCGCTGTGTGGGGCCAGGGATCAGCGAGGATGCTCGAGTTCCTCTACGGCGCGCATATGTTCGTGGCGATCGTGGATGAGCAGGCCGGCACCTACCGCTATCACCACTTGATCAGGGAAGTTCTGCAAACGGAGTTGCATGCCCGGGACCCGGAGCGTGAGAAGCGGCTGCATGAGGCCACCGCGCACTACCTGATCGAGGCCGGTCAGACCGGAGCGGCAGCGCGGCATCTGCTAGCCGCCGGTGCGCAGGCCGCTGCCTTCAGCCTGCTTAGTGAGGGGGTCGTGCGCGACGTCCTGACCAACCCGATCGTCAGCAGCGCGCTTGACCTCGACGAGATCGGGCCGGAGCAGTTCGCGGGCGCACCCGCGTTCCTGTTGCCCTTGGCTGCTGAGCTGCTGTGGCGGGGGGCCTTCGAACGCGGTTCACGGGCCGTTGCGCTCGCCCAGCAGGCCCACATCGATCCCAGCCGGCAGCCCGAGTTGGCGGTGCGGCTGGCGTTGGTGACCATGCTGCACTGCACGTTCATCGGCCAGTTTTACGATGCCTTGGCGCACAGGGAGTGGGCGCGGCCGTTCGAAGCCAAAGCCGAGCGGGTCAGCGACTGGATCGTGACACTCGACACGTTGGCGATGTACTGCCACACCTGCGTGGGCCACTTCAGCGAAGCGCGGCAGCTCGCCAAGGCCCTCGCCTCGGCCCAGGTGAGCGCTCCGCTCACCGAAATTCTCTGTCCCGGAGTGATCAGCCAGGCCGCCCTCCTCGAAGGGGTCCTGGGAGAGGCTGGCGCGCAGGCCGCCAGCGCCCTCACCGCGGCGCGCCGGCTCCACTTCGACCGCCACTACTTCAACTTCCACGCGCTGCGGACAACGGCCCTGCTCGCTCTGGAGCGGGGCGATCTGGCCGCGGCCGCGGAACCGACAGAACGCGCGCTGGAGATGGTCAATGGCGCCCGGCCCGTCTTCAACTACCTTGCGCAGCTGGACCGGGCCCGGATCTGGGCGGCCGGCGGCAACCTTGACGAGGCCCTCGCCTCGCTGCCGGCGGCGCGGTCGGCGCTCAAAAGCGACCGTTCAGTCCTGCTGCCCATGGCCGACGAACTCGAAGCCCGCCTCCGGCTCGGGCTTGGCGACCAGACCGGTGCCACAAGCGCCACCAGGCGATTGCCCGATGACCGGCGCATCGTCATGTCGGCGGCCATCGCTCTCGCCGCCGGGGATCCGGCACAAGCGGCACAAGCCCTGAGCAACGCCCCGGCGGAGGGAGCCACGACCAGGGCCGACCTGGAACTGCGGCTGCTGCGCGCGAGCGCCGCCATCAGCCAATCCTCACCCCACGCACCTGCCCTGGCCCGGCAGGCCCTGGCGGTGGCTGAACGCCACGGTTTCTTGCAGACCGTCGTGGACACAGCTCCGCAGCTGGTGGACCATTTGATAGCCAACCCGGACCTTTACCCCCGGACTGAGCAACGGGCTGCGCTGATCACCATTGGCCTCAAAGCGCGCAAGAGCGCGACACCCGCTTCCGGGCAAGGCAAGCTCCCTGATCCGCTGACCGCCGCTGAGATACGCGTGCTGGAAAAGCTGTCACAGCGGCTCACCTACACCGAAATAGCTGCCGAGCTGTACCTGTCGCTCAATACCGTGAAGACACACGTGCGGCACGCCTACATGAAGCTCGGTGCCACCTCTCGTTCGTCCGCCATCAAGCGCGCCGCCATTCTCCGCATCCTGTGACCCGGGGCCGAGCCACCCCGCCAGCTCGGGCGCGCACCACCCCGCCAGCTCGGGCACGCACCACCCCGCCAGCTCCGGGCACGCACCACCGCCGCTCAACACAGCCAGCAGACCGAGGTTGTCAGCACCGTCGCCTAGTCTGCCGCCATGGCGACCTTCGTGCTGATTCATGGCGCTGGCGATGCCGGCTGGTACTGGCACCTGACCGAAGCGGAGCTGCAAGCCCGAGGGCACCGCACGATCGCCCCGGACCTGCCGTGCGACAACGACACCGCGAGCCTTGATGACTACGCGGGCACCGTGATCGACGCGGCCAGCGGCCAGCAGGACCTGGTGATCGTGGGCCACTCCTACGGCGCGTTCACCGCGACCCTGGCAGCCGCCCAGCTTCCCGCGCGGCTGCTCGTCCTGCTCGCCGGAATGATCCCGGCTCCCGGAGAAAGCCCAGGCGAATGGTGGGCCAACACCGGATACCAGCAGGCCGTCGAACAGCAGGCCAGGCTTGACGGCGGCAAGACCGGCCACGACGACCTGCTCATCAGTTTCTACAACGGAGTACCGCGCCCGCTGGCCGAGGAAGCCCTGCGCAGGGGCGCGCGCGGGGAGTCATCGACGGTCTGGAACACGCCCTGGCCGCTCGATGCCTGGCCGAACGTGCCTACCAAGTTCATCCTGGGTAAAGACGACCATTTCTTCCCCGCCGCCTACATGCGCCGGCTGGCACTCCAGCGCCTGGGCACCGTCGCTGACGAGGTCCCCGGCTGTCATTGCGTCGCGCTCAGCCACCCCAAGGAACTGAGCGACCTGCTCGTCAGCTACGTCGACCGACTGTGACCTGTGACCGCCGCGCGACCTGCGCCGAGCCCGGCCCGGCCACATTTGTGAGGCGACGGATCCCGATCTCATGGCCCGTTGACCTGGCAGGGCGAGGGATCGCCGAGTGCGCCTGCGGCGATCGTGCACAGCGCAGCCTGGATCTCGCTGCGGGATCGCCGTTCGATGCGGCGAAGCTGGTCGTACGACTCGGCGGCGAGGGAGGCGAGGAGCAGGTGAGCGACGACCGGGGCGTCGAGCTCAGGGCGGGCCTCGCCGAGCAGGAGTGCCAGGTGCTGGCGCCAGGCTGAGTAGGCGCCGGTGCGGTAGCGGGCGCCGGCCTTCACCGTTTCCGAGTCGAGCAGGATGTCGGCGTTCGCGTCGGTCAGGGCGACCAGGGCGCTGAGGAACGCATAGACGCGCTCCCGGGCCGGGGCGCCGGGACCGAGCGGGGGCGGGCCGCGCAGCATCGCGTCCTGGAGCTCGCGTTCCTGCTCGTCGAGCAACGCCATGAGCAGCCCGGCCTTGTCGCCGAAGCGCCGGATGACGGTGGCCGGGCCGAAACCAACGGCGAAGCCATCCTCGACGCCCAAGACCGCGCTTGACGGGATCGACGCGGATTCAGGCGGATCGACCTCATCGGGCGGCCTGGGTCAGCCGGTGCTCATACCGCGCCGGGTGCTCGCTGCACTGCCGCCGCTGCAGCGAGCCTGGTGCTGGGATGTGGCGGCCGGCGGGCGTGCCGCTGCCGACCGCGGCGCCAGTACGGCCCGCCAGAAGGCGGCCGGACGGCCCAGGTAGTAGCCGGTCGCGCCGGCCTGTCGAGTGCGCGTGCAGACGGTCATTGGATCCTCCACGGAGTGAGATGCGAAGCCGGTGTGAAGCACGGTGGTCATTGGTGGTCCCGCTGCTTCGGATGGACGGACCTGGCCGGGCAGCCGGCCTGCCGCACGCCGGTGACGTGTGCTCGCGTCCTGGTCAGGTGGCGGAGGTAGGCGAGCGCCGTGACTGGCACAGCACTAAGCCCGCCGAAGTGCACCCCCATGTCGATATCGAACTCCGGCGCCCTGCGGTAGCCGAGCCGCTCGTACAAGGCAATGGCACCGGTCATGAAGCTGGCCGTGTGGAATGCGAAAACCGGCGCTCCTCTGTCTAGCGCGAGGTGCTCGACAGCCGCAATCAGGGCGCGCGCGACACCGCGCCCGCGCGCAGCCGGGTGGACGGCGAGCGCGCGCCCACTGGCCCACCCGGACGGCCAGCCGAAGCTTTGCACCGAGGCGTCCGGGTAGAACGCCCCGAATCCCCACACCCGTTCATCTGCCTCAGCGACGAGCAATCGCCCAAGGCTGGCGTGCCTGTCCAGGTCGAGCAGGTCGGCACGGTAGTTCGAGAAGATGACTGACGGGATCATGTCTGCGTATTGGCGGTACGCAGCGGTCACGATGGCACGGATCGCTGGGTGATCCGCCGGCATCGCGTCGCGAACGAACGGCACAGCTTTCCGCCGGGCCGATACGGCGGTGTCGGGTACTGGCATGACGCTCTGTCCTTCGTGTCGTATGTACTCGCGGAGGGGCACGACACGGCAAGGGCGAATGTTCACGCCGCGCCAGGATGAGTCAGCTCACTCCGCGTGGGGAGGGCCGCTGTCAAGCTCGGCGGCCCGGGCCGCTGCCTCGCGCCTGGAGCGCACGCCGAGCTTTTGCAGGACGGCGGAGACGTGGTGGTCCACGGTTCGTGGCGATACCACCAGCCGGCGCGCGATTTCCGTGTTCGATAGCCCGGTCGCGACCAACCGCAGAATCTCGAGCTGGCGGCCGGTCAACCCCGCCGGGTTTGTCAGCGTGCCCGGCTGCGGCCGGCGCGGCAGCCGGGCGACACCCAGGCCCCGAAGACGGTTTCGCACCATGGCCGCCGCCGGCTCGGCGCCGAGGCCGTCGAGGACCGCCAACGCCTGCAGGGTGGGCTCGACCTGCCCCGACTCGGCAAGCTCGACGGCACGCTCGTATGGATCGCCTTCGCTGCGCCACGCATCCGCTGCCGACTGCCAGTCTCCGCGCAGCGCCGAGGCGTACGGCTCCCGGCAGCCCGGGAAGGGCCCGGCCGGGTAGCCGAGCCGGCGCAGGTACACCAGCAATTCGCCGCGCTGCACGAGCATGCCGGGACGGTCCGTGCGCTCCAGCAGCAATTCCGGATAGGGCCCGGCCTGGCCCCGGTCACCGGTCAGCCACGCGTGCTCGATGTGCGCGAGGCCGGTCGGTACCAGCCACTCCAGCACGTCCGCGCGGGCCGCGTGGCGGGCCGCGAGCGCGAGCCACGCCGGGGCGTCCGCACTGCCCTGCCGCACCAGCACCCGGGCGAGTATGGGAACGGTCTCGCGGCCGATCATGCCGGGATCGTCCTGCCCGTCCAGCAGTTCCCGCAGCCCGGCCTCGGCCTCGGCCCATTGCCCGCGCATCAGCGCCAGCCGGTATCGGCGCGCGGCGAACATGTACCCGTGGACACGGAAGTCCCTGTTGCGGCCGAAGTTCTCTGCCCGCTCGAGGTAACCGAGTGCCCCGCGATAGTCGCCGAGCCGCCACAGGCCTTCAATGAGGTTGTAGTAGGCACGCATAACGAACTCGTGGTTGCCCAGCTCGCCGGCTTCAGCCAGGCTGCGCAGTAGTTCATCGCACCCGCTGAGGTCTCCCAGCTGGAGCAACGCGGAGCCCCGGTAGTTGCGGGCCAGCGCGGCTGCGCTGGGTGCGCCGGAGCGCCCGGCGATGCCGATCGTTTCATCCAGGTACGGCAGCCCCTCCTGTTCCCGGTCGATGACGATGAGCAGGCTGCCGAGGTTTCCCGTGGCAAGCGCGTTCTGGTAGCTGTCGCCGAGCGGCCGGGCCAGCTCGAGCGCGCGCTCGGCCGACGCGCGCGCGGCGACGGTGCGCTCGGTCAGCCACTGCTGCCGGGAGAGGGTGACCAGGGCGCGGACGAGCCGCCGGTCGTCACCGTCCTGCTGCCAGAGCTCGGCCGCCATGGCCGCGGCAGCCACCGCGGCATGCAGCTGGTTGCTGTGGGACAGCGCCCACGCGTACGCCTCGCTTAGCGCGGCCCGCTCGGCGGCCGCCAGCCCGTTTCCCCGGGCAAGGACCTGGGCATAGCAGGCCGCCGCCTGCGAATGCGCGCCGACACGCGTGGCCTCCCGCGCCGCCGCCGGGCCGTGCGTGATGACGGCAGCGTCGTCGCCTGCCTCCACCGCATGGTGCAAGATCCGGAACGGATCACGGTCCGGGCGGCCGAGCAGAACGCGCAGCACCTCCGCGTTCAGTTCCAGCCGGACACTGGTCGGGAGCGATTCCACGACAGCCCGGCGAGCGAGTTCGTGCCGGAAGGCGACGACGTCGCCATGCAATTCCACGACGCCCGCGCGCTCGGCCTCGGCGACCGGTGCCAGGTCGGAGACCAGGGAACGCAGCAGGCCCACCTCCGCGCCGGAGGGCACGACCGCCAGCCGGTCCAGCACGGTTTGCGCCGCCGGGCTCAAGGTGGCCACCCGTGCCAGCACGGCGTCAACGACCGTCGGCGGCACGACTGCACCCGGGTTTGCGAGCACCTCGGAGATGAAAAACGGATTGCCGCCGGTGAGCCGGAACAGCTCGCTGGGATCGACGCTCGACGAGGCCGCCATTTCGCGGACCGCGTCCGAGGTGAGCCTGGGCAACTGCAACCGCGTTGCGGCCCTGCTGCCGAGCACGCCGAGAACCCCGCGCAACGGATGGCCCCGGTCAAGGGCGTCGTCGCAGTAGGTCACCAGCAGCACCGCAGGCAGGTCTCGCATCCGGGTACCGAGGTAGCGCAGCACATCAAGGGTCGCCCCGTCGGCCCAGTGGGCGTCCTCGATGACGAGCACGGCCGGTGACGGCGGTGACGCCAGCTCATCACGCACGGCCGTGAACACCAGTTCCGGATCGGTGCGAGGGGACAGCGCCGCGGCGAGCGGTCCGTTCGCGGCTGATCGGGCCGCATCTCGCAGCGGGCCAAGTGCGCGCGGCGTGAGCAGGTCCTCGCACGCACCGGCGAGCACCCGCGTTCGGCCGGGCACCGCGGTCAGGAAAGCCTGCACGAGGCTGGTCTTGCCGATACCGGCCTCACCGAGCACGAGTACGGCCGACCCCCGTCCGGCTTGGGCGCGCTCGACGGCCGTACCGAGCACCTGCAGCTCCGCCTGCCGCTCCAGCAGGTACGGCAGCACGTGCATCATTCTCCCATCAGGCCAGCGGATCGGTAAGCCCGCGAACCGCGGCCCGCGCCTTACGGATAGGCAGGCGTGGCGGCATGAATAGGCAGCGCTCACCGATGAGGCAGCCGGGCATCGGCGTCAGGCTCGGGTCATGAAACCCAAACCACCGGTCCCGGCGGGCGCAGCTGGCCGGGACACGTGCAGTCCTGACGGATGCGCCCAGCTCTGCACGGAGCACGGCACAGCTGCCGCACACGCCGCCCACCAGGCGCGCATGCTCGCTCGCGCTCGCCGGATCGTCGTCGACCCCGACCTCGCGGAAGACGTCGTCCAGGAGGCCTTCCTTCGGGCCTGGCGGGCCTGCTCTTCGTTCGATCCCGCGGGCGGCCCGCTAGCGAACTGGCTGCTCGCCATCACCGCAAACACCGCGATCGACATGGTCAAGGCGCGCGTCCGGCGACCCCCGCTGGCATCCGGCTCGGCCAACGAGAACGCGCCCGCGACCGACATCAACGGCATCGACCTGCTGATCCTGCGCTCCCAGCTGCGGCATGCCCTGTCCAGCATCGGGGCCCGCCAGCGGTCTGCGGTGGTCGAAGCGGTCCTCCGCGATCGTCCCTATGCCGACGTCGCCGCCGAGCTCGGCATTACGCCCGGTACCTTGCGCACCCGGGTCCACTACGGGCTCCGCCGGCTGCGCTGCGTGATCGAAACCGCAGAGGCCGCCGCCTGAGCCCGGCGCGGAGGCGGATCAGAAGCCAGCGTCTTGGGGATGAGGATGACGGTGATCCGGCTGCTGGGCTCGCGGTCGCCCACGGGCCTGCGCCCAACCGAACTGCTCGCCCTCCAGCACCTCCGGAGCGGGGTCCATCGGCTCAGCAGATGCTCGCCGAGCTGACCGGCATCGACGCCACCAACCTGGTCGCGGTCCTGAACAGCCTCGAAGACGAGGGCCTGATTGAACGCCGCCGCGACCGCGCCGGCCGGCGCCGGGCGATCATCGCGCTTTCCCCCAGGGTGAGCACCTTCTCGCAGACCTGGACCGGTGGCTGCTCCGCGTGGACGACCAGATCCTCGCGCCGCTCACCGGCACGGAGCGGCAAACCCTGCATGCCTTGCTCGGCAAGGCCGTCAAGCAACATCGGCCCCGAGTGCACCCCGCCATCCAGCCAGGGCTGCTGAAGCAACCGGTTCGGTGGCCGGGCCCCGCGAATGCCTTTTTTCGAGTGCGCTAGCCGGCTAACTTTTGATATCGGCTGAGCTCTCGGGGGCCAGGCATGTACCTGTTCGAATGCGAGGCAACACTGGAAGCCGGGCCGGCTGCGGTGTGGGCGGTGTGGACCGACGTGGCCCGCTGGCCGGAGTGGGATGTCAGCAAGGAAATCGCGCGGCTGGATGGCCCGTTCGAGCCGGGGGTCTCCGGCTGGGCCAAGCAGCGCGGCAACCTGGGCGGGTCCTTCACCATTACGGTGGTGGACCCAGGGCGGCGCTGGGTGAGCGAATGCCCGGTGCTGTTGGGCAAGGTTGTCTTCGACCATAGGCTCGATCCGGTCGCCAAGCGCCGCGTCCGCGTGGTCAAGAGGGTCGAGGTGGAAGGCGGCATCGCGCCGCTGATCCGGTTGTTTGTCCCGAAGATGCGCCGTGATATCGCCGAGTCGCTGGCCGCCTTGGGGCGGTTCGCGGCCGCGACGCCCGATGACCTGAGAAGCCGCGGATGATCGCGCGGCACCTTGCCTGGACTTGAAATCTCGCTCCGCGCGCAGGCCTTTGGGCTCGAGAGGGCGCAGCCGCTACGGCCGCCCCGGCCGGCCCGACCGGGCCGCTGGCTGGGAGAGCACCGCCCGCCGGCTGACTGCGCGCCGCGGCCGGTCGGTGACCAGCACGTTGATCCGCGAGTCAGCTAGGAAGTGGTCCATCAACCGGCCGGAATTGACCGTCCAGACCATGACGCCGATCCCGTTCCGGTGGGACTGGCCGATCACGCCGAACCGGGCCAGGGTATGGTTCGCGGCCACCCAGTCGGCCCGGCAGGACCGCACGCGCGGCAGCGGGAAAAGTTCCTCGCGGCGGATCCGGGCCCAGTGCCGCCAGGGCACCCCGGCCAGGTCCCGCCCGATGGACAGGGCGGCCCGCACGTCGGGGAACATCTGCTTGATCCGTGCGATCGAGGCGTCTTCCAGGCTTGTCACGACGAAATTGCCCGGCCCGAAAGTCTCCAGGGCCAGCTTGACGACTTCATCCTCGTAACCAGTTTCTTTCAGGTCGAGGTGCCCGCGCATCCGGCTCGCCAGCAGCCCCATCACCTCGTCTACCCGCGGTACCTGATACGCCAGCCGGTCGCAGAGCTGCCCGTGGGTGAGGCTGGCGAGACGCGGCCCGGCGGTCCAGGCGCGGGCATCGTGGTAGACGACGAGGATGCCGTCTCTGGTCTTGCGGATATCCAGCTCGGCATACTCCGCCCCGCTGGCAGGCGCGGCTTTATATGCCTCATATGTTGCCGGCCTAGCGTCCTCCGAGCCACCCTGGTGCGCGGAGATCAGCACCATGGGGTTGCCCTCCGCCTGCTCAGCCGGCTCCGTAATGGTCAGCTCCAGCAGTGTTTCACGCACCCGCGACGGACCGGGTTCCCGGCGGCTGCCGGGGCGGCGGTCCGGTCGGAACGCCGTCGTGACCTGGATCAGCCACAACCGCGGCGCGTCGTTGGCCCCAGGTGCCAGTGGGTGCCGTCACCGGACTCCCAGTAGTGGCGCATGTGCCGGCGGAACCGGGCCACCATGAAGATCCCTGCCAGGCAGGCCACCAGCCACAACGCCAGGACGACCTGGAGAAACGCGAAGAGCGCCCAGCTCGCGCCCGGGATCAGCAGCGTGGCGATCAGCGCGAGGATCACCAGCGGCAACAGCCGCGGGCCCCGGCGGAAGGCGGGCGCGTGGCGCATGGCCCAGGGCGGGGACTGCCGGGTCTGCGGTACTACCGGGCCGGGTTCGGGAAGGTCGGCCAAGACGGGCCGCAAGTCCCCGACGGTCTTGGCGGTCAGGGCTGCCGATATCCGCTCGTCCAGCTCGTCGGAGGAGAGCCGGCCCTGGGCGAAATGCTCCCGCAGCCGGGCCACGGCGCGCTCCCGGTCGGCGTCTGAAATCCGGATACGATCATCGATCATGGTTTCTGCCTTACCTAGATTTCCTGTTCGTGCTCGCCGGGTTCGCCGGCCTCCCCGGCGAGGATCCGGTACAGCTCGCGCCGGGTCTGCTGCAGCAGCTGCTCGGCGGCCTGGAGCTGCTCGGGAGTTCCCGCGTGGGCGAGCTGCACGATCCCGCCGCCGAGCCGGGCCGCCTCGGTGAACAGCCCAGGTACCTGCCAGGCCTCCTGCTGGGCCACCGACTCCCAGGCACCGCGCGCCATCCCGGGATTCTGCTCCACGTACTCGCGGCCTGCCTCGGTCAGGCTGAACGCGCGGCGGCCGCCTGACTCCTCGCCCACTATGAGGCCCTCGTCGGCCAGCTGGGACAGCGCGGGATAAACCGCCCCTGGGCTCGGCCGCCAGGCCCCGCTGCTGCGCTCC
>Ga0126380_10000163_pt1 | contig 18015 bp, 12 predicted proteins | sample PanSoiMetPlot_26_FD_92544 | JGI IMG/M metagenome (GOLD analysis project Ga0126380, IMG submission 92544) | Tropical forest soil microbial communities from Panama - MetaG Plot_26 | ecosystem: Environmental > Terrestrial > Soil > Tropical forest > Bulk soil | place: Panama | collected 2016-02-17
CAAAATAAGGGCCCGGCAAACGCTCACCATCAATCGCGATCGTCGAACCACGATGCGGCAGGACCGGAATCACGGCGTGCGCGCACGCAGATCCGAACGCGCTCGATTTCAAAATGATCGCAGTCTCGACGTCGGGCCGATGGAAATAATCCAGGAACGCGAACGAGCAAGTCCGCAGAATTTTCGACGCTTCGGTCGCGGGAATTTGCGGGCGATAATCGGATTCGATTCCAAGATCGCCCAGGAGCGATCGCGTCGCTGAATTTTCGGCGCCGCCGAGAACCAAAAGACTTCGCGGTGCAATCGGACTGGGGATCAGTGATTTACGTTGTCGAAAAGCCCGAAGCGAACGTTCGACCAAGCCTGTGCCGCCGAAAATCGCCCAGCGGTGAGGATCGCGATTCGCGATTTGATCGGCTGAAAGCAACGGTTCACCTAAACCGGAAGGCACGGGATGCAGCTCGATCTCGGCGTGCGGCGAGAGCCGTCTCAGCTCGCGGCGCGAATAATCGCTGCTGACGATGCACGTATCCGACAACCGTGCGATCGACTTCGCTAAATCGATTTGAAACGGCCGGAGCCAGAATGCGCTCGCCCAAGGCGGACCAGACGCGTACAACTCATGAAAGATCGTCGTGAACTTTCCTCTATGACGCTCGCGTAGAGCGCGCAAAATCGACAACAATCGAAATGGAACGCCGCGTTTTTGGAATCCGTAATTCACATAATGCAAGAGGACGCGGTCGAATTTTGCCGTCTCGTTCGGCAAAGCGTCGAGCGGGACGAGTTTAAACCCGCCAGGCACTTCGCTTGATTTGGCGTTGAAAGCCGCGAAGACCGTGTCGCACTGAAATTTCTCGCGAAGCTTGCGAGCGATCCCAAGCGCGTAATCACCCACGCCGTCGAGGCCGCCGGGAATTTTAGGAACGATTTGCAGAACTGTGTTCAAATTCTCTCCAACGCGGCCCGATACTCGCGGATATTGTCTTCCGCGATTTCTTCCCAACAAAATTGCGCGGCGATTTCGCGACATTTGATCGACAACGCGCTGTAATCATTTTCACTGAGTCGCAAAATTTCCAGCGCGCGATTGCTCATTGCCTTCAGATCGCCGGCTGGGACCAAAAATTGCGCGCCTGCGCCTTTGAAAATGTGGCGCGGGCCTGGAACGTCATAGGCAATCGTCGGAATCTCCGCAGCGAGCTGTTCGACCACCGAAATCCCGAATCCCTCGATATAGCTCGGGAAAAGTCCGACCGCGCAGTTGGCGATCAATTGGGGCAGCTCTTTTGGATCGTAATTCGTGAGGCAGCGAATCGATTCACGCGGCGACAGACCCAAATCCCGAAGCACTGTTTGTTCGTCTGTCATTGTTCCGAGAAAGGCAAAGCGCGCGTTGGGGACCGAGTTCAAAATTGCGCGAACCATCTCTGGCCAATCGCGCGAGCCTTTTCGAAGGCCCCACATTCCGACAAAACAAATTTCTTTTCGGGCCAGCCGTTCGGAGGCGGGACGCGCCGTCTTTGCAAACGCTTGGCGCTCGTTGCCATTCAAGCCGTAGGGCAAAACAATTGCCGGCGCGCGAACCCCATTGGCCTGGAGTGAGCGCTTCTCTTCCTCGTTCGGAACGTTGACCAGATCGCAGTAGCGAAGCGCACGGTCCGCGTTCCGGCGCAACAGCCAGGTCGTAAACCCATAGAGAAGGCGCCCGGCCAGTTTCCCTCGCGGTTGATCGGGCCAGCGCTCGCGACTCGTCCGAATGAACTTGTCGTAATCCAAATAAAGCCCGATCGAGCGGCCGACGAGAAGACCATTGAAGCGAAGCGATTGCTTCGAAAACGGCAAGGTCCCGATCAAGCAATCTATAATGTCGAACTTATTGGCGTTGCGCCGAACGAAGTTTGCCGCGCGATACGGAAAGATGGCTTGTCGCCAGGCGTAGAGGGCACGGGACGTCGTTGGTTTTGGAAACGCGTCGTCGAGACAGTATTTATCGCTCTTGTGGCCTGCTTTTTCCCATTGGTCGGATAACTCACGCCAAACGCGGGCCGCGCCAAGCCGCCGGTCCCACGGAAGATTTACGATGGCGAGAATGCGAAGCGGTTTGTCCACGTTATTTCGAAAAACCACGGCGGACCGCCGCCCAAAATTTGTGTCGGACAGGATTGACGTAATGTCGCATCGCAATTGACGCACCCGCGTACCGGTCGCGATAAATGAATTGATCGTCCGCCTGAAGAATGAATTTGCGCGGATCGAATGGCTTCGCCTGGTTGGCGTGCATGCACAAATGAACCACGGTCTGCGTCGTGAAAAAATTTGGCGCGCCGGTCAACATTTTCAGTCGCTCCAAGCCGAACGACCAGTCGAGTTTTTGAAACAAAAAAAGGAAACCCATGTTCACCGGATTCTCTTTTTCCTTCGAGTCCCGCAGAAGGCGGCCGTCGACGGAAAGTTGATAGTCAGCCAGATAGAGCGCGGCGGCGGATTGAGCACGCGACAATTCGGCGAGCTGCTTTGCTTCAGGAAAAAAAAGAACGTCCGCGTCGGTGTAAAGCGCCGGACCATTGATTGGCAGCGCCATGATTTGGGAAAGTTGTTTGCCGGTGAAATGTTCCTTGAGAAAAGAGTGAACGTTCTGCGCCAATCCCGTCGGCACCGGCGGCGCATTTCGCTGTACGCGAACGCAATTGTCGATCCTTTGCAAAAGTTCAGCGCTTGCGTCCGTGATTGAACCGTCAGAGACAACCGTGAATTGTTTTGGCCGACCGGCGTTCGCGAGAAAGGAACGAATCGATGCGACCTGCTCCGGAAGCGAGCTTTCGCCGGAGTAGGAAAATACTTCGAACGGCAGATCGCGCCCGATCTGCACCCGACGTTGAACGATTGCCGGCAGCGTGAACCGGTAAGACGCGCGCACGAGCTTTCCTTCCAGCAGCGCCAGATGGTAGGGCGCGTTCATGCTGTCGCCGGAACGAAGCCGCGAAAGCCGCGATACGTTAAACCGAGGTTGAGAAGCAAACTCGGAACGGCTGCGATCAAATTGAATTTCAAAACACCGGCCACGCTGGAGAAATCAGTGAATGGAATGAGCGCGATTTGCGTTGCCAGCGTGAGCGGAATGTAAAGCCACGAGCCACTGATCCAGCCTTTGGACGCATTCAATAGCCAGAGTGTTCCGGCGATGGCCGTAACGACAGAAACGCCGACCATCAGGACGAGCTCACGATGAAGATGCGTGTAATGATTTCCGAGAATGAAAAGGAATTGCTCGGGAAAAAGCGCGGCGCCGGCAAGCACAAGCGCGCTGAAAAGCACAACGCCTCCGGCAATGACCGCATAAAGGTAACGCAACTTGGATTTGTTCTGGCAGCGCGCGAACGCCGGCACAAAAATATTCGTCAGCATGTTCATTAGGACGGTGAAGATCATGGCGAGGCGTCCGAGCGCGCCCACTTCAGCCACCGAGTCGACCTGCTGCGCGAAAAAACTGATCAGGAAAACGGTGATCTGTCCCTGGAAACAATAAAAGAGCGCGTTGGCGGCGAGCTTCTTGATCAATCCAACGATCTCTTGTCGATCTTGTGGATTTTCTTTGGCGTTAAGATCGACAATCTTTGCGGCGTAACTACGCAGTAGAAAATATTGAAGCATAAAAGTGGCGCTCGCGATCGCGACAGCGAGACCGGCAATCGTGAAAACATAGACCAGGCCGAGGATGAGGAAGAGGCGAACGATTGCGCAGGTGAAATCGATTTTTTGAATGCGAGCAATGTCGGAATGCAAACGCGGCACGACGGCGAAGACGTCGATCGACAATTGAATTGAAAAGCCGGCGAGGACGAGAGCGACGAGCAACAAGGTGTAAGTCGAAGACGCGCCGTTCTTGGCGAGCATCGCATACAAGATTGGAGCGACGATGAGAGTTGCGCCGAGAGCGAGCTTTCGGCGAACGGCGAGACCGGTGTTGATCAATTCGCCAAAACGATGTCGATCCTGCCAGACGCGGCCGCCGATTGAGATCAAACCGGTGCTGATGCCGATGTCGGCCAGCAACATGAGCGTGGCCTGCATGGCATTGGCGATCGTGAAGAACGCGTACTCGCGTTGCGGCAGCCAACGGACGAGTAGAATGCCGCTCGAGAAAGCAATGAGTTGGACGGCGGCCTGCACGAGCGCGTAGTTGCCGATTCGGCGGGCCTGATCGAACGCGCGTCTGAGAATCGGCGCTTCGTCCAAAACAGGCGGAGAAGCCGGGACGAAGTCCGAGGTCTCAGGTCCGAGCCGGACTGGCGTTGCACCGGCATCGGACTGGCGGTTGCTCATTGCGCGGTCACGCGTGCAACAGTGCCATCAAAGTTGGAAGCAGCAATCTGCAACTGACTCGAACTGCCACGAAGCTGACGATTCGATCTAAAGTTGGGTCTCGATCGGCCTTGGACGCTGGCTGCGAACCGGTGGAGCAACTGTTTCGCCATCGACCTCCGGCGTGGTCGGCGTCGAATAGTATTCGGAGTATTGATAGTAATAGTACTCCGGCAACGAAGTGTCGACGAAGTTTAGGATCACGCCTGGAATATTGACCTGACGGTTGTAGAGGAGCTCGAGCGCTTTCTTGGTCAGACGCGCTGAAGTGTAGGAAAGCCTGACCACGAAAAGCGTGGCGTCGATTTTCGGAGCGAGACTGGTCGTATCGTCCGCCGCGAGGACCGGGGAACTGTCGATGATAACGTAATCGTAGTGCTGATAAACTTCGCGCAGAATCGCATCGGTCGAATCGCGCAAGAGATGCTCGCTTGGCTGGCCAAGCGTTTTACCGCGCGGTAAAACCCACAACGTGTCGTAAGCCGTCGGCACCAGTACTTCCGGCCAGTTCACTTCGCCCTTCAATACTTCGGAGAATCCGATCTTCGAATCGATGCCGAACGCTTCGCGTAATGCGCCACGGCGGAGGTCGCAATCAATCAGCAATGTGCGCGCGCCGGAAAGCGCCATGGTGATGGCGAGATTCGCGGAGACGGTTGACTTGCCTTCACTCGGCACCGCGCTCGTAACCAAAAAGCTTTTCGGTCGCGGGCCGTCGTAGGGCATGAAGAAAATGGACGAACGAATGTTGCGATAGGATTCGGCGAAAACGTGACGGAGGTCGTCGGGCTGAAGAAGCTCAACGCGGCCTTTTCCTTTCTCCTTCGGAATCTGTCCAAGAACATTCTCGGAAAAGTGATGTTGAAACTCGCTGAAGGATGCCATGCGGTCGTCAATACGGTCGAGCAACAGAAGAATGCCCAAACCGGCGAGCGCGCCGATTCCAAATCCGATCAAGAGACTCTTGATCAATCCCGGTCGGACGGAAATCGGCATCGTCGCCATTTCCATGACCGAGAACTGGTCTTCATTGCCGACGACCTGCGAGACGTCGATGTCCTTCAGGTTTTGGGTCAGCCGGTCGTACAAAGTTTTCAGGCGATCGGATTTTCCTTTGATTCGATTGAATTGGGCGAGGCGCTGGCTGAGATCCAGGGCCTTGGCCTCCCATTCCTTGATGTTGCCCTGCAAATTTTCCATCTGCTTGCCGATCGATTCACGGCGCGTTTTCAAGCGCTCGAGCGTGTCGGCGCGGAAGAGCTCGATCAATTTGTCCTGCTTAGTGATTTCGTCGTTCAGCTTGATGATTTTCGGATGGTTCGGCCGCAAATCCTTGGCCAACGTGTCGCGCTCGGCCTTCAGAAGCTGGACTTGTTGCTTGGCTTTTAAGTAATCAGCCTCGGGTCCGACATCGGCAAACGGCAGGCCTTGCTGGCTGTCGCCACCTTGTGGTACGACCGAGTCCATCTTGCTCTGGGCGCGGTCGAGATTTTGATCGAGGTCGAGCAAATTGAGCAGGTCGTACTCCGTTTTGAGCTGCGCGTATTGCTGATTGAGTCTGACCAGGTAGGCGGCGGCGCTGGTACTGTCCTCCTGAATGAAGCCGATGTTATTCTGCTTCTGGAAGTCGAGCATTTCGTCTTCGCTGTTGCGCAAATCTTTTTCCACCTGAATCAGCTGTTCGGTAATGCCCGTGGTCACTTCATGACCTCGGCCTTCGCGCAGACCTTTCTTGAAATCGAGATACTTCTGCATTACCGCATTCAGATAAGCCTGCGTGTATTCCGGCGAACTGCCGATCGCCGAGAGGTCAAAAATTGAAGTTCGTGGTTTTTGAACAACGAAAACTTCGACCGGAACAGGCTGTAATTCCGGATGCGCGGAACGAACGAGCGATTCAGCGCCGTGTTTTACTTCCGCACTTTGGATCAGCTGAATTTGCGTTCCGAAAAAATTGACGCTGTCCTCACTGTAAACCGCGCCTTGGGCGATGTTCATTTTGCCCGCCATCATCATCTTGCTGGTGGACTGGAACTGTGGCGGTGTTTGATAAATCAAGAACGCTTCCACGAACAGGCCAAGGCAGACCGTTAAGACCGGGATCCACCAGCGACGCAGAAGAAGCGATTTGTAGCGATGCAGCCGGGTGACGAAAGCGGCCGACCAGGAAGTAGAAAGATTTTGAAGAGGTGTCGCGGCCTGCATTGTTACATGTTGATCAAACGCTGCGGCACATAGATCTGGTCATCGGGTTGAAGCTCGATGTCCTCGCCCGTTTTTCCTTCTTCGATGACGCGCTTAAGATCGACAACGGATTCCTGCCCGTTCTTACGAGTAAGCTTCACTTTGCGCTTGTTGGCGAAGTCGCCGAATCCGCCCGCCCGGATGATTGCTTTGCTCACAGTGTAACTTTCATCCGGCGGAATTTCCTGCGGACCTTGGCCCTTGACCGCGCCGTAAACATAAACTCGGCCGCGCGATTTTTCGCTGACTCTGTCGACCGCGAGAATAACCGTGGCATGATAATAATATTCTTTTTCCAGCAGCGATTTAATCGTGTAAGCAAGTTCCTTGCACGACTTGCCGCGCGCCGGGACAAGTCCGACATAAGGCACTTCCAATTCGCCGTTGTCATTCACGCGCAAACGTTGCGATTCGTTATCGCGATCTTCGACCACGCGAAAACTGACGAAATCGTTCGAGCCCAGTTTCTTCTTGTCGTCGAGCACAGCCATCGAGTTGGTCCGCATGACTGTGGCGGTGGCAGTTGATGGCAGGTCCGGGGAGGCAGGTCTCGGTGTGGCCGGCGCCGGAGTAGCAACGTCCTGTGCGCGTATCGAATTCAGCGAAAGAATGCAGGCAGCAGCAAGCAATGCAGACAGACCAACTCTCATTTTGACCCCCAATTTACCCCTTTTGTCCTTTTTAGAAACTGTATGTGCCGTCGATCGATATACGGTTTTGATTGTAGTCACGCAGAAAGACGTTCGAGTCTTTGCTCGTGCCCTGATAACGGGCGGCAAGCGTGACATGTGGGGTCAGTTGATAGCCGAGTGTAATAGCACCGCCAATTCGTTGGAAAGTTTCTCCTGTTTGCTGACCGGTCAGCACCGTAAAAAACGTAGCGTTCAATGGTCCGCCGGATTCTTGACCCTCTTCATAGAAGAACTCGGTCGAAAGCAGAACGTTTCGGATCAAGTTCCAGGTCAGCGTGTGTCGGATATAGTTCAAAGTGATGAAGTTGGACTGAATGCCGAGTTGGTTCTCATGTCCCGCGCTCAGGGTTTGGCTCAGCTGGGCGTTGATGCGGTGGCCGATCGCGCCGTTCACATAAAAATCTTCGAGGTGTTTATGGTCGGGAGTAGGTAGGACCAAAGTTCCGAAGATTGTGGGCACTGGAAACAAGACGAAGCCATTATCGAAATCCATCCACTGATATCCACCAGCCGCACGGACTTTGAGATTGCTCGTCACCGCCAATTCCAGGAATCCGCCAACGCTGTAGGCATCGTTGCCATTGAGCATCCCGTTAGGGTTGTTGTTGTTGTCGTAGCCAGTGAACACCGCGCTGCCTTCCACGCCCACGGTCAGGGTTGGATTCACAATATACGCGGCCGAGCCATAAATAATGTCGGAGTGATGGTCTTCGTAATCGAACTGATCAGTGGTTGAGATCCAGTTGTAGTGATCGTAGCCGACTTGAAGCAGAACTTGGTTCAGATCCCATAGAACCGAAAGGCCCGCATAGTTCTCAAAGCGGCCATAGTTGGCCGTGTTGCTCAACGCGCCCTGTTGAATCGGGTCCTGTTGCAATTGGAATCGATCGTGGATGTTGATCCGGAAATCGCCGACAAAAATATCAAAGGCCAATTGCGATTTTGGCGCTATGAGGACGCTGTCCGTGTTGTCTTCGGAATGGTCGAGATAAAACGAATACCCAATGCCAATGTCGAAGCGCAGGGTATTGAGTTGAGTGACCGGCCAGATTGCATCGAGGGTAAGACTCGGAGTGATGATGAAATCATCTTGGGTGTTTACTTCCGCGTAGTTGATGTTGTCGTTGTATTCGCCCTCGACAGTGGCACCGACTCGGAACCGCACCGGCCCCAATAACAAATTGTACGGAATGCGCGAGACGTCTTCCTGGCGAGCCTCTGAGGCTTCTTGCCCGGCCAACGACGGACGCACCGCGTCTTGCGCGTAAATACTGGCGGTCGTCAAAATCGACATCACGAACAACAGGGGGAGCGATCGGCAAATTTGACCGCGATACAAAGAAACTACACGGCGACTAATCATAGGCAGGTGGGTCAAGTTAACGGGTTAAGCAGTTGTGGTACCGTACGAAAATCTCGACCCAGCGACACCGCCTTTGCGACGTACGTCTCCGGCTCGAGACCGTAGTTCTCCTATCTTGTTAAAGTCCTTTCGGTGCTCCTTTGTACGAGAAAAGCAACCCCCTAGGCAAGTGAAATCGCGGGTATCCCCTAACTAACGTAACGGCCGCCAAAACTCTTTATTCGCCCTCGATCTCAGGGGCTAACCAGCCACAAAACTCCCATATCTTGGCCCGGTCTAAGCTGATATTGAGCTTATGATCTGCGGTTCTTCCCGAGGCTTCCCCGCCCTTTGCGCGCTGACTTTGGGCGTATTAACGGCGGCCAATTCCTGTTACGCCGAAGGGACCGCGCAAAAAAGCGCTCAGATCGAATATATCGCGCCCGATGGGCAGTTCTCCTCACTCACGGCAAATCCCGCCACCGATAAACCGAGCGCGTCGTTCATCGATCGCGATACGATTAGTTGCACGCTCCGAGAAGGCGAAACGACCTTCATCATTCAGTTGCCAAAAGGTTCGTTGCCCGATCGCTTTATCTTCCTCAACGAAAACGCCGCCGCCTGTGGCGAGCTCCGCATCGCCGTTTCCGATTCAGCGCTTCCAGCCGCCAGTCCGAAATGGACAGAAGTGGACGGGATTGTCCCGTTCGCCCACAAACGACTCTTCAAACTGTCGATGCTCGGAGTCGAAACAAAGTTTGTTCGACTGTCGTTCAAGGTAGAAGGAGAGCCGCAGAATTCGGCGCGGATATCAGATCCGTTTCGCACTTCGCTTCTCGCCGCCGAGATCGGCTCGAGTTTTACCGAACGCTCTCAGCATGATCTTGATTTGAGATTCGTCACGTCGGTCGGGGCGCTTTGGGCGAAGCAAAACTGAGATTTTTTGATCACAGAATTGTTTCGAAAATTTTCCGCACCCGCTCTTACGAACAAATTCCTACCGGCATGGAACTAGCTTTTAAAAACGCATCTTTGTTTGGGTTGACGCATGCGCTCGGAAGAAGGGGAACAAACTACAAAAACGCCGCTCCCATCGCCCTCGATCGATCGGTTCGTCGCACCCCATTTGCCGCAAATCTCCGATGAAAACAAAATCCCTCGCCTCCTGTCTGAAGCCGATTCGCCGTCGCGCGATGATTATCTTGCGCTTGTTACCCAGGCTACAAACGATGCGATTCGGGATTGGAATGTAAAAAGCGGCACGCTTTCCTGGCCGCAAGGTTTACATTCGCTCCTCGGTTACGAGAATTCATCCGGCGACTGCGACAAAATCTCATTCTGGGTAAAGAACGTTTATCCGGGCGACCGCTCACGCATTGCGGCCTCGATCCAGGAGGCTCTCGACGGCTCGGCCGAGCACTGGAGCGGCGAGTATCGCTTTCGCTGCGCTGATGGAAATCACATCAACGTATTGGAACGCGCCGCCATTTTTCGCACGACCGACGGCAGCGCCGAACGCGTCATTGGTTCGTTAATGGACGTGACCGCGCGCAAACAACTTCAGGATCAGCTTTGCCGCTCGCAAAAAATGGAAGCCTTCGGTCAACTCGCCGGCGGGGTCGCGCACGATTTTAATAATTTTCTCACAACCATTCTCGGCTACAGCGATTTGCTTTTGGGAGAACGCCAGATCAAAGGCGCGCTCGCCGAGCACATCACTGAAATCCGCGCCGCAGCCGGACGCGCTTCGACTTTGACCCAACAATTGCTCGCCTTCAGTCGTCGGACGCCACTTGAACCGGTTGTCGTGGAAGTCAATTCCATCATCACCAATCTCGAGCGCTCGTTGCTGCGGTTGATCGGTGAAAACATTTCCGTCGTTTGCAATTTCCATCAGGAAAAAGATGGTGCGCACATCAAGGCCGACCCGAGCCAGATCACACAGATCATTCTCAATCTCGCGGTCAATGCCCGCGACGCCATGCCCAAAGGCGGCCACCTCACACTGGAGACTGCCGTTGTCGATCTTACTCCTGAGCACGCCCCTGCTTTCAACTGCAACGACTTTGCTCCCGGCCAATATGTGCAAATCAGCGTCTCAGACGACGGTGCTGGCATGAACGAAGAAGTGAAAGCACATCTCTTTGAACCATTCTTTAGTACCAAAGAGCAAAGAAGCGGACTCGGACTCGCCACTTGTTACGGCATTGTCCATCAAAGCGGCGGACATTTGCGTGTCGAAAGCGAAGAAGGTAAAGGCACGACGGTTCAGATTTATCTTCCGCGAGTTCCGGCCCCACCCCCGCCGGCCTATAAAAAGCCCGGTGACAAAAAAGCGCGCGGCGGCACCGAAACAATTCTTGTTCTCGAAGACGACATCAGCGTTCGGCACATTTCGGTCCGCATGCTCCGCGGACTTGGTTATGAAGTGATCGAGGCCGCGACCGGAAACGATGCGCGCCGGCTCCTCGCGGAAAATGGCGGCCGTCGAGTCGATTTGTTACTGACGGATTTGGTTATGCCGCAAACCAGCGGGCGCCGTTTCGCCGACGCCCTTCGCGCCGGGCATCCGAACATCAAGGTTCTATTCATTTCCGGTTATCTCGAAGAATCGCTGCCCGCGGCCGAACGTTCCGCGCCGGGAATGTTTTTCCTGCCGAAGCCATTCGATTCCGAACAGCTCGCGGCCAAAGTCCGCGAAGCGCTCGACGCCTGAGTTGCTTGCCACGCCGAAGCCTTGGCGGAGGCGGGTCGATCTTGTCCATTGTCGATCTAACAACGACATTGTCCGTGCGTGATTACGTTCAAAGACATCGAAGCCGCGAGCGAGCGAATTGCCGGAGCGGTTTTTCAAACCGCTTGCACCCACTCGATTCCGTTAAGCGAAATCTCCGGCGCAGAAATTTTCTGCAAGTTCGACAACGCGCAACGCACGGGAAGTTTTAAGGAGCGCGGCGCGCGCAACGCGCTTGCGCAACTTTCGGCCGAACAAAAGAAACGCGGGGTGATTGCGGCCTCAGCCGGCAATCACGCTCAAGCGCTCGCGTATCAGGGAAAACTTCTCGGCATTCCGGCGACGGTCGTGATGCCGCAATACGCACCTCTTATTAAGATCACGAACTGCCAGAAGCTCGGCGCCAACGTTGTTCTTCACGGTCACGATTTCGGCGAGGCCAAAGCGCACGCGCACAAACTCGCGGAGGAAAAAGGACTCGCTTACATCGACGGTTACGATGATCCGGCGATCATTGCCGGTCAGGGCACGATGGGAATTGAGATCGTCGAGCAAGTGAAAGATATTGATGCGGTCGTCGTTCCCGTTGGCGGCGGCGGCTTGATCGCTGGCGTTTCGCTCGCGATCAAAACTTTGCAACCGCAAACCAAAGTGATCGCGGTCGAAGCGGAAAACGTCGCGAGCTTTGCGGCGGCGATGAAAGCCGGAAAGCCGACGAAGATCAATTTGCAGCCAACTCTCGCGGACGGTCTCGCCATTCCGCAGGTCGGTGCGAATGCGTTCGCAATCGCCAGTAAACATGTCGATCAAACGATTACCGTGAATGAAGAGCAGATCGCGATCGCTATTCTGCGTTTGACCGAGATCGAGAAAACCGTCGTAGAAGGCGCAGCCGCAACGCCGTTGGCAGCGATCTTGTCAGGAAAATTGCCAGAGCTCGCCGGAAAACGCGTTGCCCTTCTTTTGTGCGGAGGAAATATCGACCCGAACATTCTCGGACGCGTCATCGAGCGCGGTCTCGTTGCCGATGGTCGTCTTTGTCGATTCACCGCGGTGATTAGCGATCGTCCCGGTGGACTGGCGATCTTGAGCAAACAAATCGCTGCGACCGGCGCGAGCATTAAACAAATTGTCCACGAGCGCGCCTTCGCGAACTCAGATGTTTCAACGGTAAACGTGCTTTGCACCGTTGAAACGCGAAATCACGAGCATTTCGCCCAGCTTCGCGCCCATTTGAAAGCGCACGGGATCGAAACTTCCGAAGTTGGTAGTGGCGATTGATCCGCTCGCTCACCCTCTCGGGCCTGCCCGTCCATGTCGCTCATCTCCCGATAGCTCCATTGACCCCAATCGTCCGCTCCATAATTTGTTGATTCAATGCACGCGCGAAAAGAAGCCAACATCGAGTCGGAGCGGGACTGGCCATTCGATTTCTCGCGCCGGCATATCGGTCCGAACGAGAAGGAAACCGCCGAGATGCTGCGCGCGGTCGGTTTCGAAAATCTCGACGCGCTGATCGATACGACCGTTCCAAAAAATATTCGGCTCGATCGCGATTTAAATTTGCCGGAAGCGAAATCCGAACACGATGCGCTCGTTGAGCTCCGCACGCTTTCGAAGAAGAACAAGATCGCGAAAAACTTTATCGCCGCCGGTTATTCGGGTTGCATCACGCCGCCGGTGATTCAGCGAAACATTTTGGAGAATCCCGGTTGGTACACGGCCTACACGCCATACCAGGCCGAGCTCGCGCAAGGCCGGCTCGAAGCATTGCTCAATTTCCAGCAGATGATCATGGACCTGACGAAGCTCGAGATCGCGAACGCGTCGATGCTCGACGAGGCGACGAGCGCAGCCGAGGCGATGGCGCTTTGTCACGCCGCCGTTCCAGATCGAAAAATATTTTTCGTCGCAGACAATTGCCATCCGGAAACGATCGAAGTCGTCCGCACGCGCGCGAAACCGCTCGGCATCGAGGTAAAGATCGACAACTTCACGAAGTTCAAATTCGACAACTCAGTTTTCGGCACGCTCGTTCAGTACCCAGCGACTGACGGCGCGATTTACGATTACGCGGATTTTGCAAAACAAGCGCACGCTGCCGGCGTGCTCGTTGTTGTTGCCGCGGACATTCTCGCGCTGACACTGTTGAAGCCGCCCGGAGAATTCGGTGCTGACGTTGCCGTCGGTAGCACTCAACGTTTTGGGGTTCCACTCAGATTCGGGGGACCTCACGCCGCTTATTTCGCAACGCGCGATCAATACAAACGTCACATGCCTGGCCGACTTGTCGGCGTTTCGCACGACGCTGAAGGACGGCCCGCTTATCGACTTTCGCTCCAAACGCGCGAGCAACACATTCGCCGCGATAAGGCGACCAGTAACATCTGCACCGCGCAAGTTCTCCTCGCCGTGATCGCGTCGATGTACGCCGTTTATCACGGACCGCGCGGCTTGCGCGCGATCGCCGAGCGTGTTCATGGTCGCACGAGTCAGCTTGCCGATGGTTTGAAAGCGCTCGGAGTAAGAATCGCGCACGAAAACTTTTTCGACACGATCCGCGTGGAGGTTGAATCGAGCGCGATATTGCTCGAGCACGCCGCCAAAGCGGGATGCAATCTGCGCCAGCTCGGATCGAACGCGGTCGGCATTTCGCTCGATGAAACAACAACTGCCGGCGACATCGAGCTACTGATGTCGATCTTTCGCGGCACGCACGTCCGCGATTTGGCGGAAAACAATTTGGACGAAGCGCCGTTGAGCATTCCAAAATTCGCGACGCGCACCTCCGATTTCCTGACGCATGCGGTTTTCAACACTTACGACACCGAGCATGAGATGTTGCGTTATCTCAAGAAACTCGAGTCGCGCGATCTTTCGCTTTGTCATTCGATGATTCCGCTCGGCTCGTGCACGATGAAGTTGAACGCGACCGCGGAAATGTTTCCGATTTCGTGGCCGGAATTTTCCAAGCTCCATCCATTCGCGCCAAGCGATCAAACGGCCGGCTACATCGAGATTTGTAAACAGCTCGAAGATTGGCTGGCCGAAATCACCGGTTTCGCTGCGATCTCGTTGCAACCGAATGCGGGATCGCAGGGCGAGTACGCGGGATTGCTCGCGATCCGCGAATATCACGCGTCGAGCGGCGAAGCGCATCGCAACGTTTGTTTGATTCCAACTTCGGCGCACGGAACAAATCCGGCGAGCGCGGTCATGGCCGGACTGAAGGTCGTGGCGGTCGCGACATTGAAAGACGGCGACATCGATCTCGCCGATTTGCGTGCGAAAGCAGACGCGCACGCCCGCGATCTCGCCGCGCTAATGGTGACCTATCCAAGCACGCACGGCGTTTTCGAGCCGACGATCCGCGAAATTTGCGAGATCGTGCATGCGCACGGCGGTCAGGTTTACATGGACGGCGCAAACATGAACGCACAATGCGGACTTTGCCGGCCGGGTGATTACGGCGCGGACGTTTGCCATTTGAATCTGCACAAAACGTTTTGCATTCCGCACGGCGGCGGGGGTCCGGGCGTCGGACCGATCGGCGTCGCGAGACATCTCGTTCCGTTTCTGCCAGGATTTCCCTCTCTCAACTATCAACAATCAACTAAAGACTTTTCTGTCGGTCCTGTTGCACAAGCGCCTTATGGCAGCGCGAGCATTCTGACGATTTCGTGGATGTACATCCGCATGATGGGCGCGCGCGGCCTCAAGCGCGCTAGTCAAATGGCGATTCTAAACGCAAACTACATCGCGAAGCGTCTCGATCCGCATTTCCCGATCTTGTTCAAAGGCAAACGCGGACTCGTCGCGCACGAAAGCATTGTCGATCTTCGCCAATGGAAATCGGTCGGCATTGAAGTCGAAGACGTGGCGAAACGTTTGATGGATTACGGATTCCACGCGCCGACAGTTTCCTGGCCAGTCGCCGGGACAATGATGATCGAGCCGACCGAGAGCGAATCGAAGGACGAGCTTGATCGCTTTTGCGACGCGATGATTTCAATTCGCCAAGAGATCGACGCGATCGCGAATGGAAAGGCCGACCGGCAAAATAATTTACTTAAGAACGCGCCGCATAGCGCGCGACAAATCGCTTCCGACAAATGGGACCGCCCCTACTCGCGCGAACAAGCAGCGTTTCCTGCGCCGTGGACGCGCGATCACAAATTCTGGCCGGCCGTCGCGCGGATCGACAACGTTTACGGCGACCGGAATTTGTTCTGCTCCTGTCCGCCGATCGAAGAGTTCGAAAAGTAAGATCACCGCCCGCTTCGCTCGAGATCACGGAGAACACAGAGGTATTCGAGAATGTTAGGAAAGATCGTTCGAATAGTTTCGATCTTATTGATCGCGGCGGCACTATTTGTCGGTGGCGTTTATGTTTACGCGCATCACAATTGGAACCCCCTGCCGGCGGGAACGGAGATCGAACAGATTCTTGTTGAGAAATCGGCGCGGCGGCTGTCGATCTTTGCCGATGGCAAAAAATTAAAGAGTTATCACGTCGCGCTCGGCCGGAATCCAATCGGAGCGAAAGAACAGGAAGGCGACATGAAAACGCCGGAGGGACGTTACTGGATCGACTGGCGCAATCCGGAGAGTGATTATTATCTTTCGCTCCACGTCTCCTATCCGTCCGATCAAGACACTGCGCGCGCGGCCGAACGCGGCGTGAATGCCGGATTCGATATCATGATTCACGGAATCACAAATGGCGGCGGCTGGATCGGCGCGTTTCATCGAAGACACGATTGGACCGCGGGCTGCATCGCAATGACCGACGAAGAGATCGAAGAACTCTATCGCGTCACCCCGGACTGGACCCCGATCGAGATTCGGCCCTGATTACTTTTCCGAGGCGAGCTCCGGTTCGCGGTCGCGATCTTCTTTGACGCGATTGGGAACGAGACGCAAAGCGGAGCCGGTCGTGTCGTCGGAAACTTCGTCGCCCTGTTCGTGATACTCGGCGTCGGCGTTGACCTGCCAGAGATCGTAAAGCTTGGCATCGGCCAAAATATTTTCCACGCACAACATCGCGGTCATCATAGCGTGGTCTTGATTGTTGTATTTGTGCATCCCGTTGCGACCGACCAGATGGAGGTTCGGATATTTCGTATCGAGCTCCTGTCGAATCGCGGCGACGTGTAATGCGTAATCATCGTCGTAAACCGGGTACGCTTTCTTTTGGCGAACGACCGTTCCATCGACGACGTCGCCTTCGTACGCGAGACCGATCTGAATCAGCTCCCGCTTCGCCAGCTCGATCAGATCTTCATCCTTCGCTTCCCAAAGTCCGTCTCCTTCGAAACAGAAATATTCGAGTCCGTAGCAAGCCATCGCCGGATCGGGCACCATTTCGGGCGACCACGATTTGAAATTTTGGACGCGGCCGACTTTAACGCGTGGATCGTGGATGTAGATCCAGTTGTCGGCGAATTTGTTTCGCTCCTTCAAGATCAACATCACGGTGAGGAAGTCGCGATATTTCAAACTTTCAGCCGCGCGACGCGTACGATCCGAAACTGGCGGTTGAACTCCGCAGACGAGCTCGCGCATTGGCGCGGAAGAAATCACATGGTCGGCTTCGATCGCTTGCTGATTCCCTTCGCGATCCTTGAATTGAACCGTCCATGCTTCTTTTGCTTCGTCGTAAGCAGCACCGTTCACGCGCGCGCCCATCTCGACTTTACCGCCGAATGTTTTCACTTTCGCCGCGGCTGCCTCCCACATCATGCCCGGCCCTTTGCGCGGGTAACGGAAGGAATTGATTAAGGTCTTAATGACCTTCGTGCGATCGCCGCTCTTCGGCGCGCGCTGCGGAAAGAGGGCGTTCTTGATCGCGCTACCTAACGACAGACCCTTGATCCGCTGGGCGGCCCAATCGGCCGAGATTTGTTTGCAGCTCATTCCCCAGACTTTTTCCGTGTAGCTCTTGAAGAAAATGTTGAAGAGCCGTTTGCCGAACTGGTTGCTCACCCACTCCTCGAAGTTTCGCGGATGCCGCACGGGAAGGACTCGCGCCTTGAGCCAGGACAAGACGCACAATGTCGACCTTATGATGCCGAGCTTGATCAGTGCTTCGAACGGTTTGAGCGGGTAGGTGAAAAATTTTCCGTCGTAGTAAATCTTCGACGAGCGTGGTCGCTGCAGCATGTCATTCGGCAAAATCTCGGTCCACAAATCCTCGACCGCTTTCGATTTGGAAAAGAAACGATGGCCGCCGATGTCGAAGTGGAAGCCTTTGTATTTTGCGGTGCGCGAAATTCCGCCAACGTAAACGGAGTCCGCTTCAAGAACAACGACGTCGACCTTGTTCTTGGAAAGGAGATAGGCGGCGGTTAAACCCGCCGGTCCAGCTCCGATGATCGCGACTGTTGTTTTCATTCGTCAGGCCACCCAATTCCCTCGAGTAAAATTCCAAACATACCATCCCTGCACGCTTAAGCCGAGAGCAATGATCAAGACCGCGGTCGCGATCCCGAGCGTCCGCAACAGCGGTGGTGAGACGCGAAATTGCCGCAGAAAGTGCAAAAACGCGAGCACGATCAGCGCGTGGGCACAGAACCCGTAGCGAAGCATGCTCTCCATATCGAGCGACGCGACGCCGGCGACGGAGATATAATAAATCA
>Ga0126380_10000164_pt1 | contig 17898 bp, 14 predicted proteins | sample PanSoiMetPlot_26_FD_92544 | JGI IMG/M metagenome (GOLD analysis project Ga0126380, IMG submission 92544) | Tropical forest soil microbial communities from Panama - MetaG Plot_26 | ecosystem: Environmental > Terrestrial > Soil > Tropical forest > Bulk soil | place: Panama | collected 2016-02-17
GAGATATTCAAGGCCTCCGGTGCAAACCCGGAAATGGGATTTTCGCTACATAGTGTTTTTCAGCAAGCTGGCCTTGCTGCCCCCAATTTGCGCCTCGAAATGATTCTCGGTACTCAGCCCGGCTTCACTACTTGGATTTCTGATTTGTTGTTTTCACTTCTTCCAAAAGCGCGCCAGCATGGCATCTCCCTCGATGCGCTCGGCAACCTCGAAACGCTCTCGCAGCGCGTCCACGCGGAAGTCACCGCCGCAAATGTAGTCGTGCCATGGATTGCTCTCGTCGCGGCTTGGTCCGCCGTGCCTGACAAAACTTCCTGACGCCTTTAGCCTGCGCGCGTCTTCCTCGGCAGAAGCAGGGCCAGCATCGCCGACGCAAACAAGGAAATTCCCGCCGCCGCAAGTCCTCCGTACAAACTACCTGTTCGCTGGCTGATCCAACCCGCCGCGTACGGCCCCACAAACCCCGCTGCGTTGGCAATCGAACTCGTCAGGCCGAGCCCCGCAGCTACCGCCGATCCAGTCAGCAGTTCGCTCGGCAGCGAGTACGCCGGTCCGTACACGCTGAACATTCCCGAAACTGCCACAGCCAGCAAACCAATCGTCAGCGCGATCGAATGAGGCTCTCCCAGAATTACCATTGCGGTTCCTGCAAATGCCGCCGGAACTGCGGCATGAATTCTTCTTTCAAAGAGCCGGTCCGAACTTCGGGAAACTCCCACCATCACAAAGAAACCCACTACGTACGGGATCATCACGAGCAATCCCCCCAGGCTGTACGAAATTTGCCCCGAACATGATTTGACGAGTTGCGGCATCCAGAATGTCAGCATGTACACTCCGCGATTTGTGGCAAAGATCGTCAGTCCCGCGTGCCACACTCGGGGAATCGCCAGCGCTTGCAATGTTCCGATCGGTCTCGCTTCTCGTTTGGCCTTTCCTTCTCTTTCTAGTTCCGCTTCTATCCAATCTTTTTCTTCAATGCTCAAAAATCTCGCTTCTCTTGGCCTGCATGGCAAAACGAAATACGTCACAATCCCGCACAGAATCGCGGGCGCCGCCTCGAGCACCAGCAACCACCGCCAGCTCGGCCAGTGCATCCAGTGAGCGTGTCCCAGAATCCAGCCGGAAAGCGGCGCGCCAATGATGTTGCTCGCGGGCAGACCGGTAAGGAACATCGCGACGCACTGCGCCTGCTCCCGCTGCCGGAACCAGTAGGTCAAGTACAGCGCCACACCCGGGAAATATCCGCCCTCAGCCAGGCCCAGCAGGAATCGCAACAAATACAATTCCTTCACGGTATGCACGAATCCCATCATCATCGCGACTCCGCCCCACAGCACCAAAATCACCGCGATCCAGACTCGCGCGCCGAAGCGATGCAGCATCAAATTGCTGGGAATTCCCGACAGCACGTAGCCAAAAAAGAAAACGCCCGCGACAAGCCCAAATTGCTCGCTTGTAATGCCGAGTTCTTTGTTCATCGTGAGCGCGGCGAATCCGATATTCACCCGATCGATGAACGAAATCACGTACAGAAGGAATAGGAAGGGAATCAGCCGCCATTGCAGCTTCCGGATCGTCGCACTTTCAAATTGTCCTGCGGCGTTCGCCTCGGTCGCCATGCGTTCCCTAACGCAAACTTTCTCTGCACTTCGCCGCAATCAGTGTGATGTCATCTTGCTGTTCGTGTGGATTGAATCGCTGCACTTCCGCCACGACCGCGGAAATTAATTCCCGAGCGGGGAGCTCCCTGTGCCTCCGCAACGCCGCTATCAACCGTTCTTCTCCAAATTGCTCGTCGTCCTCATGGAATGATTCGGTGACCCCATCCGTATAAAGAACCAGGGAATCACCAGGAGCCAGTTGCCGCTCCTCCACCTCGCAATCCCATTCGGCAAACAATCCGAGCACCATGCATGTTGCCTCTAGTCTTTCCACGCTGCCATCGCGCCTCAACAACAATCCCGGCAAATGCCCGCAATTCACGTATCTCAATGTTTGCCGCTGCTCGTCGTACGCGCCAAAAAACAATGTTGCATACGCGCCGTCCGAAGTATTCTCGAAAAACAGACGGTTCACTGACCTTAAAAACGCCTGCGGCTGATCCAAAGCAATCGCGCACTGACTCCGCAGGTTCGCCTGCAAATTCGCCATCAGCAATGCACCGGCAATTCCTTTACCTGCAATATCACTCAACACCAGGCCGAGCCGTTCTTGCCCCAAATCCAGAAAGTCGTAATAGTCTCCGCCCACTTGCCGCGCCTGCATGCACATCCCCGCGTACTCCAGGGTCGCCACTGGCGGCAGAATCTGCGGGAACAGTCTCGCCTGCACATCACGCGCTATCTCCAACTCGCGCGCGGCCCGTCGTTCCGCCTCTTGCCGAATCGTCGCCGCACGCCGCTGCGTCTCCATCGCGTGCGTCACTTCGTCATAGCTCGCCAGTGTGAACGAATTCCCGTCCACGTCTCGAAAGTGCGCCACGACGTTTCCCCAAATCGGCGCCTCAGTTCCCAGCAATAGCGATTGCTCCGCAGCTTTCGCCTGCGTCTGGGCATCGTACTTAATCCTTCTCAATCGCGGCGCGGAAGGGAATCGCACGCCCCGTTTCGACCATTCCTGAAATCGCGCCGCAACGTCATCAGTCAAAAACACGATCTGCGTCGCTCTTCCAATCAGTTTCGCTTCCTGTGATTTTGCCTTTGGCTTGACGAGCGCCAGAACCGTCGACCCGTCTGGTGGCGACACAGCCACCCACCGCTCTCCAGATTGCAGCTTCGCATCAAACGCCACTCGAAACCCAAGCTGCTCTACATAGAATTTCAGGCTCCGGTCCTGGTCGCGCACGTAAACATTCACGCAGTGCATCCCCAGATGCTGCTTCTTCGCCTCTGCGGGAACACCCCCAGCGTTCAAACCTACGACACTCAATCCCGTTCCCATTGCTGGGAATTATAAGTCCAAAGGTCTCAAGAACGTCTCGCATCGTAGCTCCTGGCCCGAATATTCTTTTTGGCCACTCCTTTCAAAAAAAAAACGGCCCACGAGAAAATCGCTTACCTCGTAGGCCGTTCTGAATCCAACACATTCGTGATCTACAACGCGCGTAGAAAATCCAGAATCGCTTGTTTGTCCTTTGCTGAAAGCCCCCGGAACCTCTCTACGGTCGTGTTTGCTTCCGATGGGCCGTAGCACGGCATGCGCGAAGAATCGTCACATTCCTGCCCGCGCGAATGGTGAGCTTCGATCGCCTTCAGCAAATCGTCAGTCCTTCCGTCGTGCAGGAAGAACCTTCGCTGTCCTACTCCCCACAATGGTGTCGTCCGGAACATGTCTCCGGTAGCTAGCCCTTGCGTAATGTCATCTGCCAGCCCTTTTCCCATGTGATGGATCAGCAAGTCCGTATACGGATGCACGGTCAAGCTTTGGAGTGCCACGGTTTCACTTTGATCCGGCGTGATCATCGTCGGCGTATGGCATGCAAAGCATCCGATTCCCGGATTTTCTGGTCCCGTTCCAAACAATTGCTGCCCTCGCGCCGCGCTCGGCGTGAATTCCGCTGGTTGAGGCGCGTCGAGGAATCTCATGAAAATCGCGAACATCTGCCAGTCCGGCAGAACGTGAAATGGATTGTCAAAGCCCTGATTTCGCGCATCAGTCGGATCGGACCTAAAAATGTCGTTCGGTTCACTCACGTCCTGATGGCACTCCGGCGTCTCGTCCGTGGATTGCGGAAATAAATCGTTCGTCACGCCCATCTCCACGTTGTACGCTTCGCCGGAAAAAATCATGATGGACTTGTTCTGCGCTTTCCATCCAAAGCGGGTAATCGTCCCGTCATTTCCGCTGCGGTTCGGCATGCCGCCAATCCCCAGCTCTTCACGCGCCGCCGCCGTCGCCGCATGTCTCGCCAGGATTTCCCGGTCCTGAATCCCGTCCAGTATTCCCAGTCCGAAAACTTGCAGTGGAATTCGGAACCTTGCATTTCCTCGCCGGAACTCTTTTTCAAAGTCCGTATAGGGCAGGGCCTGCGCCGTGCACGCATGTGCTTGTCCGTCTGTGAAAATGTCGGAACGCCCTATCACAGAGAAAAGCTGATGCACTCCGCCATCCGGCGTTCCGTCCGGTTTCTTCGCAAATCGTACTTCTCGGATCGGCCCGTACTGCTGAATGAAAGAGGGAACGGGATTTGTTCCTCCCTTTCTATGCGGAATCAAATCGAACATCGGATTTTCCGGCGCTCGCCGGAAATTCGGAGGGTCTTGCGGATTCGGCACGACGAATCCACCGGAACCCCCAACGGCCGGCTGGTTATGGCACACGCTACATTGGTCCGCGTTGAACCGAATTCCCAGACCCGAAGAATTCGTCTTCGTCACCAGGTTTGCCTGCGCGGGATCGATGAACGATCCGAGGGTCAGGTCATTGCAGTCGTCGCAAACCCCTTCCAGTTGGATCATTCTCTGAAAGCCTTCGTTGAACATTGCCAACTCGATCGGCGTCAGTCCTTTCAACGGAGCTCCCCCGCCCGGCGGTCCCTGCCGAACTCCAGGATCTTTCTGAGCCGCACAAATCGTCGCCGTCGCGAGCAAAACTAAGCTCGTAACGCATCCCCGCAGGTAACTCCTTCTCTTTTGGCTGGTTCGTACCATTGATCCTTCCTCAGATTCGCTTTTTCTTGTCTTAGTCCTCCATCCGGATTTGTTTCCAAAGTACGCACACCCGCGCTTCGAATCGCCACGTGCGTAGGCGCTCGGAATAAGGGAGAGTTTTTTGAATCCGTACAGGGAACTTGGCGCACACTAAAAAAGATGCCCTGTTTATTTCAATGGCACGCCTCTACTTCTTTCCTTCCTTTTGTATTCCTTTGTAACCAACAGAAAACAAAGGGAGTACCCGAAATCTCCGTTAGATTGCCAGAGTCAGTTCCGCATTTTTTCGACTATCCCAATTCTCTTCTCCGCGGTAGAATCCCGCTCACACGTTTACCTGAGCAGTTCTTTATCTAATTTATGTCAGGTCCATCCCCGGCACCCGGTTCGTACAACTTTGGGCCGTTCCACGTGGACGCTCCCGCTGGCCAGATTCGCAAGCATCGAACAAAAGTTCGTCTTGCCGGTCAACCCTTCGAGATCCTGCTGATGCTCTTGGAGCGTCCTGGCCAGGTCGTTACTCGCGATGAAATTCAACGTCGTCTTTGGCCCGATCAAACCTTCGTAGACTTCGAAAATAGCCTTAACAAATCAATTAACAAACTCCGCCAAGCCCTCGCCGACTCCGCCGAAGAACCGGTCTACATTGAAACTCTTCCTCGTCGCGGTTATCGCTTTGTCGGCTCTCTTCTTCTCCCGCAAACCCAAGCGCTGAATCCGCAGCCGCAGCCGCTCGCTCCCTCTCTGGAATCCCCTGCAAATCACCAGCATTTGCGTCCCGCAACTGCTCCGAGAAATTTTCCGCTCTGGAAAGCGATGGCATTGCTCGTTTTTGCGTCGACGGCAATCGCCGTCTGGCTTGCTGCCCGCCCACTTCGCGAACCTCGTGTCCTTCGTGCTACTCCGCTCACGGATTCTTCCCGCGTCGATCCATACGGTGTTCTCCACACCGATGGCGTTCGTCTATTTTTCTTGCTTCGTCAAGGTTCTCGATGGGAGCTTGCTCAAATGCCTGTCTCCGGCGGCGAAGTCCAGCCCGTCCCCACCCCGTTTCCCAACGCGCGACTCTTCAGCATTTCCCCGGACGGCTCCCAATTCGCACTCGGTCCATTTGATACTCGCGCTCGCGCTCTTCCTGTCTGGCTCATGTCCTCTGTCGGCGGCGGCGCTCATCGGCTAGGCGAATTTCTCGCCAACGATGCCATCTTCACGCGCGACGGCTCTAAAATTACCTACTCGACGCCTGAGGGCATCTCCGAAATCGACCTTGATGGCCGTAACTCGCGCATGCTGTCCAAAGTCGCTGGACTAAAATGGGGTCTCGCTTGGTCGCCTGATGGCACTCGCCTCCGGTTTCATTGGTTCAACCCGCCCACCACTGCCTGGCATATCTGGGAAATCCGCTCTGATGGAACAAATCTCCATCGGATTCTTCCTAATTGGACTGGAGCGGAGACTCTCTGCTGCGGACAATGGTCCGCTGACGGAAAATACTTCTTCTTTGTCGGCGGCAGTAAAAATTCTCCCGGCAGTCTTTGGGTTGTCCGCGAACCGCACGGTCTCTTTCACGGTCAGGACTTGCCCATTCGCCTTTCCACCGATCCCCTACCCGTTTCCGTCCTTCTTCCTTCCGCCGATGGCAAAAAGATCTATCTCCTCGGCAACAATTTGAAGACCGAATATGTCCGCGCGGATCCTCGCACCCGCGAAATTCATGGCCTCCTTGGCGGACAAAATGCTGCCTGGCTAGCTACTTCTCATGTAGGCGATTGGGCGGTTTTCCGCGGCTCCGGCAATTCGCTTTGGCGCGCCAATCTTGATGGCAGCGCGCGAGTAGAACTCGCAAACGAAAAAATGCAAGCCGCTCTTCCTGCCGTAAGGCCCGATGGAAAATTAATTGCTTTTCGTGGCCAGCCGCCCGGCGTTCCCGCCTCGCGGATTTACCTGATTTCCTCGGAGGGCGGGGAACCCACTGAAGTCGCATCCGCCTCCTACCCACTGGAAGTTCCTGCGTGGTCCCCCGATGGCAAGAAGCTTAGCTATGTCCTCGACGCAGACGGCAATCCCTCCTCGGGAATCTATCTTTTGGACCTTTCTACACATACTTCGCAGAAAATTTCTGGCTCGGAAAAGTGCATGCAACATAGCTGGTCGCCCGACGGAAAGTTCCTTGCCTGCATTTCCACAGATAATTCTCGAATCCTTCTTTGTGATTTGGCTACGGGAAACTGGAGAGAAGTCGCCCACGGTAAGGTCTTCAGTCCCGTCCTTTGGGCTGCCGACTCTAGCGGAATTTTCTTCCAGGACCTTCTCGAAGAAGGTGAACCCATTCGTCGCCTTCGCATGAAGGATTTCTCCGTCGAACGTGTTTTCGAGTGTGCCTCTCTCCTCGAAGGCGGTGTGCAACGCTGCGGTTTTGAGGGCGTCACACCAAACGGATTCTGGGTACTCAAACTCAGCCGCGGTGACCACAACGTCTACGCACTTGACCTCGATCTCCCATAGCAGGTGTTTCGACTTCGGGATCGTCATAGCCGGTCTGTTTGACAACTTCTAGATCCACTCAAACTAGACTTCCCACTCCAAATTTGCGAGCATCTAAATCTGCAGGCCTGCTTGACGCAGGCGAGCTCGATCACCCATTAATGAGCACGATTTCCAACAGCCCGGCTGCTCCAGGCGGCCGTAGCAACGCAGTTCCGCGCGTCATAGTTGCGACTACTGCGCTCCTTACTTTTATTTCTTTTTGGAAAGCCGCCGCCATCGTCTTGAACGACCTGGCCTCTTCCGCCTACTACGCCGGCGGCGAAGCCGAAGGCTACATCGGCAAAACCGCTCCCTGGTTCATTCTTGCCATCATGCTTTTCTCGTATGCCGTTCGCGCGGTGTATGTCGAAAGCTGCAGCATGTTCGTCCGCGGTGGCGTCTATCGCGCTGTCAAACAGTCTCTCGGCGGCGCCCTTGCCAAATTCAGCGTCTCCGCGCTGATGTTCGACTACATCCTTACAGGTCCTATCAGCGGCGTTTCTGCGGGTCAGTACCTCAGCGGCCTCCTCGACGAACTCTTTCAATATTTCCATCTGACCAAATCGCATTTCTCCGACGGAATGACCGGTCTCATCGCTGCCAGCTTTGCTGTGATCGTCACCATCTATTTCTGGTGGGAGAACACCAAGGGCATTCCCGAATCCAGCGAAAAAGCTCTCCACATCATGAAGCTCGTCACCGTCATGGTGGTGATCCTCATCGCCTGGTGCCATTACACTCTTTCCGTCCGCCCCTGGCATCTGCCGCCACTTCCGCATCCTCGCAATCTCCACCTCACCGCGAGCGCCCTCGGCTGGCTCAAAGGCATTGAATTCTCTAAAGCCACTGGCCTTCTCGGGATGGCCGCGGTGTTTATCGGGCTGGGCCACTCCGTCCTCGCCATGAGCGGAGAAGAATCTCTCGCTCAGGTCTATCGCGAAATCGAGCACCCCAAACTTCCCAATCTCAAAAAAGCCGGCCTCGTCATTTTCGTTTACAGCCTTGTTTTCACCTCCCTCGTCTCCTTCTTCGCTGTCATGATTATTCCCGACGACGTCCGCCAGGGCTTCCTCGAAAACCTCATCGGCGGCCTCGCGATGAATCTCGCCGGTCCTTTCATCGCGCGCCCTATCTTTCATGTATTCGTCGTCGCTGTGGGTGCCGTCATTCTTGCCGGCGCAGTGAACACCGCCATCGTCGGCTCCAACGGCGTTCTCAACCGCGTTTCCGAGGACGGCGTCCTGCCCGCGTGGTTTCGCCAGCCGCATCCGAAATTCGGCACCAGCTATCGCATCATCAATATCGTCGTCTTGCTGCAGATTTTTACCATCATCATCAGCCGCGGTGACGTCACCTTCCTCGCCAACCTCTACGCCTTCGGCGTCATCTGGTCCTTCGCCATGAACGGCCTAGCCGTTCTCGTTCTCCGTTACACGAATCCCGTCGCCCGTGATTTTCAGGTTCCGCTCAATTTCAGAATTCGCGGCGTGCAAATCCCGCTCGGCCTCGGCCTCATCACCCTCACCCTGCTCCTCATCGCCATCGTTAACCTCTTCACCAAACCCGTCGCAACCATGGCAGGCGGCGTATTTTCGATTCTTCTTTACATCGTCTTCACTATCTCCGAGCGGCGCTCCCGCCAGGCTGGCGTTGCACACGTTGAGATGGATCAGTTCAATCTCGAAATTGAAGGCGAACTCTCTCCCGAAGCCGTTGGCACGCGCCCCGGCAACATCCTTGTCCCTATCAGCAACCAGTACAATCTCTATCACCTCGCCAACGTCCTCGACCGAATCAAGCCGGGCCGCCGCGACGTCGTCGTCCTTCACGTCCGCATCCTCCGCCGTTCCGCTTCCGGCGAACAGGAACTCGACGCCGACCAGCTTTTCGGCAGCATCGAGCAGCAGCTCTTCTCGCAAGCCCTCAGCCTCGCCGAGAAACGCGGCAAATCCATCCGCCTCGCCGTCGTCGCTTCGAATGATCTCTGGGATGGTATTCTCCGCGCCGGCCAAAGCTTGCAATCTTCCACTATCGTCGCGGGTTCTTCCGGCAAGTGGCAGAGCGAAGAGCAAGCTCGCCAAATCGGTGAAGCCTGGGAGCGCCTCGGCGATCCCAAACCCCAATTCAATCTCGAAATTCACATGCCCACTGGGGACAAAATCTTCAAAGTCCTCGGTCCTCATGCGCCGAATCTCACTGCCAACGAGGTCAACCTGCTTCATCGCCTCTGGTTGCGGTTCAGCGACCTCGTTCAGCCCGAAGAGCTGCACCACCACGACGTCGTCCATTTTTCTTTGGAAGAACTTCAGAAGGACCTGGAAGGCGGCAAGCAAAAGGAAGAAGAGCTTGTTAACCGCCTTCGCGCCCACCTCGCATCCAACCGCAGTAAAAAGAAAACGCCGCCCAGCTAGTTCACCGGCGGCATTTTCAACCTCACAACTTGTCATCCCGAGTCCACCTTGGCGGACGAGGGATCTGGTTTTTTTCTTTTCTTGTTTTTATTTCGTAGCGCTGGTTTCCAGCCGGTGGCTTCTCTGTACTCTTTGCGTCCCTGTGTTAGGAAAACACTCTCGCGCAATCGAACCGCTCTCCAATATTTTCCTTGTCTCAATTTCTTCACACTTGCGACGTGCAATGCCCGCATCGCTTCGCCGCAAGCGGAATCGGCATCGCGCACTGGGGGCAATCCTTTGTCATAGGCGCAGCTGCTGCCGCTGGCTTTGCCACCCACCGATTCACCGCGCGCACCATCAGAAAAACCGCAAACGCAACAATCAGAAAATTGATAATCGTGTTGAAAAAAACTCCGTAATTCAGCGTCGGCGCGCCCGCCGTCTTCGCTGCGGCCAACGACTCATACGTCTTGTCGCCAAGATTGAGAAACAGGTTCGAAAAATCCACGTGCCCCAGCAATCTTCCCAATGGGGGCATCAGAATGTCATCCACTGCCGACGATACAATTTTCCCGAACGCGGCACCGATAATGATGCCGACTGCCATGTCCAGAACGTTTCCCCTCATTGCAAATTCTTTGAATTCTTTGAGCATGCTGCATCTCCTTCGAGCGCTTTGAAATGCAATATGTGTTTTGGCGCGAGTTGGGCTAGGAACGCCGAGAGACTAACACGGAACCTACCAAGCCGCGCAAGATTAGAAGGCCGCCCGCCGCTGCAAACAATGGCAACACCCAATTGAACGGCGCACGAGAAATCACCAGCATCAATCCACCGACGAGGATCAAAGAAAATCCACCCACACGATCCACCAGGTACGTCCGCAATCCCCGCGCGCGCAGCACCGTAATCGCGCCCCACACCATCAACAGCGCCCCAACCGCCAGCCACGACGTGGAATGCCGATCCGGAAATTTGTGCGTTACGAGCGCCAGCCAAAGAATGAAACCGCCCAGCAGCGCAACGATCACTTCAATGAACAACCTCAGCGGCAGTTGCATCTGGTAGTGGCCGATCTTTAGATCGGTTCTTTTCTCTTTCTTGTCGCTTTTCTAGGAAATGCGCTCGATGTTGACCTTGTTGATCTTCACCGGCGTCCGTGGCCGGTCGCTCGAATCCCGCGGCACTTTCGAAATTTTGTCCGCCACGTCTTGCCCTTCCACCACTTCTCCAAAAATACTGTGCCGGTTGTCGAGCCACGGGGTCGCCGCCACCGTAATGAAAAACTGGCTACCGTTCGTCCCAGGCCCTGCATTCGCCATTGAAAGCTTTCCCTTCGTTGAATGTTTCAGCGAAGGATGAAACTCATCCGCAAACTTGTATCCCGGCCCGCCCGTTCCCGTCCCTTGCGGACATCCGCCTTGAATCATGAAGTCCGGAATCACGCGGTGGAAAATCAGTCCGTCGTAAAACGGCCGCTTCTCCTTCGCCCCCGTCCGCTCGTTAATGAAGTCTTTTGTCCCTTCCGCCAGACCTACAAAATTCGCCACTGTGTTCGGCGCTTCCTTGTCCAGCAGACGAATTACAATATTCCCCATCGTTGTCTCAAACACCGCATACGTTCCCGCCGCGCGTCCCATGCTTTCTCCTTTTTCTAACTCGTTCTCATCCTACACGACCCGCTTTCGCCTTTCCAATTGGCCCCGCGACGCACATGCTGTAGCGCAGGGCCGCCATTGCCCTGCGGCTTTTTGAGGGCAGCTTCGTTCTTTTCCGTGCGCCGGAAGCGCACCACAATTTAGCCCAGCGCGTTAGCGCTGGGCCGGCGTTCAAAACGAATCCAGCCCCGTAGGGGCGGCACTCTATCTACGGAATCGCCTCCAGCAAATCCTTCATCGCCGCATTGTCCCCGAACGTCTCGCTCAGATGCGCAAACCGGTCCACATCCCCCGGCCCAAACACAAAACTCCCGCCCAGCTGGAACGGATTCTTCCCCAGTTTGTGCTGATGATGTCCCGCGGCCTTTGCCCGTTCTCGCGCCGCCGCATTATCTCTTCTTAACAAATGAAAAATGTTCCCCGACTTCAGCTCCATCGCTTCATATGCTTTCTTCTTCTCGTCAATCAACAAGGGAAACGTAATCCCCGTCTCCTCGCGAAACACCTTTGCATACTGCACATCCCCCAAGCTCACTGCGGCCAGCGCCGCTCTCTTCGCCCGAAACTCTTGTTCATGCGCGCGCAACTGCGCGACGTGCTCCCGGCAGAAAATTCAACCATAGTGCCGCAAAAACACAATCACCGCCGGCTGCGTCGCCCACAACGACCCCATCCGCCACTCCTTCCCATCCGCATCCGGCAACACAATCATCGTCAGTCTGCTACTCAGCGAATCTTCCATCGTGCCTCGCTTCTGATCTATTTGGGCTCGGAACTCACGTCAGAATGCTTCATCATCTTGAAACAACGCAATTCTATTCCTTCCTAGGGCTCTCCATTATTTGCAAAAAAAAGAGCCCCGAAGAAATCGGGGCTCTGTGTTAGTCCTAGCTGGTTAGGGCTATTAATTATCCTCATTTTCGTTGGCGGCCCGCACTTGCCCACGGACCTCTCCGCTGGGAGACCGCGCCGTGTGCACGTTCGCATAGGCTGCCCCCTCGCGCAGCGCCTGCACAACCTTGCCAAAGTCGGCGCCGGGCGCAATTCCTTGCGCGTTGGGGCCAATTACATTAGCAGCCGTCACACTGCCCGTCACTGTTCCTGAAGTGGTGCCTGGGCACGCTGGCGGGCTGGGTGTACCGGTGGGAGGACCGCCTTGGGCACCCGCAGCGGGACCGCAAAGGAATACCATGATCCCGGTAGCCTCCTTAGGGAAGCCAAAATGGATATGAGCGAACAGTATCTGAGCATTTAGGTTGTCGTAGGTGAGCTTGTACATCAGGGTGCTGCCGTCGGAACTAAGCGTTGCGCTAAACGAACCCGTTCCTCCGGTGGCGACCGGTGGAACCTCGTTCAGACCCCGCAACTTGGCCGTGAACGTGTTTGCATCCTCATCGATGGTCGGAAGAGATTTCCATGTGGCTCCCAAATGAGCATGCTCAGCAGCGCCGAGCAATCCACCTGGCAGCAAGCCGGCCAAGGCAATAGCTACTATCCTCCTCATATTTACCTCCGGAATTAAATTCAGGTTGTTGCCTATCTCGCGCCTGCTCGCTTGTTTCGGGCTGGGAAGGAATCGGCGAGTTCGGATCGGCTCAGCTCGGCGCGAGCAAACCGCTGCCGTCGCACAATCCTCGACGCTTGCACGAAACTCGCTTTCGAGCTGGATTTCACTCTCCGCTTTACCAGCGGATCGCCACAGGGGGTGGCTCTGCGACAGGTAGCGAGAAGACTATGTCCATTCAGTTTTGTAGGCAAGTCAAATTACTGTTAAACCGTTCGCAGCTATGGCGTGGCAGGTCGGCCTGATTGATTTCGGCTGGTGGAACAACCTTGATGCTGAAAGCGTATATTTCAGTAATGCGAATTCGCTTCACTATACTTCTTTTCCTGCTTTCGACATTCTTCCCCAGCTATTCCGCTTGCGCCTCTAACCTCGCCCCTGATATTGCCTTGACCGGCGCAAAGATCTACCCCTCACCCGCCGAGCCGCCAATCGAAAACGGCACAATCCTTGTGCACGAAGGCCGCATTGTTGCCGTTGGGCCCAGCGCCAAGATCAAGGTTCCGCGCGGCGCCCAAGTGATTGATTGCAAAGGCCTGGTCGTAACCGCTGGATTCTGGAATAGCCATGTACACATTCTGACTCCGGGCCTGCTCCATGCGGAGAAACTTTCATCCGAACAAATCGCTGGCCAACTCGAAGAAATGTTCACGCGCTGGGGTTTCACGACCGTCTTTGATATCGGTTCAGTCCTTGAAAACACGGCGCTCATCCGTCATCGGATAGAAACCGGCGAAGTGAAAGGGCCACGAATTCTCACGACGGGTGAGCCATTCTGGGGCAAGGGCGGAACTCCCATTTACGTCAAAGGCTTCCTCGAAGCCAACCACATCAATATTCCTGACGTCGAATCGCCAGCGCAAGGGACAGAACGCGTGCGCCAGGAGATTCATGACGGCGCGGACGGCATCAAGATTTTCGCGGGCTCTGTCGAGGCGAATAGCGTCCTGATCATGCCTTTAGACCTGGCGAAACCAATCGTCGCCGAGGCTCATCGCGAGGGAAAGCCCGTCTTTGCTCATCCCTCAAACCAGCTGGGCATCGAATTGGCTCTTCAGAGCGGCGTAGACATCTTGGCTCACACCACGCCCGATGGCGGTCCCTGGAGTCCCGCACTCGTCGAACGCCTGAAGGCGGCACGCATGGCTCTCATCCCCACTCTGACTCTTTGGCACGTCGAAACTAGGAACCTTCCGCCCGCGGAGTTCGAAAAGGGAATGAACGAAGTTGTGCTCCCTCAATTGCGCGCTTATTCCGAGGCAGGCGGTCAAATTCTTTTTGGTACGGATGTGGGCTATATCGAGCAGTTCGACACTTCTGAAGAATTCACCTGGATGTCCCGCGCCGGCATGACTTTCCAGCAAATCCTCGCTTCACTCACCACGAATCCTGCCCAGCGTTTCGGTTTCGCCTCGCGCAGCGGTCACATCGCGAAAGGAATGGACGCCGATCTCGTCCTACTCACTGCCGACCCGGCTCAGGACGCAACCACATTTTCCAAAGTCCGCTACACAATCCGCGCCGGAAAGGTCATCTACTCGGAAATTTCAAACCCACGGTAGCACCATGTTTCTTTTCTGAAACTGACAACCGACAACTTCTCGCAACCTTATTCCCACTCGGGCTTTCCACTAGCTCAAACCTCGTTTGAATGATACCAATACAGTACTGTTGCTTGACTAGCTACCACAGGTGGGATATAATAGCTCGTGAAATCTCGTCCCGGCTCTCTGCAGTCCTCCCCTTTCAGTCGAAGTTTGCTTCAGGTTCTTCACCTAAATCTCTTTCTACCAATAGGATCGGCGCGATCCTCCCCAACTTTACGTCACACGTTTGCACAACGCCCTTATTTTCATTCGTTTGCGCACACTTTGTACAAACCGGCTTCGTCAAAATCGTCGCAACCCCATTATTTTCTTTGGCTTGCACACACTTGCAAAAACGATGGGGGTGTGGCCCTTCTGCTTTCCAAATTTCTTCCCGCCTTACATTTATCACGGCACAAAACCGAGCGGCGTTTGCCCCAACAGCCCAAAACGTGTACCCTTTTCGCCCGCGAGGGACCAAGAGTGGAGGAATGACCATGACCGATCGGCGTGAATTCTTGCAAGGCGCAATGGCAAGTGCGGCAGGACTATCCATGACAAGCTTGTCCTTACCTAAGTGGATGGCTCCGGACGACCTCGCTTCTATACGCGCCGAAATCGATAAGCATCACGACGAAACCGTCAAGCGCCTCCAGAACTGGATCAAGCTTCCAAGCATCGCCGCCGAAAACCGCAACATGAACGAAGGCTGCCAGCTCATGATGGACATGCTCAAGGAGGCCGGCTTCGGCATGGTCAAGAAGATGCCGACCGACGGCCACCCCGGCATTTTCGCCACACTCGACGCGCGCGCTCCCAAAACCGTTGGCCTCTATTTCATGTATGACGTAAAGCAGTTCGACCCGAAGGAATGGTCCTCTCCTCCACTCGATGCGGCCATCGTGGATCGCCAGGGCGTCGGAAAAATCCTGATCGGTCGCGGTGCCGTCAACCAGAAAGGCCCGGAAGCAACCTTCCTCGCCGCACTCCACGCGATTCGCGGCGCCGGCAAAAAAATTCCCGTAAATTTTGTTTTCGTTGCGGAAGGCGAGGAAGAAATCGGCTCGCCACACTTTCCACAGGTCGTCCGCCAACCGGAAGTCCTCGAAGCCCTCAAGAAAAGTGTCGGCGTCTTCATGCCGTTCGCCTCGCAAGATCTCGACGGCACCGTCACAACGTTCTATGGCGCAAAAGGCGTCATTGAACTCGAGCTCGTCTCCAGCGGCGATAAATGGGGCCGTGGTCCCAAGCGCGACGTACATTCAAGCAATAAGGCTCGCCTCGACAGTCCCGCATGGCATCTTGTCGAAGCGCTACACACGCTCGTCTCTCCCGACGGCAACGATCCCGCGATTGACGGTTTCGCTGACAAAGCCCGTCCTCTCAGCGACGCGGAAAGAAAAATGATCGCAAAGGCCGCTAAGCGCCTGAACGAAGACACTGTGAAAAAAGGAATGGGCGTCCAGCACTGGGTTCACGACGTCAGCTTCGAAGAATCCCTGCAACTCCTCATTTCGCGTCCGACCGTCAACATCGAGGGCCTTGTCGGCGGCTACACCGGCCCCGGTGGAAAGACCATTCTCCCCGGCCGCGCCGTCGCAAAAATGGACTTGCGCCTCGTGCCCGATATGAAAGCCACCGAAGCCGCTGCTGCACTGAAAGCGCATCTCGCGAAGCGCGGGTTCGGCGACATCGAAGTCAACGTCACCGGCGGCTATGACCCAACCTCCACCCCAATGGATTCGCTTATCGCTCGCGCCGAAAACGCCGTTTACAAGCGTGCTGGAATTGACCCGATTGAGTTGCCTCGCCTTGCCGGTTCCTGGCCAGGCTATGTCTTCACCGGAGAGCCGCTTAAAATGCCGGCCAGCCACTTCGGCCTTGGCCATGGCAACGGGGCCCACGCGCCGGACGAGTACTACGTTATCGAATCTTCAAATCCAAAAGTTCAGGGAATTGACGGCGCCGTGCAGTCCTACGTGGAATACCTTTACGAACTCGCGGCCACAAGTTAGGAGCCACAGTGAAGGATTTTCGCAGATAATTTTGCAAAGAGCACTCTAACTCGAACGGAGCCCCGCCGCCGAACCATGTCATTCCTGACGCATCTCTTTTGGCCATGGGGCATTCTCGTGCAAATCTTCGCGCTGATTCATTTCTTCCGGCGCCGCCCGGAAGGCTATTGGTTTTACATTATTATTTTCGGCGGCTTTGTTGGTTCAGCGGCATATCTGGTGATTGAAGGTATTCCGGACCTCGGACTTTTGCGCGGAACATTTCAGGGCTTCGGTCGCCGCACACGAATTCAAAAGCTCGAGACCGACATCATCGACAATCCCTCCGCCGCAAACTACGAAGAGCTGGGAGAACTCTATCTCGACGAAAAGAAATTTGAGAAATCGCGGGAGGCATTCACGAAAGCAATCAGCGCCCGCAGCGATTCGCCTCACACCTTTTATTTGCGCGCAAAAGCATCCATCGGACTGAACGATTTTGCGGGAGCGATTCCCGATCTCGAGCGTGCCGTGAACAGCGATCACAAATTCGACTACTACCGCGCCGCGGCAATCCTCGCAAATGCCTATGCGCAAACTGGAGACTATGCGCGTGCCGATGCCATGTACGTGGAGCCAATCCAGTTCACCAATACCCCCGAAACTCTTTACAACTACGCAAATTTTCTGAAGCTTGCCGGAAGGCAAGACGAAGCAAAACAATGGGCGCAAACTTTAATGGCGAAGAAACGCACCCTGCCTCGTTATATGCAGCGTTACGAACGGCCTTGGTTTCGGAAAGGAAAAGCTCTCATCAAAGAACTGGAAGAAAAAAAGCCAGCGTGATTTTTCGCGATTGTCAGAACAGATTTGTCGTTCTTACCAGCCTTTCGCTTTGCGTAGTTCAGTAATGTGCGCGGTGTGATGGGCCCCGTGCCAAGCGTAGAGGAAAACGAGCCAATCAACGTTTTTCTCGCCGTGTTCCGGATGAACCAATTTGCGGGAAAAATCTTCCGGCGCAAGTGAACGCAGCAGAAGAACCCAGCGCGTGTGCAGCAATTCAAGCATCGAGAGCGAAACTTCAATCGGAGTGGAACGCGAATCTGCAAGCCGCGCCCATTTGTCTTCCTCGTACGGCTTGATTGTGGGAGCGGATTCCGTGAGCGCCAGCTTCAGCCGCACGTAGGCGTTCATGTGACTGTCGGGAACGTGATGAACCACTTGGCGGACTGTCCATCCACCGTCGCGGTAAGGAGTATCGAGCTGCGCCTCGCTCAATCCCCGGACGGCGGCGCGAAATTTGACCGGCGTTTCCGCAATTCTTTCGATGCCAGCCTGGCGCAGCGCGGCCGTGACGGCGGCGGGCATTTCAAATTTTCCAGTGGGATAACGCGGATCCATTTTGCGATTCTCCTCGCAGAAAGACTTGGAAAGAGAAGCATAGTTGCGTGGAAAATCCGCGGTCAATTTTGGCGCTGGATAAACCGCTTCCAAATTGGCCGCGTTTGCTGAGGATTCTTGCGAA
>Ga0126380_10000166_pt1 | contig 17853 bp, 16 predicted proteins | sample PanSoiMetPlot_26_FD_92544 | JGI IMG/M metagenome (GOLD analysis project Ga0126380, IMG submission 92544) | Tropical forest soil microbial communities from Panama - MetaG Plot_26 | ecosystem: Environmental > Terrestrial > Soil > Tropical forest > Bulk soil | place: Panama | collected 2016-02-17
CTCGTCTCGCCTGCGTACCAGGACAACAAGCTCGAGGATGTCGAGGGCCTTCCCGGCGGGCGGCTACGCACCGCCCATCCAGTTCCGACGGTACAGTCCGGGATCAAATCCCGGAAGTACCCACCTGCCAAGCCACGGCCCCGGCCGGCGTGCCCGAAATTCCCCGCCCCGTACCCGCAGCGAGCCCGGAACACGCTCAGGAGCCGAACCGGCGATGCCGCGCGGCGTAGGACCGCAGCGCCCGGAGGAAGTCCACCCGCCGGAAGGCCGGCCAGTAGGCGTCGCAGAAGTAGAACTCCGAGTGGACGCTTTGCCAGAGCAGGAAACCGCCAAGCCGCTGCTCCCCCGAGGTGCGGATCACCAGGTCGGGGTCGGGCTGGCCGGCCGTGTACAGGTGGTCGGCGATGTGCTCCACGTCGAGGATCTCGGCCAGTTCCTCGATGCTGGTCCCCTTGGTGGCGTGGTCGTGCAGCAGCGACCGCACCGCGTCGGCGATCTCCCGCCGACCGCCGTAGCCGACGGCCACGTTGACCAGCAGCCCGGGGTTGTCCGCGGTGGCCTCGGCCGCGTCCTTGAGCACCTGCGCGGTGTCCACCGGGAGCAGGTCCAGCGCGCCGACCGGCTTGACGTGCCAGCCCTGGGCCACCAGCTCCCGCACCGTGCCCTCGATGATCCGGAGCAGGGCCTCCACCTCCGCGCCGGACCGGGACAGGTTGTCGGTGGACAGCAGCCACAGGGTGACCACCTCGACGCCGGCCTGACGGCACCAGCCGAGCAGCTCGAAGATGTTGTCGGCGCCCTTTTGGTGACCGTGGCTGACGTCGGACAGGCCCGCCGATCGCGCCCACCGGCGGTTGCCGTCGAGGATCACCCCGACGTGCCGGGGGATCGTGTGCCTGGACAGCGACGCTTCCAGCCTGCGCTCGTAGAGCCGGTAGGCGAGCCCGCGCAGTCCCATCTGCACCCCTTCTGCGCTCATGCCGGATGACGGTGAGGCTGGTGAGAGTGCTACAAACCTACGTTAACCCCGCCCCGCCGCGGTACGCGGACAGGACGGGGTCAACATTCAACCAGGATTCAGCCGATGGACTTGACGATCGCCTCGTCCATGCCGGGGAACGAGGCGAGGTACTCGCGGCGCTCCCGCTTCATCCGCTCCACCATCGCGTCATACTCGGCGGTGCGGCCCTGCCGGGCGTACAGCCGGCGCGGCTGGAGGATCTCGGCGTCGTCCACGCCGGGGACCGACGCGGCGATCTCATACCCGAAGTCGGGGTCATCGACCCAGCTGATCGTGTCTTCCACGATGGCCTGCACGATCGCGGAGGAGATCGGGATCGTGACCTTCTTGGACCCCTCGTGGTCGTCGCCGCCGCCCACTCGCCCGGTGTTCAGCACGAACACCTTGAGCTCGTGGCTGTCGAGTAGTTCCAGCATCCGGTTGCCCATGTCGGCCATGGCCCGGGGGAAGAACGGGTTGGTGCCCGGCACGCGCAGGAACTTGCCCTCTTCGTCCTTGCCGCCCGCCGAGGTGCCCGTGGTCTCGCCCAGCATGAAGTACGCGGCGGCCTGCGCCCGGTCGAGCCGGGCCACCCCCGGCACGATGTTCTCGTTCCGGTTCAGGATGAGCAGGAACTCGGCGAGCGGGATGTCATTCGCCGGCCACGGGTCCACGTAGGAGAACGGCCAGGTGGTGCGGCCATTCTTGGTGTAGGAGGTGTCGAAGAAGTCCACCTTCCCCAGCGCGTCCACCGACACGTTCTCCAGGTACGCGTCGGGCTTGGTGGTGGCGTTGTAGATGGCCGGCTCGAACCGCGGGTCCAGGCCGAACGTCTTGGCGAAGCAGCCGTTCTCGGTCGTGTACACCTTGCCGCCGGGCATGAGCGCGATGAAGTCGTCCTGGGCGGGCTTGCTGCCGAGCTGCTTGGTGAACGTCGTGGTGGTCTTGCCGGTACCGGACAGGCCGACGATGAGCACGCCGCGGGCGCGGCCGCCGACCGGGATGACCTTGCAGCCCGCGTGCAGCGCCAGGCCGCCGCGGTTGTAGACGATGTTGTTCCACATCCGCAGGCCGCCCTTTTTCGACTCACCGAAGTAGTCGGAGTTGAGCACCCGGGTGACGTTGCTGGTCAAGTCGACGGCGATGACGCGGTCGTTCGGGTAACCGCGGGCGGGCAGGTTAGGCGTGTAGATGACCGTCGTGTCCGGCTCCCAGGTGGCCGGGTCGTAGTCGTCCCCCGCGGGGTAGTAGAGCTGCTGCTGCATCCCGGCCACGTTGGCGTTGGCCGCCTCCATGACCAGACGGGCGCGGGTGCGGAACGCCCGGTCCGACCCGATGTACCCGTCCACGACGACCATGTGCGAGCCGGCGATGTAGGCGTCCTGGTCCGCGGCGATCCGGTCGAATTCCGCCCGGGTAATAGTTTGCTTGGTCGCGTTGGTCGAGTCTTCTACGATGAACGTTGACCGGGTGCTGCGCGAGTCAACGCGCGCCCTTACGTTCACATTGCCAAACTCGGTGACGGACGCGTTCGGCATTTTCTCCGTCAGCTCGCGAAGCCGTTCGGCAGTGGGATTCCATTCCACCGATGCCGCGTTCACTTGCTGCCCCACAGTTGTTCCTCCTCCTGGGCGCCGGCCGATGCCCTGCCCCGGTGCTGTCAGCCATCGGGCACGCTCGTCTGCGCCCTACGCTGCGAGATCTGGGGAGTTTACCCCGGCGCGGCCCGACCGAATGCAGGCTGGGTGCCAGTTACGCGGAGGTAGCCGCCCCGACAGGCCGGCGTGACGCAGGAAGCGCCGCGCGATACGCCCGGGTTGCACCGGCGGTGCGGGGTGACAAACCGCCCGCGTGGCGCATCGGAAATGAGCGCAAACGGCGACGGTAGAGGACGCTCGTGGCGCATTGCGCGCGGCTTGGTTTAGACCTTTGGTTTAAACCGCTCGCGGTAATTCACCGCTGGTCACGAGCGAGGCCCCTCCGCGCGAACCTGCTCCACCTGGCGCAGGGCGTCACGCAGCGCGCAGAGCCAGGAGTCCTCGTGCTCCCCGACCAGGCGCACGCACCAGGCGAGCGCGTCGCTGCGGCTGCGGGCCACCCCGGCATCGACGAGCGTGTCGAGCACCCGGCGCTCGGGCTGGCGCAGCCGGGTCATAACCGGGACGGAAAGTGTGGTGAACATCACTTTCCGCCCCTCGCTCACCACGCCCCAGGACACCTTACGGCCGAACCTCCGCTCCGCCTCGCGCGCGATCCCGATCCGCTCCTCCCGCGTCTCCTCACGGAACCTCCGGCTCCGCCGCACCGCAAGAGCGTCCGCCCCGGCCTCGCCCTCCCCCTCGGCATCGCCTGCTGCGCCCTCGGCCGGCTCCTTGCCCTCCCGCGCGGCCGGAAGCTCTCCGATGACCGTGATCTCCTCCCGGTCCACGATCACCTCCGGCGGCCCGGTGAACCACCCGTCGGGCAGCCTCCCCAGGCACCACCCGCGTATCTCCGCCGCCGCGTCCGCCCCCGCACTCCCCTGCGTGCTCCCCTGCGTACTCATGTAATCACGATTACATGATCTTTAAGCTTTGGCAATAACGGCCACCGCGACAGGTAGGACCCGCCCGCCACCTGATCGGCAACGCGGCCGCCATCACCGGGCACCTGGCCGCTCATCTCGCCCCTTGCATGGTCGAAAACAGCAACCCGTCGGAAACGGTGACGGGTCAGACCGAGGTGGCCGCCACCTGGGCCGCGACCGAAGGTGACACCTCCACCGCACCGGCGTAGCCGTTCCCGAGGTCCACCGGCACGATCTCCACGCGCATGCCCGGCTGCGGAGCCTGGATCATCTTGCCGTCGCCGAGGTAGATCGCGACGTGCGAGATGTAGCCGGGCGCGGTCGGATCGGTGTGGTAGAAGAGCAGGTCACCCGGGGCGAGCCTGCTGACGGGTACCGCCGGGCCGGTCCGTGCCTGGTCCGCGGCCACCCGCGGCATGACCACACCGGCCTGGGCGAACGACCACTGCACCAGCCCCGAGCAGTCGAAGGCCGATGGCCCGTTCGCGCCCCAGATGTACGGCATGCCGACCCGGCTTTCTGCCGCGAGGAGCATGGCCCGCAGCACCGCCGCGGAGACCAGGCCGCCGGTGACCGGCGCCACCGAGCCGGTCGGCGCGCTGCGGGCAACCCTGGTCCCGCTGACCTGGACGACGAGCTGCTGGACCTTGGCCGAGTGCGGCATGAGCTTCTTGACCTGGCGGGTCAGCTTGGTGAGCTTGGCGCTGGGGGCGCTGATCACGAGTGCGTTGCCCACCGGGAACCCCAGTGACCGGGCGACCCGGTCGGTGATGACCGCGTCAACGCCACCGATGCCGACCGTGCCGAAGCGGCCGACGGGCATCGTCATCAGCTGCTGCCCGGCGACCGTGACGGACGTCCCGGTGGGGAGCTGGTCGTGCTTGCCCATCTCGAAGGAGAGGCCGAGGCTGCCGGCCTCGACGCTGCGCCAGAACTTGTTGTCCTTCGCGGTCGGCTTGGCGGCAAAGCGGCGGAAGCTGGAGGGGTTCACCCCGAGCACGGCGGCGAACTTGCCGTTCACCTTGACGCGGGCCGCGTCCACGGCCTCGGCCGCGCGCACTCCGGGCAGCTTGCGCACCTTGCGCACCGACCGGGCCGGGAGCGTGCGCGCCGACACCGCGACGACGTCGACCGGCAGCACCTGCCGCAGCGGGGCCACCTTCGCCTCGGTGACCGCCGGTACCGCAGCGGGGTGCGGGACGAGCAGGGCTGGTGCGGTCCGCCCCAGCAGCCAGGGCTCCGCCGTCGGCGCCGGGGCCGGGGCGGGGCTCGCGCCGCCGGAGCTCGCACCGTCGATGCCAGCCGAGGCGGCGGGCCAGCTTGGGCTCCCGCCGTGGATGCCGGCCGAGGCAGCGGCGGGCCAGCTTGCCGCGACGACCAGCAGCGCCGTAAGCGCCCCGAGCGCGGGCAGCCGCGTACGGCGCAGCGAGCGCGGGTCTTGCTGTGCCGGGGTCTCCCCTGCGGGGCGGCTCCTGCCCAGGTCCACGCGCGTCATCCCTCCCCTTCGCTCTACGGCGTGCATGCGAATCTACCTCAGCCAGGATTTCCTACTATTCCAGGGTGCTGGTCGTCCTGCCAGGTGCCGAGCCGCCAAGATCTGCTCCAGCCCAGGTCACGGCGGGGTATCCGAGAGCCTCCCGCAGTTCCAGGGGATCAGTCAGCGGGGTACGGCAGGTGAATTCCCGGCACACATAGACCGTCGGTGATCCGCCAACCAGGTGACGCCCTTCGAGCAATGGCACCGCGGCAGCGCCATCGCCGGAGCCGTCCGTGGCCGTGCCACCATCGCCTGAGCCGTCCGTGCCCGTGCCACCATCGCCCAGCGCCAGCACCGCACCGGGCGGTGCCAGCAGCGCCGCCGCCCGGTGCAGCTCCCCGGTGCGCGGGTCCGCGGCCGGGCCGACCACCGCGATCTCGGCCGGGCCGGCCAGCACCGCCTCGGCGACCGCCAGGCCCGCCCCGGCCGCGCGCGGGAAGCGGTCCGCGATCGGGCCGACCACGCCCAGCGCCGCGACGGCCGCCTCCCGGTGCCGGAACGAGCCGGTCAGCGCGGCGTAACTCAGCAGCGCGCCGGCTGCCGCGAAGGTGCCCGACGGGCTCGGCCCGTCCGCCGGGTCGGCCGGCCGGTACAGCAGCCGCTCGCCGTCGTCGGCGGTGTCGTAGAAGCCACCGCTGCCGTCGCCGAACCGGGTCAGCGCCGTTTCGAGCAGGTCCCCGGCGATCGCCACCCAGCGGCCTTGCCCGGTGACCCCGGACAAGGCCAGCAGCCCGTCGGCCAGGCACGCGTAGTCCTCGAGGACCCCGGCGCCGCGGCCCACTTCGCCCGCGCGGGAGGTCCGGGCCAGCCGCCCGTCCGCCAGGTGCAGCGTGGTGAGCAGCTCCGCCACCTGCTGCGCCGCGGTCACGAACTCCGGCTCGGCCAGCAGCAGCCCGCATTCGGCCAGGCCGCCGATCGCGAGCCCGTTCCAGGCGGTGACCACCTTGTCGTCGCGGCCCGGGCGCACCCGGCCGGCCCGGGCGGCCAGCAGTGCCGCGCTGACCCGTCCGAAGCGCTCCTCGTCGGCGGGATCGGCCCGCCGTTGCAGCACCGACCGGCCGTGCTCGAACGTGCCGTCTTTGGTCACGCCGAACACCTCGGCCGCGTAACCGGCGTCGTCGGGCCCGAGGACCTCGCGCAGCTCGCCCGGGGTCCAGGTGTAGAACAGCCCTTCCTCGCCGTCGCTGTCGGCATCCAGTGCGGACGCCAGCCCGCCCTCATCGGTGCGCAGTTCCCGGATCATCCAGGCGCACGTCTCCCGTGCCACCCGGCGGGCCAGCGGGTCGGCGGTACGCCGCCACAGGTGCGCGTAGGCCCGGGCGAGCAGGGCATTGTCGTAGAGCATCTTCTCGAAGTGCGGCACCACCCAGTCCGCGTCCACGCTGTAGCGGGCGAACCCGCCGCCAAGCTGGTCGTAGATGCCGCCCCTGGCCATCGCCGCCATGGTCCCGGTGGCCATGTCCAGCGCCCGGGCCCCGCCGGGCGCGCCGGGACGCTCGGAGTGCCGGAGCAGGAACTCGCAGACCATCGACGGCGGGAACTTCGGCGCCCCGCCGAATCCGCCGCGCTCGGCTTCGTAGTCGCGGGCCAGGGCCAGCACCGCCTGGTCGCAGACCCCGGCGAGGTCGCCGGCGCCACCCCCGCCCGGCCACGGCCCCCCGGCCTGCTGGGCCAGCGCGGCGGCGATCCGGCCAGCCTGATCGGTGACGCTGTTCCGGTCCTCGCGCCAGGTCTGCGCGACGGCGAGCACGAGGCGCTGGAACCGGTCGTGCGGGAAGTAGGTGCCGCTGTAGAACGGCTTGCCGTCCGGGGTCATGAACACGGTCATCGGCCAGCCGCCCTGGCCGGTCATGGCCTGGGTCGCGGTCATGTACACCGCGTCCACGTCGGGCCGCTCCTCCCGGTCCACCTTGATGGACACGACGTTGTCGTTCAGCAGCGCCGCGGTCTGCGGGTCCTCGAACGACTCGTGCGCCATCACGTGACACCAGTGGCAGGCCGAATAGCCGACAGACAGCATCACCGGCACGTCCCGCTCCCGGGCGGCCGCGAAGGCCTCCGGTGACCACGGCCACCAGTCCACCGGGTTGTCCGCGTGCTGCAACAGGTAGGGGCTCGTCGCGTTCTTCAGCCGGTCTGCCATACCCCCATCTTCACCCTTTGCCGTCGCCGGCGCCGCGCCCGCGCCCCAATCTTCGTGATCATGGCGACATGGCCGTTCTAAAGCCATATCGCCATGATCATCACGGCTTGCGCCCGTGCCGCGGTAACACGTGGGGCGCGCGGGGCTGGCGGGAAACGAGAGGGGATGGCAAGTTTGCGTCCGGCGGGCTAAATGAATATGATTTTCAGTATCATTTTCAGTAGGGGTGGACGCGAGCACCTCGCTGGTGAAGGGACGGCATGAGGACAGTGCGGGCACGGCCCGGCGCGCCGTGGCGGGGGGCGGCACACGGCACCGCGGCGCGGGCACGGCGGGGCACCTGGGCGGTCGCCGTCGCCGGGCTGGCGGTGCTGGCGCTGGGCGCCACCGCGTGCACGACCACGCTCACCGCGGATCCGGTGGCCCGCCCGGGCGGGGCCCGGGTCATCGACGTGGTGGCCGCGGAGAACTTCTGGGGCAGCCTGGTCAGCCAGCTCGGCGGCAGCCACGTGCGGGTGTACAGCGTCGTCAGCGACCCGAATACCGACCCGCACGACTACGAGAGCTCGGCCCTGGCCGCCCGCGCGGTCGCCGGCGCGCGCTACGTGGTGCTGAACGGGGCCGGCTACGACGAGTGGATGACCAAGCTGCTCGCCGCCAACCCCGCCGCCGGGCGCCGGGTCTATGACATCGGCGCCGCGCTCGGCAAGCGCCCGGGCGACAACCCGCACCTGTGGTACAACCCGTCGTACGTGACCCGGGCCTGCGACCACATCGAGGCCGACCTGAAGGCGCTGGACCCGAAGGACGCCGCCTACTTCACCGCCCGCCGGGCGGCCGTGACCGCCGCGTTCGCCGGCATCCGCGAGCAGCTCGCCCAGATCCGCCACGACCACGCCGGCCAGCCGGTGGCCGCCACCGAGAGCATCTTCGCCTACCTCGCCAGCTACCTGCGCCTCAGGCTGATCAGCCCGCCCGCCTTCATGAACGCCGTGGCCGAGGGTAACGACCCGGCGGTGGCCAGCGTCGTGCTGTTCGAGCATCAGCTGTCCACCCGGCAGGCCACCGTGCTGGTGTACAACAAGCAGACCGCCACGGCGCTGACCACCAGCGTGCGTGGCATCGCCGCCGCCCATCACATCCCGGTCGTCGGCGTCACCGAGATCATCCAGCCACCCGGGCAGAGCTTCGAGCAGTGGTTCGGCGGCGAGCTGGCCGCCCTGTCCCGCGCGCTGAACGGAGGAGCCCGATGATGGGCACAGCAGAACCGGCCGCAGCAGCGGCCGGCCACCAGGCACCAGTCCCCGCCCGCGGGCTGGGCGCCGGCCCTGCCGTCCCGGTGATCGAGGCCACCGGGCTGGCGTCCGGGTACCGGGGGCGGACGGTCTGGTCCGGGGCCGACTTCAGCATCGGCGCCGGGGAGTTTCTCACCGTGCTCGGGCCCAACGGGGCGGGCAAGTCCACGCTGCTGCGCATGGTGCTCGGGCTGCTCCGCCCCGCCCAGGGGACGCTGCGCGTGTTCGGCGACCCGCCGCGGCGCGGCAACCCCGCGATCGGGTACGTGCCGCAGCGGCGCACGCTCGATCCCGACCTGGGCGTCAGGGCCGCCGACCTGGTGGGCCTCGGCGTGGACGGACATCGCTGGGGCGTGGGCGTTTCTCCGCAGAAAAGACGGGAGAAAGGGCAAGACGTGTCGCGGGCGCTGGCGTCGGTGGGCGCGGCCGACCTGTCCGGCCGCGCCGCCGGCCGGCTGTCCGGCGGCGAGCAGCAGCGCGTGCAGCTCGCGCAGGCACTGGTCTCGCGGCCGCGGCTGCTGTTGCTTGACGAGCCGCTGGCCAGCCTCGACCTGCGCAGCCAGCAGGAGGTCAGCCAGCTGGTCGCGGACCTGCGGGCCGAGTACGGTTTCACCGTCGTGCTGGTCACCCACGACATCAACCCGGTGCTCGGGGTCACCGACCGGGTCATGTACGTCGCCGCGGGCGGGGTCAGCGTCGGCACGCCCGAAGAAGTGATCACCAGCACCAGCCTGTCCCGGCTGTACCAGACCGACGTCGAGGTGCTCACCGACTCCCGGGGCCGGATCTTCGTGGTCGGCCTGGAAGCCGAGACCGCCCACCCGCACTCACCCCGCGGGCCGCGGCCATGAGCGGCGCGCTCGCCAGCGGCTACGGGTTCCTGTCCGGCCCGAGCTGGAACCTGGTGGCCGACGTCCACTACATGCTGAGCTTCGCCTTCATGCGCAACGCGTTCGCCGCGGGGACCGCGTCCGCCCTGGTGGCCGGGCTGATCGGGTACTTCGTCGTGCTGCGCGCCTCGAGTTTCGCCGCGCACGCGCTGTCCCACATCGGGTTCGCCGGGGCCGCCGGGGCGGTGCTGCTCGGGATCAACCCCGTGCTCGGGGTGGGCGCGCTCAGCCTGGCCGCCAGCATCGGCATGGGCGCGCTCGGCCGGCGGCTGCAAGGCCGCGACGTGGTGATCGGCCTGGTGATGGCCGCCTCGCTGGGCCTGGGCTACCTGTTCATCAGCCTCTACTCGGGCAACGCCAGCGACGCCTACGCCGTGCTTTTCGGGCAGATCTTCGGCATCACCACGGGCGCGGTGCGGATCACGCTGCTGACCAGCGTGGTGGTCCTGGGCCTGCTGGCGGTGATGTACCGGCCGCTGCTGTTCGCCTCCCTCGACGAGGAGGTGGCCGAGGCACGGGGGATCCGGGTGGGGGCCGTGGGACTGGCGTTCATGATGCTCCTGGCGCTCGCGGTGAGCGAGGCGGTGCAGGTGTCCGGGGTGCTGCTCATCTTTGCGCTGCTGGTGGCGCCCGGTGCCATCGCCGGGCGGGTCTTCCGCCGGCCAGCCGCCGCGCTCGCCCTGTCCGCCGCGCTCGCCATCCTGATCACCTGGGCCTCGCTGGCGCTGGCCTTCTACACCCCCTATCCGGTCAGCTTCTACGTGACCAGCCTGGCCTTCGTCCTGTACCTGGGGGTGCGGGCGGCCAGCCACGGGGCCGGGCTCCGGCGGGAGCTCGCCGCGTCGGCGCGCTCGCCGCGCGAGCCCGCGGGGGACGCCCTTCCGGCTGCTACGGTGCGGACGTGACCACTCCCGCCACCCCCGCGTGGGGCAGGGGGACCAGGGTACGCGGCACCCGGCAGGCCGAGGCGCTCGCGTCCGTGCTGGCCAGCCTGCCCGGCTTCAACAGCGCCCAGCAGATCCACGCGGAACTGCGGCGCCGCGGCGAGCACGTCGGCCTGACCACCGTCTACCGGCACCTGCAGGTGCTCAGCGAGGACGGCCAGCTGGACACGATCCGGGACCCGGGCGGGGAGATCCTCTACCGGCGGTGCCGCAGCGAGGCCCACCATCATCACCTGATTTGCCGGCGGTGCGGGAGCAGCGTCGAGGTGGAGGGGCGCGTGGTGGAGCAGTGGGCGGAGAAGGTGGCGGCCGAGGCCGGCTTCACCGCCATGGACCACACCGTGGAGCTGTCCGGCCTGTGCGCCCGCTGCAGTGGCAGCTAGCGCCCGCGCGGAGGCTGCTGGTCCCCCGGCCGCGCCGCCAGTCCCCGGCCGCGCCGCCAGTCCCCGGTCACGCCGCCAGTCCCCGGTCACGCCGCCAGTCCCCGGTCACGCCGCCAGTCCCCGGTCACGCCGCCAGTCCCCGGTCACGCCGCTAGTCCCCGGTCACGCCGTCGATGCGCTCGCGGAGCAGGTCGGCGTGGCCGTTGTGCCGGGCGTACTCCTCGATCATGTGGATGTAGATCCAGCGGAGGTCCCGTACCCGCTCCGGGTGGTGGCCGTGGCTGGGGACCACATGGTCCAGGTCCAGGTCGCGCACCGCGGCCCGGGCCTGGCCGACCTCCTCCCAGAACGCCGCCAGGACGGCCGGGGCGTCGGGCTCGTCGAGGTCTTCGAAGTCGGCGTCCAGGTTGTCCTCGGTGAAGTAGCGGAACGTCATCTCCTGGTTGGTGCCGTGTACCCGGAACCACCAGCGTTCCACGTCGGTCATGTGCCGGACCAGGCCGAGCAGCGTCAGCCCGGACGGCGGCACGGCGTGCTTTTTGAGCTGTTCCTCGGTCAGGCCCGAGCACTTGACCAGCAGCGTCTCGCGCTGGTAGTCGAGCCAGGCCTCCAGCGCCTCCCGCTCACCGGCGACCAGAGGCGGCTCGCTGCGCTTTACTTCGGGCGCGGTCCATGTCATCCGGCCATCGTCCGCCCGCGCGCTTGCGTCCGCAACGATTTTCCCGGTGCCGGGCGGCGGGCGGTCCGCCCGGCACCGGGAGCGCGCACCGGCGCGGCTACACCGGCTCGGCCACCTTGCGGGCGGCCACCTCGGGCGGCTGCCCGGGCTGGCCGGACTCCTCCCGGATTCCGTAGCGCGCGTAGAACCGCCGCAGCGGGCGCGGCGCCCACCAGTTCACCGGGCCGAGCAGCCGCATGGTGGCCGGTACCAGCAGCACCCGGATCAGCGTGGCGTCCACCACCAGGGCGATGATCATGCCGACGCCCATCAGCTTGATGAACGTGATCCCGGACAAGGAGAACGCGCCCACCACGACAATCAGCAGCAGCGCCAGGGCGCTGATGATCCCGCCGGTGTGCTGCAGGCCGCCCGCCACCGCCGCGGTGTTGTCGCCGGTGACGTCGTAACGCTCGCGCACCCGCGACAGCAGGAATACCTCGTAGTCCATGGACAGCCCGAAGATGATCGCCAGCATCAGGATCGGCATGGTCGGGTCGATTGTTCCGGTGGGCGTGAAGTGCAGCAGCCCGGACAGGTGGCCCTCCTGGAAGATCCACACGATCGCGCCGAACGCGGCGGTGAGCGAGAGCACGTTCATCACGATGGCCTTGACCGGCAGCACCACCGAGCCGAAGGCGAGGAACAGCAGGACGAACGTGGTGACCACCACCAGCAGGGCCATCCACGGCAGGGTCGCGCCGAGACTGCCCAGTTCGTCCACGAGTTCCGCGGTGGCGCCGCCCACGTAGACGTGCGCCCCGGGCGGGGCGGGGACCGCCCGCACCTGGTTCACGAGCGCCCGCGCGGCCGCGGATTCATCGTTGGCGGCAAAGCGCAGGTCCACCTTGGCAACGTCGCCCGCCGCGCCGGTGACCCGCGCGTCGATCACCCCGGGAACCTGGCCGAGGCGGGCAGCGTAGCTGGCCAGCGCGGCCCGCTCGGCCGGTGCGCTGACCGGGCCGGCGAACTTGACGACGGCCTCGATCGGCGTGGTCGCGTTGACCGGGAAGTCCCGGGCCAGGGCCTCGGTCACCACGCGCGGCGCGGAGCCGGACGGCAGGGCCCGCGCGTCCGTGCCGCCCCAGGTGATCGAGCGGAACGGGGAGCCGAGCGCGAGCAGGGCGATCACGATGACGACGATGTAGGCGACCGGGCGGCGCATGACGCTGCGGGCGATGCGGTACCAGGCGCCGCTGTCCCCGGCCGCGGGCGCCCGGCGTACCGAGCGGCGGACCCGCAGCGCGTTGACCCTCGGGCCGAGCACCGCGAGCAGGGCCGGCAGGAGCGTGAGCGCGGCCAGCATGTCCACCAGGACGGTGGCCACGCCGCCGTAGCCCATCGAACGCAGGAACATTTCCGGGAACAGCATGAGGCTGGCCAGGGCCAGGGCCACGGTGATCCCGGACACGGCGACCGTCCGCCCGGCCGTGGCGACGGTCCGTGCCAGGGCGGCCTCGGTGGTGGGCTGGGCGTTCAGCTCGTTACGGAACCGGGCCACCATGAACAGCCCGTAGTCGATGGCGAGGCCCAGGCCGAGGATCGTGGTGATGTTGATCGAGTAGATGGACACGTCGGTGACCAGCGTGAGCAGGCGCAGCGCGGCGAACGAGCCGAGGATCGCCGCCCCGCCGATGGCCAGCGGCAGGCTGGCCGCCGCCAGGCTGCCGAAGATCACCAGCATGAGGATGAGCAGGATCGGCATCGACAGTCCCTCGGCCCGCCCGATGTCCGACTTGACCTGGTCGTTGATGGTCTGTTCCGTCGGGATCTGCCCGCCGACCAGCTTGGTGAGCCCGGGGGCGCCCAGCTTCCCGCTGATGGACTCATAAGTCTTCATCTGCGCGGCGTCGTCGGCACCGGCCAGGCGCAGCACGGCGTAGGTCTCGTGGCCGCCCGCCCCGGCGAACTGCGGTGAGTGCGCCGTCCAGTAGGTGACCGTGGACAGCACCTTGTCCCGCGGCAGCGCGGCGAGCGTGCCGGTGACCGCCTGCCGGTAGGCAGGGTCGGTCACGGTCATGGTGGCGCTCCGGTACAGCACCACCACGTCCGCGGTGTCCCGGCCGAACGCCTTCGTGGCAATGTCGCTGGCCCGCTGGCTCTCGCTCCCCGGCGGGGTGAAGCCTCCGCCGGACTTGAGCGACCCGAACACGCCGGTCCCCCAGACGGCGGCACCGACCACGACGACCACGGCGGCCAGGAGCACCAGCCGCCGACGGCGAAAGATAAAACGTCCCCATGCCTCGAACACCAGGCACCTCCGCGGCTAGACTGTTACCAATTGTTCACCATGATAAACGGTGTAAACTAAAAACAGTGTTAACGTCGCATACGGTGTTCAGGTCTGTCAACACGCGTTAAGCGTTTTCTCAGGTTCGGAGGAGGGCGACGTGGTACAGGCACCAAGTCGGCGCGACCGCGTGCGCGCTGCCACCATCGAGGAGATCAAGGGCACCGCCCGGCAGCTGCTGGTGGACGAGGGGCCGGAGGCGGTCTCGCTCCGGGCCATCGGCCGCGCCATGGGGATGACCGCCCCCGCCCTCTACCGCTACTTCGGCAGCCGCGAGGACCTGCTCCAGCACGTGTGCGGGGACATCTTCACCGAGATCGCCGCGGACATCCACGCCGCGATCGACCGTGCCGCCGAGGACACCGGCGGGGACATGACCGCCAAGATGATCGCCGCCTGCTCGGCGTTCCGCAGCTGGGCGCTGGCCCACCGGCCGGAGTTCGGGATGCTGTTCGGCACCCCGCTGCCCGGGCTCGAGGTGCTGCACGAGGGCGTGGGGGCCGCCAGCGTGGTGGCCGAGTGCGCGGACAAGTTCAGCCGTCAGTTCCTCACGCTGTTCTTCGAACTGTGGACCAAGCACCCGTTCCCGGCGCCGGCCGACTCCGAGATCGACCCGGGCCTGCTGGCCCAGCTCATCCGGTACCGGGACGCGCTCGGCGCCGACCTGCCGGCCGGGGCGGTGCTCATCTTCCTGCGCTGCTGGGTGCGGCTGTACGGCATGGTGACCCTGGAGGTCTTCGACCACCTGCACTTCGCCCTGGACGACCCGTCCGCGATGTTCGAGTACACCCTGGGCGAACTCGCCGAGCTCGTCGGGCTTGAGTACCCGGCTACCCGTGGCCCAGCACCGGATGCGGGACGTACCGCTCCTCCAGCCGGCGCAGCTCATCCTCGGTGAGCTCCAGCTTCACCGCCGCGAGCGCGTCCGCCACGTGGCCGGGCCTCGTGGTGCCGACGATCGGGGCGGTCACCCCGGGCCGGTGCAGCAGCCAGGCCAGCGCGACCTGGGCCGGCGGCACCCCGCGCCCGGCGGCCACCTCGGCGGCCGCGTCCACGACGTCGAAGTCGGACGGCTGGTTGTAGAGGCTGTCGCCGAGCGGGTCGGCGCCGGCCCGCGTGGTGCGCCGCTGCCCGTCCCTGGTCCGGTTGCCGGTCAGCACGCCGCGGGCCAGCGGGCTCCACGGGATCACGCCGACGCCCTGGTCCAGGCACAGCGGGATCATCTCCCGCTCCTCCTCGCGGTAGACCAGGTTGTAGTGGTTCTGCATCGACACGAACGGAGTCCAGTCATGGCGCTGCGCCGTGTGCTGCGCCTTGGCGAACTGCCAGGCGTACATGCTGCTCGCGCCGAGGTAGCGGGCCTTGCCCGCCCGGACCACGTCGTGCAGCGCGGCCATCGTCTCCTCGATGGGGGTCCGCGGGTCCCACCGGTGGATTTGGTAGAGGTCCACGTACTCCATGCCCAGCCGGCGCAGTGAGTTGTCGATCGAGGCCATGATGTGCTTGCGGGACAGGCCGCGGTCGTTCTCGCCGTCGGACATCGGCATGTACACCTTGGTGGCGACCACCACGTCGTCGCGGCGGAACAGCTTGCCGAGCAGCCGCCCGGTCACCACCTCGCTCGCGCCCTTCGCGTAGGCATCGGCGGTGTCGAAGAAGATCACGCCGCCCTCGGCCGCGGCCCGGACGAGGGGCTCGGCTTCGTCCTCCTCCAGCACCCACTGCCTGCTGCTCTTGTCGCCGAAGCTCATCATGCCGAGGCAGATGCGGGACACGCGCAAGCCGGTCGAGCCCAGGTTGACGTACTCCATGATCACCCTCTCGCAGCTGATCCGGCGCTGGCCGCCGCCTACGTAAGCGGATGTTATGGCGCTAAGCGGATGTTATGGCGCTTCCGGGGTACCGTCACCGGAATAACGTCCCGGCTCCGCGGGCATGCCCGGGCAGGCCCCGGTGTTGCGGTCATCAGGCAGCAGCGGCTCGCGGTTAGCCTGGGGCGTCAGGTTAGCCCGTACCACTGACCCGCACGCGGAGATTGTGATGACGAACCCCGGCCCGGTTCCCCAGGTACCCGCGGTCCAGGTGCCCGCGGGCGCCTACCTGCTCGACGTGCGGGAAGACGAGGAGTGGGACGCCGGCCATGCGCCGGGAGCGACGCATATCCCGCTGGGTGAACTGGGCGCGCGCTACACCGAGCTGGACCGGGACCGGCCGCTGTATGTCATCTGCCGGTCGGGCCACCGGTCGGCCTACGCCGCGCACGCGCTGGCCGGGGCCGGCTGGGATGCCAGCAACGTGGCCGACGGCATGGTGGGATGGCAGGCCGCGGGGCTGCCGATGACCTGCGCATCCGGCCAGCCCTACGTGGCCTGACCGCAGGGTGACCCGGGGGGTTACGCCCGGGGTGACTGGTGGGCGCCCGAGGGGTAACTCGGGGGGGTTACGCCTGGGAGGTGCCGTTGTGGGTGTAGTCCTGCTCCGGCTCGTCCTGCCGCGCCTGCCCGTCGCCCTGCCGCGCCTGCCGGTCGCCCTGCCGCGCCTGCCGGTCGCCCTGCCGCGCCTGCCCGTCGTCCTGCTGCGCCTGCCGGGCTTCCTCGCGCCACTTAGGTTCGCGGACCACCTTGCGGAGGTGCTTGTTCATCGACCACAGCAGGAAGAAAAGGGCCAGGCCCATCCCGGCCACCACGAGGAACCCGAGGATGCCGGGCACCACCTGACTGGCCGCTGGAGAGGCCAGGACGATCACCGGTTCACCATCTCCCGGATACCAGCGAAAAGGTCGTCTTCGGGAAGTTCAGTATCCACCACCGACCGGGCCCGGTGGTAGTCCTCGGTCGGCCAGGCGACCGCGGCGACCTCCGGCGGGCAGGCGAACCACGTGCTTTCCGGGTCGATCTGCGTGGCGTGGGCCAGCAACGCCTGGTCGCGGACCGTGAAGTACTCGGCGCACGGCACCCGGGTGGTGATCTCCAGCCCCTTCGGCGGCCCCTCCTCCCACTCGGCGAGCCACTCAGCGTAAGGGGACACCAGGCCGCGCCGCTGCATCTCCTCGTGCAGCGCGGTGAACCTGGCCCGGTGGAAGGTCGCGAAGTAGTAGAGCTTGAGCGGCTGCCAGGGGGCGCCGCAATCCGGGTAGCGGTCGGGGTCGGCGGCCGCATCGAAGGCCTCGATCGTCACCTCGTGGCACTTGACATGGTCGGGGTGCGGGTAGCCGCCGTTCTCGTCGTAGGTCAGCATCACGTGCGGCCGGAACTCCCGGACCAGCCGGACCAGCGGCTCGGCGGCGTCTTCCAGTTTCTGCAGCGCGAAGCACCCGTCCGGCAGCGGGGGCGGCGGGTCGCCTTCCGGCAGGCCCGAGTCCACGAACCCCAGGAACTCCTGCCGCACCCCCAGGATCTCCCTGGCCCGGGCCATCTCCTCACGCCGGATCCGGGGTAGGTTGGCCCGGACCTCGGGGCGGTCCATCGCCTCGTTCAAGATGTCGCCGCGCTCGCCCCCGGTCAGGGTGGCGACCAAGACGTCGGCCCCGGCGCGCACGTAACGCACCATCGTGGCCGCGCCCTTGCTCGACTCGTCGTCGGGGTGCGCGTGCACCGCGAGCAAGCGCAGCCCGGCGTCTGGCAGGCCGGCCGCGGACGGGCGGGGCGGGGCGGGCGGCGTGTCCGGCGTCGCCGCGCGGCCGGCAGTGTCGTCGTGAGAAACAGCAGGCACGGAAATTCTCCCGCAGGCGGGGAATAGGGTCATGATCTTGGCACTGCCGGCCAGGTGATTGTGTACTGGCGGGGACAGCGTTGGGTCATTATCCTGCACGACAGCACCCCGAGGGCGCGAACTTATTCCCGTGCCCGCTCCGGCGGGTTATTGACTGGCGCGGTTCTACCCCGCACCCTTGTAACCTCGGAGAGTTACCCGAGGGCCGTGCAGGCCCCCAATACCCCATGGGGCCATGCTGGCTCCAGCGGACCTCACCCGTCCGCAAATGCAGGCAAGGAGTACCCGTGACCGAGACACGCGAGGACGTCACCTGGCTCACCCAGGAGGCGCACGACCGACTCAAGGCGGAGCTCGACCATCTGGCTGGCCCCGC
>Ga0126380_10000167_pt1 | contig 17828 bp, 16 predicted proteins | sample PanSoiMetPlot_26_FD_92544 | JGI IMG/M metagenome (GOLD analysis project Ga0126380, IMG submission 92544) | Tropical forest soil microbial communities from Panama - MetaG Plot_26 | ecosystem: Environmental > Terrestrial > Soil > Tropical forest > Bulk soil | place: Panama | collected 2016-02-17
GCACGGCCGGGGCCCGCACAGCCAGCGTCCGGGCAGCCGGGGCCGGCACAGCGGGGGCCCGCACAGCCAGCGTCCGGGCAGCCGGGGTCGGCACAGCGGGGGCCCGCATGGCCAGCGTCCGGGCAGCCGGGACCGGCACGGCCGGGGCCCGCACAGCCAGCGTCCGCGCAGCCGGGGCCCGCACAGCCAGCGTCCGGGCGGCCGGGATCCGGTCACGCCGGACAGTCGCAAGCCGAAGCAGGGCAGGAGTATCGCTGATGATCAAACCGCGCGCACAGGAGTTCCCGCTCCGGCCGTTCCCGCCGGAGCCGTTCCCCGGTCCAGAGCCGTTCCCCGGTCCTGGCCCGTTTCCCGGGCCCGGCCCACGTCCCGTCCCACGGCGGCCCGGGCAGCCCGGCCCCGGGCCGGGCCAGCCAGAGCCGGCCAGGCCTGCGCAGAATCCTGCGATGGCGCCCGCGCGGGTGTGGTTCGACCCGCGCGCCTGGCCGGAGTCGCTGTATGAACGGCTGCTGGACCGGCGCATCGTCATGGTGCATGGGAACCTCGACGGCGACGCGGCAACCCGGTTGTGCGCCCAACTGCTCACCCTCGATGCCGAGGGAACCGCGCCGATCCGCCTCGAAATGCAGAACCTCAGTGCCGAGTTGCCCGCGGCGCTCAGCGTTATGGGCATCCTGGACGTCGTGCGCGGGCCGGTGACCGCCTGCGCGGGCGGCCGGATCGAGGGCCCGGCGCTAGGCATCCTCGCCGCGTGCCGGTACCGGCAGGCGTACCCGAACGCGATGTTCGTGCTGTCCGAGCCGCAGGTGAGCTTCGACGGCACGGTGACCGCCGTGGCCTCCCGCGAGGAACAGGCCCGCGCCATGCTCGACGAGCTGTTCGGCCGGATCGCCGAGGTTACCGGCCGGGAAGCGGACCAGGTGCGGGCCGACGCCCGCCGGGACCGGCTGTTCAGCGTCGCGGAAGCGATCGAGTACGGCCTGGTGGAGGGGCGCGCCACCGCGCGTGGCCTACCGGGGCTGCCGGGGCTGGCGCGGCCGGCGCGGCCGGCGCGGCAGGGCGATGGCGGTGGCGGCGACGGCGGCCCCGGCCCCGGCGACGAGCAGCCAGGCGGAGACGGGCACCGGAACGGCGAGCACGACTAGCACGATGGCCGAGGTCAGCGCGCCCCAGAAGGCGATGGGGAGCTGCAGCCGCAGCCAGCGGGCGGCCACAGCGCCCCGCATGGCAACCGGGGCGTCCACCAGCAGCAGGTAGCCAAGGATGAGCACGCCCTCGCCGGCCAGCACGGCGAGGGCAGGCTGGCCGAGCGCGGACTCGAGCACCGCTACCGCCGCGGCCAGCGTGCCCACCGCCCGCCACCGGGCCGGCGGCCCGGCCAGGCTCGCGGCCACGAGCAGCAGGCCCGCGAGGATGAGCACCCAGCCATGATTGGGCAGTGTCGGCGCCGGCAGGATGATCATGCCCGCACCCAGGCAGCCTGTGGCCGCCCGGAGCAGCACGCCGGCCCGGAGCAGCGTGTCCGCCCGGAGCAGCACGCCCGCTCTGGCGGTCCGCTGGCCCGCGCTCCTCACCGGACCGCCCGGACGCGGCGCCCGCGCAGCGGTGCCTGCGCCCCTTCCAGGCCGGTTCCGCTGTCCCAGTGCAGCACCGGCACTCCCAGGCCGGTGAGGCTGGCCCGGAGCGCGCTGCGGTCCAGCCGCCAGAGCCGGACCGCGAGCTGGGTCATGGCCAGCCGCCGCTCCGCCGGCGGCTCGTGGGTCAGCACGTCCACGATGACCAGGGACACGCCGCGCTGGCGCAGGTCGGTGACCGCGTTCAGCGCCCGGCGGTCCAGCAGCGGCGAGAACAGCACCACCAGGGCGCGAGGCGGCAGCGCGGTCCGTGGCACCCGGTCCAGGTCAGGGTTGGCCTCACTGGGGAAGCGGACGCCGAACGCCATCTCCACGATCCGGAAGAACTGCCGGTTTCCTGGGGACGGGGCCAGCCAGTTGAGGACGCCGCCGAGGACCACGACACCGACCCGGTCGCCGGTCCGCAGGTAGGCGGTGGCCAGCCCGGCCGCGCCGCGGACCGCGAGGTCCAGGGTGGTGTCACCGGGCGGGCCGATGTCCGAGAAGGCATCGATCATGATGACCAGGTCTGCCGCGCGCAGCGCGGCCCGCTGGTTGATGTGCGGCTGGCCCAGCCGGCTGGTCACCGCCCAGTTCAGGTCCCGCAGCCGGTCGCCGGGCCGGTAGCCGCGGATGCCGAAGAACTCGATGCCCGCGCCCGGTGCCGCCGCGGTGTGCTCGCCGATCCGGCGCAGCAGGTCCGCGGGCAGCAGCGTGGCCCGGGTCGGCGGCGGGTGCGGGAAGACCTCGATCGGCTCCGGGCGCAGTGTCAGGCTGGCCTGGCCGACCCCATCGGTGCACCGGACCGTCACGGTGCAGACCGGGTGGCGCCCCCAGGCCTGCGGCCGGAGCACCCACCGGGCCCGGGCCGGCTGCCCGGCCACCACGACCTGAGTCACCGGGCCCTCGGCGACTTCCACCGCAGGGCCGGGCTCGACCTGGAACGTGACCTCGTCGAGCGGCGTGACCAGGGTGGCGATGACTTCGACATCCTCGCCCTCGAAACAGCGCGACGGCGCCGCGGTGACGGCCGCGTCCAGCGCCCGCGGCCGGGTGCCGCGCCCGGCGGCCGCGAGGGCGGCCAGGACGGGCGCGCCGAGCAGCAGCAGGCCGGCGTGACGGGTCAGGACCGCGGCGATGACGACGGCCACCGCGATCGTGGCGAACCGCCGCAGCCGGGGCGCGGCCTGCCAGGTAACGGGCTGGCGCGCCGTCGGCGCCACACCCGGCCGGACCTCATCCGGAGCCGGCTGCCGCGTGACCGGTGCCTGGGTCATCTGGCCCGGGGCACCGGTTCGGCGTCGAGGATCTCCGTGATCAGGTCCTCACCGGTCACCCTGCGGACCCACATCTCGGGCCGGAGCACCAGTCGGTGCGCCAGGGCGGGGACGGCGACCGCCTTGACGTCCTCTGGGATCACATAGTCGCGGCAGTCGAGGGCCGCGTGACCGCGGGCAAGCTGGATCACCGCCAGGGTGCCGCGCGGGCTCGCACCAACGGTGACCTGCGGGTGGGACCGGGTCGCGGCGACCAGGCGGACGACGTAGCCGAGCAGGTCATCGTCGAGATGGACCTGCTCCAGGGACTCGCGCATGGAGATCAGCGCGTCTGCGTCCAGGATCTCCGAGGGCCGCGGCGGCGCGGAGCCGCGCTCCAGCCTGCGCCTGGCCATCTCCGCCTCCCCGGCCTCGTCCAGGTAGCCCAGCCGGATCCGCGCGGTAAACCGGTCAAGCTGTGCTTCCGGGAGCGGGTAGGTGCCCTCGTACTCGATCGGGTTGTCGGTCGCCAGCACGACGAACGGCTGCGGCAGTGGGTGCGTCTGGCCGTCCACGCTGACCTGGCCTTCGGCCATGGCCTCCAGCAGGGCCGCCTGTGTCTTCGGCGGGGTGCGGTTGATCTCGTCGCCGAGCAGCAGGTTGGTGAAGACGGGACCGGGACGGAACGCCACCTCGCCGGTGCGCGGGTCGAGTACCGGCGCGCCGGTGAGGTCGGCGGGCAACATGTCCGGGGTGAACTGGACCCGGGTGAACTCCAGCCCGAGGGTGGTGGCGAAGGTACGGGCGAGCAGGGTCTTGCCCAGGCCGGGCAGGTCCTCAATGAGGATGTGGCCCGAAGCCAGGATGCCGAGCAGTACCTGTGCGACCGCTTCCCGCTTGCCGACGATGACCCGCTCAACCTCGGCGAGCACCTGGGCGCAGCGCTCCGCAGTCGCGGATACCGATGGGGCGAGGGTCCCGGTCATAGTCGCTCCAGCCGGTCCACGATACGGGTAAGGGTACGCAGGTCCGTTCCGGGTGCCCTGCTGTCGAACGAAGGCGGCCGGGAAGGATCGATGAACGGCCAGATGTCATCCCCCACCACGCTCCGGGCCCGTGCCGGGTCCGCGGTGAGGTCTACCCGGTGCCGCTCCGCCAGGGCCGACTCGAACAGCCGGCTCAGCAACGGGCGGATCCCGTGGTCGTAGTGCCACTGGGAGACCGGCGCCCAGCCGAGATCGGAGCTGATCTTGGAGTAGCTGGGGAAGTCGGAGGGCCGGACGGCGGCGGGCGCAGGGTGCCGCGGCCAGATCCGGTGCTGGACGGCCCGCGCCCAGGTCACGGCCGGGCGCAGCACGTCGCGCTCCCGGGCTCCGCCCGGCGTGCTGCCCAGGGCGACGACCAGGGCCAGGGCGGCCAGGCTGTCCGCCGCGATGACCAGGCCGAGCTGGCCGCTGATCGCGAGCGAGGCACCCAGTATCAGCAGCGCCGCGCCCGCTACCGCCGCTACCCGTGCCGCGGTGGCCAGCGTTGCCCGCTTCCCGGTCATCCGCTGCTTCCGAGATCGGCCTGCACCTGGGCCAGCGCGCTGATCGCAGCGCCGCGGTCGGCCTCGGTCATCGGATGCCTGCTGTACCGGGCCTGCCGGAACAGCCCGGTCAGCGTGCCTGCCCGGGCGGAGCGCACCAGCCCGCAGGCGCTGGCCCGCCCGAGCACCTCGGCGGGCGTATCAGCCAGCCGCGGCGGCGATCCCGCGTCGGCCAGGCTCCGCTCCATCGCCGCGTAACAGCCGATGATGGCGATGCGCGGATCGGCATCCTCGTGCAGCGCTCGCGCGCCCGCCGCCAGCGCCGCCACCAGGGGCGCCGTCGCTGGATCGGATGCGTCCTCGGACGTGGCGCGCGGGATGGTACGGCGGCGCCGGTAGGTGGTCAGCGCGACCACCGCGAGCGCGACCACGGCGAACAGCACCAGCAGCGGCCAGGGGTTCCCCGGCGGGTGGTGGCCCACGGCGCCGCCCACCGTCCCGGCCGTGTGCCGCCCGGTTGGCTGAGCGGCGGGCGAGTGCTGCCGCATCCGCTGCAATAGCTTCGCCAGCCCGAGGGCGGCGAGCGGGAGCAGCAGCACCCACCACAGCGACTGCCGCCTGCGCTGCAGCGGCCTGTCACCGGTGCGGCCCCAGATCAGCCGGGCGATCAGCAGCGCAATCCCGACCAGCGCGATCACGACCTCGGCCCCGGCGATCGTCCAGTAGAAGACCTGCCCGCTCAGGCCCAGGATCTCCGGGTTGGCGGCCGCGGAAAACGCGCCGCCGGCCCGCAGCCCGATCGCCGCGACGGCGACAAGCAGCAGAACGGCTGCCGCCCGGCGCATGTCCGCGCCGTCGCGCGCCCCCTTTCCCGGCATGGCACCTCCAGGCCCTCGGCCGCGATCGCTGGCCCGCGGTCGCAGCCAGGAAGGCGGGGCTCAGCACCACGGCGAGCGCCGCTACCTGCGATCCAGTCTGCCAGCCGGGCCGCGCGCAGCGCACTGGGCGCAACGGCTCTGTCGCCGGATTGACGCTGCAAGGTAACATCAAAGTCACAACCACACGGGAGCTCGGGCTAACCGGGCTGAGAGGGTGGCTGGCCTGCGGCCTGCGTCACCGACCGTCTGAACCTGACCGGGTAATGCCGGCGTAGGGAGGCAATCATGCGCGCGATCCAGGTTCCTCGCCCGCCGCTGCCGCCCTGCTGATCATGACCAGCGGAACAGGCGACGGGACCGCCCTTGCCATCGATCTCGCCGGGGTCGGGAAGGCGTTCGGCGGCCTGACCGCTCTGGCGGGCATCCACCTCTCGATGCCGCGACGGTCACGGACCGCGATAGTAGGGCCCAGCGGCGGCGGGAAGACCACTCTGCTCCGGATCATCGCCGGCCTGGTTGAACCGGATACCGGCCTGGTCCGGGTAGAGGGCGTTACCGCCGCCCGGCAGCGGCTTGGCCGTTGCGCCCTGATGCCGCAGCGGGACCTGCTGTTGCCCTGGCGGACCGCGCTCGACAATGCCGCGATCGCGCTGGAGAACCGCGGGGTTGGCCGGGCGGAAGCGCGGCGCCGCACCCACCCGCTGTTCGAGCGGTTTGGGCTGGCCGGCTTCGAGCGCGCCCGGCCCGCGGAGCTGTCCGGCGGAATGCGCCAGCGGGTCAGCTTCCTGCGCACCCTCATGGCCGACAAGGGTGTCCTGCTGCTCGACGAGCCGTTCGGCGCGCTCGACTCGATCACTCGCGCCCAGTTGCAGGAGTGGCTGCGCGCGGCGATGGACGCGGTGCCCCCGACCGTGGTGCTGGTCACCCACGACGTGGAGGAGGCCCTGCTGCTGGGCCAGCGGGTGGTGGTGCTCTCCCGGCGGCCAGGCCGGGTAGTCACGGTGCTGACCGGTGCCGACGGCTTCCGGGGATCCCGGCGGCAGATCGTCACCAGCCCTGAGTTCGTTTCGCTGAAGGAACAGGCGCTGGCGGTGATTGGGTCATGAGAGACGCCACGCGGGCGGCCGGGCCATGAAGAACACCATGCCGTCGGCGACCCAGCTTCCGGATTTGCCAGAATTGCCCGTTCCGGCAGCCCGGGGCAGGGCCGCCCGTCTGCGATCGGCGTTGCGGCACTACGGGCCACCCGCTCTGATCATGCTCATCGCGCTCGGCCTGTGGGAACTGGTCGTGCGACTTGCGCACATTCCCGAATACCTGCTGCCCGCCCCGTCCCAGGTTGCCGCTGACCTGGCCGCGGACTGGCCGGTGCTGGCCCCGGCGCTGCTGGTCACGCTGTGGGAAGTCTTGCTCGGGTTTGTAATCGCCGCGGTGGCCGGCGTGGCGCTCGCGGTGCTGCTGCATCTGTCGCCGGTGGCGCGGCGAGCCGTTTACCCGCTCCTGATCGGCTCACAGACGGTGCCCATTATCGTGCTCGCGCCGATCCTGGTGATCATGCTCGGGTACGGCATCGCGCCGAAGCTGGTGATCGTCGCGCTGATTTGCTTCTTCCCGATCGTGGTGAACGGAATCGATGGCCTGCGGTCAGTGGATCCCGAGCTCATTCTGATGATGCGGACGCTGGACGCCTCCCGCTGGGCGATCCTCCGGCGGGTCGAGTTCCCAGCGGCATTGCCCACGATCTTCTCGGGGCTGCGGATAGCGGCGACGTTCGCCGCCATCGGCGCGGTGTTCGGCGAATGGTCGGGGTCAAGTCAGGGCCTGGGGTATGTGATGCTCGCCGCCACGCCCAACCTGCTCACCGCCCGCATCTTCGCCGCGATCGTGCTGCTGACGGCCGTCGCGCTGGTGCTCTTCGGCGTGGTGTCGCTGCTGGAGCGGATCTGCGCTCCCTGGGCCGCGCGGCGAAGCATCAGGGACTGAACAGGCGGCCGGGTAACCGGCCGCTGCGAGGCAAAGGTAACCGGAAGAAAGGAATGGTCGTCATGAACCAGCCCGCTGGACGCGGCTGGAAACCCTGCTTGCAGCTGCTGGTCGTGGTGGCGGCGGTGGGCGCCGTCGGTGCCGCGGCATGTGGCGCCCCCGCGGGAACAGCCGCGACCACACCCCCCGCCTCACTCAATGTGGAGCTCGACTGGGTGCCGAACCCTGACCACGTCGGCCTCTACTACGCGCAGGACCAGGGGTACTTCACCCGGCAGCGCCTCACCGTGAACTTCCGGGTGCCCTCCAGCGCCGCCGATCCGCTTAAGTTCGTCGGGCTGAACAAGGCCGACCTGGCGATCTCCTACGAGCCAGAGCTGTTCTACGGCCAGCAGGAGCACCTCCCGTTGGTCGCGGTGGCCGCGGTCGTGCCTGTTCCCCTCAACGGCCTGATCGTCTCGCCGAAGCTCCAGATCACCAGCCTGTGCCAGATCCGTGGGCACTCGGTGGGGTTCGCCGGGGTACCCAGCGATTACGCCTTCTATGACACGCTCCTGCACACCTGCCATCTGTCCAGGCAGCAGGTGCCGCACACGACCGTCGGATACAACCTGGCGCAGTCAATCCTGTCCGGCAAGGTCGACTCGATCATCGGCGGCTACCGCAACGTCGAAGCGATTCAAGTCAGCCAGGAGATGAAACAGCGAGTCACCGACTTCCCCGCAAACCAGCTTGGCGTGCCCGACTACGACGAGCTGGTACTGGTCGCGAACTCCGCCCGGCTCAGGTCGGACCCCCCGTACGCCAGCGCGGTCCGGCGCTTCCTGGCCGCGTTCCTGGCGGGCACGGGTGCTGCGATGAGGAACCCCGCCGGGGCGACCAGCGTCATGCGGCAGGCGAGCCAGTACAGCCAGCCGTTCCTGCAGGTGAGCGTCCCCTACACCCTGAAATTGCTGGCGCAGCACCCGGGGCTCCGAACGGGCTGCCTGGAGCTGGCCGCCTGGCAGAGTTTCGGGAACTGGCTGAAAGCGCACCATCTGCTCCATCAGACCCCCAACGCGGCGGCCATCGTGACCGACAAGTACCTGCCGTACCGGTCCTGCCGTCAGCCCTCGTGACTCCCGGCGACCGGCACGTGACGCCGCGGGCGCCGGGCCAAACGCTGCAACTGCGTTGCGGCTTCCCGGCGCCGAACAGTGCTGGCCCGGGGGGACTAGCCCCCGTACCCCCCGCAAGGCCGCCCGGGGGGCCAACCCCCGGGCCCCCGTGTGTGCCCCCCGAAGCCAGCACGGTGCCAGTTGGCGCGCCTGCGGCACGAAGCACCGCGACGGAGGCCAGTGAACCCTGTGGCCTGGTCCACGGCATGGGCAGGGACCTCGTCGTGCCGGACTGGCCGCCGCTCACCAGCGAGGAAGCAGGCGCGGTGCTGGCCCGGTACGGCCGGCCGGGCAGCCCGGCGGCCGTCCGGTGGCGCAGCCCCCGGCCCATGTCCGCGGCGGCACTCGTTGGCTGCGGCGGCGGGCAGGTATTCGTCAAGCGGCACCACACGCTTGTCCGCACGGCCGCGCAACTGAGTGCCGAGCACGCCCTGACCGACCACCTGCGGGCGGCCGGGGTGGCCGTGCCGGCGGTGCTGCGGCTGCCGGACGGCGGCAGCACGGTGGCGTCCGGTGACTACGTCTACGAGGTGCACGCGCTGGCCGGGGGGATCGACCTGTACCGGGACGTGCTCTCGTGGGAACCGTTCACCAGCGCGCAGCACGCCCGGGCGGCCGGCGCGGCGCTGGCCCGGTTCCACCTGGCCAGTGCGACTTTCGGCCTGCCGGAACGGCCCCCGGCGGTGCTCACGAATTCCTGCGCGGTCAGCACGGCGCCGGACCCGCTCGGGGAGCTGGCCCGGCTGGCGGCGCAGCGCCCGGGGCTGGCAAGTTACCTGGACAAACGGGCCTGGCGGGACGACTTCACCAGGTACCACCTGCCCGCGATCGGCCGGCTCGCGCCGCTGCTCCCCGGGCTCGGGCGACTCTGGGGGCACGGGGACTGGCATCCGTCCAACCTCACCTGGACCTCGGCCTCCCCGGACGCTGGCGTCGCGGCGGTGATCGACCTGGGGCTGTCCAACCGCACGTTCGCGGCGCACGACCTGGCGGTCGCGATCGAGCGCAGCGCGGTGTCTTGGCTCGACCTCGCCGAAAACGGGCGGGCTCACCCGGACCTCCCCGCCGTGGACGCCCTGCTCGACGGCTACGAGGGCGTCCGCCGGCTCACCGGGGCAGAGCTCGCGGCGCTGCCGTTGCTGCTCCCCGTCGTGCACATCGAGTACGCGCTGTCCGAGGTCGAATACTTCGCCAGCGTGGTGCGGTCACCGGGCAACGCAGACCTCGCCTACCACGGCTATCTCGTCGGGCACGCTCGCTGGTTCGGCACGCCGGACGGCCAGGCGCTGCTCAGCCACCTGCAACGGCGGGCGGACCGGCAGCCAGCCGTTCCCTGACCACCGCCATGGGATCCGTGGTGCCCTCGGGCAACACCCAGCGGTTCTCGATCCACCAGGTGCACCCGCCCCGGGCCCAGGGCGTGACCTCGGCCGAGGCTGCACCCGGGTCGTCCGCCGGCGTCTCGCCCTCGGCCACCACGTCCAGGTCCGGGCTGCCGCCGTGCTCGGTCAGCCAGGCGCGGACGGCGCGGGCGTCGTCTGGCTCCGCGTCCCGGCCGTCCAGGTTGTACTGCGGGATGACGCCGTCGCAGCGCAGCACCCGCCGCATCGACTTCGGCCGCGGCCACACCCCGACCACCCAGATCGGGATCCGCCCGGAGACCGGCCTTACCGCCCCGATGAGATCGTCCCGATCGCACTCGAAGTCGTAGAAATCCCCGTGGTAACTCAGCCGGCCGTCCCACAGTGTCCTGATGAGATCGATTCCCTCGTCGAGTCGTTCGGCACGAAGGCGCTTGTCCGTCTCCTCGCCGGTATAGGGGAGGCCAGTATCGAGGGCGCCGACGCCAACCGAAAGAATCGCGCGGCCACCGGAAAGCTGGTCCACGGTCGCCACCTGGCTGGCCACCTTCCACGGCCGGCGCCACGGCAACGGGGTGAGCAGGGTGCCCAGGCGGATCCGCTGCGTGCGCGCGGCCATGGCGGCCAGCAGGCTCCACGCGTCCACGCCGAAGGCCGCCTCCCAGACGAACACCCCGTCCCACCCGGACTCTTCGGCGAGGACCGCCTGCCGAAGTTGCTCGGTCGCGGTTCCTCCGGGCAATACGAAACCAGTCAGCATGATCTCGTCCTACCAGGCGGCTACGACACCGCCGATCACCGGCCTCGGAGGTTATCGTCAGCCATGATCAGCTCGCACGTGTCCATCAGAGACTCACTGGTCGTGGTGCTCACGCTCACCACGGGCGCGGTGGACGCCGCCTCCTTCCTTGCCCTCGGCAATGCGTTCAGCAGCGTGATCACCGGCAATCTGGTGCTGCTGGGCCTGGCGGCCGGCACCGGCCGGCCCGAGCTGGCGGTGCACAGCGGCGTGGCGCTGGCCGGCTACCTGGCCGGCGTGGCGGCCGGGGCCCCGCTGGCCGCCCGGCGGCACCATGCCGCCGGAACCTGGCCGCCCAGCGTGACCATCACCCTGGCGGTGGAAATGGTGATCCTGGTCGCATTCAGCGTCGGCTGGGAGCTGGCTGGCACTCACCCGGCCGGTGGCGCTCAGCTGGCGCTGGTGGCCGTCCTCGCGGCCGGCATGGGCCTGCAGGCCGCCGCCGTCCGCCGCCTGGGCCAGATGTCAACCACCTACCTGACCAGCACCCTCACGGCCCTCGTCGCCGGGCTGGTAACCGGAAGCAAGCCGGACGGGATGGCCCGCAGCCTGGGCGTCCTGGCCGCCATCATCATCGGCGCGATCGTCGCGAGCGTGATCCTGGTGGGGGCCCGCCCCTGGCTGCCGCTGGTGATCCTGCTGCCACTCGGCCTGGTCATCGTGGCGTCGGTGGCCGGCTTCGAGCGAGTCCGGGATCATCTCACCCCCACCCGCGGCCAGTGAGCCACGGCGCAGCAGCAGCGCGACGGCCAGCGCCGCCGCTGGCGGCAGCGTGATCAGGGCGGGAAGCTGGTAGCGCCAGTTGAACTCGAAAACGTCGGAGGAGAGCAGCGCCGCCACGCCGGTGACGAAGAACAGCGCGCAGGCGAGGGCGGCGGCGCGCTGCGCCGGGGAAGCCCGGCGGCGCAGCGCGGCAAGGCTCCCGGCCAGCCCGGCGACGAGCGCGAACGCGAACAGCGGCCCCGGCGTGTAGCCGCCGCCCAGCTGGTAGGCGCGCAGGAAGCTGGCCAGCGGCTTGATCACGGCCGGGCTCCCGCCGCCGGCGCCGATCTGCTCCTTGACGCCGTCGGTGTTGAACGTGCCGAAGACGAAGGTCCCGTGGCTGATGACGACGTACGGCGGGTACTGCGGGTAGAACGTCTGGAACTGCCAGCGGGTGATCGACGGATCCCCCGTGCTGGTGGTCCGGGTCGGCGCGAACAGCTTGAGCGCGTCCTTGCCGATCGAGGCCAGCACGTTCAGCGGCTGCTGCCTCAGCACCCGGCGGTCGAAGTCGCTGGTCAGCTGGCCGCACACGATGGGCACGTCGCGAGAGCGCACCTCGGTGCCCACCTTGACCGGCACCGACTTGCGGCAGACCTGCATCAGGGCCAGCCGGTCGGCGTTGCTCATGGCCGGGATCCAAGCGCCCTTGATCGGTGACCTGGGGTTGTGGTCCAGGCCGTCCGGGCCGAGCAGCCGCTGCTGCGTGGCGTCCGGGCAGAGCCCCCGCTCGTAGCCGGGGAGCCGCAAGGTGGCGCAGTTCGCGGCCTCCGCCATCCGGCCGTAGATCGAGCCGGACGCGTACGGGGCGAGCGAGAAGCTGTGCAGTTGCGGGTCGGCGTAGTTCCGGTAGCTGGCGGCCAGGATCGGCAGCGCGAACGCCAGGCACAGCAGCCCGGCGTGCTTGAGCCGCGGCCGCCAGCCTTGCGTCACGATCAGCAGGTAGCCCAGTGCGGGCAGGATGAAGATCTCACCGATCTGGCGTGCCGTGGCGGAGGCGCCCAGGGCCAGGCCAGCCACGGCGATCAGCCAGCGCGAGGGCGTAGTCCGCCAGAGCAGGGCGACCAGGCCGGCCACGGTCAATGCCTCGAACATGACGTCGGGCATGACGTTCTGCTCGATCTGCAATTGGTAGGCGTCGAGCAGCACCGGGGCGGTCGCCAGTGCCGATAGCCAGCGCGGCGCGCCGCGGCGCAGCAGCACCAGGTACAGGGCGACCGCCATGCCCAGGCCCAGCAGGTGCTGGATCGCGGCGATCGGGTTCAGCGGGAACAGCGCCACGAACGGCTTGAGCGCCACCTGGTAGCCGGGCGGGTCACCGCCCGGATAGGCGCCCAGCAGGTACTTGGTCGAGTCGATGTACAGCAGCGCCGGGCGGTAGGCGATCTGGGTCAGGATCCGCAGCGCCAGGCCGAGGGCCAGCAACGCGGTGAACAGCCAGTGCTGCCTGGCCAGTGCCGGGGTGCGCCGCACCTGTGCCCGCAGCCGGGCCAGCCGGCCCGCACCCGGGCGTGGCTGCCCGTTCGCGGGCGCGACGTCGCCCGCAGCGGACACCGGCATTCGCATAAGGGTTATCCCGGCACGATGGAGCTTCCGTCCGGGCGGTCCCTGCGTTCCCGCCGCGAACGCTGACACTGCGTCACGCTAGCCTGCTCAGGCTGGCCCGCGGGATAAACGCCCCCCGAACAGCACCGAGAAAGCATACCGAAACTCAAGGTAGCCACATCCAGCCCGGCACCCGTGCTGACCTCCCGGGGACCACGGCAGCGCCGGCCCGGCCAGCAGGGCCAACGTGCCATGACCGCCAAGGCCACCCGGGGTTCAGCATATTCGCGCCGCCGGGCGCCGGGGCCTGTCGGCGTCCCTTCCTACCATCGCGGTATGCCCGCCACCGCGCCACCGGGCACCGCCGGCGCCCTTCCCTGGGACATCCTGCGCGCCCGGGCACGGGCGGCCACCGCGGAACTGCCCGCGGTCCCCGGGCCCGGCCCGGGGGTGTGCGCGTGCTGCCACGGCCCGGCCCGGCGCGGTTTTGCCCGGTGCTTCCAGTGCCGCCTGCATGCGGAGAGCGCGCCCGGCCTGCTCGCCGATGTTGTGGCCCCGGTGGCCTGCGCCCCGAAGGGCAGCCGCCTGGCCACGGACCTGTGGGTGTACAAGTCCGCGCGGCCCGGCGCGCGGGCGGCCGGGGGAACGTTGCTCGCCATGCTGCTGGTGTTCTTGCGCGAGGAGGGGCCGCGGGTATGGCGGCAGGCCGGGGTGCCCGCGCCTGCCTGCGCCTGCGTGGTACCCAGCGGGCGCGGGAGGCCCGGGCCGCATCCGCTTCAGGCGCTGGTACGCGGCTGCTTGGCCCTGCCCTGGGTGCCCCTGCTGGCCCGGCCCGGCGCGGACACCTGGGGACGGGCGCTGGATCCGGGCCGGTTCTCCGCGCCGCACTCGCTCACCGGCCAGGTGGTACTGCTCGTGGACGACACCTGGGTCTCCGGTGGCACCGCCCAGTCGGCCGCGGCGGCCCTCAAGCGCGCGGGCGCCGGGCCGGTGGCGCTGGTCGTGGTCGGCCGTCACCTGCCGGCGATCCCGGGCGCCGGCGGGCTGGGCGCCTCTGGCGGCGGGCCGGACGGTGATGGTGGTGTGCCGGGTGGCGCCGGCGGTGTGCCGGGTGGCGGTGGCGGTGTGCCGGGTACCGGTGACGGTGTGCCGGCTACCGGTGGCGGTGTGCCGGGTGGCGGTGGCGGCGTGCCGCGCGCTGGGGAGCACGCCCGCCTCGCGCCGCTGGTCAATAGGCTGGACCAGTGAACCCGCGCAAGCCCGCCAAGCCCGAGTCGCGGATCGCACTGGTCCGCCGTGCCCGGCGCATCAACCGCGAACTCGCCGTAATGTACCCGGACGCCCACACCGAGCTGAATTTCTCCACGCCGCTGGAACTTCTGGTCGCGACGATCCTGTCCGCGCAGACCACCGATAAGCGGATCAACCTGGTGACGCCGGTGCTTTTCGCGCGGTACAAGACCGCCGCAGACTATGCCGCGGCGGACCGGGAGGACATGGAGAAGATCATCCAGTCCACCGGTTTCTACCGGGCCAAGACCACCAACCTCATCGCGCTCGGCCAGGCCCTGTGCGACCGCTACGGCGGCGAGGTCCCGGGCAAGATGAAGGATCTGGTCACGCTGCCCGGCGTGGGCAGGAAGACAGCCAATGTGGTGCTGGGCAACGCGTTCGGGGTGCCCGGCATCACCGTGGACACTCACTTCGCCCGGCTGGCGCGCCGGTTCGGCTGGACCACGGAGACCGACCCGGTGAAGATCGAGTCCGACGTGGGGTCGCTCGTCCCGCGCTCGGAATGGACCATGCTCTCGCACCGGCTGATCTGGCACGGTCGGCGTGTCTGCCACGCCCGCCGGCCGGCCTGCGGCGCCTGCGGCGTCGCGCACTGGTGCCCGTCGTTCGGCATCGGCCCGGTGGATCCGAAGGAAGCGCAGAAGCTGGTCAAGGAGGGCCCGTTCTCTTGACATCGGACCCGTCCGGCGCTGCCTCGGGTAGCGCGGTCCCGCCCGGTGAGCCGTCGCCTGGCCCGGCACCAGAGGAACCGGCGGCGGGCAGTCCGTCATCGGATAGTCCGATATCGGAAAATTCGACATCGGATGAGCCTGTGGTGGACGGTTCGGCCGCGGACGCGCCGGCGGTAGCTGAACTGATAGTGGATACCCCGGCCGAGGACGGCCCGGCGGCGGATGGGCCGGTGCCGGCCTGGCTGACCACACTGGCGGCAGGGGCGGGGCAGATAGTGGTCCCGCCCCAGCTGCGGGCCCCGGACCAGGGCGGGCGAGCCTCGGCGGTGCTGCTGCTGTTCGGCGAGACGGCGGGCGATCCCGACCTGCTGATCGTGCAGCGTGGCCCGCACCTGCGCCGCCATGCCGGCCAGCCGGCCTTTCCCGGTGGCGCGATCGAGCCTTCCGATCACGGGCCGGTGGGCGCCGCGCTGCGTGAGGCTGCCGAGGAGGTGGGCGTGGACCCGGCCGGGGTGGAGGTCCTCGTGGTCCTGCCCGAGCTTTACATCCCCCGCAGCGGCTTCCGGGTCACGCCGGTGCTGGCCTGGTGGCGCCGGCCCGGCCCGCTGGTTGCCGCCGCCGACGGGGAGATCGTCTCGGCGGCCCGGGCCCGGGTCACCGACCTCGCCGACCCGGCCAACCGGCTCAGCGTGCGGCACCCCTCCGGCGCGGCCGGCCCCGCCTTCCGCGTGCACGGCATGCTGGTCTGGGGCTTTACCGCCCTGCTGGTAGACCGGTTGCTGGCGCTCGGCGGGTGGGAACAGCCGTGGGACACCGGGCGGGAGGAGGACCTGCCCCCGGACGTGCTGGACGCCGCCGCCCGCGGCTAGCCCTCCGTATCCGTCAGCGCCGCAACCCGCCGGCGCCCCGCACCCGCGGCGCGGTGCGGTTTCTAGCGGTGCACCGGAGCGCTGCCGCCTTATAACTTGGATAGGTGTCGGGAGACCTGCTCGATTTGATCCTGGTCGTGCTTGCGGCCGCGTTCGCGGTCGCCGGCTACCGGCAGGGTTTCATCGTCGGCGTGCTGAGCTGTATCGGGTTCCTGGCCGGGGCGGCCCTGGGCGCCACCTTCTCCCCGAGCGTCGCCACGTTCCTGGTGCACGAGCCCTCCCAGCAGGCCCTCGTGGCGATCATTTTGGTGTTCATCGCCGCCATGGTCGGGCAGTTGCTCGCCTCTCTGCTCGGCGTGGTGGCCCGGTCCCACGTGACCTGGCGCCCGGTCGCGATGGTGGACTCGCTGGGCGGTGCCGCGGTGAGCGTGGTGTCGGTGCTGCTCATCGCCTGGTTTATCGGCTCGGCCGTGGTCAATGCGCCGTTCCCGGCGGTGGCGAGGCAGGTGCGCAGCTCTGAGGTGATCCGCGGGGTGAACAACTTCATGCCCTCCGGCGCGCTCACCATGTTCTCCGACTTCCGGCACCTGCTGGACAAGAGCCCCTACACCCAGGTCTTCGGTGCTCTCGGCATCAACGGCTCGGCGAACGTGCCGCCACCGGACAAGGGGGTGCTTGCCTGGCCAGCGGTGCGGAAGGACCGTACCAGCATCGTGAAGATCACCGGTGAGGCGAAGACCTGCAACCGGAGCCTGGAGGGCTCGGGCTTCGTGATCTCGCCCCAGCACGTGCTCACCAACGCCCATGTCGTCGCCGGAATGACCAATGGGCCCTACATCGGTTACGGCGCCAATAGCGGGTTTTCGGCGAAGGTCGTGCTCTTCGACTGGAACACCGACATCGCGATCCTCTACGTGCCGGGCCTGCACGCTCGGCCGCTGCGGTTCGCCGAGCAGGCGGACCGGGGCAGCGGCGCCGTCGTGGCCGGCTACCCGGAGAACGGGGGGTTCAACGCCGTGCCCGCCAGGGTCGGCTCGCAGTGGTCCGCTAACGGGCCGAACATTTACCAGACCGGCTCGGTGACCCGCGCCATCTACGCGGTGCGGGCGACGGTGGAGCCGGGCAATTCGGGCGGCCCGCTGCTGGCCAAGAGCGGCAGGGTCTATGGCGTGATCTTCGCGGCGTCCACGACCGCGCGCAACACCGGTTTCGCGCTCACGGCGAGCGCGGTCCGGGCCGACGTCCGGGCCGGCGCCCACCGCACCGCGAGCGTGTCCACGCGGGGCTGCCCGCAATCCGGCTGAGCCGGTGGGCGCGCCGTGCCCCGGCCAAGGGCTAGCGGCGACCCGCCCGAGCAGGCGGCGCACTGTGCCCTGCCGGGGGCTGGCGGCGACCCGCCCGAGTCGGCGCGCTGTGCCCTGCCGGGGGCTGGCGGCGACCGGCTGACCGGCCGACGTGCGGTGCCCTGGCCGGAGGCCGGCGGCGACCCGGCGTGCGGTCAGGGGCCGGCGGCGACCAGGCGGGCGGTCAGCGGCCCGGCCGCGCCGGCGCCGTCCTGGTCGATGCGCGCAGCCATCTCCCGTGCGGCTTGGCAGACGCCGGCGGCGTCGATCCCGTGCGGGGGCGCGCCTGCATACCCGGCCACCCGGTCTGCCCCCCGGCGGAGCAGCGCCGCGGCACCCCGGGCGTTCCCGCGCCGCGCGTGGGTGAGCCCGACCGCGATCTGGGCGAGCCCTTGCCACAGATCCCGTTCGGCGGCGGGCGCGGACTTCCACGACGCTTCGAGCACTTCGTGCGCGTGAAATGGGCGCTCGGAGTCAAGTAGCTCCTGGGCAAGCTGCAGCGCCTGGGCCGGCGGGAGCACGAGGTCGTCCGGGATCCCTTCGTCGCCGGCCGCGCCGCGCGGCAGCGGCCGGCCCAGCGCGTCCCGGGGCCGGGCGTTGCGAGCACGCCCGGCCGGATCACGGTCGCGCCCGCGCGGGCCCGCGTCACTCGGGCCGGGGGCGCCCGGCGCACCGCTGCCCGGCGCACCGCTGCCCGGAGTACCGCTGCCCGGAGTACCGCTGCCCGGAGTACCGCTGCCCGGAGTACCGCTGCCCGGGGCCCTGTCGGC
>Ga0126380_10000168_pt1 | contig 17801 bp, 21 predicted proteins | sample PanSoiMetPlot_26_FD_92544 | JGI IMG/M metagenome (GOLD analysis project Ga0126380, IMG submission 92544) | Tropical forest soil microbial communities from Panama - MetaG Plot_26 | ecosystem: Environmental > Terrestrial > Soil > Tropical forest > Bulk soil | place: Panama | collected 2016-02-17
GAAGAACAGATCCGTCCGCTTCTTCGGCCCTCGGTTGATGAATGTACCAGCGCTTGCCATTGCATTGGCGACCTTGGTAGCAAGCGTCTGCTGGGTCACGTACAGGCATTCTGTCCCCATACCATTTGGCTTCTGTGCCGCCGTGTACTTCTGGTAAGCGTTAAAGTGCACGCTCACGTCGTAGTCGCGTGTGCGCGAGTTATGGTAGTTGACGATGGTGTTGAGGTTCTGGTTCTGGCTCGTGCTCGTGTTGTCATGGAACACGTCGACACCCACGCCGGACTGCTTCCATAACTCCGCTACTCGGTTAACCACCTTCCTAGCCTCATCAACTTCGTCAAGATAAGGTGGCCGAGGGCTTGACGAAGCGCCACGGATGTACATGCCGTGGCCGCTTGAGATGACTATCTTCATTGGTGAACTCCTGCGCCATTCGAGTTGGCGCTTTGCTAACCATTTACGGGCTTCAACGCCCTCAAGTGCGACCGGCTTCTTTCTCACGCATCTTCTTGAGCATTTCGCGCGACATGTCTCTGAGTTGTGGTGTCAACACCACTTGCCTAACCTTGACGAGAACTCCTGGCGTAGTCGCCACGACCACCGTGCACTCACCAGCATCCGGCGTCGGCTCTGGCTCAGGCGGCGTTGGCTCGGACTCGCCGGTTGCCCACTCTGCCTCTAGCTGCTCTGGCGGCCCATTACGATAGCTATTGATGTCACAGTGGCCGACGCCGTCAATTGAATGTGGCGATGGCCCATACTGGCCGTCGGTGAATTGCCAGAGCCAGTAGACTGGCCACACCTCAGTTGGCCACGACGCAGAGTCACTGTACTGACAGAGCCACAAGCGCCGCGCTGACCAGAACTCATTCGGTGAGTTGGGGATTGCTTCCTTGATGGTGTTGCCACCATACACCACGCACTGGTTCGGGCGGCCGAGGCGATCCTCGACGCCCTGTACCCACGTCTCGGCCTGTGAACGGCTCATTTTGGCGCCGCCGTTGTCCTCCCAGTCGAGGCAGAACAACTCGTCGGGATCTGGCGCGGCGAACCTCATGAAGTTGTCGATCTGGCTCTGCGTATTCGAGCTATCGGCAAAGTGGTATGCTCCCCACTTAAGCCCGGCGGCTCGTGCAGCAGAGCGCTGAGAGACGTAGGTATCGTCGGTATAGCCGCCGCCCTGCGTAGCCTTATAGATGACGCCGTGGATACCGCTGCTCTTCACGGCGCTGTAGTCGTCAGCCGGGTCCCAGTGCGACAGATCAATAACCATTGGATTAACAGGTTGTGCCATGGTCACTTCCCCTTTTGCTGTAGCTCTTTCAGTTCCCGTGTTCTCTTGTCTATTGCCTGCATAGCCTCAATGTAAGCCTTGCGCGCCTTGTTAGCGCCAGCAATGACACGCTGGGGCTGCTCAGTATCGTCCACTGTCCACACAGCGAATAGGTGCTGGAGCCTATCTTCGTAGGCAGCGTCCATTGCCTGCCGATCAAGCTCCAGTATGTGTGCTTCATACTCCGACACAATCGGGGTCAAAATCGTCTCCCTCACCGTCTTGGGCTCTGCCTCGACGTGGAAGGCCCAAGCAATAAGCAGTAGCGCCACCAGCGCACACGCAGCTATTAGCCATTGCCGGCGCATCATTGCCTCTTGAACGCCGCCGTCAGGCAGGCATTGCGGATTGTTCCCGGCGAGGTCCACGATGGTGTATATGTTATACTTGTCGTGCTTGTAGGCGTCGCGACATCAAGAGCGTGGCCTTGGGAGTTTGAATTAGCGGACCCGTTTGCCAGCTTGGCGAAGTTTACTGCACCGAGATAAGGCGTCGCGGCAGTCTCATGATGAGAATAAGCAAACACATATTCATTTGCGCTGGCGAGTGTACCGCTGGCAACGCTGCAAGGCACTGTCGTCCCCGCTGACTTGTTAGTTACATCCAGTGATCCACTGGTCAATCCATTTGGATAGCGAGTTGCATAAATGGCCGCACTTGCGTTTGGGGCTGTGCTATACGTCACCGTAATGTTTGTCCCGGTACTAACTGCCGCCGCATTCTCCTTGTACCAGATGCCTGTGTCACAATCTGTATCTGTGCATTGTTGTGAAACAGCTTTCACATAAGTATTTGTTCCATCCGAAACACTATTGATTGTTACCGGTGCTGCAACGCTGCCGCCCACGCCAATGACAACGAGATCGCCTGCAAAGATCGGAGCCGTCAAGGGTGCCGTAAATGTTGTAGATCCGCTGGTCGATATATTGCTGGCTATAACTTGCGGAAGAACCGGGTCGCAGAAGGGCTGCGTGTTGGGGGTGAAGTTCGCCGTGTAGCGTGCGGAGTTGGAAAGACGTGCTTCGTCTATAAAGCCCACGGCGTTGAGATTGGCCACAGCTTGACTTAACCAATACTGTGTCGAGGCACTACCTACCGCCGTTGTCCAAGTCGTACCCGCCATAGTACCGGCATTGCCATTGATGTACCAAGTACCAACATTACTCGCCCGCTGATAAGCTATGTGGTACCAAGTGCCATTAACAAAAGTGAATGTTGTAGATCGACCAGAGCCACCAGCGCTGTTAGCGGCCTCAACACCGTTGGGATTGATGACGTAGTTGTATGCAAATCTGACTGTATTTGTCCCAGCGTCAGACCACCAAACTTGCGTGCTGTTTGCAACAGCGGTCGGTTGCCACCACCACTCCGCAGTAAAATCGCCATTCGCAGCGGCGATGTTGAAGCCCGGATAGCTGAAAATGTCGGTAGCAGCGCGGCCTATCTGGTTGAACGATCCGCCGCCTCCCGTGAATGCATTTTGCGCACTGGAGAACGCCGTGTTGCCGCCAATCGTTCCATCGTGCCGACCAGCATTGTCAGCCGTCATTTGGTCAAAATGCCAGAGCCCGACGACATTCGCATCGGTGCCGCCGGTCGTATTGGCAACGCAGACATTGGTCAGTGCAGTTGGATGCGAGACAACCAGAATGCCGGAGCCGCCGTTGCCGCCACTGCCACCACTGCCATTGCCCCCACCACCACCACCTCCAGTGTTTGCAGCACCAGCCGCGCCTGCACCGGGCGTAACCGCAGCACCGAGACCGCCTCCGCAAACGGCGGTTCCAATCGAGGCGTTCTGATAATGCGGCCCGCCCCCACCACCAGCCACGCAACCACTAACGCCTATAGTTCCAAAAGTCGCAGCACTAACTTGATAGCCCGGACCACCATTGCCACTAGTGCCAGAACCACTAGCAGCATTTCCATTCGTGCCGGGACCAGTTGCGCCGCCTCCGCCCCCACCACCCCATCCAGCAGTGCCACCAGTACCACCAGCATAACCCTGACCAGCAACGCCTTGACCGGCTGTGCCACCGCTACTGACATTCCCTCCACCAGAGCCACCTGACCCAGCGGCCACTGCTTGAGCCGGACTGCCACCGCCGCCACCTCTGGCAGTCGCTATAATGTCGAATTGAGAGTTTTGCCCGGTTGCACCAACGGTCGTGTCTGATGGTGCCGGGGCCGTGCCGCCAGCACCAATCGTGATGTTGTAGATCTGCGTCCCGAGTTGAACCACGCCAGCCCTGACACCGCCAGCACCACCGGGACCACCAGAAGAAGCAGTAGCGGAAACACCGGAACCGCCCCCAGCGACCAGCACATATTGCGCTTGCACGGCGCTTGGGCATGTCAAGGTGCCATTGCCAGTGAACTTGTAGACTGTATTGGTAGTAGTCTGATCGAGAGTGACCGTGCCGGTTGTCGAGCAAAAGGCGGTAATGGTCCCAATCGAGTGACGGAAAACGATGGCGCCAGAACCACCGGCACCTGCCGGGGACCCTACACCTGGCGTTGTTGGTGTACGGCCTCCACCGCCACTGCCGGTATTAGCAGTTGCATCCCCGGCTGATGCCGTCGAGGTACCGTTGCCACCGCCTCCTGTGCCACCAATGCCTTGAGTGCCGCTTTGAGAGCCGCCGCCACCTCCACCTGCACGGGCAACATTGTCGATCCAGGTAATGCCATTGCCACCGTTGCCAGCTACCGTTGCACTAGCTGAATTAGTTCCGGGTGAGGCAGCACCGCCCCCACCGCTACCACCGGATCCTACAGAAGTGCCGCCGACGTTGACGTTGCCGCCACAGGTTTGTGACGTGGGGCCAGCGGTGCCATTGTTTCCAGCCCCGCCGCCTGATCCACCAGTATGACCCGCACCAAAAGCAGCACCACCGCCACCGTGGGCGCTAATCGTCGAGCCATGTAGGGCTGTAGCGTTCCAAACAGTAGCGGCACCGTCAGTACCCGGACCACCATCTACTGTTGCGCCAGCGCCACCCGCCGGGACAGTGATTTGAATAGCGTCGCCAGCCGTGACGGCATAACCGGCTTGAGTACAGTATTCGCCTGCTCCACCACCACCAGCACCGGCTCCACTTCCTTGGCGTGTCGCGTTGCCACCACCACCCGAACCGATAACCAGTATGTCAAGGTTACGAGAGGTCGGGCAGGTAACTGTGCTTGTGCCGGTCGTGGTGCCGCTGAACACGTAGTAGCGGAATGCGCCGACAGTCGTGACTGTGAACGAACCAGAAGTGCCACTGAAGGTGCAGTCGGCTACGGCCACTCCAGAAGTTAGGCCCGGCCCAGGCCAAGGCAAGCTGATCTGCCCATGCGCTGCCACCGATAGAAGCGCACTTGCACCAAGGAAGGTAGCAACTAAACGCTTCATCGAACCACTCGCCAGTTGAGCGTAATGGCACCCGGAGTTATGCTGGCACTGGTGTTATTGCACACTTTGAAGTTCACGTTGTTGGCAGTGGGGTAGGGGATGATGACCAGCATTCCGGTGGTTAGTGGAATGTAGCCAGTAACGGCAGTGGGGTCTCCATTGAAAGAGGCGGTGACCACGTCCGTCGTGGCAACACCAGTAGCGGCGACGGTAACAGCTGTGGCGCAGGTCGCCGAGGCAATGGCGCCGGTGCCGAGGGCCGCTGTGCCACTGGCAACCCTAACAGGCACTGGGTTCCCTGCTAGGGTCAGCGTTCCAGTGCCGCCATCTGTGAGTGGGGCTCCAATCGAGACGCCACCGGATGGCTGCACGCGCATTGCAATGACTGGTATCGTAGCTCCAAGTGGCGTGGTGGTAAGGTCAATGAAGGCTCCATTCGCCGTGCCCGTCCAAAGCTCACCGGCCTTGCCCAGGAACTGCGCGGCCACCGGGCTGGAGGAACCGTTGCCTCCGTGTGCGTTGAGGGAGATGATGACGTCGCCGGACTGCACAGCCCCGTTCTGGCTACCTCGGCCCTTGAACCAGTCGAAAACAGCGCTGTTGTTGTCATTCGTCGTGTTAATCAATTGTATATGGGGCTGGACCGACGTGCTGGAGGTACAGGTAACCCCATTTGCATCAGAGGTGCAAAGTGGAGTCGCCCATGAAGTCATTGAGAGAACCGTCCCATTCCAAGTTAGACCGGGAGATCCGGCAAGTGCACCAGCGTTGTTGAACTGGACTTGGGTATTTGCGCCAGCTGCGCCGACGGTGCCGCATTGGAACCCGGTGCCTGAGAGCCACTGTAGTACGCTCGACGCCGCACTGCACGAGGGCATACCAAAGTCCGTTGGGGCCGCCGTTGTGCCAGTAGCATTGGCCTTGACGGTGTTGGCTGGCATCGTTGCCAGCTTGGCGTTGGTGACAGCCCCGGCGGCGATGGTAAGCGCACCAGTGGTGGTGTTGGTGGTGGCGTCGCCGCCCATCGTGAAGCCGCCGAGCGGGCCATTGTTGTTGTACTGGATTTGGCCGTTCGTGCCACCAGCGTTGGCAGAGGAGGAGATCGTCACACAGGCAAAGCTATGGGTGGCAATTACGTATTGGAGTGCTTGGTTGGGGTTGGAGCAGGCAGGGAACTGCATCCCAACTAGGCTGTTGGTTGGCGTCGCAGTTGGGTTGCCAAGCACACTATCGGCGGCGATGGAAGGCAGGGGCGTGCCGCCGCTACCGGCGATCGTGGCGCAACCGTATCCGGTGTTGGTCGTCCACGTTAGGGCTTGGTTGGTGCCACTACAGGACGGCACGGCTATCGTTTGGTTGGCGCCACTAGCGTTGCCAAAGACGCTGTTGGCTGGTGCCGTCGGCATCTGCGTCAGTGTGATCTGGCCACTGATCTGCGCAAAGCTGTAGTCCCCATTCTGAGCGGTGACGTTGCCAGACCGGCCGAACACACTGCCAACAATAGGGCTTATGGTGTTGCAGCTAAAGGTGTGGGCGGTGTTGTCGTACAGCAGGCTTTGCTGGTTGCCAACGCAGTTGGGGATGGTGACGCCAGCCACGGTGGTGCCAGTGTTGATGTAGGTCTGGTTGGCGGCGATGGCTGGCATCTGGTTGAAGCCAAGCAGGCCCGGACCTATTTGGGTGAAGTTGTAATCGTTGGCGGCTGGGACGACAACGCCTGCTCGGCCGTTCCAACTAGTGACACCAGCACCTCCACCGCCTCCGGCGTTCTGCGTCACCCACAATGTGCTAGCTGCTCTGTTGCTGGCGTCGCCGGGCGGTGCCAGTGGTACAATGCAGTTGGGGTTCTTGGAGCCGCAACCCTGAGCGGCGGCTGGAGTCGAGGGTACAAGCGACGCAGCCGCCGCCAGAACGGCAATAGCTAGCAGATGCTTATACATTGCTGTCCATCACCGTTAGAGGGTTGTTGACGCCTGTTGAGGCCAAGCACTGCCAAGCACCTTGGCACTCGCCCTCGATTGTAACGTAAGCGCCGCCAAAGACGGCGAAGGTCCCGCCAAGGCTAGTCAGCGTGGGCGTGATGGCTAGACCGTCTCGGTCTAGCATCGGCGCCACGTAGAGCGTAGCAGTGGCACCGGGATTGTGAAAGACGATCCGCACCCGTTGGGCGTTGGCCGGTGCCACGATTATTGGCGTGGCGCCAATGGCACTGAAGCCTTTGACTTTGCCACCAGACGCCGACGCGACTGTCTGTGGGCCTCCTACGGCGGCAATTAGGGGCATCACACCCTCCGTGTGGGCTTCTCGTCTAGCTTAGTCTGTAGCTCTGCGTTCCGGTTCATTAGAGCGGCGACCTGCTCTTGGAGCTTGGTGAAGTCGTCGATGTTGATGCCGTTCGTCGCCACCAACCTTGGCGCTGTCGCCGTCTCCTTGGACTTGATGTCGGTGATCTGCTCCTGAAGGCTTATTAGCATCCGCTCATCACGGCTCATCGCCGAGAACTCGTTGATTGGATCGTGCCAGTTAGGGCGACAGGCCTCAGTGATCTCGATGGCCTCATCGTCGAGTGGCTCCATTGCTGGCGTGGGATCGCCCTCAAAGACGATGTCCCTCGGCTGGCCCTTGCCCTGGTGGCAAACGATGATGCCGCCGTCTCCACCGTCTATGCTGACGTAGTTGAAGTCGGCTTGGTCCTTCGGATCGAGAAGCCGAGGCACATTGTAAACGACCCGGGCGGTACGGCCGGTGACACGGTCGGTCTCTTTTGATTCCCACGCACTCTGGTCCTTGCCAACGGCGTTGAGGTAGTGGGCCTCGATTAGTTTCCATCTGGCCATTGGGCCCTCCTATGGTAGCGTTGTGTAGTAGATGTTGTAGTGGACCGGGCCGGTGCCGCCGACAACCACGCACATACCAGCGCCTCTAGCAGATGATACGTTGCGGTTGTTGCTGGTCAGGACACCGGCAGTAGACAGGTCAGATGCCGCCGTGACGGTTTGGGTACCGGTGCCACAAGTAGCGCCGGTACCGAATTCGATCTGGAAAGTGGACGCCGTTGCCGATGTGACCTCAAAGCCACAGTAGTGGATGGTCTGAGTGGCAATGGGCGGTAGCACCTGGACAGTACCAACCGCCCCAGCGCCATTGACCGACTTGTTGCAGTTGATCTGCACTGGCCCAATTGCTTGGGCGAGGGCTGGTGCCCCTTCGCATAGCGCGAGTAGGGCAACCAGCGAGGAGAGCACCAGTTTACGCATACTAATTGTTGATCGTAATGCCGGGGACGTAGCCAGAAGGTGCAGGAACAGTTGCTGTTCCACCCCAAGGCTGGTCGAACCGGTCGATCACGATACCAGCATACACCGAGCCGCCCGTACCGGCCCCAGCCACCGTGAAGGTGAGCTTGAGGAACCGAGGCATTGGTTGGCCAGGGATCTGCCGAGGCACGTCCACGTTGGCGAGGTACGCGCCTTGCACGAGGTTGGCAAGGACCACAGCCGCCGGGCTCGTCCACATTGGCGTGAATGTGCCGGGAGTGTTGGCAGTGGTCGTGCTTTCCGGCGCCCCTTGGAGGGTGCAGGTAAGGCTGGTCAGCCCGGCGAAGGTGGTGGTGACGACGACCAAGAGTTTGAGCATTGGATCGTCGCCAACGCCGATGTCCCTCGCGCCGCCGCGGCTCAATGGGCCACCTGGATCGGTGGCCAACAGGGTCTGAGGCGGGCTCGGGTAGTTGACACCGAGGTCGATGATGTTCGTCGCGTCGCCCGTAGCCGTGGGCGAGTCAACGATGGACCCAGTGGCAATGTTGCCAGTGAAGGTGAGGAGTCTGTCAAGGATCATGTTAGACCACCCTTGCTTCCGTGTTGAGGATCGCATCACAAGTCCTAACAGGGATGCCCCTGAAGGTTGTGATTGGCTTGCCGTCGAACTCCTCGATACGAAGCAGGACGTTGGTCTTGTTCATAGCTTGGAGGTCGAGGTAGGTGCGGACGACACGATTGGCGTAGATGATCGTCCGGCCCATATTGGCTCGAACTTCGGGCGTGTCAGAGGTCTGGACGGTACCGGCGGACACTGGTTGGGTCGGCAGGCGGTAGAGGCCACGGACAAGGAAGTTGATCAGGTTGGCCGCCGAGACACCGGTGAGGATCGTGGTGTCGATGTTGGCGATGCGGACAGCATAGCGCCAATCACGGAGCACGAGACCGATCTCCCACTTGAAGTGGTCACGGTAGGCCTGATAGGTATTCCCCGCCGAGTCCTGCACCGGCCACTCGCCCATGTCCCGGTGTTGGAGGCCGGTAATCTTGCCCTTGGGAAAGGTGGCAAAGCAAGTGTCGGCGCCCCATACAACGATCCAGATTGAGGTGTTGACGGAAGCCGTCCCACCGGCGTCAAGGACGTTGACGGCCGTTTGGGAGTTGGCGGTAGTGACGGTGGAGTACCGAGCGGCGAGGCCAGTGAAACGCTCAGGGTTGGCAAACTGGTTGCCGTAGATGAGCGTTGCCGCCACCTGTTGGGACATGCCCTCAAGGAATGCTTTGACTTCAGACAGGCGGAACTCGGCGGTGTTGCCGTTGAGATCTGCGATGTCCTTGTCGATGACGGCGTAGGTTTCGAGGTTGCCGCAGGTGTCGACGATCTGCGCGGTGGTCGACTTGGCATTCGGGACGCCAGCGTTGAGCAGGCGCCATGTGCCGATTGGTAGACCAGTTCGCACGGTGGTCTTGTGGCCCGTAGGGAGGTTGCCCTCCATGACGAGCATGTCTTCGAGTATTTCGTTGGTTTGGCTGAGCAGTTCAATGATGGTGGCTACACGGTAGCCGTCATCCATGCGTTTGGCCCAGTCACCATACGTAAGCGCCAGAGCGCCTATGGTTGCCATGTGTTAGGCTCCTGATGGGAGTGTCGGATAAAGGGCCTGCGCCGCTGTGACGGGTCGACCCCTCGTCGGATCAGCTTGCCCGGCCTTGGCAGGGCCGTTGCCCGTGACGGGGCGGCCCTCCGTTAGCTGGGAGGCGAGTTTATAGAACATGCGGATGAAGGCCGGATGGTCTCCAGCGCCGGTCATGTCCATCACTTGCCGGAACTCGGAAGCGAGTCCGGCATCGCCCACGCTATCAATCGCCTTGGCGACGGTAGAGAGGACTCGGTCGAAGTCTCCCCTGATCTCAGGGTGGGCCCTCGCCTTTTCTCGCCAATCACTCCGGAGAGCCTCATAGGCCTCGTATGGCTGACGGAAAGCTTCATTGGTTTTCGAGACGTAGAAGTCGACTAGCTTTTGAGCCGTGGCTTGACTCAGGTTAGCGTCTTTGAAGAGTTTGCCAGCTTCTGTGGCGACTTCGGTGTCGAGTGTGTAGCCCTCAGGAACCTTGAACTCGTCGTACTTCTCAGGTGCTCCGGTCTTGGGTTCCTGGTTCAATAACGACTTGGGCTCGGTTGTACTCGGCGTAGATGTCGTCGTCTTCGTCTCCGTCGTCGTCGGCTCCGTCGTCGCTGGTTCCTTCAGGGGCTCCGGCGGTGGAGTCGGCGGCGGTGGCGGCTGGACGTCGGGATTGTTCAGTTGTGGATCGCTCATTTCGTTCTCTCATCATTGTGACGTATTGGTCGGGGCAGGCCTGCATGATGTCGGCGAGAATTCGGAGGCCCATCGAGCGTTCGCCCTCGCCGAAGGCCGTGCGGAGGGCAATGTCGGAATATGTGCTAGCAAAGACGTGGGCCGCTTCAAGGAGGTCGCAGACCCAAGCTCGGCCGGGGAGAGTGGACATAATATTGGTGATAAACTGGCCGCGCTGGAGAGTAACCAGTTTCGCCGCCTTTGCTGCCTGCTTAACATGGCGACGCTCAGCTGCATTGTACGGTTCATCAGCCACCGGGTCTTCCTAGCATTGCTTGAACGGCGTTCTGTCCGCCGCCGACGTCGATCTGTCCAGCCGACTGAGCGGCCTTGGCCAGTTGCTCGGCCTGCTGCGCACGCTCGGCTTGGAGTTGCTGCTGCTGACGGTTCGCCCGGATCTGCTGGAGTTCCTGCGGCGACCGGATCAGCCGTGGATCGTTGTTGAGTAGGAAGGACATCTTCTCGATGCCGTAGTCGATGTCGACGTTGTCGATGGCTGCTGGATCGATGGCGCCCATCTGCCCGGCGACTTGGAAGATGCGTTCGATACCGGCCGAGGCGGCGGCATCTTGGGCGATTTCGAGCATCGAGCGGTACTTTATGTTGATGCCCATGCCCTGAACCTCGGGCGGGGCCGGTGGGATCAGTCCGGCTCGTTTGGCAATTCCGAAGACTCGCTCGATGTCTTTTCCGAAGAACTCGACTTGGAGCCGGGTGAATACAGGACCCAAAGCGAGGAAGCCCTCAGCCCGTCGGGCGTCAATTTCAGCTGCGGTAACGTTGCTTCGGGTTTGGTACTGGGAGATAACAGCAAAGACATCATTATAGAAGATCTTGCTGATGCGTTGTCGGACTTCATTGAGATCCTCCATCATGCCCTTGATGTCGGGATTGACTTGATAGACTGGCGCAAAGCCTTGGTTCTTAGTAGAGTTCATCAGGCCGCTGACGTAGGTAACGCCACCGGGTAGCAGGGAAGCTGGTTGATTCTTCAGCTGGATGTCGGCCAGCATAGGTGGATTTACTTGCTTGTCGATCGCCTGAGCCTTGCGCCTGGATTCTTGTTGGAGTTGCTTGGTATCCGGGAGGGCGTCCATTCCCGGAGAGCGGCCGTAGGCGTCGTTGCTGACGAGGTCCCACCGACCCGCCGCGAAGGGCTGCTCGTAAAAGCCCTGCTTCCTCAAAAGGCTCGGTGCGTACGACGAGCCGCCTTGAGGAGCGGCCGACCCGCCCCATTCCCAGTAGATTTCTCGCCATTTGAATTTGTCCGGGATGCCGAACTTGCGTCCGTCGTGGTTCGGCTCAATAGCATGCGCAACAACAAGTTCTCGTGTGAGAGAGGTCCCGCCTTGAGCATAGAGTCTCTGTATAGCCGCTGACGTGTTCTCAATGCCAAACTGCTCGACGACTTGGTTGACGGTGTAGGTGAACTCTCGGTAGAGGGCGTTGGCTTGGAGGTTTGATCCGTTCTCAAGATAGAACTCCCCCAAGCACGGATTGATGCAAGTGATAACATTGTCGAAGTCTTCATAGATGACACGGACGCAGGTGCCGAAGATCACCAGATCGAGGAGGGCAACGGCGACGGAGGTGTAGTAGTTGGACTCTTGGAAGATGAGCATCATGATCCGCTCACATTCGGCAAGCCACAACGACACCGGGGAGGTTTGGGTTGAGTCGATGGTGCCAACCCGGAGTTGGAACCATTGGCGGGTGGGGTTGGCGGTGCCACTCATCATCCCCGCCGCGCACTTGTAGGCAGCAATGGTGGACGAGGAGTCGATCATGTGCTGATTGATCGGCGAACCCCGGCCCATCTGGTTCGGGGTGATGAGCCACTTGTAACGGCGCGGCAGCATGAAGTCGGCCAGCTCACGCCAGTGGACCCACCAGGAGTAGCGGTTTACTCGGAGTCCTATCAGGCGACCTTCCGCATGCTGCCGCAACTTGAGGTCGGCTTCAGACGGGATCTTGGTCACCGGCCTCCAGTTTGGCGTGATCTGTGGGACTGTGCCAGCTTGGATTGGCATTAGATCCCTCGGACTGTTCTACCTAGGCCAGATGGGTCAGGTACCCACTGGCCGGGGCGCATTGGCGCCAATGATCTGTCGGGCTTCTTGACCTTTGGCGTCGGCTTGCCGCCCACTCGTTCTTGAGACTTGATGGCTTGTGGGAAGCGCTCTTCGATTTCTTCGGCCGGGGTCTTCTCGCCCGGGTCTCGGCGTTCAAGCTCCCGTTGGACTCTCTGAGTAAGTGGATCGGTGGCGCCCTCGGTGCTTGGCTGGGCCAAGGCCAACTGCTCACGCCGACTTGACGGACCCGGCCCGGTTTCGGGTTTGGTGTCTGGTTCGACCAGCCGTCCCATTGCGTGCATGTTGGCAGCGGCCATAAGCATGTACGACTCGTCCGAGCCCTGATTGGGCTTTGGGTCGTCACTGAATGGGACGACGATAGCCATTACGCGCCGCCGAGGAGTGAGCGTTGGGCCGTGCCGCCGGACTGTGGCAGAGAGCCAAGGACCGATGCGGTGAACTGCATTGATGGGGTTTGGGCTTGGCGTTGCTTATTGGCCTGCTGGCCGTAGGTCGGTGGGTTAGGCGGTGGAGGTGGTGCCACCGGCATCGCCTGAGCGACGGGTGGCGGTTTCATGAAACTCATCGAATGTCTCCCTCCATGAAATCGTGCATTTGCATGTAGCGGGCCTTGGCCTCCTCGGGGCTCCCGTAGGAGGGGAAGCTATCGAGGCCCTTGGCCCGAGCGTTTTTAATAGCAGTGTCAAGGTCCACAATCTTGTTATCCCAAACCGTAGGGAGCACGTAGGTCTTGTCGCCAAAGCCAACCGTCTTGGCGAGGACAGTGGAGGTTGAGCCGTCGGCGTTCTTGACGCCGCCCTTGTTGAGGTTGGCTAGGTGGTGCCGATAGAGGCTCTTCTCGGCAGAGGTTAGTTTCATCTGTTGGTCAGCCGCGCTAAGGTTGCCTTCCATCCAGTCGGAGTCCGGATATGGGGCTTGGTCAGGCACGCATCCTCTCGATGTCGAAGGGATTGTATTCGTATTCGACGAGTGGCTTGTGCGGATGTTCGCCACCAGCGAAGGCGTGTGCGGCGAGGGGATACGCGAACGTCAAGGCAAGAGCGTCCGCTCGGTCAGGGGACTCAACCCCTCGCCGCATCATGTCTTCTTTGCTTTCGAGTTGGATTTCGTTTCGGTTGTTGAAGGTATAGGTGGGGCCGATCAGTTGGGCTTTGAGTTCAGGATCATTCGGGATTGCTCCTTGCTTGATCCACTCGCGCATAGCGCCCCACATGGCAGCGCGCTTATTGGCGTACTTCTCACCTTGGTTTCCCGTGTCGTAGCCACCGACATCGTCCTTCCCGCCGAATTGGACTTCCCAACAATGCAAGGCCATATGACGAACATTATCAACAACACCGCCGCCAACACCGCCGCCATCAATAAATATTCCATCGGTCCGATAGGAGTGATACGCATCATTTATTCTCGTGGCGAGTTCGACGGTGTTGATGCCACGGAAGAACTGCCACTGGATAGTCCGAGCATCTCGGCCCTTGCGGAAGGCGATGACCGACTCGTTGGATCCGAACCGAGCCACGTCGCATCCAAGGGATAGGGGATCCGAGATAGAGCTAGTGACGTCTCTAAGCATCGCCGCGTCAACGTCCGCTGCGGCGATGAATTCCATCTCGCCGTGTCTCGGGAATTCGCCCTTGACTCGAACTCGGCAAAAGTCACTATCGTCGCCATAGGCTTCTATCCATCGGTTGATTTGGTCTTTATTAGTGATGCTAACGGTTCGACTATCCAGTTGAATGGTTTGCCACCATTTACTAAATCGCCCACCTGCAAAGCATTCTTTAAATCTTCCGGTGTTTCGAGTAGGATTACCAAACGCGAGCCAGATAATCTCAGTGTCACTGTCTGTAAGGGCACCTTCAACGACCTCCCATATCATGTCGGGGATTGCCGAGGCCTCGTCCATGATCATCAGGATGCGCTTGCCTTTGTTGTGCATCCCGGCGAAGGCCTCGGTGTTCTTCTCGCTCCATGGGACTTGATCGATGCGCCATGTGCGCTCACGCGACGGGTCCCGGGACAGCAACGCGGTGGCCGTGAGGTAGAATTGGTCCTTGCCGATGAACAGGTTGAACCACTTACCGAGTTCGGCCCAGGTCTTGGTCTTCAGCTGGGCCTCGGTATTGGCGGTAATGACGCCACGGGTATCAGGCGCTGTGGCGAATGCCCACAGAATCAGCCAAGCCACCAAAGCTGATTTGCCGACCCCGTGGCCTGTGGCAGCCGCCAGCTGGATAGCTGAGCGGAGAGGGAGCCCCGCTTGGACTCTTTTCAGGACCTCCAGCTGCCACGGTTCAGGTCCAGTTGCTTTCTCAAGCGTGGTGCCTTCTTTGCCCCAAGGGAAGGCGCTGAGCACGAACGCCACCGGGTCCTTGTTGCAGGTCGCCAACCACGCGAGTAGCTCGTCCACAGCAGGGCTCCCCCAACGCGCATGGTTCAAGTCATGCGCGTCTCTTGAATGGTAAAGGTGGCGGTGCCGGAGCAGCCGCCACCAGTTTGGGCTCTACCGAGGTCTGCGGCGTCGGCTGAGCCTCAATCTGTCTCATGGCGTTGAACTTGCGGATCCGTTCTTCGAGTTCGGTACCAAGTTGGATCTGGACTTGAGTGTTGGTGGAGTGGCGAACGAGGCCGGTTCGATCAGCCATTTCGACAGCAATGGCAAGCGCAGTCTTTGGGCTGACCGTTTCCCCGGCCTCGTCCGCTTCTTCAAGGTGCTGGCCAAGGTGGCGAAGGTAACCTTGGCGCAACCGGGTCATTTCGGCATAGCCAGCTTCATTGGCGTCGATATGCGTCGCCTCCACCTTTTCGCGTTTCCGGGCGATGAGGTCCTGAAAGGCAGGGTCTCCCCGAAGCGTGGTGATCCGGCCGTATGAGTAGCCGGTGATCTCCATGACCGTCTCGATGCTGTGGCCCATGGCGAACAGCAACGCGACTTGGTGATGTGCGTCCCGGAACTTCACAGCCCGAGGCGTAGCCCGACGCTCGTGGAGGACCTGGAGATCATCTGGTGTTAATGGTCTCACCGTCCCGATACGGACTGACTTGGCAACATTGCCACGATTGAGGGTCATACTCGTCTCACGAATCCAGATGCAGCGAGGGGCGCTCTCGGCGCCCCTTTGCGTTGAAGGACAAGGGATCTGCCGTTAACCAGCAGTTCAATGGGCACCTTGACGTGTTCCTTCAGCTTGAGCTTGTGTACTCTATTGTGCTTTGGTCTGTACTGTTCGATGAGACTCTTTTCAACCTCGTTGAGATCACCTACAGCTGTGGGACGGATCTTGAGGTCGTCGAACCGAATTGCCTTCTCCGATAACCACCCGGCCTGCCTTCGGCCCTTTGCAGCCGCCCGAATGGCACAGGCATGGGTGTACAGTCGGCTCAGCGGCTTCCGGCTCTGCCCGACGTAGACCACCTCTCCCCTCCAGATAAGCAGATACACGCACGGTCGGAGGAGCCAACCTGCGTCCACGAACTCCATCATACCCACTATTATACCACATCTAGATTTATAAACAAGCCCCTCTGTTGAGCCATTTGTGGTACAATTCGGATTTGCAAGTTCGTTCTGAGAGGCAGTCGCCCTTGCCCCACGGCCGACGCTTTTGGCCCCCGGGGTGGCATCGCGATGGGCCAGAGCAATGTTACTGGCCGGTCACTATCGCCATGCCCATCGGGATCGAGCATCGGCATTGCATTGCCGAGCATCGGCGTCGCATCGGCGCAGCGCTTTGGGATCAACATTACCTTGTGGCACCCTTATGGCACCCTTATCGCACCCTGATAGTCACATCGGCCAGTGTGCCGCGCGTTGCCGGGGGACAGTGTTCTGTCTCTCTCCCCTCTCTCTCTCTCAGGAAGATACCCTAGCGGCCACACGCGGGGTCGCTCACGATGTGGTTATCAGGGTGCCATAAGGGTGCGATAAGGGTGCTATAAGGGTGCGATGGTTTGACGCAGCGCGTGGCCATAGTGTTGCCACAATCGGAGAGGCATGATGCGCGTTGCGCCTGCAACAGGCGCCAGAGGAGCGATGGCAATGGTACATGGCGAGACATGGGACACCGAGGTGCGGCGAGAAATCGTGGCACTGGCAAATCAATTCGATAGCAACGTGCTCAATGGCATAGCGTCGCACGCGCAGCACATTCAATCGCTGCTATTGTCGCTGCGCGATATTGATACGCTGCCAGAGAGCACGCGCAGCGCAATCATTGCATTCGGCACCTTGGCGCACTCATGTCGCGATATGCGCCGCATTCAACAGGGTGATTTTCGTTGAGCCCGAAACGGGGATCACATCCCCGTATGCTGGTATCGCCAGCACTGATGATGGGCAGTACCCCTCAAATTGAAGGAATACAGCAATGGCAAAGTATCAGACACAAATCGCGAAAGAGGATTGGGTTAACGACGTGGCCGTTCCTGCGCCGTTGCAGGGATTGTGGGATACGATGAAAGCGGCAGCGAAAGAGCACGCTATCGCCAAAGCGGCGTTTGAAACCGCTTTCAATCAATTGGCATGGGACAGCGGCTTGTCGCATCGTCGCCAATTCAAGTTCAACTATCGCTTTGGCAACTTGAGCATTGCCGAAGTAGATCGGGAGGTGGCGAAGACCGAGCGCACCGCCACGCCCAAAGGCGTTTCGTTGCTCGATTACTTGCGCCAGAATGGGGATCGCCGCATATGAGTGATATTGAATGGGTCGCCATTGCCGTTGAGCTATTCGGCGGCATGGTGGCAATCTCGATCCTAGCATGTATCGCCGAGAATGCCGCTAGACGACGGCGCGGACGATAAGCCAAGATAGCCCGGTAGGAAACTACCGGGCTTTTTGCTATTCTGTTTGTTCATGGTTTGTTCGATCGAGATCGAGTTGGGAATAAAATCCGTTTGAGACTATCGGCAGGATCGACCATTGCCGGACGGCCGAATAGCCCACAACGGGCCACAAATCGGTGCCGGTGCGTTTGAGACTATCGGCAGGTATCACCCTAGCGGGCTATTCGGGAAAGCGCACCAGTGGCGCTCTAATCGCGTTGTCGAACAAATCGTGAACAAAAGAAAAGCCCGGTCTGAGGATCACTCAGCCGGGCCTTAGTTGGCAATGGCATTTCAATGCTAACCTGCTAACGATACCTCATCCGAAATATCCTTCAAGCCACAACACAAGCAAGACCTGAAGCAGGATAATGACAACCACGCCTAGTCCTAGATCTTGATCTACGCTTTTCATTCGTACCTCCATTGAGATCATGTGTAGCTGCATTGCACATCGGGCACAATGGCTTGAGTGATCTGCCCTTGAGCTTACGTTCTTGAGCGAACTCACAATCAAACCAAACCCTTGCCAGATGCAAATC
>Ga0126380_10000169_pt1 | contig 17794 bp, 12 predicted proteins | sample PanSoiMetPlot_26_FD_92544 | JGI IMG/M metagenome (GOLD analysis project Ga0126380, IMG submission 92544) | Tropical forest soil microbial communities from Panama - MetaG Plot_26 | ecosystem: Environmental > Terrestrial > Soil > Tropical forest > Bulk soil | place: Panama | collected 2016-02-17
ATTCTGGAGGAATAGCAAATACGTCCACATCGGCATCGATTCGGCCAGCGTCCACCCGAAAGCGCTTCCCGGCTCGCGCCATACAATCGTCCGGATAATCAGAAACGACAGCAAAAGAACAAAGTAGATCGGCACGATCCGGAAAAACCTTCGGATATAGAACACCCGGAAGTAGTTCGTCGAAGTTTTCGCGTCGAGCAGAATGCCGCCAATTAGAAAGCCGGAAAGCACAAAAAACAGATCCACCCCGCTCCACGTAAGTCCGAAAAACACGTTCACGTACGACCAAAAGGTCGCGGGGACCAGCTCCGCCGGGGTAATAAATAGGTGCCAGATCAGAACAAGTCCGATGGCTACTCCACGTAGCCCGTCCAGTTCCAGTATTCGCCCGCGGATTTCCCCCACTTTTCCCTTCTTCCCGACGTTCAGACCTTCCAACTTTCAGACTTTGAGACGTTTTCCCTTTACATTACTTAACTTTCATGCTAACATCCCCTATGTTTGGCTCGCGCTATAACCTTCCGTCTCCCTCTCCTGTCGCTATCCTTTTTGTTTGCCACACTTACAAAATGAGCATCCGCCGAAGGATGCTCATCCTGAGCGAGCATCTCAAGTCGAAGGACCTGCTTTTCTCAAATCCTTTCCTTTCATACTCTTGCAAAATCCTCTTCCCGCATCCCCTTTGTTTTTATACTCATACAAAACCCCCGGGGGTGGGGGTACTCCCTCAGACCCGGTCCGCTACCGTTCCCTCCATGCGCTGGAAAAAAATCAGCCCCCCAAAAAGGATGACCAGTACGGCCCCGCTCGAAACCAGCAGGCTAACCGTAGGAGCCTGCCCGTGACCCGTCAACGCCCAGCGAAAGCCGTCAATCACTCCCGCCATCGGGTTCAGCCCGTACAGCCACCGCCAGCGCTCCGGCACAAGCGAGCTCGGATACGCCACCGGCGAAGCGAACATCCAGAACTGCAGCAGAAATGGCATCACGTATTTCACGTCCCGGTACAGAGCGTTCAGCGCGGAAAGCCACAGGCCGACGCCGAGAGCCGTGAGAATCGCAAGCAGCAAGAACAGCGGAAGCAGCGCAGCCGGCGCGCCGGGCAACAAGCGGTAATAAAGCGTAACTGCAATCAGCACCGCGAAACCGATCGCAAAATCCACGAGGCCGGAAAGCACGGAAGAAAGCGGCAGCACCAGTCGCGGGAAATAAACCTTCGTGATCATGCGCTGGTTTTCCACGACCACGTTGGTGGCGTTCTGCAGCGCGTAACTGAAATACATCCACGGAACCAGCGCGGCGAAATAAAAAACGGGATATGGCAAACCTTCCGAAGGAAGTTTCGCGAGCCGTCCGAAGAAAAGAGTGAACACCGCCATCGTCAACAGCGGCTGAAGAATGACCCACAGCACGCCGACGGCGGTTTGCTTGTAGCGGATCTTCACGTCGCGCCAGACGAAAAAATACAGCAGCTCGCGATACGCCCAAAGCTCCGCAAGCCGCAGGTGAAAAAGCCCGTGCGGCGGCTCGATGCGCGTAACCATCGGATGCGCGTGTGGCGCGGCGGCCGTGACCGGCGTCGTCGAAGGCGAAGACGGGACGGACACCATCACCAACGTCCCGTGCATTCATCGAACCTGAAAAACATGGTTCAAGGTTACCAGAGAAGAGCAGCCATGGAAGCAGAGGAGAACTTCAATCGGGTTGTGACGATTGCTCTTTCAGTTGCTGCACGTCGCGCTGCTCGATTCGCCGCATCAGGTCCTTGCGGCGGAAGAAATAGTCGCGAAGCTGGCCCGCGAGTTGCCGCGGCACCACGAAAAACTGGTTGTACGCAACTTCGTTCCAGGCCACGGGGCCGCGCGCGGGAATCAGGTGCGAGCCCCACTGAAATACCAGCCCGAGGTTCCAAAGGACGAAAATCCCGAGCACGAGCGTAGCCCACGTGGCCGCCGCCCTTTGCGAGCGAAACCATTTCGCAAGATTTTGCAGGAGAACCGCAAGCCCAAGGACGAAGAAAACTGTGAGCGACACAAAAAAGCGGCTGCCGTAGGAAGAGATGCCCGCCCAGTCCGGGTACGACGCCATGAAATAGTAGAACGCCAGCACCGCGCACAGCACCGGCCCACCCACCCGAGGTACTTTGCGCCAAAAAAGAAAAATGCCGATCGCAGAAAGCAGAAGGAGGGGCGTCCACGAAAAAAGTCCGTGATTCGCCGAAAAAAGAACCTGCCAGAAAAACGGCGACGTCCAGCTCCACTGTGAAATGGGAATGTAGCCTGACTCGACGGAGGAGCCGTAAATAATTTCCTTGCAGACAAATGTGGGAACCAGGCAGATCAAAAGTGCGGCGGAAAAGAGCGCGTATCGCATCAGCTGAGCCGGAATTGTGGGGGAAGATTTGACTTGAATCGCGTCGCGCACCAAGAGCACACCTTCCACGGCAACGAGCGCGAGAAGCATCGCGTTTGCGTAATAAACATCCAGCATGAGTCCGGCGATGACTCCAAGAAGAATCCATTGCGGAAGAGAGCGCTGTTCGCGGGTATTCAGCCAGTACCAAAAAAAGAGCGCGACGATGAAAGCGGAATGTGCATGCGACCAGGAAGGATTGAAATACATATAAACGGCCAGGGAGCTTCCCCCCCAAATCGCGATTGTGGCGAAGAGCGCCCAGCGTTCTTCGACAAACTTCTTGGCAAGTCGAAACGAAATAAACAGGCCGAGAAATCCATAGAACGCAGTTCCGAACGCCATCGCCAGGCGGTACGGCGCGGAAAAACCGTCGGCGGGAACGCTCGATCCGAACGCGCGCGCGACAAGCACTCCTGCGTGGGCGACGAGTAGAAACGGCGACCACAGAATCGCGGGGCCGATCGTGAAATGGTTCTCCAGGTGCCCCGTGGCCGTCCTGTAGCGCGCGACGGGCTGGCCGGATTCATCGAGGCGCCCCTCGCGAAAACTGGGGTTGGCATGTTGATAGTCGGGGGTGAAGTCGAGATTGTGTTGAACTAGAAGCGCCCGCGCGAACGCGTAATAGCCGACGCCGTCCCCGCGCACCCAGGGATTCGCGAGCGGGAGCGTTAGCAGGAAAAAAAGAATGAGCACACGCTCTGAAAAAGGAATGAGACGAAACCTTTGGGAGAGGCTCAGCTTGTTTTGCACAGGCCTTCTATCTGCCAACCCACTTCATGGTGTTACTGCGATGAATTAGTAACCTGGCCAACCTGAACGGTTTCCGCATCCGTAAGTTAATCGAAACATACCTTATTCCGGTTTCAGATGAAAGGCAAAAACTGAAGTATCTAGGCGATATTTCCGGTGGCGACGCGCGACGAAGTGGCGCCCTGCTTTTCCCTTAGGTAGGAAGCGACCCGGTCGATGATTTCGTTGAGTGGAGTCAGCGGACGGAAGCCGGTAATGGCTTCGAGCTTGTCCACGCAGGGAACTCGCCGCATCATGTCTTCGAAGCCGGGCTCGTAAGCCTTGTCGTATGGAATAAATTCGACGGGAGAGGAACTCCCCGTGCGGTGTTTCACGCGCTGAGCGAGATCCTCGATGGTGATCTCCTCGGTGTTGCCGATATTGATCACCTCCCCGACCGCTCCTTCCGAATCTATCAATTTGATTAGCGCTTGCACTGTGTCGCGCACGTCGCAAAAGCAGCGCGATTGCTTGCCGTCGCCGAAGATGGTGATGGGAGCATTGTCCAGCGCTTGTCGCACGAAATTCGGAAGCACCATACCGTAGCGGCCGGTCTGACGCGGACCCACGGTATTGAAAAGCCGAACGACGATGACCGGAACTTTCTTTTCCTTCCAGTAAGAAAGCGCGAGAAATTCGTCGAGCGCTTTGGAAGCGGCATAGCTCCATCGGCCCTTCGTAGTGGGACCAAGAACCAGATCCGCTTCCTCGCGAAAGGGAACTTGGGTGCTTTTGCCATAAACTTCCGACGTTGAAGCCGTGAGCACGAGTTTGCGCTTCTTCGCAGCAGCCTCCAGGATGAGCTGCGTTCCGTTCACGTTGGTTTCAATCGTCCGAACGGGGCTTTCTACAATGAGCCGGACTCCCACTGCCGCCGCAAGATGCACGATAACGTCCGCGTCATCCACAAGCTCGGCAATGAGCTGGCGATTTTCGATGGAATCCAGGTGATACTCCATCCGCTCGCAATTCTTCAGGTGCCGGATGTTCTCCATGCTGCCGGTGGAAAGATTATCCAGAAGTACGACATGATCGCCGCAATCCAGCAGCCGTTCGGACAGATGAGAACCAATGAAACCGGCGCCGCCGGTAATCAAAAAACGCAAGACTCCTCCTCAAAGTGCCAAATCGTCGTCTTCGGAATGCCGGCTGCGCATTTTGCGCAAGTCTTCTTCGGGAGCGTGAGAAATGTCCGCGGCTTCCTGGGGACCATAGCCATAAGAATAAGGATAGTAGCGATACGAATAGTAGTAGTCCGGAGCGCTTGAATCGACAGCGTTAAGTACAACGCCGAGCATGCGGCACTTTACGCTGGTAAGCAAATCGCGGGTCCGGGTAAAGGCTTCCTTGGGCGTCTCGCCGCTGCGAACGACCAGCAGAACGCCATCCGCCTGAACGGAAAGAATCACCGCATCCGTCGCAGCCATAATTGGCGGCGAATCTATCACGATGAACTTGAATTTTGTGCGCAGTTCCGCCACCGCGTCCGCAAGTTTGTGCGAAGAGAGAAGATCGGCCGGATTCGGGGGCAAAGGACCAGTCGGGATTGCAGCGAGATTCGGAATAGCGGGATGAGGAACCGTGACGAGATCGAGGCTCGAGACACCCGCAAGATAAGAGCTCAATCCGGCATACTTACCGTCTGTCAGATTCAGCAGGCGACCGACGCCAGGCTTGCGCAGGTCCGCGTCAATCAAAAGCGTGCGATCGCCAAGTTGCGCCAACGTGACCGCAAGGTTAGCTGCGGCCGTCGTTTTGCCTTCACGCGGCAACGCACTGGTTACAAGAATGACCTGCGGTGGATGGTCCGCCTGAGAGAGCAAAAGTGCCGTTCGAAGGGCACGGAAGGCTTCCGACATTTGCGATTTCGGAAGATGCTGCGCGACAAGTTCGATGCGTTTGTCGTGGCCATTGGTGGACGTCGAAACGCCCTTGAGCAAGCCACGTCTGCCGTTCCCGTTCGAATCGGAAAACGCAGGAACCACTGCCAGGGAAGGTAACCGCGCGAGGGCTTCGATGTCGTCGGGGGTCTTGACCGTGTTGTCCAGATATTCGCGCAACAGGGCCAAACCGATGCCGCCCACAAGACCCACAATGAAAGCCAGGGCGATATTGCGCGTTTTGGCAGGTCGAGTCGGATAAGAAGGCACCATCGCCGGGTCAACGATCCGTATATTCGACGACTTCAGAGCTCCCGCGATGTTCGCTTCCTTCAGTTTGGTGAGCATGCCGTCGTAAAGCGTCTTGTTGGCTTCGGCCTCGCGCTTCAGAATGTTGTATTCCACGAGACGTTCGGCCATCTGATTGGCTTCCGCCTTTTGCTGGTCGAGCGCTTGCGAGAGCAGCATTTCCCGCTGGCGTGCGGCGTTAAAATCGTTTCCCATCTGTTCGATGATGGCTTTCTTTTCGCCCTCAATCAGTTGTTCGATTTCCTTGCTCTGCCCCTGCAGCCGCTGCACTTTCGGAAAATTAGGGCCATATTGCGCAAGGGAGTCGGAATATTGCGCGCTCACCTCGCTCCGCTTTTTGTTCAGGTCCTGCAGGACAATGTCGTTGCGCATTTCAGGGACGGAATCCGCGTCGGCGGATTTCGCGAATTCGTAAAGCGCCTGCTTTTTCATGCGTTCGCTTTGCGCGTCAGTCAATTCCTTGTTCAGGTCGGCCAAGCGCTGCGTCGTGATGTTTTGCTTGTCGTCGAGTTCCCAAATTTGATTTTTTCGCTCGTATTCGAGGCGCGCGTCTTCTGATTTCTGAACTTTCACTTTCAATTCATCGAGCTGGTCGGCTAGCCAGGAAGAAGCCTGCGCGATCGCTTGGTAGCGGCTCCGGAAATTCTGCTCCCGGAAGTTTTCGATGTGAGCATTCACGACTCTGGCTGCAAGCTGCGGATCGGTGGATTCGAACGTTACGTCCAGAAGGCGGCTATTGGGAACGCGCCTCACGCTCAGACTTCCAAGAAATGCGGCAAGCTCCGCAGGACGCTTGTGATTTGCCAGACTGCCGGAAGCTAAAGCTTCGGAAGGCCCTTCTGAGGAGGAATATTCGGGATGGCTCGCCAGGCCCGTGCTGCGAATGGTCTGCAGCGCTAGAGTCTCGCTGGTCAGAATCTTGGCCTCGGTTTCAATGTAGTTATCCGAGTCCATGATGTAGTCGTACGCGTCCGCGCCCTGGAAAGGAAGTACGTTTGAATTCTCGCGGTCGATTTCCACGCGAGCCGTGGTGGAATAAACCGGCTGCATGCGGAACGTGGCGATCGAAACGATGGTGACCACAGCAAGCAGGAACGAAAGAATCAACCACTGGTGCTTCCGCAAGATCAGAAGGTAATCGTAAAGATGTGGTTCGCGTGGAGAAAGGTCAAACGCAGTAAGGCGCGAACTCGAGCCAAGAAGCTCGATGGCTCCATTGGACAGGATATCGCGCGGAACGATTTTATTGTCCTCAGCCATAAATGTCCTAGCGCTGCCCAATCCGGAAAATTGCCACGGCCGTGCCGATGCCGAGGCCGATTTCCGCCGCTCGAATCAGCGCGGCCTTGCTCCCGCTCTGTGGCACATACAGAATGTCGCTCGCCTGAAGTCTTACATCCTCAGTTTGCTGCTTCAGCACTTTTGCCAGGTCGACAGTGACCTGATGCTGCTGACCGGCCGCGTCCTTGCGAATGATTACGGCCTGGTTTTTCCTAGCAGTGGGATTGAGGCCGCCAGCCAGCGCCAAAGCTTTGAGAGTGGAAAGCTGAGCCCGATCATTGGTCACCACAAAACCGCCCGGACGCTGAACCGCGCCCAAAACATAAACGATTCCCGCGTGCGGCACGGTAACAATGTCCCCCGCCTGAAGGTAAATGTTATTTCGCGTATCCCCCGCCTCCAACAAATCGTTCAAATTGACCGTTATGGTGTTGCTCAGTGGTGGCGGCTCGGCAGACGATGCCGCCGCAGAGGCCGTCGAAGTGCCGCTCGCAGGCTCTCCAGCTAAATCGGGCGGAATCTCAGGTGGTTCGTCCGAAGCGGAATTCGAAGGCTGGTCAGGCCGGGAAATGATTACGGAATCGCCGGCGTCGTTGGCGATGCCACCCGCCTCGGCCAGAACTTCGAGCACGGTGACCGGACGGTCTGCTTCGTAAACCATGGGGTGCGTCACGGCGCCGACGATCGTGATCGGTTTGCTCTTTTTTTCTTTTACGCTGACGATGACTTGCGGGTGAGAGACCAGCCCGTTCGCTTCAAGAACTTCGGCGATCTTTTGCTGCGCCTGCATTTCGGTCAAACCCGCCAAATGCAAGCGGACTGGCACGAGCGGAAAACCGATCGAACCTGTTTGATTCACGCGAACTTCGCGTGTGAGCTCTGGAACGTCAAAAACTTCGATGGTCAGCAGATCTCCGCGGCCAATGATGTAATCGTGAGGGGACGTTGCCGTGCGAGCTGCCGCGGACAGAGCTTTAATGCGGTCGTTCGTTTGTTGCGGTGTTTCGAGGACGGCCTGTGCGCGGCTGGGTGGCGCCAGAACCAGTATCCCAAGCAGGGCGCTCGCGGCGAAACACCTCCCCGGCGCACCCAGTCTGGCTGGCTGCATTCTTGATGACCCCTGCCTGATTATACAGCCTGCAAGCCTTTTTAAATCAGGGATTTCTAGAAGCAGGCCGGCGGGGAACGGAGTCGGACGCGGAATTAGTCATTTGAGACGTGGAGAGAAGCGCCATCAGGAAAAAGAAATAGGCGTTGGCCGGAATGTGCAAGTTGAAATCAACGAGGCTGTGCACGAGAATTCCACAACATGCGGTGAGACCGGCAAGGCGAAGAGCTGCAGCAAAATTACGCGTAGTCTCCTGAAACGTCCGCAGCGCGACCAGGAATAGAATCCCCACAAACCAAGCGCAACACAGTCCTCCGGCGATTCCAGTTTCCGCAAGCGCTTCGAGATAGTCGTTGTGAGCATGATTGACGATCTTGCCGTCATAGAGAGTTTCGTAGGGCGGATAGACAAGTTGAAGCGTGCCCAAACCCGTTCCGAGAACGGGATGATCCAGGAAAATATGCCAGGTACCGTGGCGCATGGAAGTGCGTTTGGCTTCCTTGACTTCCATGCTGTGCAAGGAACCGAACCGCGAAAGCACCTGGCGAACACCAATCCATGAGACCAATGAGAGCGCGGCGAGAAGAATCACCCCGCCGGTTAAGAGATGTTTGCTGCCCGCTTTTTGCAGCAAAACAATAGACAGCAGAAAAAGCAGTTCGACTCCAAACGCGACGATGCCGCCGCGCGAAGCAGACAAAAACAAAGCCCCAATGGGCAAAAGAGCAAAGAGGCTGATGACGAAGCGCCGCTCGCGCCGGACTTTTCCCAGAATGAGGGGAACAAGCGCGACAGGAATGGCCAGTTCCGCAAATCCCGCGAAATGATTTCGATTGACGTAGGGTCCGAACGGAATTCCGCCGTAATGCATTTCGCGAAACCAATAAAGCTTCCCATTGAACGTGAGGTGCTGAAGAATTCCAAAGCCCGACACAAGGAATGCAAAGAGCATCACGAACCAGAAAAATCCGCGCCAGTCTTGCAACGTACGGAACGCCTGCGCAGCGAGAAAAATCATGCCGAGGTCTGCCAGCAGGAGTTGAAATTGAATCCGCGTATCGAACGGAGAAGCGGTGGTGCGGAAAATCCACTGAACTGCAACGACACAAGCAAACGCAAACAAAGGCGGCAAAATTGCAGGCAAGACAATTTCCTCTTCCCGGTAAAGCGCAAAGAAAAGAGCCCAAACAAAAAAAAGGAGACCCGCGCCGGTTTCAAAAACAGCGATAGCCCAGTCTTCAACACCTCCGTGAGCCAAAACGCCAAAAACCAGAAGCGCGCAGATCGCGATGCGAAGAGGCCTCATCGATTTCTGCGCTCCGGTGTGGCTGGGAGCAAAGAAACGTCATCAATCCAAGCCGCGCCTTGTATGTCGCCGTCGGGCAATCCACTGGGAGCGCGCGCCACACATACTCTTACAAAGTGCGTGCCGGGCGGAGCAGACCAGGGAAGCGTAATGTTCGTCCACGGCTGATCGCCATGAACTTCATCTGTGGAAGCTGCGGACCATTTGCCGCCGCTATAGCTTTGCAGGGAAAACCGCACGCCTTGTTCGGTGGTAAGCGATTTGGTCTTTACCCAGAAAGAAAACTGATAGGCGTTCCCTGGAACGACGGGCACCCAATGACAGATTCCGGAGAAGCTGATGTTGCTGCGTCCAGTGAACATGATTCGAAGTGATTGATTGCCGGAATGTTTTTCCTGTTTGTCCAGAGCGATTTGAACGCTCTGAATTTGTGATTCGTACTGCCATCCCAAACCGCCCGAGTTAAAGTCAGATTCAAAGCCGCCGTCCCAGAGCACGGAACCGGGAATGTCAGGAGGAATGGGATTGGGCAATTTGGCTGCGGCTTGTTGCCAGTAGCGCGCTGCGTCTTCGCCGCGATTGCTTTGCACCAAAGCGTTTGCAAGAACAGCGATCTCCCACGGGTGAACAGTTCCGGGCAACACATTCGCGCGGGACCACACTTTGAGAGCAAGCTCGAGTTGACCCTCGTTGGCCAGATCAAAAAGGATGTCCTGATACGAATCGAGGATAGGCGGAATGGCTTTGTCGAGAATCTCGTCGGGATCGGAAACGACGCGACGGCAGCGGGAAAACGCTTCGGCGCCGCGCTTGGGGTCCAGTTCGACGGCGCGGTGAATTTGTGCGAACGCAGCATCAATTTCATTTTGGCGAAGAAGGAAATTTCCGTAACGCCAGAGGACTTCGGCGGAAAGCGGGTAGACGCGCTTCGCTTCGAGATAAGCGGCGCGCGCTTCAGGAATTTTTCCAGCGTCGTCATAATTGGTCGCGAGATCGAGAAGCGTTTCCGCGGACAGTGGATCCAGGGCACGAGACATGAGAAACGCGTGTAGCGCGGCGTCTGGATCCGGCTGATCGAAATCGTATTGATAGAAGCGGCCGAGGAGATACCAGTTGCGCGCGTCTCGCGGCTCGAGGCGAACGGCTTGTTCGTAGCCGCTTCGCGTGTTCAGCCCAATGGCACGAGCAGCGCGAGCATTGCGAATGCTGAAGTACGCAAGAAAAACAAAAATGACAAGCGAGAGCGCGAACAGCAGGCGGGTAGCGCCAAGCGAGAGTCGGAAAATCATGCCAGACAACTCTGCCTAAGCACGAGGCGAGGACGCAAGCGGAAAGTCGCAGGAAATCGAGAACAAAAACAATTATGGGAGATGCACCATGGCGATGCGCACGGGTTCGAGTTGTGTGACGTCCAGAATTTTCCCCGCATTCAGATTGTCAATGTGGCTGTTGGAGATGAAGTAGAAGTCGGAGCCGCGAATGGCACCGGTGGTGGGCAGGCTCGTGAATTGAGAGCGATTTTCCAAAACTGTTGTGCGGGTAACGCGCGTGTCGTCAGCAGAAAGTTTGAAAGCGGCGATGCGAGGCGAGCCAATTCCGTTTTGAACGGCAATGAGGCTGCCGTTGTACCAATAGAGGCCATCGGCACTGGCGAGGGTTGAGTGCGGGCCAGGATTTATGTCGGTGCTTGTGAGATTTTCGAGATCGATGCGAATGACGCCGATGGAATCGGCGACGAAAAGAGTTTTGTCGTCCGAGGAGAGTGCGATGCCGTTTGGATAGAAAAGCTCGCGATGTACGGCGAGCGGCGAGAAAGACTTTTTGCTGGGGTCGAAGCGGAAGACTTTATCGTTCAGGCTATCGGTGAGGATGACTTCGCCGGACTTGCGGACAATGAGGTCGTTAAAACCGTGCCTGGCGGAATCGTTGATAGTGAATCGGCCGAGAAGAATTCCGGATGGGTCGAAGTGAACGAGTTCGGCTCTGCCACTGGCGTCTTCCATGGTGTTGGCCCAGATGGAGTTGTCCCGAGCGTCAAGACGGATGCCGAGCACTGGAAGAAGATGATCGCGGCCCGCGGGAACAAAATCCGAAGCGTGACTGTCGGGGGTGATTTGGACGATCTTTCTTTGCGCGAGGCTGCTGAGATAAAAAACTTTGCGATTCGCGTCCCAGGCGAGGCCTTCGGGGATGAGATTTTTTTCTTCGGTGACTAGGACGAGACGGGCTTGCCCTTGGAAGGGAAAATCGCGATGAACTTTTTCGACGAGCTCCACAAATTCGTGGGAAGTGTGCAGCGCGGCAAATTCGGGATCGCCGGAAGGATCAAAACCTTCGCCGAGAGCGATGCACTCTTTGAGAAGTTCTGTGGCTTCGAGAGTTTCGCCGAGATGCTGGTGCGCCGCTGCTAGAAAATAAAGAATCGCACCGCGATCCGGAAAGCGGGGCTGCAGTTTTTCAACGGCGGTGATTCGCGCGCGTATGTCCTGTGCGTCGGATGGCTCGGCGGGCGCGCCGCGGATTTCGTCTTGCTGCGGCTGCTGCGCAAGAAGCGGCGCGGGAAGAGACACCGTGAAGAGAATTGCGGCTATGACCTGGAGACCGTGGCTGAAGCGTTTTGACATGTCTCCGTTAGACGCGGCGTCCGCAAGGAAAGCGTCAGACGACGGGGGCGGGTAGGGCGGAGACGACGAAGGGTCTAGGCCGCGGCGGAGTGGACTGAACGAATTGGGCACTCAGGTTGCGCTGTACGCGGCGGCCCCAGGCTCGGACGAAAGCAAAATTGAGTCCGCCGCAAATGGCGGAGCTGGCGAGAGGGATGAGGCGTGCGACCCATTTTTCCGCGGCTTCGGCGCCGAGGCGGACGGCAAGGCGCTCGACAACCACGGGACCGATTTTTTCGACGAGCTGTTTTTCAGCGAGGTCCTTGCCGAAATCGATTCCCGTTGCAGCGGCAGCGGCAAGCCAAAGTTCGCGCTTTTGTTCTTCGCTGCGAAAATCGAAACCATAAAGCAAACAAAGGCGCTGGATCAAACGAAGGGTGATGATAGTGAGGAGGCCGGCGTCAGGGACGAGTGTAATCATGCCGCCGAAACCAAAGCCCGCGCCCTCCAGCATTGCGAGGCGCTGCGCGTCGCGAATCAAAACGGCGGCGACGGCGTCCAATCTTTCTGCGGGGAACTGGCGGAGCTGCCGGAAATCAGTGACACGGATACCGTGCTTTTCGGCGAGGTAGCGGCGAAAGTCCTCGGGGTTGATCTCAATGGAGCGCATGCCGCCGCGAAGTCCGAATTTGAAAAGCTTCGCAAATGTGGCTGCCAGAGTCATGGCATATAACCCTAGGATATCTTAACGCATCCTAGGGCGGGAAAAGAACGTTGCACGTTGAGACGTTTACACGTTGGAACGTTAGAGCGCGTAGTACTACTTGACGCGGAAACGCTTTTCGGTAAACTGCGATTTCTCTATGGCGACGACCGTACAATTCGTGCCAGCGATAGTTCCGGCGGATTTGGACTATCCGCAGCGGGAAGCGGCATTTTTCTATGGGCTGTTTTTGCGAGGACATTCCGCGGAAATGCTGCGTCGGGATATCGAAGTGCCACCTGCGGTGCTGGCGAAATGGCATCGCGAAGCCGAGAAAGATCCGCAACTGGGCGACGTGTTTGCGCGAATGGTGGATTACCGGCGGCGCGTGCTGGCAATTTTTGATCTGCTGGTGGGGTCTGACACGAACCAGCGGATCCAGTAATCGCTTTAGCAACCCTTTGGATTGGAATAAACTAACCTACAAAAATCTGGAAAAACCTGTACTGTCGTACAGGTCAATTCATTCTCAGGCAACCTATTTTAGAGTCGGCGATTCGAACCCCAATCGGGGGACAAGTGTCACAAAATGCAGGGTATTACGCATTTGACGTGGCCCCAGCCCGAGGGTAGAATCCTCAAGTCCTATAGTTAGAGGTGTCTCCAAAATGTCCAGGGTTCTTCGTACGCTTATTTCCGGCATTTTTGCACTCGCGATTGCGTTGCCTCCCGTTCCGGCACAGCAGGCGCAGGCTCCCGCAGCAGCTCCCGATCCCACAGCGCCGCCCCAGAAACTCACCAAAGAACAAAAAAGAAAGATGGGCAAGGCCCTGAAAGAGCTGGACAGGCAGTACAAAGAGTGGCTGAACGAAGACGTGGTATACATCATTTCGCCGGAAGAGCGGACGGCGTTCCTGCAACTGGACACCAACGAAGAGCGGGAACAGTTCATCGAGCAGTTCTGGCTGCGGCGAAGCAGCAATCCTGATTTGCCTGACAACGATTTTAAGGAAGAGCACTACCGGCGCATCGCATACGCGAACGAGCACTACGCATCAGGCATTCCGGGCTGGAAGACGGATCGCGGGCGGATTTACATCATTTGGGGGCCAGCGGACGAAGTGGATTCGCATCCGACGGGCGGCACATATGACCGGCCGATGGAAGAGGGCGGCGGTTCTACGACGACGTATCCATGGGAAAAATGGCGCTACCGGTATTTGGAAGGATTGGGAAACAACGTCGAGCTCGAATTCGTGGATCCGTCGGGGTCCGGCGAATATCGCCTGACGATGGATCCTTCGGAGAAGGATGCGCTGCTACATGTGCCTGGCGCTGGCCTGAGCTTGATGGAACAGATGGGAATGTCCACAAAGGCGGACCGATTTACGAGAGCAGATGGAACGAATTTGCCGCGATCTTTGGGTGGCGAGCCAGCGAGCATGAACGAGTTCAACCGGCTGGAACTTTATGCAAAGGTGCAGCAGGCGCCTCCGGTGAAGTTCAAGGATTTGGAATCGCTGGTGACTTCGCGTGTGGTGCGAGATCAGGTTCACTTCACGTGGCGCACTGACTTTTTGAAGGTGACGAACGATACGGTGCTGGTGCCGGTGACAATACAAATCCCTAATAGCCAATTGTCGTTCGTGGCAAAAGACGGCGTGCACACCGCCACGATGAACATCTTTGGCCGCGTGAGTACATTAACAGGGCGGGTAGTGCAGACTTTTGAGGAGCCAGTAAGTAAGGACTTTCCGGATTCGCTGTTTCAGAAGTCGGTAAAGCTGCAATCGATTTATCAGAAGGCGGTGCCGCTGCGGCCTGGCTTGTACCGGCTGGATTTAGTGATTAAGGACGTGAATAGCGGGAACGTGGGCGTGGTCAACACGCGGCTGGCGGTACATCAATATGAGGATGCGAAGCTCGATTCGAGTTCACTGATTCTGGCGGACCAGATCGAGCATGTTCCTGCAAAGCAAATTGGAGCGGGACAGTTTGTGCTTGGGTCGTCCAAAGTGCGGCCACGCCTTGAGGGCGATTTCACGACGGCAGACAAACTCGGAATTTACATGCAGGTTTACAACCTCAAATCGGATGAAGCAACACACAAGAGCAACGCGAGCTTTCAGTACACGGTGAAGAAGGGCGATCAGCAGATAATGCAGTTCAAAGAGACTTCCGCGGACATGAAGCAGTCCGGCGACCAGGTGACGATTGAAAGGTTGCTGCCGCTGGCGACGCTAGCGCCGGGAAAGTACACGCTGGAGATTAACGCAACGGATTCCCTGACGAACCAGACGATCACTCGAAGTGCAGAGTTCACGGTGAAGGAACCGGCGGCTTCTCCCTTGAAGTCGGCGGCAAACACACCGGGGAGGTAAGCGTCGTGAAGCAAGGGTCGCTCCGAATCCTGGGGGCCCTGGTCCTGAGCACGGCTTGCGTGTCCTTTGCAGCGGGCAAGGCGACGGCGCAGGCGAAGCCTGTCTCCGGCAAGATAACCGGAGTGGTTCGCGATGCGGGCGGTACGCCGCAAATGGGAGCGAGCGTCGAGCTCATCCCGGAAGTGATGGGCGCTCTATCCGCGCAGACATTTCTCACCAACACACAGGGCATTTTCCGAAGCGACAAACTGGTGCCAGGACTTTATTCGGTGCGCGTGACGCTTGCAGGATTCCTTCCCACGCTGCAGCAGCACGTGCGGATCAATGCAAATTTGACGACGATGATTCGCATCGAAATGGAGTCAATGTTTGCGAGCCTGGATCAATTGCGGCGGGCACCGGCTTCGCGTTCCTCGGATGGGGAGGATTGGAAATGGGTGCTGCGTTCCGCGGCGGGCATGCGCCCTGTACTGCAATGGGATGAAAAGAGCGGAGTCGTGCTCGCGTCGGACGCAAGAAGAGACGCAGGGAACGGCTCTCCGAAGATGTTGCTGGAATTTACGGATGGCGCGCGCAGGCCGGGTTCGGTTTCTAATATTGCGTCGGCGCCGGGGACATCATTCGCATACGACCAAAAACTGGGTGGCGTGAGCCGGCTGCTGGTAGCAGGGCAGATGAGTTACGAAGATTCCGCGGCGGGCGGAGTCGCGACGGTGTGGCTGCCAACCGGAACGCTGGGTTCAGGACCGCACACGACGCTGGTGATGCGTGAAGCGAAACTTGGCGATACGGGCTTGACGTTCCGCGGAGTGCGGCTGGATCAAGGCGGAGCAGTGCCCATGGGCGACCGTGTGCTGGTGCGGTACGGCGCGGAGTTCGTGTTGGTGGGACTGGGCCGGTCGGCTTCCTCCCTGCGACCACGCGTTTCTGTAGAAACGAAGTTTAACGATGCATGGAAAGCTGCTGTGATTTTTGCGTCGGAGCCCGGCTCGCCAAACATGATAGAGGCAGCATCGGGCAGCGACATTGGTTCCGTCTTGAAGGAAGCGCTGGGTGAGCTGGATGCGTTTCCAGCCCTGATGTGGCGAGGCGGCAAGCCGGTGGTGCAAGGCGGCTGGCATGAAGAAATTTCCGCGGAACGCAAACTCGGCGAAAACGGAAAGGTTCAGATAGCGGCGTTTCACGACGACAACCGGCATTTAGCGGTGTTTGGGCAGGGTCGCGGGCTGCCAATTTCCGAATATTTCCAGGATTCCTTTTCGAACGGATTTGCGTACGACGGCGGGTCCTCGAGCAGCTGGGGAGCGCGAGTAGCGTTGCGCGAGAAATTATCGGACGACGTGGAATGGACGGCGGTGTATGCGTACGGCGGAGTGCTTGCGCCAATCGAAGAAATGTTGGGGCCGCTTCGGGAATCTCTTCGTACGGCAGCGCGCAGCTCAGTCGGGTCGAATATCTCGTGGACTTCGCAGCGGTCGCACACAAGAGTGACAGCTGGATACAAGTGGGTGAGTGGAGCGGCGCTTTCGCGGTTGGATAATTATGGGGAGACGCTGTATCAGATGGATCCGTTTGTACATGTGTCCGTTCGGCAGCAATTGCCGCATTTCGGGCTTGGTCGCTGGGAGGCGATTGCAGACTGTGACAATCTGCTTGCGCAGGGGTATGTGCCCGTGGTGACGAAGGATGGTCCCGCAGTGCTGGTTCCGGCTTTTCGGACGGTACGCGGGGGCTTGAGCGTGCAATTTTAAGTAGTACTAAGTTTTGGAAAGATGTAGCCGCTATACCAGAAAACATATCCCCGCAGAGTCCCACGCCGAATGCTTGGCTAAGTGATAGAATAGAAAACGGTTAGATTCAGAAGCAACTACCAAAGATTGGAACGGGAGTTGCACCCAAGAACTCTAACTTGGGTGGAGTCCGCAGAGCCGCCAGATGAGACAGAATTTACGAGCCAGTGTCGGGTCGGTCCTTGTTGCAGTCGGCACAAGGGTGGGGGCGGTTGTTCTGGCAATCGCCACGATGGCTGCGATGGTCTTCGCCATTCTGAATTTTGATCAGCGTGCGCGGTTTGAATCTCCGGATGATGGGGTTTCCTGGAAAGATACAGACCGCGGGACGGTAGCGATACAAGTTTTAGCCAATTCTCCCGCGCAAAAAGTAGGAATCCATGTCGGAGACCGCATCCTGGAAGTTAACGGAGCGCGGATTGACAACGCCCTACAGGTCACGAAGAGGTTGTGGCGCGCGGGGCTGTGGAGTCAAGTTAGATATAAACTCGCGCGCAACGGCGAAGAGTTTGACACGTCGCTGGTGACGGCGCCGGCCGAAAAACCGGCTTCCATCGAAAATTATTTGAGGTTTGCCGGGCTGCTCTATCTCTTCATTGGGTTTTTTATCTTGTGGAAGAGATGGAATGCGCCGCGTGCGATCCACTTCTACGTTTTCTGTCTTGTGTCGTTCATCTTCTGCTCGTTCCACTACAGCGGAAAATTAGATGCGTTCGACTACGAGGTGTATTGGGCAGGAGTTGTAGCGAGACTGCTGGCACCGGCGCTTCTGCTGCATTTCGCGCTGGTTTTCCCGGAGAGAACGACACCGACATCACAATCCATGCGGAACTGGCTTCTGGTGTACAGCATGCCGGTAGCGTTGCTGACGCTGCACTTCCTGGTAGCGATGGGAGACCTCGGCTTTATTCCGTGGCTGGGCGCGCGGGTTCTACTGGACAGGATTGAGCTTAGCTATTTGGGCTTGTGTTATCTCGTGACCGGGTTGGTTTTCTACCTCAATTACAAAAAAGCGCCTTCGGGTGTGCTGCGGCAACAACTGAAGTGGCTGATGGGCGGGACGGTTGTGGGAAGCCTGCCGTGCATGCTTTTGTACATCGCGCCATTTGTGCTGGGCTTTAGTGTTGCGGCGTGGATGAAGTTTTCCGTCCTGAGCCTGGTGCTGATTCCGCTTTGCTTTGGCTACGCGATCATTCGCTATCGCTTGATGGATGTGGACATCATCTTCAA
>Ga0126380_10000170_pt1 | contig 17791 bp, 16 predicted proteins | sample PanSoiMetPlot_26_FD_92544 | JGI IMG/M metagenome (GOLD analysis project Ga0126380, IMG submission 92544) | Tropical forest soil microbial communities from Panama - MetaG Plot_26 | ecosystem: Environmental > Terrestrial > Soil > Tropical forest > Bulk soil | place: Panama | collected 2016-02-17
GAAAACGCATGCGTGCCGCGATAGCCGGCCGACCGCGCGAAGCCGCAAAAATCGACCTTCCCGCGGTTGGGGATCGGGTGGCCGCCATTGGCCTCGTAGGTGCCGTTCTCGCACACGAAGTGAAACAAATTGCGCGGCGCCGCCTCGGCGATCGACACCAGGCTGCCGAGGTTCATCAGCAGGCTGCCGTCGCCGTCGATGACGATCACGCGCCGGTCCGGCCGCCCCAGCGCCAGGCCGAGCGCGTGCGAGGAGGCCAGGCCCATGGCGCCGTGCGCCAGGTAGTTGAGCGGGTGCGGCCGGATGGCGATCCAGTCGAAGGCCGAGGTATAGACCGGGACGATGATGTCCTGATCGGTGACGTGGCGCGCCAGCACCCTGAGGCAGTCATCGGCCTTCATCATGATGCGGTCGGCCTCCGTCCGATCAGCAGGACGACGGGACGCGACGCCGCATAGGCGTCGTCGATGGCCGGCCGGATCTTGCTCACGTCGGCGTCGTCCTCGATCTCGTGGTAGGCGATGCCCATGGCGTCGAGGATCGGCTCGACGATGCGCACGCCGTAGCGCTTCGATTCGCGCGGGCGCAGATCGGGTTCCTTCTCCAGTAGTCCGACCATCATGCAGATCGGCAGCGCGTATTCGACCGCGACACCGCGGATGGCGTTGATCGAGTCGAGCATGCCGGTCTGCTGGATGAGCAGGAGCGCTCGCTTGTTGCAATGGGCGAGGCCGGCGCAGATCCCGACGCCCTCGTCCTCCTTGCAGATGCGGATCAGCTTCGGGCTCCCGGCCTGGGCCAGCGGGCGCAGCAGGCCCTCGCTGGTGGTGATGTCCGGTACCGAGACGACGAACTCGATGTTGCTCGCAAGAATCTCGCGGATGATGCTGCTGCCGCGCAGTCCGCCGGCCTGCACGGCGGCAGATCCGTCATTCGCCCCGACACGTGCATGCATGTCTGTGCCTCGCCCAGTCCCTCGAGGCCTAGAGCTAGCACAGGCATCAGCGGAATTCATGGGGCCAAAGCGGCATGGGGGTCATTCGGGCAGTCCGCCGGATGGGTGCCGAGCGGCACCGACGGGCGCCGCCAGGCCGGCGGCGTTGCCGTCATGACGGCGGCATGGCGCACGGCAGTGAGCCGGCCGAAGCCGGACGCCGCATCGCCCATGGGCCGGCATGGCCATAGGCCCAGAGTGGGATATAGACGATGCCGGGCCGGATGCGCGCGGCATCGTCCGGGCCGGATCGTGGCCGGCGATGAAGTGCAACGATCTTGCAAAGCCTCCGAGGCAATGGCTGAAGCATCCGCGCGGCGGGTTTGCCACTTGAATAGACTAGCTGGTTTAGTCGGAAGGAACGCGCGCAGCCTTCGCACCCGCCTTCTCCAACGTGGCCGTGATCCTGTCGGCCTCGTCCTTGTTCACGCCCTTCTTGACCGGCTTGGGCGCGCCCTCGACCAGGTCCTTGGCCTCCTTGAGACCGAGCCCGGTAAGCGCGCTCACCTCCTTGATCACCTCGATCTTCTTTTCGCCGACCGCGGCCAGCACCACGGTAAACTCGCTCTTCTCCTCGGCGGGTGCGGCGGCCCGGCTGATCTGAGCCTCCACTGTTGGGGGCAACGATGCGGGCTCGTCGAATACAGTTTTGATGAGCGAGTTTTCCGACAGGTATGTGTGGTATTGAGTCACAACGGTTTTTGCTTCCCTCAGCGTAGCAAGCCTCCATTGAATCTCGAGGTTTTCATTTCCAGCGATGCTTTCTACAATCCTGCGTTCTTCCACGAGCAGCTTGAATTCACTTGGCCGATCGTTATCTCCGGGGGTGGTTGTAAGCTGGGTTGCAAAATCGATGCGTCCGGTGGCGACCCAATCCCGTTTTACGACCCCTTGGTTGGGTACTTTTGTCGAGCTGCCTTTCCAGTTTTCTGGCGTCAGATGCATGTAAATCCAGACCGCTGCGGCGATTAACACGATCAGCGGCAGCCCGTACATAATAAGCACGTCAGCCATCTCTTTCCCTCCCTCGGTTTCCGTTTCGCCGCCAGCTCAGGATGGATTGAAGTTCACTCGGTTTCGTGGACGCCCGAGCATTTGCGTTCAAGGAGTCCATATGATGGCACCGCGCGATGCACTTGAGAATCAAGCACTTCATCGGCGTCTCCGAAAATGCCGCGCGCATCCGGATCGCGCGGGTCACGGCTGTGCATGACGAACCGAGTGGATAGCCGGTTTACCGCACCCGGTTCCCGCTGATGGCGAGCTGTGCGAAGCGCGCGGCGCCGTCGCGGGCGAGGTCGCCAGTCACCGGCTTCTTCCATTCCATGCCGACGATGGCGCCGTTGCGCGCGCCGGCGATGAGGTTGTCGGCGATCACGGCAGCGCCGGCGCCCGGCGCCACCGACACCGCAATGCCGACGCCGGCCATGCGCACCACGTTGCCGGTGACGGTCACGTCGCGCAGGTGCTGGCCGTAGCCGATCGAGATGCCGGCGCTCGGCGCCTGCTCGATGACGTTGCCGGTCACGGCCGAGTCCGCTTCCACGCCGATGCCGATGCCGAAGCCGTCGTCAGGGTCGGTGCCGGCCGGCCGTTTGGCCGTGAGGTTGCGGATGACGTTGCCCTGCACCACGGCGAAGCGGCCACCCTGGTTGAAATTGGTCACTGCGATGCCGAGCGCCGCGCCGTCGACCACGTTGTTGGCGATCACGGCGCCCTCGAAGCCGAACTCGGCATAGAGCGCGACCTCGCCCGACGCCGTGCAGTTGTTGCCGATCACCTGCAGATTGGAGGCGGCGTTGCCGCGCACGGCCGAGAACGCGCAGTTGCGGATGCGGTTGCCCTGGACCACCACGTTGGCGGCGCGGAAGACGTTGACGCCGTTGCCGTTCTGTCTCGAGCCGCCGCTCCGCGCCAGCACGCCCTCGATGCGGTTGTCGACGATGAGCGTGCCGTCATCGCCGGCTTCCGAGCGCCACACCTGGATTCCGCTGTTGCCGGGCTGGCGGATCACGTTGCGCGCGATCAGGAGCCCGGCTGCGTCACGCGAGAAGATGGCGGTGCCGGCCGCGTCCGCGATGGTCGAGCCGGTCACCTCGCCCTGCACGCCTTCCAGCACGATGCCATGGCGGCCAGCGGCGAAAATTTCGCAATCCGTGATGCGCAGGCTGCGCACGCCCGCGAAGGTGACGAGTCCACGTCCGTCCGGCAGCGGCCGGTTGCCGCCGTCGAGCACGAGCCCGGTCAACCCGATGGCGTCGACCCTCGTCGCCGAGATGAGCGAGGGGCCCTGCGTCAGCACCAGGCGCGTGGCGCCGCGCACGCCGACGATCTGCGCGCCGCTCGGCAGTTTCAGATCGCCGGCGCGATACACGCCCGGCCCGAGCACCAGCGGTACGCGGGCGCCGGCGGCCTGGTCGATGGCGTCCTGCAATGCGCTGCTCTGATCCTCAAAGCTCCCCGCCCGCACGCCGAGGTGCAGCGCGTCGATGCCGAGCACCGAGAGCGGTGCGGCGGCGGCGCGCTCGGTGGCGAACGGCTCGCTGGCGGCGGCGGCCCCGCCGGCCGTGAAGGTGAGGAAATGGCGGCGATCAAGGGACATGGCTGGATACGCTTGGTTGACCGAGCATCAGCGTTCCAAGTTCCGGGCCATTATCCGATGTATCGCGATGGGACAGCACCATTAATGTTTCGATAGGGTTAACGTGCGCGCCGCCGCCAACAGGGCCAGCAGAATGGCCTCGCCGGCGCGCGCCAGGTCGTTCGGGGTGGGCGCCCGCTTGGCGCGGCGTCGCGCCAAGCGGCCGACCGCCGGGACGTGCACGAACGCAACGATCGGCACCGGCCGCTGGCGCGATGCCGCCGTGAGGCCGTGCCAATAGACGTAGTTGCAGAGATAGGCGCCGGCGTCGCGCGACAGCCTTGCCGGCACGCGCGCGACCCGCGTGGCGCGCAGCAGTCTTTGAAACGGCGCGCGGCCGGTGAGCGTCGGCGCGGCGCCCGCCGCGATGCCGGTCCGCCGCAGCATCTGCCCGCGAGCATCCGGCACCAGCGCGGAGACGGCATTGCGCGCCCGCGTTTCGATGCGCAGATGCGGGCTGCGTGCGGCCAGCCCGAACATGAGCAGCACGGCGGGGCGATGGCGCGCGACGAGCCGCGGCAAATCGTCATCGACCGCCGCATAGCTGGTGCGGAACACGTGAGTGATGCGCTCCACCTCGGCCAGCGCCGGCCGCCGCCGCGCGCCCAGCCGCCTGACCAGGCCCTCGGTCGGATTGAACGGCGCGCCAGGAAACGGCCCGAACCCGGTGATCAGGACGGTGACGGGCATGATCTTCCGCAATGACGACAATCAAGCGCGGCGATGCGCGTCGTCGTCACGGCAAAAGTCCGGTCGATCGGGCGGCGCGCCATAGCTGTCTTCCATCCACCATGCTGATGGGGCTGTACCAATGTCGCCGGCTATTTGACTATGAACGACGATTGTAATCTAGTTTCAACGCAACCGCTTGCGATCTGATCGTGTGGGCGACCGGACTCAAGCGACTCCAGCCCGGCATCGGGGGCGACGCTGTCCTGTCGCGGCTCATCGCCCGGCGCATGTTCCTGTGCATTTTTTTGGCGGCGGCTCATCGATTGAACGGGGGTGAGCGGAACTTCAATGACGCGATTGCGCCTGCCCGGGCGGGTGACCGGAAGGTGACCAGGGCGCGTGCGGCGCGATGGCGCCGACGCATCGTGACATCAGGCGGCATGGAGACGGTGCTATGGCCAAGAGCGACACGCCGAAAGAGCTCCTTGAGGCGCTCGACCTGATCCGCGGAACCAGGGGGCCGAAGCCGGAATCGCTCGATGTCCTCGAAGCCAAGCATGTCGACCGCGTGCGCACCATTTTTGAGGACCCGAATATCGTCGCCGTCGGGATCGCCGAAAAGCGGACCGAAAACAAGAAGACCGGCGAACTCGGCCTGTGCTTCTACGTCGAGAAGAAGATCACCAAGGCCAAGGTCAAGTCCAACAGGATCATTCCGCCGGTCCTCAGCGTGGCTGACCGCCGGGCGGTGTTCACCGACGTGCAGGAGATCGGGAAGGTCCGCCCGCAGGTCAACAAGCGCAAATCGCCGCTGCTCAGCGGATTCAGTGTCGGCAACGACACCGATACGGGCACCCTCGGGGCGATCGTGAAAAAGGGCAAGAGGCTCTTCCTGCTCAGCAATTCCCACGTTCTCGCCAGGAGCGGAAAGGGAAAGGCCGGCGACGAGATCATCTATCCGGGCGAAGCCGACACCAGCGGCAAGACTCAGGCCGTGGGCGTGCTGACCGACATCCTCCCGTTCAAGCGCGGCAACGACTTCCTGAACCGGGTGGACGCGGCGCTCGCGCGGGTTGACGCCGGCTTTCTCGACGAAATCGATTTTTCCATTCGCGGTGCCAAGTCTCCGCTCGCCACCATCGATCCGGTGCGCGACATGAAGATCGTCATGCGGGGACGCACGTCGGGCAATTCCGAAGGCGTGGTCGAGGATGTGCATTTCAGCATCGTCCTGGCGTATCCGGGCGTCGGAAAGGTCGGCTTCATCGACCAGGTGAAGTGCACGCGGTACTCGAAACCGGGTGACTCCGGTGCGATCATCGTCGACAAGAAAAGCGGGAAGATCGTGGGCCTGCACTTCGCCGGATCCACGGAGGGCAGTATCTTCAACCCCATTTCCGAAGTCGTGAAGGCATTCAAGTTCCGCTTTGCCGAAAAATGAGCGGGCCAACCGATATGGTCGACGATGGCGAACGAGGATGATGCCAACAAGGCGCGACAGCAGCACGGGCGCGACCTGATGAAGAAGGGCGTCCACGCGATCGGGGTCGAGGAGGGAAGGCGGTACGGCAAGCAGGGCTGGGTCGTGGTGGCTCACGTCGCGCCGAAAGCCAAGGTCGATCTGCCGTCCTCGCTGTCGTGTTCCGGCAAGCAGGGACAGGTCGAGGTTCCGCTCGTGGTCGCGCGCAGCGCGCCCTACGCACCGGAATGATCGTCGCAAGCCTTGGAGGGGCCAACATGCCGAGTGTCGTTCTTCGCCGATCGATCGTCGAACCGAAGGGGCCGTATATCGCCGAACCGGAGAGCGTGCGGGCCGTGGGCAACCGCGTGGAGCCGCGCACCACCGAGGTCTTCCTGCCCGAGATGGTCGGCCGCAACTGCCATCTCGAGCCCTACACCAAGGTGAAGGTGCCCGACGTCAGCGTCGATCAGGAGATCATCGCCTATTGCTCGCCGGATTCGACCTACGCGGTGACCAAGCGCCTGTTCGACAACGCCAAGAAGACCATCCTCATCGGCATCTACGACTTCTCCGCCGCCTACATCACGGAGCTCCTGCTCGACGCGCTCAAGCGCGGCGTGAAGATCAAGCTCATGCTCGACATCGACAGCAAGGACGAACAGAAGCTGTTCGACGAGCTCAACGACTCCGGGGTCGACGGGGTGCCGGCACCATCATGCGCCAGCCATCGGGTGCATTTTTTCAGCTCGTCGCACGAGAAGGTGATCGTCGTCGATGGCGAATGGTGCCTGGTGCAGAGCGGCAATTACAGCGAGAACAGCATCCCGCTGAACGTCAAGGATGGCGGCGACCGCGATCACTTCCGTTTCGGCAACCGCGACACCGGGCTCGCCATCCGCTCCAAAAAGCTGTCGCGGTTCTTCACCAAGATCCTCGACAGCGACATGGCGCTCGAGATCAATGGTCCGGAATCGCTGGCGCAGGCGGCGAAGGCAGCCAACGCCTTCCTGATCGAAAAAGCGCCCACCAAGGTTCCAGGCAAGCTGTTCCCGAGCAAGACGTTCAAGCTGACCAAGGCCCTCGACATCCAGCCCGTGCTCAGTCCCGACAATTACATGAGCGTGATCCCCGGGAAGCTGCGTGCGGCCCGGAAATCGATCCTGATCGAGCAGCAGTATATCCGCGGCGAGCAGGACAACATCACCGACCTGCTGGAGGCGATCAAGGAGGCGCGCAGGGCGGCCGGCAAGCTCGACATCCGCATCATCCTCGGCAAGATCTTCAGCAAGAAGGATCTCCCCAAGGAGCGGGAGAATCTCGATCTGCTCAAGCAGACCTACGGCCTCGTGCTGGGCAAGAACATCCGCTACATCGACACGACGCGCTTCGTGCACTGTCACAACAAGATGGTCCTGGTGGACGCGACCGGCGTGCTGGTGAGCTCGCAGAACTGGTCGAATTCCGCCGTCTCGACAAACCGCGAGGCCGGCGTATGGCTGTCCCACCGCGGCATCTGTGACTACTTCACGCAGATCTTCGAGAACGACTGGAAGACGGCGTTCAAGGCGCCGGATGCCACCGCCGAGGACGTGGTGGATCCGGAAGCGCTGCGCGCCGGCGGTTATGTGCGGGTGTCGCCCGCGGACTATCAGGAGGTGTGACGGGCCGGCCGGGTGTCGGGCGTCACGCGCCCAATGCCTGCGCCACAGCTGGCAAGCTTGTTGGCCCTGGACCAGGTCAGGCCCCCAGCGTCTGGGCGATCTCTTCCGCCGCCACTGCCGGCGACAGGCGGCCCGCGGCCACCGCCGCCTCCAGCTCCGGCAGGCGCGCCCTGATCGCGGGGTCGGATTTGAGCCGCCCGATCAGGCGCTCCTCGATCATGGTCCACATCCATTTCACCTGCTGCTCGCGCCGCCGCTCACTGAGCTCGCCCGATGCCTCCAGGGCGGCGCGATGCGCCAGCACGTGCCCCCACAGGTCGGCGATGCCGGCGCCGGTGAGCGCCGAGTAGGTGACCACCGGCGGCCGCCAGCTCGGCGACCGCGGCGACAGGATATGCAACGCGGCGCGATACTCGGCCGCCGCCGCATTGGCGCGCGCGACATTGTCGCCGTCGGCCTTGTTGACGGCGATCATCTCGGCGATCTCGACCACGCCCTTCTTGAGGCCCTGCAGTTCGTCGCCGGCGCCGGGCAGCATCAGCACCAGGAAGAAGTCCGTCATGTCGGCCACGGTGATCTCCGACTGGCCGATGCCCACGGTCTCGACCAGGATCACGTCGAATCCGGCGGCCTCGGCAAGCAGCATGGTTTCGCGGGTCTTGCTCGCCACGCCGCCGAGCGTGCCGGACGCCGGGGAGGGGCGGATGAAGGCGCTGGGGTCGCCGGCGAGCCGCGCCATGCGCGTCTTGTCGCCGAGGATCGACCCGCCAGTGCGGGTCGACGACGGATCGATGGTCAGCACAGCCACTTGGTGGCCCCTGCCGGTCAGGAAGGTGCCGAGTGCGTCGATGGTGGTCGATTTGCCCACGCCCGGCATGCCGGTGATGCCCACGCGTATCGCCCGGCCGGTGGCCGGCAGGAGCTCCTGGACGAGCGCCCGCGCCGCCTTCTGGTGATCCGGGCGCTTGCTCTCGATCAGCGTGATGGCGCGCGCCAGCACCGCCCGCTCGCCCGCCCGGATTGCCCGCGCCAGCGCCGGAATATCGTCCAAACCCTTGTCGGAGCGTGCCATCCTGGCCTTCTTCTCCATATGGCGCCAGTCTTGGCGGCTAAACGATCACGTGTTGTGCGCGAACCCGATCGACTCAAAATTGCCACCAGATTGCCGCTTTCGAGTCGAAGCCTCGCCCCGATCCTTTGCCGCAATGGCGCCGCGGCGAAAAGGACGGGGGTCAATCATGAAATGGAGCGACGTGGAAAGCCATTGGCCGCAGCTCCGGCAGCGGGCGCGCCGGCACTGGTTTCATCTGACCCAAGCCGACGTCGAGACCATTGCCGGCCGGCGCGACGAGCTCGCCGAGCGCGTCCAGGAGCGCTACGGCTTCTCGCGCCAGGAGGCGGAAAAGGAAGTCGATGCGTGGGCTTTCTTCGTCACGGTGGAGACGGAACCCGTCTAGTCCAAAACTTTATGCCGGACGCTCGCGACTTTCCTGCGGGCGTCGGCCAATCGCGTAAGCCTCATTCAAGTCCCGCATAGCCTGGCGCGATCGAGCAGGGCGCGCATGGCTCCGCTCGTGGTTGCGGCGCACGCCGGCTGGGCAATCGCCCTGGCCTCGTCAGGTCGTTGCGTATCGGCCAGCAACGTGGCCAGCATGGTGTGCAGCCGGATGGACAGGTCGGGGTTGAACATCGACCGCCAAAGCTGTTCCTCGGCGAGGCCGGCGCGCAATTCGCGTTCGGCCCCCATCTTGTCATTCGTTTCCAGCAGCGCAGCGGCGCGGAACAGGCGCGCGCGCGGATCACGGGGATAGCGCGCCACCAGATCGGCGGACTGCGCTCTGGCGTCGACGTCGGATTTTGGCAGCAGGGCTTCGGGAAAGAGTACGGCCGCGAAGGCCGCGGCAGGATAGTTTCTGGCCAGCGGCAGCGCCGGATAGGCAAAGGCCACAAGTCCGGCCATCGCCACGCCGGCAGCAGCGGGCCGGCACCTGGGCCGCGGCTCGCTGCGCGGCCATAGCGCGAGCATCAGCAAGCCCACGGCCAAGCCGCCCAACGCGCCGCCGACATGCGCCCCGTAGTCGACCTTGATGCCGTGAAAGGTCGAGAGCAGCGGCAATAGCGCCGGCACCAGCACATAGATGGCGGCCATCTGCAGCGAGGTCCGGTCGGCACCGGACGGGAAGTGAAAGCTGGTGACCAGGATGGCGGCAAAAAGGCCCGTCACGGCGCCCGAGGCCCCGACCGACACCAGGTTATCGGCATTGAGCGTCAGCGACAGGAGCGAGCCGCCGATGGCGCTGATCACGAACATCGTTGCGAACCAGGCGCGTCCGACCAGGCTTTCCAGAATGCGGCCGGCCAGGAACAGCGCGATGCCATTCATGAGCAGATGCACGGCATCGGCGTGCAGGAGCGGGGCGGACAACAGCCGGTACCATTCACCGGATTTGAACACGAGCGACGGCATGAGCCCGCCGAACGCCACCAACGTCGAGGTCGACGGCTGCAGCAGCTTGGTCCAAGGGCCGATCCCGTAGATCAATTCGGCGGCAAAGATCGCGATCAAGGCCGCCAGCATCGTGTAGGTGAGCCACGGAAAGGATGGCTCGGCGACGGCTACGGCCATGGATGCCCGCAGCGCGGCATCGGACTCGCGCGGCGAGCGCAGAAGCTTGCGGATGAACAGGCCCCTTGCCACCGCCGCGCCCCACCGGGCGTTGCTCCATACCGAAGCGGATGTAGTGTCGACGATCCAGGCACTGGGCATGACCTTGGAGAACAATCTCGACCGTTTGTACGCGGCAAGACGCCGCCGCCGCGATTCGTCCGCCGAGCCGGGCCCGACTTCGTAGATCTCGATGCCGATTGGCATCTTGGTGGTGCTCACCTTGCCGGTGTACTTGAGGCACGCTCGCCCGATCGCCTCGACCGCGGCGGGCGACAGATCGAACGTCCGGCCCGGATGCGCTTCGCGGTCGACCAGGCAGGCAATGATCAGGCTGAAGCCATCGTGGCGCGACAGGATGATGTCGCAATGGGCCGCGAGCTCGGCCGCCTCGGGAACCGTGCCGGGGTCAAAACCCTTCTTGGCGATGAGCTGCTCGGCCAGATAGGCGCAGAACGTGTCAGGCGCCGGCGCGTCGGCGTCTGCGGATGCTTGCGTCGGCTCCCATTGGGACACGGGCTCGGCTCCGGCAAATTGATCGGGGAACAGACTTTCTAAGGAGCGCGTGTCCTTCGCGGCGTGCGGCTTACTCCGCCGCCGCGCGCGCGTGGCCAAGGCGCGTGTTGAGCTTCTTCACCAGCGCCTCGGCGGCGTCCGCGATCACGGTACCGGGGGGGAAGATCGCCTCCGCACCAGCCTGGCGCAGTGCCTCGTAATCCTGCGGCGGCACCACGCCGCCCACCACGATCATGATGTCGGGCCGGCCCTGGGCGGCGAGCTCGGCATGCAGCTCCGGCACCAGCGTCAGGTGTCCGGCGGCCAGCGACGACACACCGATGATGTGCACGTCGTTCTCGATCGCCTGGCGCGCGGCTTCCGCCGGCGTGGCGAACAGCGGCCCGATGTCGACGTCGAAGCCGAGATCGGCGAACGCCGAGGCAATCACCTTCTGGCCGCGGTCGTGGCCGTCCTGGCCGATCTTGGCGACCAGGATGCGCGGGCGGCGGCCCTCGTTGACCTCGAACTCGGCCACCAGTTTCTGCACCCGCTCGACCGACATGCCGGCCTCCTGTCGGTAGACGCCGGAGATCGCCTTGATCTCGGCGCGATGGCGACCGAAAACCAGTTCCAGCGCCGAAGAAATCTCGCCCACCGTCGCCTTCGCGCGCGCGGCGTCGACGGCCAGCGCCAGCAGGTTGCCGTTGCCGTTGCCGGCGCTGCGGGTGAGCGCCGCCAGCGCCTCCGCGACCGCGCGCGGGTCGCGCTCCTGCTTCAGGCGTCCAAGCTTGTCGACCTGCAGCGCCCGCACAGCCGAATTGTCGACCTTGAGCACGTCGATCGGCCGCTCGTCGGCCGGCCGGTACTTGTTCACGCCGATCACCGATTGCGCCCCGGAATCGATGCGCGCCTGGGTCTTGGCGGCGGCTTCCTCGATGCGCAGCTTGGGGATGCCGGCCTCGATCGCCTTGGCCATGCCGCCCAGCTCCTCGATCTCGGCGATATGGCCGAACGCCTTGCGCGCCAGCTCATGGGTCAGGCGCTCGACATAGTGCGAGCCGCCCCACGGGTCGATGATGCGGCTGGTGCCGCTTTCCTGCTGCAGGAACAGCTGCGTGTTGCGCGCGATGCGCGCGGAGAAGTCGGTTGGCAGCGCCAGCGCCTCGTCCAGGGCATTGGTGTGCAGCGACTGGGTATGGCCCTGCGTCGCCGCCATGGCCTCGATGCCGGTGCGCACCACGTTGTTGAACACGTCCTGGGCGGCGAGCGACCAGCCCGAGGTCTGGCAGTGGGTGCGCAGGCTGAGCGAGCGCGCGTCCTTGGGCTCGAACTGGCGCATCAGCTTGGCCCACAGCAGGCGAGCGGCGCGCAGCTTGGCCACCTCCATGAAGAAGTTCATGCCGATCGCCCAGAAGAACGACAGGCGCGGCGCGAAGCGGTCGATGTCGAGCCCGGCCGCGATCCCGGCCCGCACGTATTCCACGCCGTCGGCCAGCGTGTAGGCGAGTTCGAGGTCCTGCGTCGCGCCCGCCTCCTGCATGTGGTAGCCGGAGATCGAGATCGAGTTGAACTTCGGCATGTGCGCCGCCGTGAACGCGAAGATGTCGGAGATGATCTTCAGCGAAGGGCCCGGCGGATAGATGTAGGTGTTGCGCACCATGAATTCTTTGAGGATGTCGTTCTGGATCGTGCCGGCGAGCTTTTCCGGCGGCACGCCCTGTTCCTCGGCCGCCACGATGTAGAGCGCCAGCACCGGCAGCACGGCGCCGTTCATGGTCATCGACACCGTCATCTGGTCGAGCGGGATGCCGGAGAACAGCCTGCGCATGTCGTAGATCGAATCGATCGCCACGCCGGCCATGCCGACGTCGCCGGCCACGCGTGGATGGTCGGAATCGTAGCCGCGGTGGGTGGCGAGGTCGAACGCCACCGAAAGCCCCTTCTGCCCGGCCGCCAGGTTGCGGCGGTAGAAGGCGTTGGAATCCTCAGCCGTGGAGAAGCCGGCATATTGCCGGATCGTCCAGGGCTGGGTGACGTACATGGTGGGGTAGGGGCCGCGCAGGTAGGGCGCGATGCCCGGAAAAGTGTCGAGGAAGTCGAGGCCGGCCGCGTCCTCCGGCCCGTAGGCGGGCTTCACGGCAATGCCTTCCGGCGTCAGCCAGGGCTCGGCCGCCGGTGCATCGGCGCCGGCCATGGCCGACTCGGCAAAATCGATCTTGGTGAAATCCGGAATGTGAGCCATCGGTTTGACCAGCGTGGCGGAATCCTGCTGCCGCCTTCTATAATATTGCCTAACCGGGCGCGATGTTCCAGCCGCCGGTCACGCCGTTTTCAGCCGCGGGAACAGCGCCAGGGCATTGTCGCGCGTCACGGCGCGCAGTTCGGCCTCGCTCAACCCGAACTTCACCAGGGCGTCGACCGTATAGGCCGGCATCACGTAGGGATAATCGGTGCCGAGCAGGACCTGCGAGATCGGCACGACGCTCTTCAGCGCCCCGAGATTCTCCGGGTAGGCCGACTGCGCCGTGTCGTAAAAGAGCTTGCGGATCTCGGCCAGCGCGCCGTTGGGCAGGCGCTCGCGCACCTTTTTGATCTCCTCGGCGGTGCGCACGATGCGCGCCACCTGCGGCGTCATGGCGCCGCCGGCGTGGCAGAAGATGTAGCGGATGTCGGGGTAGCGCGTGAGCGTGCCGGAGTAGAGCAGGTTGGTGATCGCGCGCGCCGTGTTGAACTGGTACTCGATGGTCGGCCCCGGCACGTCGGCCAGGAGACCGCGACAGCACACCGGCAGGTTCGGGTGGAAGAACGCCACCGCCTTGCGCCGGTTGAGCTCCTGCCAGATCGGCTCGAACACCGGGTCGCCGGGATATTTTTGTCCGTAGCTGGTGAGCAGGCCGACGCCGTCGGCCTTGAGCACGTCGAACCCGTATTCGAGCTCGCGCAAGGCTCCGTCCATGTCGGTCAGCGGCAGCGAGACGAACAGGCCGAACCGGCCGGGATGATTGCGCACGGTCTCGGCGCCGTACTCGTTGCAATAGCGCAGCATGCTGCGCGTACCCTCGACGTCCTCGAAGTTGATGCCGGGCTGCGACAACGACAGCACCGCGGTCGCGATCCCGTTCTTGTCCATCTGCTCCAGGGTGCGCACCGGCGTCCACTGGCTCACCTCGGTCGAGCCCTCGCCAACGCCCTGTGCAAGGCGCTTCTCGATATAGGCCGGCGGCAGCATGTGATGGTGCACGTCGATCCGCTGTGCCGCCGGGGGCGTCTGCGCCACCGCCTCGGCGCGGAAGCCCGCTGCGCCTGCGGCGGCCGCCCCGGCCAAAAAGCCGCGCCGCGACAAGTCACACAGGCAGCCGCTGCCGTGCATCAGAGAAGCCGTTGCGTTTTTGCCCATGAGAATCTCCATCGGTCGGCGCACTATAGGCCCTACCGCCTATCCGTGCCTTGCGCCGCCTGCTCATGTGCCATGTGCAGCATGGCCAGCGCATCGCAGCCAGCGTGAATGAAGTGCGTCACCCCGGCCTGCTGCAGCTCCGGCTCGAGCTTTCCGGGCCGTCCGGTCAAATAAATGTGGCGCGCGCCTGCCGCCGTGAGCGCTTTTGCGGCTTGCGTCGCATCGTGCACGTAGACGTCGTCCGACGAGCACAGGCAGGCGAGCGTCGCGCCGGACGCCTTGAAGGCCGCCGCCATGGCGTTGTGGTCGGCGAAACCATCGTTGGTCACCGCCGCGATGCCGCCGGCTTCGAAAAAATTCTTGGCGAAGGTCGCGCGCGCCGTAAACGCCGAAGGCTTTCCCAGATTGGCGAGAAAAATTTTCGGGCGCGCGCCGGTCGCCGCCAGCATGCGGTCGCCGGCGTCGCGCAGACGCTCGAACGGTTCGGCGAGGCGCATCGGCCGCAACGGTGCGAAGGTGAATGCAGCCGCGGCCGGGGAGGGATCCGGCATCGGCGCGACGTCGAGCACCAACACCGGTGCCTCCGCGATGTCGGGGAATTCGCTGGTGCCGGTCAGCGGTTCTCTCCGGTGCGCGATCCGCTGCTCGCGCGCGGCGCGCACCTGCGCCACCTTGTCCTGGATCAGGCCGCTGGCCAGCGCGGCGGCGGCGCCGCCCGCCGCCTCGATGTCCTGGAACAGGGTCCACGCGGCGCCGCAGAGTTTTGTCGTCAGATCCTCGATCGCGCTTGCGCCGGCCGCCGGGTCGCTCACCCTGGCGAGGTTCGACTCCTCCAGAAGCACGAGCTGCGTGTTGCGCGCCATGCGCCGCGCAAAGCGGTCCGGCAGTCCCAGCGCCGCCGTGAACGGCAGAACCGTGACGCTGTCGGCGCCGCCGAGGCCAGCGGCGAACACCGCCATGGTGGCGCGCAGCATGTTCACCCACGGGTCGCGCCGCGTCATCATCCGCCATGCGATCTCGGCGGAGATGAAGGCGCGGCTGGGCGCAAGGCCGCACGCGTCCTCCACCCGCGCCCACAATTTGCGCAGCGCCCGCAGCTTGGACATGGTCAAAAACTGGTCGGCATCGGCGGCGAGGCGGAAGAAGATCAGGCGCCGCGCCTCGTCGAGCGGAATTGTTTCGCGCTCGAACGCGCGCAGATAGGCGACCGCGGCGGCGAGCGCGTAGGCGAGTTCCTGCGCCTCCGAGCCGCCCGCCGCATGCACCGGCCGCGCGTCCGCCGCCGCGAACGGGCCGCGAAAGCCCTGATGGCGTAAGGCGCCGACGAGGCCGGAAAAGTGCTGCGTCTGATCGTTCCACGCCGTCGCGCTGGCGCCGCGCACGACAATCGCGCCGAGCGGATCGAGGCCGAAGCGGATGTCGGTGGCTGCCGGCGCGATGCCGCGCGCCTGGACCGCGGACACGATGCCGTTGACCGCAGCGTCGGCCTGCGGACCAAGATCGAGCTCGATCGCCGCGGCGTCGAGCAAGACGCCGTCGAGCACACGGGCGACGTCGGATGCCGCGATGCCGTAGCCATGCGCCCCGACGGCGCCAGCGAATACGAGCGTCAAGCCCGTCGCCCCGTTCTCCAAATCGTGCAGGGCCTCGGCATTGGCGGCGCTCGCGTCGGGATGATCGACGCGCTGCATCACCTGCCAGGCGGTTCCCGGCGCTCGCGCCAGCAGCGGCTTGGCGTTCGCATCGTGGCCATACAGCGGCTCGATCGGAATCCCGTCGTAGGTTTTCGCCGTGAGCGTCTCGACCGGTTTGCCCTTGAGCGCGGTATTGACCAGCTTCAGCCAGTCCTCGCGCCGGGTCGGTGGAAACTCGGCCGCCAAGGAGAAATCGTCATCCGTCATGCCGGCAAAATGCCATGCCGTTGCTCACGATCACAGGGCTTCGCGGGAAAATTCCGGCGTTTGCCGCGCCTTTATTCAGTCACCGCGGCGGCAGGCGCTCGATCCCGCGCGCGTCCACACGCGCCAGCGCGTCGCGCACGCGCAGCCCGGCGATGACGCGGTCGGGCGCGATCTCGGCGAGCGGCACCAGCACGAAGGCGCGGTCGAACAGGCGCGGATGGGGCAGCGTGAGGCCGGCCTCATCCAGCCGCACGTCGTCATAGGCGATGATGTCGATATCGACCGGCCGCGGCCCCCAGCGCCGCTCCGACGACCGGTCGCGTCCGAGCGTGTGCTCCACCTGCAGCACGTGCGCGAGCAGCGCGTGCGGTGACAGCTCGGTTTCCACCACCAGGCAGAGATTGACGAACGGTGCCTGGTCTTCGACGCCCCATGGCGGCGTGCGGTAGTCGGACGAGCGGGCGATGAGCCGCGCCGCCGCGCCGTCGCAGACCAGGCCCACCGCTCGGTCGAGGGTCGCCAGCGCGTCGCCCATGTTGCCGCCGAGCGCGAGCACCGCGTCAGTCATGGCGCGAGCGAAAGATCTCGACGCCCACGTCGCGGAACGTCGCCGCGATCGGAGCGTGCGGCTTGTGCACCGTCACGCGCACGCTGCGGATGCGCGGGAATTGCCTGAGCAGAGCGTCGGCGACCGCGCCGGCGGCGGCTTCGACCAGCCGGTAGGGCCGGGCGCAGAACGCCTCGGCCGCCGCCTTGACGATCAGGTCGTAGGAGACCGTGTCGGCCACCTTGTCGGAGTGGCCCGCCTCGGTAAGGTCGATGTCGGCCGCGAGATCGAGCGCGAACGACTGGCCCACCTTGGCCTCGTGCGGCATCACGCCGTGATAGGCGTGCAGCGCCAGTCCGGTCACGAAGATGCGGTCGTTCACGACGCGCTCCCGATCGCCGCCGTGACGCGCAGCGCCTGCACGGTCTCGGCGACGTCGTGGACGCGCACGATTGTCGCCCCGTTACGCACAGCCAGGAGATGTGCCGCGATCGAGCCGCCGAGTCGATGGTCGGGCGACGACGGCACCACCGTGTTGATGAAGCGCTTGCGCGACGCGCCGACCAGGAGCGGCAGGCCGAAGCTCTTGAACGACTCCAGCCGTGCAATCACCGCCATGCTCTGCTCCGGTGTCTTGCCAAAGCCGACGCCGGGATCGAGCACGACATGATCGCGCGGAATGCCGGCGCGCGCCGCGATGTCGAGCGAGCGGGCGAAGAACGCCGTCACGTCCGCCACGATGTCGATCGCCGGATCAGCAGCTTCGCGGTTGTGCATGACGATGACCGGCACGCGGTGCTCCGCCACCACGCGCGCCATGTCGGGATCGCGCTGCAGCCCCCACACGTCATTGACGATGGCTGCACCTTGTCCGAGTGCCCAGGCGGCGATCTCGGCCTTGATCGTGTCGATCGAGACCGGCACGCCCAGAGCGACGGCCGCGGGCAGCACCGGCGCCAGCCGGTCGAACTCGTCCTCGAGCGATACCGGCACGGCGCCGCCATACGGCCTGGTGGATTCCGCCCCGATGTCGAGGATGTCGGCGCCGTCCGCCGCCAGCCGGTGCGCCTGCGCCAGTGCGGCGGCGGGATCGATGAAGCGCCCGCCGTCGGAGAACGAGTCCGGCGTCACGTTGAGGACGCCCATCACGATCGGCCGGCCCAGGGCGAGCAGCCGGTGCAACGGATGCAGCTCCGGGCCGGCGAGGCGATCGGAAACGGCGGGCGAACTCATGCGGCTGGCTTGGCGCAAGCCGTTGCATGCGTCAAGGCGTGGGAACGAAACGCGGCAATGCCACTTGCTTCACCTCTCCCCGCGTGCGGGGAGAGGTCGGATTCCGAGCATAGCGAAGGA
>Ga0126380_10000171_pt1 | contig 17766 bp, 15 predicted proteins | sample PanSoiMetPlot_26_FD_92544 | JGI IMG/M metagenome (GOLD analysis project Ga0126380, IMG submission 92544) | Tropical forest soil microbial communities from Panama - MetaG Plot_26 | ecosystem: Environmental > Terrestrial > Soil > Tropical forest > Bulk soil | place: Panama | collected 2016-02-17
CAATTGCCGGAAAATTTCCTGCGCCGGCTCGACGGCTTCCAGTACACGCCGTGGACCATCTTTGGGCTGCACCTGGCGCTGCACGAGAGCCCGCGCTTCGCGGCGGAAAGCTTCGACCCCAACGTCAACCGCGCGCTCAAGTGGAGCATCGGCGCCGATACGATGGAGGAGCTGTTCTCCGCGCACCAGGACGTGCGCGCCGGGCGCATTCCCGCCATCGTGCAGTTCGGCGCCGGGCCGTTGAGCGTGATCGATCCCACGCAGGCGCCGCCGGGACAACACACCAACTATGCCTGGCACGTCATGCCGCTCGATCCCGACATCGGCGCGCAGGGCTACGAGGACTTCAAGCGCGAGTTCGCGGAAAAAATTCTCGATACCTGGGCGCGCTATTGTCCCAACATGACGCGCCGGAACATTCTCGGGCAGTACATCTACACCGGCCGCGAATATGTCGCCGAGCTCGTCAACATGCGCCACGGCGACATCTTCATGGGCGCCTTCAACGCCGAACAGGTCATGTACAACCATTTCGGTTATCGCACGCCGCTGGCGAATCTTTATCTCGCCGGCTCGCCGTGCCACCCGGGCGGTGCGATCTCGGGCGGCGCCGGCTATATCGCGGCCGGCCTCATCGCGCGCGACCTCGGCCTCAAGCCGTGGTGGCGGCCGTGGGACGCGCGCACGGCGTTGCAGGGGTTGGCAGCCGCCGCGTGACCACGCTCATGGCTTGTTCATGGTCTGCCCCGAGGGCGCCGGGCTCTGGGTGCGGAAGGCAATGCCGTTCTTGGCCTGCTCCAAGCCGAGGTTGAACAGCTTGGTCATCTGCTTCTGATCGAACGCGGTCTGCGCCGCCTCGTGGAACGTGTTGTCCACATAGGCGACGTTGAGCTCGGTCCCGTTGTGCTTGGCAGCGGCGGCGAGCAGCGCCAGTTCGGCCTTCGCCCCGGCTTTCACGGCAGCCGAAATGGTGCGGCCGAGGATGAAGATCTTTTCCGCGCCGGTAACATTGAATTCAGGCACCAGCTTGCTGTGCAGGATGACGTCGAAACGGGTGACCGGAAGCTTCTCGCCGGGATCGATCAGCCACAGCGGCGGCGCCGCGAAGAACGGACCGAACACGCCGCCGTCGGCGTGCATTTCCTGGAATTTCTTGCCGTTGGCTTCGGCGTCGATGAAGACCGGCGGGAAAATGCCGGGAATTGCCGACGCGGCGAGCAGCACCTGGCGGAACAGCTTGAGGGCGGCTTCGATGCGATTTGCGTCGCTGCCATGCGCTGCGATCGCCCCCAGGTTCCACACCACCAGCCGCTCGGAATCGAGATCGGCCGTCACCACGAACAGTCGCCGTCCCTTGTTGTGCTCGGCCGCGACGTCGGCGAGCAGCTCAGGCGTGACGCGCTTGACCAGCTGATCCTTGAGCGGCCACGTGTCCACCAGGCTGTCCGCACGCACGGCGTCCTCGAACACGTCGGCGGAGGTCAGCGTGAGGAAGCTGTCGCGCAGCTTGTCGTCGTACTTCTGGCCGAGGAAGGCGTAAGGCGCCATGACGGCGCCGATGCTCACGCCGGTCACCATCGCATAGTCCGGCCGCTTGCCGGCCTGCGACAGGCCGACCAGGACACCGGCCCCGTAGGCGCCGCTGGAGCCGCCGCTCGACAGGATGAGCCATGGCCCGCGCTGGCTTGGCAGCGCATCCGAAAAGGCGCCGAACGAATCGGCAAAGAAGCGGACGCCCGGCAGGTCGGGAATGACGGCGGCCTCGCGATCCTGCTCGGTATAGGGCGTGCGTTCGACAATCGCCGGTTTGTTCGGCTGTGCCGCGGGGGCGGCCTGCTTCTTGCTCCTGGGCTTGCGCCCCCGGCGCGCCGCCGACACGTCCTCGCAGAGCGCGCGCATGCCGACAGGCTCGCACCGCGTGGCTGGCGCGCTGTCGGCCGGGCGCTGCGCCAGCAGGGACGCAGCGCCGAATACCGCGGTGAATGCGCAGGCGGCGAGCAATAAACGTGAACGCATCGTCGACCCTCTGACGGTGATCGGCTTGCCCTGCAGCCGCAGCTAATCTGCCCGGAGCCGCAATTGCAATACGCGCAACAGCGGAATGTTAACCGCAGACTATGACAGGATGAGGCGGGCACCGACCTGATAAGTGACATATCGCCACGCCCATTGCAGCGTGACGCGCAGGCGATTGTCGAAGCCGACCAGCAGGGCGACGTGGATGATCGCCCACAGGACCCAGGCGATCCGCCCCTTGATTTGCATCCAGCCGAAATCGAACACGGCGGCATTGCGGCCGATGATGGCGGTGTTGCCGCGGTTGTGAAAATGAAACGCCGGCATGGCTTTGCCGTCGCGCAGGTTGGCCACGAGTGCGCGCCCGAGATGCTGGCCCTGCTGCTTGGCCACCTGGGCCAGCGCCGGCAGCGGCGTCCCGTCGGCGGCCGGCACCAGCGCCATGTCGCCCAGCGCATAGACCTCGGGCACGCCGACCACCGACAGATCGGGCGCAACCGGAACGCGGCCGGCGCGATCAAGCTCGACGCCGAGCAACTGCCCGGCTGGCGACGCATTGATGCCGGCGCCCCACACGATGGTGCCGGCGACGATGCGCTTGTCGCCGACCGTGACGCCATGCGCGTCGACGGCGTCGACCGGCTGCCCCGTCATCACGGTGACGCCGAGCCGCGTGACGGTCGCAAGGGCGTAGTCCGACAGGGACACGGGGAAGGCGGGAAGAATGCGCGGCCCGGCCTCGATGAGAATGATCCTGGCGCGGCGCGGATCGATGCGGCGGAAATCGCGCGCCAGGGCGTGGCGGGTCAGTTCGGCGACCGAGCCGGCCATTTCCACGCCGGTCGGCCCGCCGCCGATGATGACGATGGTCATCAGCGCGTCCTGCTCGGCCGGATCGCTGGAGATCTCCGCGCGCTCGAACGCGGTGAGCAGCCGCGCACGGATCTGGCGCGCGTCGGGAAGCGTGCGCGGCCCGTGCGCAAAGCGCGCCCATTCGGGATGGGCGAAATAGGAATATTCCGAGCCGGTGGCGATGACGAGCCGGTCATAGTCGATCGTGCGGCCGTCGGCGGTGCGTACCTGCCGGGCCGCGGTATCGACCGCGACCACGTCGCCGAGTACCACCTCGATGTTGCGGTAGCGGCCGAGAATCCGGCGAATCGGCCGGGCGATGTCGGCGGGCGACAGCGCCGCCGTGGCGACCTGATACAGCAGCGGGACGAACAGATGATAGTTGTGGCGGTCGACGATGGTCACGCGCACAGGCGCGCCGCCCAGTTCCTTGGCACAGGCAAGTCCGGCGAAGCCGGCCCCCACGATGACGATGCGCGGTTGTCCGTTCGAATGCGGCACGATGGAATCACGTGAAGGCAAGGATCGCCAGGACCGCACAGAGCTCAGCCGCCACAATGCCGCCGATGAACCAGAGGTGTCCAGTTTCACGGCGCTCCCGGGCCGCCGGCGCAAACGCCTCGAGACGGCGGGCCAAGGCGATGGCGTCGAGCGAGACCGGCGTTCCGGCTGCTTCCTCGTCAGTCCCAAGCGGCGCCACGGCGAGATCGAATCCAGCCACCTTGTCGCCGGTCCGGCCGCTGTCGATGTCGTGCCGCAACTGCTCCATCGTCGGCGCATGCGTCGTCGGTCGTCGTGCTGCCGGCACGGAATGCCTCCTGCCTCGTGCGCGTCGAGCGCGGTGTTTTCCTGTCAATCGGGGGACTCCCGCAATCGTTCCCGCGCCGTGGGCCGCGGGCCGCGGGCCGCCGCCGTGCTTGCCGCCCCTTCATTGCGATGCTATCCGGGCATAATGACGGCGGCACCAATCGACAATATCCGCAATTTCTCGATTGTCGCACACATCGATCACGGCAAGTCGACCCTGGCCGACCGGCTCATCCAGCTCACCGGCGGCCTGTCGGAGCGCGAGATGGTCGAGCAAGTGCTCGATTCGATGGACATCGAGCGCGAGCGCGGCATCACCATCAAGGCGCAGACGGTGCGCCTGAACTACCGCGCGCGCGACGGCCGCGACTATGTGCTCAACCTGATCGACACGCCGGGCCACGTGGACTTCGCCTATGAAGTGAACCGCTCGCTCGCCGCCTGCGAGGGCTCCTTGCTGGTGGTCGATGCCAGCCAGGGCGTCGAGGCGCAGACGCTCGCCAACGTCTACCAGGCGATCGACAACGGCCACGAGATCGTGCCGGTGCTCAACAAGGTCGACCTGCCGGCGGCCGAGCCGGACAAGGTCAAGCAGCAGATCGAGGACGTGATCGGGCTGGACGCTTCCGACGCCATCAAAATCTCGGCCAAGACCGGCGAGAACGTGCCGGAGGTTCTCGAGGCGATCGTCCATCGCCTCCCCGCCCCCAGGGGCGACCGCACCGCGACCCTGAAGGCGCTGCTGGTCGACAGCTGGTACGACGTCTATCTCGGCGTGGTGGTGCTGCTGCGCGTCGTCGACGGCACGCTGAAGAAGAACCAGCGCATCCGCATGATGGGCACCGGCGCGGCCTACGACGTCGACCGCGTCGGCGTGTTCACGCCGAAGATGCAGGACCGGGACGAGCTCGGGCCGGGCGAGATCGGCTTCATCACGGCGTCGATCAAGGAAGTGGCCGACACCCGCGTCGGCGATACCATCACGGACGACCGCAAGCCGACCGGCACGCCCCTGCCCGGCTTCCGCCCGGCGCAGCCGGTGGTGTTCTGCGGGTTGTTCCCGGTGGACGCCGCCGACTTCGAGGCGCTGCGCGCGGCAATCGCCAAGCTGCGCCTCAACGACGCCAGCTTCACCTACGAGATGGAGACGAGCGCCGCGCTCGGCTTCGGCTTCCGCTGCGGCTTCCTCGGGCTGCTGCACCTGGAGATCATCCAGGAGCGGCTGGCGCGCGAGTTCGACCTCGACCTGATCGCCACCGCGCCCTCGGTCATCTACCGGATCACGCTGACCAACGGCAGCGAGATCGAGATTCACAACCCGGTCGACATGCCGGACCCGGTCAAGGTGCGCGAGATCCACGAGCCGTGGATCCAGGCGACGATCCTGACGCCCGACGAGTATCTCGGGTCGATCCTGAAACTGTGCCAGGACCGGCGCGGCATCCAGGTCGACCTCAACTATGTCGGCAACCGCGCCATGGTGAAGTACGACCTGCCGCTCAACGAGGTCGTGTTCGACTTCTATGACCGGCTCAAGTCGGTGTCGAAGGGCTACGCATCGTTCGACTATCACCTCACCGACTACCGCGAGGCCGACCTGGTCAAGATGCAGATCCTGGTCAACGCCGAACCGGTCGACGCGCTGTCCATGCTGGTGCACCGGACGCGGGCGGAGTCGCGCGGCCGCGCCATGGTGGAGAAGCTGAAGGAGCTGATCCCGCCGCATATGTTCCAGATCCCGATCCAGGCGGCGATCGGAGGAAAAATCATCGCGCGCGAGACCGTGCGCGCGTTCCGCAAGGACGTCACCGCCAAATGCTACGGCGGCGACGCCACGCGCAAGCGCAAGCTCTTAGAGAAGCAGAAGGAAGGCAAGAAGCGCATGCGCCAGTTCGGCAAGGTGGACATCCCGCAGGAGGCGTTCATCGCGGCGCTGAAGGTGGACGTCTGATTGGCGGTTCGCAGCAGGATGGCGACCGCCCGCTCCCGTGCGAATTGACTTGGGGGATCATATTCGAAAGTCCCGGAGCTGGGCGCGCTGGCCGGTCGCGATCGTCGGGACGTGCCTTGCCTTCGTGCTTGGCTACGTGTTCGCGACGAATTATCCGGCCGAGGAGAACTGGTATCAGAGCTTCCTGTCGCCGGCGCTGAACTACGCATGCACCGGACATTTCGGCCCGCTGCGGCTGGCCGAGAACGCCCCGGCCGACGATATCGCCGCCATGCAGGACGTGGATGCGTTCCTGCACGTCCGCCGCCTCGAATTCTCCTGTCGCTCGTTTCCCCGCAACGTCGTCGCCACGTCGGTGTTCGACGGCATTGCGTCCAGCAACGTCGAGCAGCCGCTCTATCTCATGCTGAGCTACGGCGTCCTGTGGCGCTGGCTCGGCCCGAACTGGTGGGTCAGCCACTACGTCATTGCGGCGCTGGTCGCCATGTCGTTCCTGCTGCTCTATGTCGCCACGCAACGCTTGATGCCGCCGCTGCTCGCCGCGAGCGCGATCCTCATTTTCCTGGCGAGCCCGATCTTCATCCGTGACGTGCTGAGCCCGCGCGACGCGCTGAAGTTTCCGTTCGTGGTCGGCATCACGGCCCTGCTGATCGGCTACGCCACCATGCCACGGACTCCGCTGCGGTTCGTCGCCTTCGCGGCCGGACTCGGCCTGCTGATCGGCATCGGCTACGGGTTCCGCTCCGACCTGATGCTGTTTGTCGCTCCCGCCGCCTTCATCGTCGCCGTGCTCGGGCGCGTGCGCCTGGACGGGGTGAAAACCTTCTGGCCGCGCCGCGCGCTGGCCAATGTCGCGGTCCGCGCCGGCGCGCTCGGCGCGTTCCTCGTTGCGCTGGTCGCCGGAGCATGGCTGCCGCTGCTCAATGACTATTACCTCAACCCGCACAACCGCAACGTTCCGTACCATTCCCTGGCGGCGGGGCTATACGGCGTCACCAACTACGACCTGGTGCAAAGCCACGATGCCTGGAACGGCATGTACATGTTCCGGAACTCCTACGCCAATGACCTCGGCATCGGCGTGCGGGTTCTCGAATATGCGTCGCGCCGGTATGGCGACGACAGCGTGAGATTCGCGCACGAGCGCTACTGGACCTACGCCAAGGAATACTACCTCGACGTGGTGCGCCACATCCCGGCCGACATGGTCTCCGGCATGGTCGGCGCCTTCGTCAACCTGATGACGGTGCCGGCGAGCACGCAGCGGCTCACGCTGTTCGACAACAAGCAGCCATGGTCCGACACCTACGGGTTTGCCCGCGGCACGTGGTTTTTCCGGCTGTTCGTGCAGCCGATGGACCTGCTCTATCGCTCCTGGCGCTATTGTCCCGAACCCGTGATGCTGGTTCTCAATCTGCTCGTGACCTACGCGTTCTTCTCACTGATCGCGCTGCGCTTCGGCGTCCGGGCGGCCGCCGCGGCCATGGTCGTGTTCGGCACCATCGTGGGCGTGATCTCGCTGCGCTTCGAGATGCGGCACACGTTCTACATCTACGCGCTTCCGATAGTCGCCTGGGGCAGCGCGGCGTGGCTGGCGTGGCGCTTCGGTCCCCTGCTGGTAGATGCCGTTTCGCGGCGGCGGCGCGGCACTGCGGACGATCGCGCACTTGCCGTGCTGCGCCGGCGAACCGGGCGCGCGCGGATCTTCGTCGCCGTGCTGGGGCTTGGCATTCTGGCGAGCGTCTATTTCATCCTGACCGTCGCGCGCAGCTATCAGGCGACTGAATTGCGCGCACTGATCACCGACTGGCTCAAACGCACGCGCATGCCGCTTCAGTTCGACACCGCCGACGCCGGCGAGGGTCGCTCCATCGTGCGGGTGCGCTCGTCACTGCCGACCTCCACCGGCGGCTGGCGCAATCCCGGCGATCCGGTCACGCCGCGCGTCGAGATGGCGGTCGTGGCCGTGGAGGTCGACGGCACAGCCTGTGCCGACCGGCTGGTGTCGCTGACCGGGATAGGAGTCTCCGAACCGGTGCCCGACTACGCGTTCACCATCCACGAGACGTTCGCCGTCAGGCTGCAGGGCGGTGGGGATTATGTCGCATTCTTTCCCGCCTTCTTCTACCGCATCGGCGGACTGGACATGCGGTTTTCCGGAATCGAAACGCCGACGGAGAACCTCTCCTGCATCAAGAGCGTGTCCGCGGTGACCGAATTCAGGAAGGACGACGTCCTGTTCGACTACTTCATTCCCGCCGCAGCCGAACGGCTCAACAACGGCGACCTGTTCCGCTACGTCAGAATCCGCCGGCTGGGAATGTTCTAGAGCGAGATGACTTTTCTTCGAATCGCCATCTCGCTCTAAGTTATGCTTGGAGCATGATCTTTTCCGAAAACCGGTACCCACTTTTCGGGATCATGCTCTATCGCGCGCCGTGCCGCACGACGTGCGGCGACTACTCGGCAGCATGACGCGGCTCCGGCCGCACCACGTCGCCCAGCGACCACGGTGCGAGCATGGTCGCGTCCTTCGGACGCCACACGTTGACGATGCCGAAGCACGCCGGGTTCTGGCGGTATTGCCGCGCGATCGCCTGCAGCGTGCGGAAGCGGGTCTTGTGCTCCTCGAAATCGACGCGCGGGCATTCCGGCGGCAGGTTGAGCAGCGCCTGCTCCCACATCACCATGGCGCGCAGGTGGCGGGCGCGCCGGTTGTGCAGCTTCTCGTACGTGAGCGCGATGACGAAGCGGTGCTCGTCCATGGGCCGGCCGAGCGCCAGATCGATGGCGTGGTCATTGGAGCACGTCTCGCTGACCAGGCTGATCAAGGGACCGTAAGTCGCCTTGTAGTCGTCCTCGGGAATCAGGCGCACACGCCGGGTCTTGCCGTTCTCAACGATGCGCGCGCTCGCCATGAGCCCGTGCACGAGATCGCCGCAGCCATGACAGAACCGGCCGAACCACGAGGCGGGACGCGCCACCTTGCTGGCGAACAGGATGACCGGATTGTCCTGGGTCGTGCGCCGCGCGGCGCGCCGGATCTTGGCGGCGCGATAGGCATTCGGCCACACGAACCAGATCCTGCGGTCCGCCACCAGCGTGTCGAACTTCAGATGATTGTCGACGATCATGTTGATGGTGACGTTGATGATGTCGCGGTCGTCGCCGCGCAGGTGGAAGAACCAGCCCTGCATGTAGCGGCCGGCGGTGGTCAGCCCCTTGCTGCCGACGCCGCCGAGCGAGCGGACGAGCGCGCCGGTGAACACCGCGCCGAGATAGACCGCCAGCACACCGAGGCCGAACAACAGCCCGTCGGCGATCTGACCGGTATTCACCCGCAGGTATTCGAGCATGGACGTCTCCGGGCTTCCTGATATCCGCCCGCCCTGCCACGGCGCAACTCACCCCCCGATCACGGCGACGCCCTGGATCTCGATCAGCATGCCGGGCCGCGCGAAGTGCGACACCGTGATGAGCGCGCTGGCCGGGTAGTTGCGGTCCGGGAAGAACTCCTTGCGCAGTTCGACGAAGCGGTCGCCGTGGCGCGGATCGTTGATGAACACCGTCATGGTGACCATGTTGGCGAGGCTGCCGCCGACGCGCCGCAGCGTGGCGTCGATGAGCGCGAAGATCGTGCGCACCTGCGCCTCGAACTGTCCCGAAATGTCGTTGCCGGCGGCATCGCGCGTCGCGGTCTGCCCGGCCAGCCACACGGTGCGCCCGCCCTGCGTGATCACGGCCGGTGAATACGCCCGCTGCTCCTGGAAATCGCTCCTCTGCAGATATTCGGCCATGCGGAACTCCTTTCTGCCCGATCGATGCCGCGATGCTCCGCAGAGGTGCGATGGCCGTCAATTCCCGGGGTGCAGGGATAATTGCAACTAACTCTCAATTGCAATATGGTTGCGGCATCGTCGAGCCGGGCGGCACGCCGATCACGGCATGGTGCGCGAGATCGTGATCGAATAGATCACGTGCGCGCCGCTCCGCGCTGTTCATGCTCAGGGTGAGGCCGCGAAGGACGCCAGCCTCGGGGCGAGCGAGCCCCGGCAAGGCGGAAAGGCATGACCGCATTGACAGACACACCGGCCGGACCGGGCGCGTTCGACCTGCTCACCATCGGGCATTCCAATCACCCGATCGACCGCTTCCTGGCGCTGCTCAACGATGCGCGCATCGCGGCCGTCGTCGACGTGCGGTCGCTGCCGTCATCGCGGCGGTATCCTTGGTTTTCCGCCAATCGGCTGAAGGACGACCTGGCGGCGGCCGGCATTGTCTATATGCCGATGGGGGATGCGCTGGGCGGACGGCCGCGCAGCGAGGCCCTCTATCGCGGCGGCGTCGCAGACTACGAGGCCATGGCGCGCACGCCGGAATTTCTGGCGGGCATCGGCCGCGTCATCGCCGCGAAGGAGCGCGCGCGGTGCTGCCTCATGTGCGCGGAGCGCGAGCCGCTCGAATGCCACCGCTGCCTGCTGGTGGCGCCGGCGCTCGTCGCCCGCGGCCTGCGGATCGGGCACATTCTCGCGGACGGCAGCATCCTGCCGCATGCCGCGATCGAGGAACGGCTGCTGGCCGGCAGCGACGACCTGTTCGCCGGCGACCGTACCGACCGTTTGGCGCAGGCTTATTCCCGCCGCGCAAATGCGGTTGCCTACCGCCCGCGCGGGTGATTCGTACCGCGCCAGGCCAGGGATTCCGGCCCTTGCGCAAACCGTCACTTGTTGCATGTTGCGGGCGGGCTGCGGGCGGGGCAGATGAGGTAATGCGTATGACGCCAAAAACAATCACCAGATTCCTCGCCGCCTTGCTCGTGATGCTGCTGGCGGCCAGCGCCGCGCGGGCGCAGGACAAGGGAACGCTGAACCCGCAGCCGCTGCCGCCGCTCGCCAATCCGAACGACCCGCACCTCGCGGCCAAGCAGTTGTTCGGCCGCAAGGCAAAACCCGCGCCGCTCGAGGCGCGGTCGATCGGTTTCTATTCCAAGGGCTGCCTGGCGGGCGCAACCGCGATGCCGATCAATGGCCAGACCTGGCAGGTGATGCGCCTGTCGCGGAACCGCAACTGGGGACATCCCAATCTCGTCCGCTTCCTGGAACGTCTCGCCGACAAGGCGCCCAAGGTCGGCTGGAACGGTCTCCTCGTCGGCGACATGTCACAGGCGCGCGGCGGCCCCATGCTGACCGGCCATGCCAGCCACCAGGTCGGGCTCGACGCCGACATCTGGCTCACGCCGATGCCCTCCCGCGCGCTGACGCGCGAAGAGCGCGAGGAGATGTCGGCCACCAACGTGGTCGCCGCCGACCGCAAGGATGTCGACCCCGCCGTGTGGACGCCGGCCCATCTCGCCATCATCCGGGCGGCCGCCAGGGATCCGCAGGTCGAACGCATCTTCGTCAACGCCGCCATCAAGAAGGCGCTGTGCCGCGACGCCCAGGGTGACCGCGGCTGGCTGCACAAGGTGCGGCCGATGTGGGGCCACGACTACCATTTCCACATCCGCCTGAGCTGCCCGAGCGACGAGCCCGGCTGCAGGCCGCAGGAGCCGCCGCCCGTCGGCGACGGCTGCGGCCACGATCTCGACTGGTGGTTCACCGACGCGGTGCTGCATCCCAAGCCCCAGGCCGTGCCGGCCAAGCCGAGGCCGCTCACCATGGCGGACCTGCCGGCCGCCTGCCGCCAGGTACTGGTGGCGCCATAGAGCGGCATGCACGTCGCTTTGTAGCCCGGATGGAGCGCAGCGAAATCCGGGAGCAACCTCACCCAAAGGTTAGCACCACGGGGCAGGCCGCTCCCGCATTTCGCTTCGCTCCATGCGGGCTACGGTGAAAGGCCGAGCTAGAACGGCGAAATGATCAGGCCGATGATGAGGAAGAGCACGAGCCAGATCACGAACAGCACGACGACCACGGCGGCCGTATAGCCGATGGCGCGCGCGGGCGGCGACTTCATCAAGATCGGCAGGCCGAGGTACAGCAGGTAGAGGCTGTAGAGTCCGAGAATGCTCAGCCAGCGCAGCGGCGGCAGCAGCTGGAAAACGCCCGCCAGCCATGATGCGGTGGCCGAATAGGCCGACACCTTCAGGGCGCTGGGCAGATCGTTGCGGCCGCCGAAGGTCGGCGCCAGCGCATCGATGACGAGCGCCGCCACGTACCACATGCCGCAGTGGATCACATACAGAAAGATGCCGAAGATCAGGGCGCCGCCGAGGCCCACCCCGAAGATCGCATAGCCGATGAAGGTGCACACCGCCGGGATCGCGGCGAGGATCGCCACGTAGTTGGTGAACAGGTAATTGGCATCGCCGGTCTCGGTGTCGATGACCTGCCATTCCTCCTTGGGCGTCAGCAGAATCGCCTTGACGCGCTCGACCAAATTCATCGTCACCCCTCCTGTTGGCAAACCCGAAAACGCGCACAAATCCCGGCGGCGCGCGGGAAATAGGTCCCGCAGAGCCCCACTGTCCCGCATCGCTCAGGCTTTCGCAACGGCGTCCTGGCGGACCAGGGCGGCGCCCTTTTCGGCAATCATCATGGTGGGCGAATTGGTGTTGCCCGACGTGATCGTCGGCATGACGGAGGCGTCGATCACACGCAAATTGTCGAACCCGATGACGCGCAAAGAGGCGTCGACCACGGCGGTGGCGTCGCTGTCGCGGCCCATCTTGGCGGTACCGACGGGATGGAAGATGGTGGTGCCGATGTCGCCCGCCGCCCGCACCAGGGCCGCCTCATCGTCGCCGATTGCCGCGCCAGGGAGGCGCTCGACCGGAGAGAAGCGCGCGAGCGCGGGCTGCGCCGCGATTTTTCGCGTCAGGCGGATGGCATCCGCCGCCACTCGCCGGTCCTCGTCGGTCGACAGGTAGTTGGGCTTGATGACGGGCTTGTCGGCGGCATCGGCCGAGCGCAGCTGCACGACGCCGCGGCTGGTCGGCTGCAGGTTGCACACGCTGGCGGTAAGTGCCGGGAAGACGTGCAGCGGATCGCCGAACTTGTCGAGCGACAGCGGCTGGACGTGGAACTGGAGGTTGGCGCGCTCGCGCGCCGGGTCGGAGCGGGTGAACAGGCCGAGCTGCGACGGCGCCATGGTCAGCGGGCCGCGGCGGAACAGCGCGTATTCCAGCGCCATGCCGGCGCGCCCGAGCAGCGAGTGATAGGTCTCATTGAGCGTCCTGATTCCGCTCACCTGGTAGATGAGTCGGAGCTGCAGGTGATCCTGCAGATTGGCGCCCACGCCCGGCTTGTCGCGCACGACGGGAATTCCGAGATCGCGCACGGCGGCGCCGGGGCCGACGCCCGACAGCATGAGGATGTGCGGCGAGCCGATGGCGCCGGCCGCAAGGATAACCTCGTGGCGGCAGCGCGCGCGGAACACCTGTCCGTCGCGGCGAAAGCGCACGGCAGCGGCGCGGCCGTCGGCGAACTCGACCGCCTCGACGAGCACGCCGGTCTCCAGGCGCAGATTGCTGCGGCCGAGCACCGGCTTGAGGAATCCGCGCGCCGCCGACCAGCGCCGGCCGCGCCGCTGGTTGACATGAAAATAGCACGAGCCCTCGTTGTCGCCGCAGTTGAAGTCGTCGATCGCCGCGATGCCGGTCTGCGCCGCGGCAGCGCGGAACGCATCCAGCAGATCCCAGCGCACACGCGGCGCTTCGATGTGCCATTCGCCGCCGACCGCGTGGTGATCGCTCGCGCCGAGAAAATGATCCTCGTGCCGCTTGAAGTACGGCAGCACGTCGTCCCAGCCCCAGCCGGCGAGGCCGAGCTGACGCCAGTGATCGTAGTCGGCCGCCTGCCCGCGCATGTAGATCATGGCGTTGATGGCGGACGAGCCGCCGATCACTTTTCCGCGCGGATAGGCGAGGCTGCGGCCGTTGAGCCCCTCCTCCGGCTCGGTGCGGAACATCCAGTCGGAGCGCGGATTGCCGATGGCGAACAGGTAGCCGACCGGGATGTGGTACCAGATCCAGTTGTCGCGCCCGCCGGCCTCGAGCAGGAGCACGCGCGAGCCGGCGTCGGCCGACAGCCGGTTGGCCAGCACACAGCCGGCCGAGCCGGCGCCGACGATCACGTAGTCGTAGTCGCCGTCGATCGTGGTGACCTGGCTCACGCGGCACTCACCGGCATGGGACTAGTGCCCCGCTTCCGAAGTTCGTGATACATGGCAGCACCCTCTGACACGAACTTCGGAAAGCAAAGGGGCACCAGCAAGTATATGCTTTCTAGTGCCGCTTTCGATTTGAAGTTCCTAAACGAGCTTACGGCAGGCGGCGTAGGAACTTCAAATCGGCGGCACCAGAGCATGATCCCGAAAAGTGGGTACCGGTTTTCGGAAAAGATCCTGCTCCAAGCATAACTTAGAGCGAGATGGCGATTCGAAGAAAAGTCATCTCGCCTCTAGTGCCTGCTCCATCGAACCCGGCATCAGGAGAGCAGCGGCCGGCGCTCGGTCTGCCATTTGACGAGCAGAATATAGCCGGCCTGGACGAAGGTGAGCGCATTGGCCCAGACGATCGCCGGCGCCTGCACCAGATAGCCGTAGGTGAGCCACACCAGCATCGAGATCAGCGCCACGATCAGCCAGGCGGCGGAAATATCCGCGGCCGAGCGCGTGCGCCAGGTGTGCACCACCTGCGGCAGCAGCGACAGGGTCGACAGCGCGGTGCCAAGCATGCCGAGCGCGGTGATTGCGATCGCATCCATCCATCGTCTCCCGAATGACGGCGCGAGCTTACACCAGTTCGCGATGCCTGACTCGGGCCATTGCGCAAGCGGATGCGTGTGATACTCCGTAGGGTGGGCAAAGGCGCGAGGCGCCAGCTCATCAGCGTGTTCATGCCGTGCGGGCGCGCCGTGCCCACCATTATCTTGCAAGGCCGCACGGTGGGCACGGCGCGCTCGCCTCGCCGCATATGTTGAGAGCGTAGCGTTTCGCGCCTTTGCCCACCCTACAAGGCTGCGATCATGTTTCCGCCCGAGCGCATCGTCTGCCTGACCGAGGAGACCGTGGAGACGCTCTATCTTCTCGGCGAGGAACGCCGCATCGTCGGCGTCTCGGGCTATGCCGTGCGCCCGCCGCGGGTGCGGCGCGAGAAGCCGCGGGTCTCGGCCTTCATTACCGCCGACATCGACAAAATCCTCGCCCTCGAACCCGATCTCGTGCTGACGTTCTCCGATTTGCAGGCCGACATCGTGGCCGAGCTCATCCGTCGCAACGTCGCGGTGCATGCGTTCAACCAGCGCGACGTCGCCGGCATCTTTTCAATGATCCGCACGCTCGGCGCGCTGGTCGACGCGAGCGATAAGGCCGAAGCGCTGGCGCTGTCGCTCGAACAGCGGCTTGCCGCGGCCCAGGCACGGCCACGGCCGCGCCGGCCGCGCGTCTATTTCGAGGAATGGGACGAGCCGATGATCTCCGGCCTGAAGTGGGTGTCGGAGCTGATCGAGGCCGCTGGCGGCATCGAAGTCTTTCCCGCGCTCGCCTGCGCCAAGAACGCGAAGGACCGGATCGTCGCGCCCGAGCAGGTGATCGCCGCGGCGCCCGACATCATCGTCGGCTCGTGGTGCGGAAAGAAATTCGTCCCGGCCAAGGTGGCGGCACGGCCCGGCTTCGCCGACATTCCCGCGGTGCGTGCCGGGCAACTGCACGAGATCAAGTCGACGCTGATCCTGCAGCCCGGACCGGCAGCGCTGACCGACGGGCTCGATGCGCTGGTGCGAATCGTCGATGCGTGGGCGACGCAATCAGCGTGACTTGCAGACCCCCCTCCCTGTCCCTCCCCCCTTGTGGGGGAGGGACAGGGAGGGGGGTTCAACTTATTCCCTAGAGATAGCTCACTGCGGCGTGACCATCCGGGTCAGCGCGTCGGCGAGATGATCGAGGCCGGCGACCAGGCCGGGACCGCCGCACAAGGTGTACTGGCCGGGCAGGATGATGCGGCGCGACGGCGGATAAAGCGCCGCGAGGGCGGGATGCGTGAGATAGACCGAGCCCTGGTCGCGCGGCTGATCGATCAGGCTGTGCAGCACCAGGATGTCCGGGCGCATGACGATGAGGCGCTCGAGCGAGACGTAGCCGCCGATGCCGGCGGGCGCCCCGGCCGGCGGCTGGAGACCGGCCTCGGCGATCATGCCGGCGGCGAGGCTCGCCGGGCCTTCGCTGTAGCCGTTGCGCTCGACCAGGAGCGCGGTGGTGGCGTGCGGCCGCGGCACGTTGGCGAGCCGCGCGCGCGCTGCGTCGAGCCGCTGAAGCAGCGCCTCGCCGCGTTCGGGATGGCCGAGCAGCGCTGCCACCTTGCGAATCTGCTCGCGCGCCTGCGCGATCGTGCTGACGAACTCGATCTCGACCACGCGGAAGCCGAGCGCCGTGAGCAGGCGCTGCGTCACCGAGCGATCGCGCGGCCCCACCAGCACCAGATCGGGGTCGAGCGAGATCGTCGATTCGGCGTGCCACTGCGCCTGCGGGAACGCCCGCGCCTGTTCGGCCACGGCCGACAGCGCCGGCTGCGTCGCATAAGGCGACAGGCCGGCGATCTGGGCCGGATCGGCCAGCGCCACCACCAGCTGATCGGCGCAGATGTTGAACGACACCACGCGGCGCGGAACGGATGACGCGGGCTCCGCCCTCGCCTCCCGCCCCGGCGCTGCGGCCGCCACGACGGCAAGAAGCGCGAGACACACCGGCCGCCACAGGATCATCACGGAATCATGCCGCAACCGCATTGGACCGCAAGGCGGAACTGGGTAGGAAGACCGCCGGAGGGAGAGTCATGGCCGGGCGAAGTTTTTGGTGGGTCAATGCGGCGCTGGCCCTGCTGCTGGTGATTCTCGCGGTCGTGTCGCTGATGGTCGGCCCGGCCGGCCTGTCGTGGCGCGCGGCGCTGCACGGGTTGTTCAGCGGCGATGGTGCGGCCGGCGTCATCGTGCGGGACATCCGCCTGCCGCGCACGCTGCTGGCGCTCGCCATCGGCGCCACGCTGGGATTGTCCGGAGCGGCGCTGCAGGGCCTCTTGCGCAACCCGCTGGCCGAGCCGGCCCTGTTCGGTGCACCGCAGGCCGCCGCCGCGGCGTCCGCCGCCGTGATCGGCTTCGGCTTCGCCAGCGCCATTTCGCTGGCGGTGCCGCTGGCCGGCATTCTGGGCGCGCTGGTGTCGATCGGCGGCCTGGTGGCGATCGCGGGACGCCGCGCCAGCCTGACCGTGACGCTGCTGGCGGGCCTGGCGCTGGCGAGCTTCGCCGGCGCCATGACGGCGCTGGTGCTCAACCTCGCGCCCAATCCTTACGTCGCGCTGGAGATCGCGTTCTGGCTGCTCGGCTCGCTCGAGGACCGCAGCACCGATCATCTGCTGATCGCGGCGCCGTTCTTCGTGGCGAGCTGGATCCTGCTCGCCGCCAATGCGCGCGCCTATCGGGCGCTGACGCTGGGCGAGGACGCAGCCGCGTCGCTCGGCGTCGACCTCAATCGTGTGCGCGCCATGGTGGTGGTCGGGGTGGCTCTGGGGGTAGGCGCCGGCGTGGCGATCACCGGCGCGATCAGCTTCGTCGGCCTGGTGGCGCCGCACCTGGTGCGGCGCGCCGCCGGCTCCGACCCGGCGCGCGTGCTGTTGCCGGGCGCGCTCGCCGGCAGCGCGCTGCTCACCGTCGCCGACATTACGGTGCGCGCCATCCCGGGGGCGGACGAGCTGCGCGTCGGCGTGGTGACGGCGCTGATCGGGGTCCCGTTCTTCCTCGCCATGATCTTTTCCGAGCGCCGCGTGCTGGAAGGAGCGCCGTCGTGACCATGGCGGCCGGCAACAACGCGAGCGCGCCGGCGCTGGTGGCGACCGACGTCACCGTGCGGCTCGGCGGCAAGACGATCGTCGAGCGCGCCAGCCTTGCCCTCACGTCCGGCGAAGTGGTGGCCCTGGTCGGTCCCAACGGCGCGGGAAAAACCACGCTCATCCGCGCGCTGGCGGGGCTGCTGCCAGCGGACGGACACATCGCGCTCATGGGCCGCCCCCTCGCCTCCTACACGGGGCGCGAGCGCGCCCGCCACATCGCCTACCTGCCGCAGGGCCACGTGTTCCACTGGCCGCTGCCGGTGGCGTCGGTGGTGGCGCTGGGACGCGAGCCGCATGCCGATGCCTGGTCGCCGCCGTC
>Ga0126380_10000172_pt1 | contig 17734 bp, 21 predicted proteins | sample PanSoiMetPlot_26_FD_92544 | JGI IMG/M metagenome (GOLD analysis project Ga0126380, IMG submission 92544) | Tropical forest soil microbial communities from Panama - MetaG Plot_26 | ecosystem: Environmental > Terrestrial > Soil > Tropical forest > Bulk soil | place: Panama | collected 2016-02-17
ACGGCCATCAACCAGTACTTCATCCACGCGCGCATGTGCGAGAACTGGGGCTACGAGCGGCTGTGGAAGAAGGTGCGCGAGGAATCCATCGGGGAGATGCGGCACGCCGACCGGCTCATCGCACGCATTCTGTACCTCGAGGGCGTGCCCAACGTGCAGCGCTTGGGCAAGGTCAACGTGGGCCAGACCGTGCCCGAGCAGCTCCGCCTCGATCTCGACCTCGAGCGCGCCGCGGTGACGGCGCTCAACAACGGCATCGAGCGCTGCCGCAGCCTCGGCGACAACGGTAGCCGCGAGCTGCTCGAGGAGATCCTCGTCTCCGAGGAGGAGCACATCAACTGGATCGAGGCCCAGCTCGAGCTGATCCGCCAGACCGGCGAGGGTAATTATCTCGCCCAACAGATCAAGAAAGAGGAGTAGCAATGAGAGGTTGCCTAGCGGACGGCTAGACTCCAGATGAGCTGATCCTTCCCCTCGGAAGGCTGACCTTTAGGGCCTCGGCCTCCCACCCCCCGCTTGAGTCCTGCCACCCATAGCTTTTGCGGTTGACACAAAGTTTTTCATTAGGCTAGGCTAAGGTTCCATTGAACCAGAAAGGGGGGCCCATGGGACGGAGTGGCTCGGTTCGAGGCTGGGTCCTGCGATTGGCCGTCATGGCCGTCACGCTCGCCGTTGTGGGGATCGCGCAGGCCGCCGATCCAGAGATCCCGCTCGTCATCGAGAAGAACCGCTTCGAGCCCGACGTCATCAAGGTGAAGGCAGGGGCGCCGTTCGTCCTCGTCATCACCAACAAGGACAAGGGCCCGGAAGAGTTCGACATGCAGAGCCCTCGCATCGAAAAGGTCATCCCCGCCGGCAAGACCATGAAGGTGCGGATCCCCGCCCTCAAGCCCGGCAAGTATCCCTTCGTGGGCGAGTACCACGCCGAGACGGCCAAGGCGACCATCGTCGCCGAATAGACCATGGGCGCCACCTTCGTCGTCACCCTCCGCGAGGCCTTCGAGGCCGCCCTCGTCCTCGGCATCATCTACAGCTATCTGGGGAAGATTGGCGCGCGTGACGGCTTCTCGTACGTGACCCGGGGGGGTGGGGTCGGGCTCCTCGCCAGCCTGGGCATGGGGGTGGGCGTCGGTTATCTCTCCGGTCCTCTCCTCGACGTGGGGCCGGACATCGTCACCGTGGTCGTGATGCTGGCGGCGGTGGCCCTGCTCACCTGGCACGCCTGGTGGATGCAGCAGCACGCGCGTCTCATCAAGAGCAACATGCAGCACCGGATCGACGAGGCTCGCGCGGGCAATCGCCTCTGGGTCGTGGGGCTCATCGCCTTCACCGCGGTCTTTCGAGAGGGCGCGGAGACCGTGCTCTTCCTTTGGGGCATCGTGGCACAGTCGGGCGGCGGCTGGGGCAGCGCGATAGGCGGGGTGGCGGGTGTGGCATGCGCCGCCGCCATCGGCTGGGCAATATTCCGCGGCGGCCAGCGGCTGAGCCTCACCCGCTTCTTCTCCGTCACCACCATCTTCATCATGCTGCTCGCCGCGGGACTCTTGAGCAGCGCCGTGGCGCGTCTCCAGGGCATGGGCCTGCTTCCACTCTCCGAGCCGCTGTGGAATACCTCATGGCTGCTGGGCGACGGGAGCCTCGCCGGCGGCTTCCTCTCCGGGCTCATCGGTTACCGCGCCCAGCCCACGCTCCTCGAGGTTTGCGTCTACGTCGCCTACGTGATCTTGGTCAGCCTGCTCCTCTTCGCCCGACGCACGCCCGCACCCGTCGGTTTCGCCAGTCCCACCCGGTCATGATCGTCTGCCTCTGCCGCGGCATCTCAGAGCGATCCATCGAGGCCACGGTGGCGGCCGGGGCCAAGACGGCGCGGGACGTGTCGCGGGCCTGTGGCGCGGGCACGGACTGTGGTGCGTGCTATCGCATGGTCGCCGCTCTCGTCGAGGAAGCGCGCAACGCGGTGGGCGCCCAGGGACAACGGACATGACCGCCAGAGAGGACGAGACGCCGGAGATGGGGTCTCCCTCGTCGTCGCCCCGCATCCAGAGCGCTGATCTCTTCAACGGCCGCCGCGAGATCGTCATCGTGCATCAAGGCATGGAATATCGCCTCCACATCACCAAAGCGGACAAGCTCATCTTGACCAAGTAGCACCTGTTCATCCAGCCAGCCACCGAGCCCGTCGCGGCTCAGGCAGCGAGCCACCACACCCGGGGGTCTTGCACTCCACCGGAGATGGGGAGGGGGGCTCGTGCACCATCTCAGCGCAGTGATCAGCATGCTCACCAAGGGTGGGCCTGTGATGATTCCCCTGCTCGTGTGCTCCGTGCTCTCGCTGGCCGTCATCATTGACCGCTGCGGCTTCTGGTGGCGACGCCGCGACACGGCGTCGGCCGAGCGTGCGCTTCGGCTCGCCGTCCACGCCAAGTTCGACGAGGCGGCGGAGATCGCCGCGGCCTCTCGCGCCCCTCTCGCCCGCGTGATCGCGGCCGGACTCGGTCATCGCGACGCCGGCGCCGCCCACGCCATGGAGGTGGTTGCCCAGGAGGAGCTGGGGCTGGCCCGCCGCTATCTCCCCGTGCTCGACACGGTGATCACCCTCTCGCCGCTCCTGGGCCTGCTCGGCACCGTCACCGGCATGATCGCCGCGTTCGGCGTGCTCTCCACCACGGGGATGAACCAGCCCAACGCCATCACGGGGGGCGTGGCGGAGGCGCTCATCGCCACCGCGGTGGGACTGGGCATCGCCATCGGCAGCCTGGTCCCTTACAACTACTTCTCGACCAAGGTCGAGCGAGCGGCGGAGGCCATGGAGCAATGCGGCTCTCGCCTCGAGCAGGCGCTCGCGGAACACGAGATCCCGTGAAGCTCACCCCCCGCCCTATCAAGAAGGCCCGCATCGAGATCATCCCCATGATCGACACGGTCTTCTTCCTGCTCGTGTTCTTCATGATGGCGAGCCTGTCCATGACCGTATACAAGGGGATGACCTTGAGCCTCCCCAAGGCCTCCTCGGGGGAGAACCGGCAGGATCGGGTCAACATCTCCGTGACGCGCGACGGCGTCTTCTATCTCGACCGCGAGCGCGTCGAGCCCGCCCAGCTCGCCGAGCGGCTCAAGACCCTTCGCGAGCGGGATCCCGAGGTGGTGGTGGTCATCAGCGCCGACGGCGAGGTGACCCACAGGCGCGTAGTCGAGGCGATGGACGCTGCCCGAACCGCGGGCGTCGTCAAGCTGGCCATTGCCGTCCGGCCCATGGAGACTCAGATCCAGTGATCTGGCGTCGCTCGGGCCTCGTGCCCACACCGCTCGTGGAGTCCGTCGCGCTCCACGTGCTCACCCTGGCGGGCATCGCTTGGCTTGGCTCGATGGCCGGCGTCACCCTCGCCCCGCCCAAGCTCGTCACGGTGGAGATCGTCACCGCGCCTCCGCCCACCGCGCCGCCTCCCAAGGCCGTCGCGCGTGCCATCGCCGCCGTAAAGCACGCGCTGGTGCTGAACCGCGCGCCCAAGGTCGTGCCGACGCCGGCGCCTCCGATGCCGCCGCCCTCGGCGCCTGCGCCCGAGCCGACGCCGCTCCCCGAAGCCAAGCCAGAGCCCATCTCGCCCTCCACGAGGGCCGAAACACCAAGCACGGCGCCGACGGCGGGCACGGAGACCTTCAAGGGCGGCGACGTCGACCTTGGCCGAGGCGGCGCCACCGGCGGGAAGAGTGGGCAGAGCCTGGCGGCGCTCGGGCCGAGCTCGTCGCCTCTCGGCGCGGAGGGCACCGGTACCCTGACGAGCTTTGCCATCCCCAAGGGTGGCTACCAGATGAAGCCTGTCTATCCCGAGTCGGCGCGCCGCGCCGGCATCGAGGGCACCAGTCTCCTCCGCTTCGAGATCAACGAGCAGGGCATGGTCAACAAGGTCACGGTGGAGAAGTCCGCCGGCCACGAGGACCTGGATCGCGCGGCAATGGCTGCCATCCAGCGCTGGCGTTTCGAGCCCGCGCGTCGCGGGACCCAGGCGGTGGCGGTGTGGGTCACCCTGCCGATCCGCTTCGAGCTCAAGAAGCCCTGACCCGCGTCCTCATGGCTCCCGCGCGGTAGCGATCGTGGCCCTGCCTACCACCCGCCGCATTCATCGCCTCATCGCTCTCGCCTCCGCCGTCGTGCTCGCCTCGAGCGCATGCACGGGACTGCTCTGGGCGTACTCGCCCTATCTCTATCTGGACGACGGCTACATGAGGAAGAAGGCGCCCATCGCCGGGCCACGGCCGACGGAGGCCGTGGTCACCGCGCAGGAAGCCATGGCCGCCACACGTCAAGCGGGCTACCGCGGCCAGATCCAGACGGTGACGCTGCGCTCGGACTTCGGGCGCCTGCTCTGGGAAATCCAGACGCGCGCGGGCGAGGACTTGCAGCCGTTTCTCATGGACGCCATCTCCGCCGAGAAGCTGTCGCCGCTGACCCCGGAGCAGGCCGCCGTGATCGCGGGACAGTACGTCCGCGGCCAGCCGCCCGTGGAGAAGGTGGTCTTCGAGCAGCGCTTCCTCGGACGCTCCGATCGGGCGCGGCCCGCTCCTGCCTATCGAGTGAGCTTCCGACAGGCGAAGCATCCCGAGATCGTCATCCACCGCGATACAGGAGCGCTCCTCGCCGACGAGGACACGGCGCGGCGCATCCACTTCTTCATCGCCAACCTCCACCAGCTCAATTACTTCGGCTTCAAGAAGACGCTCACCGCAGTGGCGGGCGTGCCCCTGCTCCTGCTCGTCGTCACGGGGGTCTTCATGTGGATCAGGCCGCGGCTGCGGCGGGCGCGTCTGCACTCGAAAGGGGCCGTCGCTCCGGGCTAGCTGAAGGCGGGGATCAACACGCGAGGGCGGCCGATCAGCCGGTCAGGGTATGAGCCGGCCACCCTCGCATCATGAGAAAGGGGAATTCCCTTGCCCACGGTCCGTCACGCTATCACGGCCGTCGTGAAAGCGGCGTGTCCCCCGATCCGACCTTCGAGGTCCGTCGGCGAGACGTTCATCAAGGTGCTCCGTGGATGAGCAAACCTGTCGATGACCGGCATGGCGACAGGCCGTGACAACCCGTCGTGCGTACGGGGGCGCCACGCTCCCGTCCCAGGACGTCACGGAAGGCGTCGAACGGATCCTGGCCGCCTATGACACCCGCCTCCGATAGCGCGCGGCGGTCCCGGCCGCTCCTCGGGACCTTCGTCGAGGTGACGGCCGGCGGCCTTCCCGAAGACGACCTGAACGCCGCCATCGAGCAGGCTTTCGACGCGGTCGCTCACGTCCACCGTCTGGTGAGCTTTCACGAGAGCGGCAGCGACGTGAGCCGGCTCAACCGGAGCGCCCTGTTCGGTCCAGTGACGGTTGACCCGCAAACGCTCGAGGTTCTCGATTGGTCGCGGCGCTTCGCAGAGGCTTCCGAGGGCGGCTTCGACATCACAGTCGCGGCCGAGCTCGTCGAGTGGGGTCTGCTTCCCCGGCCCGACTCTCGCTACCGGCCCGATGGCCGGGGATCGTGGCGCGACGTGGAGTCGCTCCCGAATGGCACGGTCCGCTTTCATCGTCCCCTCTGGATCGACCTCGGCGGGATCGCGAAAGGCTACGCCGTCGATTGCGCCGTCGAGCGCCTGCGCGCCTCCCGGGTTACGCGGGGATGCGTCAATGCCGGCGGCGACCTGCGGGTGTTCGGGTCGGAGGTGAGGCGCGTCCCGCTCGATCCTCGGCACCGCCGCGACCGCCGTGTGCCCGTCCTCGTCATCGCGAACGCCAGCGTGGCCAGCAGCGGTGGCCACGTCGTACGGCAAGGTCGCCGGCGCGCCGTCGGACCCCACGTCCATGGCACGGAGCGACGTCCGGTCGGCGCTCGTACGTTCGTCTCCGTGGTGGCTGAACATTGCGTGGTGGCGGATGCGCTGACCAAGGTCGTGCTCGCGCTGGGTCCGCGCAGTGAGGCCGTCCTCCGGCGTTACCGGGCAACGGCTCACGTGAGGGATGGGCACCACGAGTGGCGCACCCTGGGAGCAGCGGCTCAATGATGCGGCAGCACACCCTGCCGCCATGACTTTGGTCCAGATGTTGCGGCTGTCGAAGTCTCTAACGCAGCAGACCCGAACCGTGGGAGTCGGCCCACCTAATTCTGCGACTTTTCATATCTGGCACGCCTGCTGCTCGAAGTTGGGGAAGGACACCTTTCGGAGGCACGGCCTCGAGGAGAGATCATGAGCGTCTCACCGCGGAGAAGCAGCGTGGGCAGGCGGACATTTCTGAAAGTGGCGGGCGCGGGCGGCGGAGCCCTCGCGCTGAGCGCAGGCGTGTGGTTGCCGTCGCGATCGCTCGAGGCCCAGGCGCCGCTGATGCCCTTCGTCGATCCCCTTCCGATCCCAGAGGTGATTCGCCCGAGCGGCTTGCTCCGGGGGGAGCCGCTCTACAACGTGACCATGCAGGCCTTCAGGCAGAAGCTGCATCGCGATCTTCCCCCGACCCCGCTCTGGGGATACAACGGTGTCTTCCCCGGACCCACGTTCGAAGTCCGTCGGCGAGACGCCATCAACGTGCAGTGGATGAACAACCTGCCCGATGCCAGCATGTTCCCCATCGACGACACCCTGCACGGCGGCGAGCCGGGACAGCCCATCGTGCGCACGGTGGTGCATCTCCACGGCGCCAAGGTGGAGCCGGAGAGCGACGGGTATCCCGAAGCCTGGTTCACCCGGGGCTTCGCGAAGGTTGGCCCGTCCTTCTCCAATCGGGTCTATCGCTATCCCAACGAGCAGCGGGCCACCGAGCTCTGGTACCACGACCATGGGATCGGCACGACCCGGCTGAACATCTATGCCGGCCTGGCCGGCTTCTACTTCATTCGCGACGATCACGAGGACCGGCTCAACCTGCCGCGCGACGACTACGAGATCCCCCTGATGATCCAGGATCGATCCTTCAAGCCTGACGGCTCGCTGTTCTACCCGGTCATCGACACCGGCGGAGATCCGGATCAGCGGGTGCCGCCCGTCTGGGTCCCCGAGTTCTTCGGCGACACGGTGCTCGTCAACGGCCAGGTGTGGCCATATCTCGAGGTCGAGCCTCGGAAGTACCGGTTCCGGATGCTGAATGCCTCGAACGCCCGCTGGTATCACCTCACCCTGAATGAGGCGGGACCGGACGGGAGCCCGAACGGCAAGCGTGGCCCCGTGTTCAACATCATTGGAACGGACGGCGGCCTCCGGCCGTATCCCGTGAAGGCCACGGAGATCCTGACGGCGCCGTCGGAGCGCTACGATATCGTCATCGACTTCTCGGGCGCCTACGGGAAGTCCTTCGTGTTGAGCAACGATGGGGCCGCCCCCTTCCCCGACGGCGGCGACGTCGTGCCGGACAAGGTCATGCTCTTCAAGGTGACGCGGAAGCTACTCAAGCCGGACACGAGCTCGCTGCCCCGGAGCCTGGGACCCGAGCACGCTCTCGATCCGCACGATGTCACCACGAGAGACCTGGTCCTGAGCGAGCTCGACTCTGCCGATCCCTTCGGCAACCCGATCATCGGACGGATCGACGCACGGGGCACGCCTCCGACCGTCCAGGACCCGTGGACGATGCCCGTGACGGAAACGCCGCGGGCCGGATCGGTCGAGGTCTGGCGCTTGATCAACGCCACGGGGGACGGCCACCCCATCCACATCCACCTCGTACAGTTCCAGGTGCTCGACCGCCAGCCGTTTGCGGTGGACCAGATCGACACCGGCGTGTCACCGCCTCAAGTCGACAAGCTCATGTTCACCGGGCGTCGGGTGCAGCCGGGAGACGAGATCAAGCGCCCGTACCTCATGTACGAGCAGAATGCCTTCAAGGACACGGTCAAGGCGTTTCCCGGCGAGGTCACGCGCGTCATCATGCGGTTCGACCTGCCCAACGGGATCCACGTCAGGCGTGGCCAGAAATTCCGCTATGTCTTTCACTGCCATATCCTCGAGCATGAGGACAACGACATGATGAGGCCCTACGACGTCGTGGGATAAGCCGCGGCCGCGGCAGTGGATGGTCTTCTGACTCGCATGCAGGCGGCCCGAGGCCGCCGGTGGCGCGCGATCCTCTGTCTCATGCTCGGCACCGCGGGCGGCCTGCCGCCGGCCGTCGAGAGTCTCTGGGGCCATGCGTTCGTGAGTCGGTCCGAGCCGCGCTCCGGCGCCACGATCTCTGAATCGCCGGCACACGTGCGCATCTGGTTCGATGGGCCCATCGAGCCCATGTTCGCGACGATCTCGGTGGAGAACCGCGAGCAGCGTCGGGTCGACAAGGGGGATGGGCGCGTGAGCCCCCGCGATGCACGACTCCTCGAGGTAGGACTGCCGCCGTTGGCGCCGGGCCGCTATCGCGTCTCCTGGAGCGTGATCGCCCGAGACGGCCACCGCAGGGAAGGCGACTTCTCGTTTCTGCTCAAGTGACCCTCGTCGCTCTGGGACTTCTCCGCGGCATCAGCCTGGTCGCCCTGGCCACCGTCATCGGAGGACTCGTTCTCGAATGGGCCGCACTCTCAGTGCGGATCCACGAGCTTGGCACGAGCCGCGCGAGACTCCGCTCCACCATCACGGGCTGTCTCGTCCTTCTCGCGCTCGCGACCATGGCCGAATTGGTCTTTCGCACCCAGGCCATGAGCCGGGCTCCCCTGGCCACCGCCGTCGTCCAGGTGCCGGAGGTCGTGGCGCGGACACACGTGGGAGCCGTGCTGGCGGTGCGCACGGGCATGCTCGTCCTCGGTGTGCTCCTCTCGCTCACCGCGTGGCCCGCATTGCGCGCGCTCTGTCTGCCGATCGCCTTGGGCAGCGCGCTCACGATGAGCCTCACCGGCCATGCCGCGGACTGGGGTGACGTCACGACGAGCGTCGCCATCGATTGGGCGCATGCCGTCGCGGCGTCGGTGTGGACGGGCGGTCTCTTCGCGCTTGCTCTCGCCGTGCTTCCGGCGCACGGGAGACTTCCGCCGGCGGTCCTCGGTCTGATCGGTCGCCGATTCTCGCGCATCGCGGGATGCTGCCTGCTCGCCGTGGTGGCCACGGGCGTCGCGAACGCCTGGACGCAGTTGGGCACCATCGCCCGGTTGTGGACGACCACGTACGGGCAGCTGCTCCTCCTCAAGGTGGCGCTGGTCGCCGTCGTGGCGTCGCTGGGCGCCGTCAACCGCTACCACGTGCTTCCGAGGCTCGCGGGCGGTCGAGCTGGCCGGGGAGTTGGCGCCCGTCTCTTCCGCGTCTTCCGTCTCCTGATCCGTCGGCCAGGCCGGCGCCTCCGGATGGAGGCCGCGCCCGCTCGTCTATTCCGATTTGTAGCAGGAGAGGCGATGGTCGTCCTCGCGATCTTCGCGTGCACGGCGGCGCTGGGGGAAGTCTCGCCCGGCCGCCATACGGCGTTCGAGCACAGGCCGGCGAGCCACATCACGAACATCACGCCGAGCCCGCGGAGCGGTGAGGCCGCGCGGATCGCTGGCACGGTTACGACGCCGCCGGGCGACGCGATGCGAGGACGGGCGATCTTCATGAGGCTTCGATGCTTCGTCTGCCACGCGGTGCCGGACGACCGGATGCCCACCCCGTCGAAGCCAGGGCCCAATCTGGCTGGGGCGGCCCGCCATCATCCTGGCTATCTCGTGGAGTCCATCGTCAACCCGAACGCCAAGATCGTCGACGGGCCCGGCTACACCGACGACCGTGGGCTGTCGACCATGCCGGACTACGGCGCGCAGATGACGGTCCGTGATCTCGTCGACCTGGTTGCGTTCCTCAAGAGCCTCGACGAGAGCGCGGATCCGGGCCGCCCGCCGAGCGCCACGCCTCCTCCACGCTGAGCGTACGCCGCATCGTATTGAGGGAGGACGCATGGGCGAGGTAGAATCCACCGCCGATGCGCCTCCTTCCCGATCTCGTCTACACTGGCGGACGCGTGCAGGCAGGTCTCGCCATCGACACGGCGGATGGGCGCGTCACGGGCGTCGTCCCCGCGGCCGATGAGCCGAACAACATCCGTCTTCCGGGCGCGCTCCTCCTGCCCGGCACGGTGAACACGCATTGCCACACCTTCCAGTCACTCCTGCGCGGGCTTGGCGACGACCTCGACTTCATGGCCTGGCGCGATCGCGTCCTCTACCCGTACTCGACCCGCCTCGACCGCGACGGCATCTATCTCGGCGCCGCCTTCGCTTTCGCGGAGATGCTCCTGCACGGCGCCACGACGTGCGTGGACTTCTTCTACCTCCAGGACGAGGGCAACGACAACGCGGAGGTGGTGATCCAGGCGGCGCGCGACGTGGGGATCCGTCTCGTCCTCGCGCGGACCATGTATGACTGGGAGGGCGCCCCCGCTCGCTACCGCGAGCGGCCCGAGGACGCGGCCCGTCGCACCGCCGATCTCGTCGCCAAATATGCGACGGACCCGCTCGTCTCCGTGCAGCCCGCGCCCCACAGCCCGCACGGGGCTTCTCCAGCCATGATCCGCGCCGGCTTCGAGGTGGCGAACTCGACGGGCACGCCCTTCCACATCCACGTGGCAGAAGGGCAGTATGAAGGCGCGCGTACTCTCGAAGAGCACGGCGCGACCCCCATCCGTTACCTGGACAAGCTCGGCGTGCTCGGCGAGCGGATGATCGGTGTCCATTGCGTGTGGCTCGACGACGATGAGGTCCGGCTCATGGGCGAGCGTGGCGTCGGCCTCGCCTACTGTCCCTCCTCCAACATGATCCTGGGTGACGGCATCACGCGCATCACGGAGCTGCAGAGAGCGGGCGTGCGCATTGGCCTCGGCACGGACGGCGGCTGCACCAACAACCGCTTGAGCGTGTTCGAAGAAATGCGCATGGCCGCTCTGCTCCAGAAGGTGCGCCACCTCGACGGCACGCGCCTGCCCGCCGAGGCGGCTTTCACCATGGGTACACGTGGCGGCGCTCGTCTCCTCGGCCTTGAGGCGGGGGAGATTGCCCCGGGACATCTGGCGGACCTCGTGGCCGTGGATCTCGCCCATCCATCCCTGCACCCGCCCTCGCGCCTGCTCAAGAACGTGGTCTACGCGATGTCGCCGCAGGCCATCACCGACGTGTGGGTGCATGGCCGGCCGGTCGTCGCCCGGCAACGGCTCGCCACCCTCGACCAGGAGACGCTCATGGAACGCGTGCGCCGACTCACCCACGACTGGACTCCGGCATGAGCGAGCTACTCGACACCATCGAGGTCGAGACGGGCCCGGCCCCCCGGGCCGCCATCATCTGGCTTCACGGCCTCGGCGCCGATGGCCACGACTTCGAGCCCATCGTGCCTGAGCTGTCGTTGCCGCCGGCGACGGCGGTGCGCTTCGTCTTCCCGCACGCGCCGATCCAGGCCGTCACCATCAACGGCGGCGCCCGCATGCGCGCGTGGTACGACATCGGCCATGACGGCCGGCAGGACGCGGCGGGCATCCGCGCCTCGCAGTCACGCGTGGAGGCGCTCATCGCCCGAGAGCGCGGCCGCGGGGTCGCTGCGCATCGCATCGTCCTGGCGGGCTTCTCCCAGGGCGGCGCCATCGCGCTCCAGACGGGGCTGCGCCACCCGGACCCGCTCGCGGGCGTCCTCGCGCTGTCCACCTATCTTCCGCTGGCCGACACCCTGGAGAAGGAAGCGAGCGCCGCCGCGCGCGACGTGCCGATCTTCATGGCTCACGGCGTCGAGGATCCCCTCATCCCGCTCGCGCGGGCCGCGCAGTCTCGCGATCGCCTCAGCGCCCTCGGCTACCGCGTCGAGTGGCACGAGTATCCGATGCCTCACTCCGTCTGCGCCGAGGAGATCCGGGATATCGGCGTCTGGCTCCAGCGAACCCTCGGCTAGCAGGTAGAAGCGTCCCTCCGTTCGATCCACGTAAGCCTACCCAGCCGTCGATTGTACGGTTGACAGAACCTTCCTCATTAGCCTAGGCTAACGACTCGATCCCGAGCGGATCGATCGCTGCGTACATGCCACCAATCAAGCGCGGATGCTCACGTGAGAGAGGTCCCACCAGCCAGCCACCCACAGGCGCCCTCCGCTTCAGGCAGCGAGCCACCTAACTTCGACACGGGGCGATCGCCCCGGTCGACTCGGAGGGCTCGTGGCCAGAACCGGACGCCCCAGGTTCGTCACGGTCGGCATGCTGGCGTTGCTGGTCTTGATGGCATTCGGCCGGATGTCGCCCGCCCTTGGTGCCTCGCAGGAAGAGTTGGAGCAGAAGCTCAAGACGCTCGAAGACGAGATGCGAACGCTACGCCAGCAAATGGAGCTCATGAAGGCGCAGCCGGCGCCCGCGGCCCCCGCTCCGCCCGCGGCTGCTCCGCCCGCGGCTGCCGCGCCAGCCCCTGCCGCGCCAGCGGCGGCGATGACACCTCAAGCGCCGGCACCGACGACAAGCAATCGGGATCTCTTCGGCATCCTCCCCTCGCCTCTGGAGGGGTTGAAGATAGGCATGTACGGTGAGTTCAAGTTCGGAAAGATCCAAAATCCGGACCACAACGGCCAGTGGCAGCTCGGCGCCGACATGGCCAGGGTCGTCTTGATGCCGAGCTACGCCTTCACGGACAGCATCTTTTTCTATTCCGAGATCGAGTTCGAGCACGGCGGCATCGCCGGCGACGAGGACGACAAAGAGAACGGCGCGGTGGGCATCGAGCAGGCCTGGGTCGATTTCAGGATCAACCCGTACTTCAACGTGCGGGCGCCGGGCGTCGACCTCGTGCCCATCGGGTACACCAACCTCTACCACGAGCCCACCCTCTTCTACAGCGTCAACCGGCCCACTCTGGCCAACGGTCTCGTGCCCACCACCTGGTTCGAGCCCGCCATGAGCGTGTACGGGAAGATCGTCGACAATCTGGACTACCAGGTGCAGGTCAGCACCTCGCTCGAGGACTTCGGCAATGGCATAAACTCCCGCACGGACGGCAACTCCGTGCCTCCCTTCCCCGAAGGCTACGCCCCGGGGTTCAGCGGCAAGGATGCGCTCGCCTTTGCCAAATCACCCATCGGTGACTTTCGCCAGCTGAGCAATGTCCTGGCCACCGCCGCGCGCGTCAGCTATCGACCGCCGTTCATTCCCGGATTTGCGGGAAGCACGAGCGTCTACTATTCGCCGAACACGACGCCGCGCGGCGCGTATTCCAACACCGGCTTGCCCCTGAAGCAATCGAGCCTGACCATGGTCGACACCGAGTTCCGCTATCGCGTGCCCAACACTGGTCTCGAGTTCCGGGCCGAGTACGTGGGAGACTTCTTCGGCAACAACAAGAACCTCCGCGCCAACAACGACTCCGATCCCACCAACAACGTCGGCCGCGCCATGTATGGGATGTCCGGGGAGATCGCCTACCATTTCCCGCTCGGCCAGGCCCTCGGCACGGAGTGGGAGCTGGTTCCCTTCTACCGGTACACCTACCAGAATCTGCAGACGGGCGGCTTCCGCGGCTCGGACTTGAATGCCCCCACCGGCTCCGGCCAGCAGCAGATCCAGACGACCGGCTTCGCGGTCTTCCCAGGACGGAAGCTCGTCCTCAAGCTCACGTATGAGAACGTCACGGACCGCCAGCGGGGCGGCTGCAAGTGTGACTACGTGCTGGGCGGAGTGGGCTTCTACTTCAACTGATGTCGCCCTCGATGCCATCGGACTGGATCAGGGTGGTCGTGCCCGCGGCCATCGTCATGTCCGTCGCCCCCCCGGGGTATGCGACGCGGTACCTGACGGTGGACGAAGCCCAGCACCTGGCCTTCCCGGCGGCGACCCAGTTCGTTGAAGCCCATGTCGTCTTCCGTCCCTCCGACGTCGCCGCCATCGAGCGGTTGTCTGGTCAGAAGGTGCGGTCGCGCGGTCAGCAGGTGTGGCGGGCTCAGGCGGACGGCCGTCTCTTGGGCTTCTTCATCGTGGACTATGTGATCGGCAAGCATCTCGTCATCGACTACTCGGTCGCCCTCGAGACGGACGGGCGCATCAAGGCGGTCGAGGTCCTGGAGTACCGGGAGCCGCACGGCGGCGAGATCACCAGTCACAGCTGGCTCGAGCAGTTCGTCGGCAAGACGAGTCGCGACCCCGTCACCCTCGATCGGGACATCCGCAACATCTCCGGCGCCACCCTCTCGTCCCAGCACGTCACCGAGGGCGTGAAACGGATCCTGGCCTTCTATGAGACCTGCCTTCACTAGCGCGCGCCGGGCGCGGGCCCTCCTCGGCACCTTCGTGGAGATCGAGGCGAGAGGCATCTCGCGTCGGGGCCTCGACGCGGCCATCGAGGAGGCTTTCCACGTCGTCGCGGAGGTGCAGCGGCTCATGAGCCCCTGCGATCCAGCCAGCGACGTGAGCCGCCTCAACCGGGAGGCCGCGGCGCGTACGGTCACCGTGCATCCCTGGACCCATGAAGTCCTCGCGGCCGCGCTCGAGCTTCAAGTGGCTACCGACGGGCTGTTCGACATCGGCGTTGCCCCGCCGGGCCGGCCGGTGCCCCGGAGCACCCGGCCCGCCATCGAGTTGATGGACAGGCGTCGGGTTCGCTTCTTGCGACGAGATTTCAGTATCGACCTGGGCGGCATCGCGAAGGGTTTCGCCGTCGACCGGGCCGCCCTCACTCTCCATGCGCGGGACGTGCCGCAGGGCGTGGTGAATGCAGGCGGGGATGTCGCGGTCTTCGGGGTGGACGAGTCTACGATTGCCATCCGACATCCCCGTCACCCCGGGTCGATTCTCTGCCGACTGGAGCTCCGCAACGAGGCGCTCGCCTCGAGCAGCGGACGTATCGATCTTTTCGAGTCGTCGGCCGTGATGGCGCCTGCCATCATCGACCCCCGGACCGGCACTCCCGCCCGTGCGGTCCTCGGCGCGACGGTCCGCGCGTCGACGTGCATGGTGGCCGATGCGCTGACGAAGGTCGTCATGCTCGGGGGAGAGCGCGTGGCCGCTCTCCTGGCGCACTACGGCGCGAGCGCGCTCTTCCTGGCCAATGACGGAGAGCTCCGCATCACTCGCGATTGGTGGGGACGGGTGCGCCTTGCGGCTTGAGCCTCGATTCCGCCGGCTCCTGTACGTCACGGTGGCGGCGCTCTTCGTCACCGGGGCGGGGTGGCTGGTGATGAACTGGCTCCAGCAGGACGGAGGAATGGAAGCCTGGGGCAAGGGACCCTCGTATGTCCTCATGCTCCATGGCGCCGCGGCCATGCTCATGCTCGTCCTCTTGGGCACGCTCCTCCCTTTCCACACCGTGATCTCCTGGCGGCGCAGAGAGAATCGGGGAATGGGTACGGTGATGCTGGCGGTCAACGCGATCCTCGTCGTGACGGCGTTCGGACTCTACTACGCGGGCTCGGACACGCTTCGGCGCTGGACGAGCGACGTGCACATCGTGGTGGGACTGAGCGTGCCCCTGTTGCTCGCGGCCCACGTCCTGACCGGGCGCGCGGCCGCCCGCGCCTCGCGCCGCTCCCGGACGGCCCGGCATCATCGCGCGCTCAAACACGATCCCCGCTGATCAGCGCGAGCTTTCGTCGCGTTTCGCGTCTGTCGATCTCTCGACGAGTTCTCGAAGATCTCCTTCGTGTCGGTCATGCATCCTCAGGTCCGTCAGGAATGAGCGCGCGGGTACCGCACATACCGGCGCTTGGTCGCCACCGGGCGGAAACCCATGGCCGCGTACATGTGCTTCGGAGTGTCGGAGGCGTCCGCGACGATGACCACCGCCCCCGCACCCTGCCCACGACAGTCCGCTACGCAGTGGTGAATGAGGGCGGTGGCAATGCCTCGGTGGCGATAGGCTGGCTCGACGAAGACGTCCTCCACCTGCCCCAGCCCGTTCACCTGCCAGACGGAGGACATGCCGCGGGCCGCTCCGTCGACGCGGGCGAGCCACTTCCGATCGGGCGGTGTCTTGAGCCGTGAGGCAAGGGCGAGGCGATCGCCCACGCGGGGCAGCGGAGCGAGGCCCGCTTTCTGCCGCGCCTCGGCCCAGTCGAGCCGCTTGAGGCGATCGGCGGCGGCCCAGCCCGCTTCGCTCGCCGTCAGCTCCAGGTCGATGGGCTTCGCTCGGCTGCGCAGCTCGCCTTCCAGCACCATGAGGACGAACTCGCGGGCGTCGTAGCCCTCGCGTACCAGCCGCTCCTCGAAGGCCGGAGGCGTGTCGGGATCCACCTCGAAGCAGCGATGTGGGCAGTCGCGGAACTCGCGGTCGGCCCGGGCGAGGAGCCGGTCCACCGCGTCCGGCGTCGCCGCCGTCACCGAGCGGCAGTAGTTGGCCACGTGGATGTCCGGCAGGGCGGGGTTGCGGATGAACACCGCGCCGTCTGCTTCGAAGGTGCGGTGACCGAGGGCCTCGTGCGCCTGATCGACGCCGACGGCGGCCCGGGCCCAGCCCGTCACGTCACGCGCGGCGGAGAAGACGGAGCGCCTCATCGTGCAGCAGTCCATTGGTGGCGAGCACGGTGCCGGTATAGATGTCGGGCTTGCCCTCGAAGTCGGTGAGTCGTCCGCCCGCCTCCTCTATGAGGATCTTCATGGGGGCGGCGTCCCAGGGCTTGAGATCGCCCTCGGCGTAGATCTCGCCCTTTCCCGCGGCCACCAGGCAGTAGCCGTAGTAGTCGCCGAAGCCGCGCTGACGCGAGGTGGCGTCGACGAGACGCACGAAGCCGTCCCAGTAGCCGAGGTTCTTGAGCAGGTTGAGGCTCGAGTGCAGCAGCATGGCGTCCTTCATGACGGAGCACGTCGAGACGCGGATGCGCTCGCCGTTGGCCCACGCGCCCTCGCCCTTGCGCGCCCAGAAGAGCTCGCCGGTGACGGGATTGTGGACCACGCCCGTGGTGATCTCGCCTTCCTCTTCGAAAGCGATGAGCACGGCCCAGATGGGGATGTGACGCACGAAGTTCTTGGTTCCATCGATGGGGTCGATGATCCAGCGCCGCGATCGCGAGCCCTCCTCCCCGAACTCCTCGCCGAGAAAGCCGCAGTCCGGCGTGGCGCGGGAGAGGATAGCGCGGATGGCCTTTTCCGCTTCCTGATCGGCCTGGGTCACCGGAGTCTGGTCGGGCTTGATGGTGACCTCGAAGCCGCCTCGGTAGTAGTGCATGGCGATCTCCCCGGCCGCGCGCGCCGCCTCGAGACCGGCGGTGACGGTCGGATGCATCACGGCCATTCGCCGCGCTCCTCCAGCACCTGCTTGTAGACGCGGAGCGCTTCCACCACCACGGGCATGCCCCCGTACGTCACCTGCTGGAAAATGACCTCGGCCACTTCGCGCTTGGTCGCTCCCACGTTGAGAGCGGCGTGAATGTGGGCGTGCACTTCGCGTTCGCGATTGAGCACGGTGAGACTGGCCACCGCGCACAGCTCGCGCTGTTTCTGGGAGATGACCTCGCGGCTGTAGAGCTTCCCCGTGAAGAACATGGAGAGCTCGCGGGCCAGCTCCTTGTCGATCTTCTTCCAGTCCTCGAAACCGACCCCCTCCTTGAGGGTGTGGAAGAGCAGCCGCGCCGTCTGCTTCGTCTTTTCCTTGAGCGCCTCGTCCATACGGCCTCCTGCACCGATTCGGGGATGCGAGCCGGTGGGGAACTCCTTTAGGGTTGACTTGTCACGCCCGGGACCACTAGCGTAGGGAGGAACGGACCTACGCGGCGTCGTCATATTCACCCAAGACCCTGCGCCCCTCAAGGAGATTCTCATGGCCAACATCGAGCGGTACTGCGCCCCCGGCGTCTTCGATCCGCCCACCTACTCCCAG
>Ga0126380_10000173_pt1 | contig 17728 bp, 10 predicted proteins | sample PanSoiMetPlot_26_FD_92544 | JGI IMG/M metagenome (GOLD analysis project Ga0126380, IMG submission 92544) | Tropical forest soil microbial communities from Panama - MetaG Plot_26 | ecosystem: Environmental > Terrestrial > Soil > Tropical forest > Bulk soil | place: Panama | collected 2016-02-17
CGAATACATGGTGTATCAGGCCCTGGTCGGCGCCTGGCCAGGCAAGAGAGATGCCGAACTGGTCGGGCGGATGCAGAACTATGCGGTCAAGGCGGCGCGTGAAGGCAAAGAGGAAACCAACTGGACCGATCCGAACGAAGCATACGAGGCGGCGCTGCGGACGTTCGTGGCGGGCTTGCTCGACCCCACGATTTCGGCGGGATTTCTGACCTCGTTCGAAGCATTCGCGGCGCGGACCACACTACTGGGCGCACTCAATTCCCTCTCGCAACTGGCGCTCAAGAGCCTGTTGCCGGGAGTACCGGACTTCTATCAAGGCACCGAGCTCTGGGACCTTTCGCTGGTCGATCCGGACAACAGGCGCCCGGTCGATTTTTCCGCGCGTCGAAGCTCCTTGGACGGGGGCCGATTGCCTTGGGACATTTTGGTCTCGCGATGGCACGACGGCAAGATCAAGCTTGCCGTGACGCATGCGCTGCTGGCCTTGCGGCAAGACCTGCCCGATCTCTTCCGGCACGGAACCTATGAGCCGATCGAGGCCGCAGGACCGCACGCGGGCCATATCGTTGCCTTTGCCCGTGCCACGAAAAAGGAGCGGCTGGTAGTGGCCGTCGGTCGGCATTTCGCGCCTTTGACCGATGGCGGACGTCGTTGGCCGTCGGGCTGGGAGGCGACATTGCCCCTGCCCCCCGGCAAGTACAGAGACATTTTTGAACCGGCCGCAGCCGGTCACCGGAACGAAGTCTGCACCTCGACCTTGTTCGCGAACTTGCCCATCTGCGTGATGCAACTCGCCTGAAATCCCGCGACCCAAGCCTTGCGGAACTATCGCAACTACTTGGCGTTGTCCTGCGCCTCCAGGATCGGGATGTCCTTTGGGAGTAGTCATCGGGGTCGGTTGTGGACATCGTTGTATCCAATCGGGTGGCCCGGATTGAGCCCGGGAGCCCAATGACGGGCGGGCTCGCCGCTGCACTGCTTCCCGCAGTCCGCCGATCAGGCGTAGTCTGGTTTGGGTCCAGCGGGCGCAGGCGCCGCATTGCGCCAGGTACAACGCCCCTCATCCAGATTGAATCTTACGGACGCGGCACGCTCGCCACAGTCGACGTGCCCGAGCAACATTACACAAGGTTTTACGAGGGCTTCGCTAATTCGGCCTTGTGGCCGATCCTGCATTCGCGTCTCGATCTCGCGCACGCCTGCCGGGAAGACTATACATCCTATTGCGAGATCAACGCCTACATGGCGCGCATGCTTGCGACCTTCGCCAAGCCCGAGTCACGCTTCTGGGTGCACGACTATGACTTTCTTGCGCTCGGCCGCGAATTGCGAAACTTGGGATGATGCAGGAAATCGGCTTTTTTCTGCATACGCCCTGGCCGAACCGGTCGGTCGTCGCTGCACTTCATCGCGAACTGGCCGAGGCCATGCTGGCCTACGATTTGATCGGGCTTCAGACCGACCAGGACCGCGCAAATTTCGCAGACCTGCTCCGCAACGACCTTCGGATTCCATCCTGGGGATCAACGTTCCGCACGCGCGCCGGGACCTGCCGCCTGGCAACCTTTCCTATCGGGATCGACGCACAAGACTTCGCCGACCGGGCCCAAAAGGCCACGGCTCATCCCGAGGTTCGCCGGTTGCGTGCCAGCCTAACCGGCTCGCAGCTCATAATCGGGGTCGATCGCATCGATTATTCAAAAGGGTTGATTCAACGATTCCGCGCAATGGAAAAGCTGCTGACCCGATTTCCGAAACTCAAGCACCGGCTGTCGCTGCTGCAGATCGCTGTGCCTTCGCGTTCGACGATCGAAGCTTATCGCTCGCTGCAGCACGAGCTCGCCGCTCTCGTGGGCGAAATTAATGCCAAGCACAGCGAAATCGACTGGAGTCCGATCCGTTACGTAACAAAAGGGTTCTGTCAATCGACCTTGGCGGGGTTCTACAGGGCTTCAGCGGTCGGGCTGGTCACGCCCCTGCACGACGGGATGAACCTAGTCGCCAAAGAGTATATCGCCGCTCAGGACCCTTCCGATCCCGGCGTCCTGGTGCTGTCCAGATCGGCGGGCGCTGCCCGCGAGCTCGATACAGCCCTGCAGGTCGATCCAAACGATATCGAAGACATTACCCGGCAGATCGCCTCGGCATTGCTGATGTCGCGCGAGGAACGGTGTGCCCGCTGGCAAAACATGATGGACGTCCTGTTGCGGCATTCAATCCACGCCTGGTTTGCTGATTTCATGCAGGCGCTCAAGACGTCGCGCCCGAGTCCCCCGGCACCGGCGAGAGTTCCGTTGCCTGCTACCGCCGGACGGGCAGCGCTCGCGCACCCGCGTCGCTAGGTCTCATCAATAAACGAAGAGGTCTCCGGCACGTCACCGGAGACCTCATCCAGCCAGATAATTCCCGGATATTCTAAAATAATCAGCCCGGACACACGGACAGGCCACTGCAGGCGCCGAGGGTGAAGTTCGCCTGCTCATTCGCCGTCCCCGCCGCAATCTCCAGCGCTTCATCCGACACGGTGTCGATGAAGAACTCTTCCTCGTTGCGGTCGAGTCCGAGAGTCTTGTTCGTCATAGCATTGGTCCCTTCTGATGTTGAGGTTCTACTGGTCGGATTGCATGGCCTATGTCGGTCTCAAGTCTGCCAGATCCACTTCGAGGCTTCCGTCCGCGCTTCCGTCTTACCGAACGGCAAGTGATAATCCCACGGGATCATCGCTTCATTCGAGCTGTAGGACAGGCGGCGCAATTGAGCTACCCGTGCCTCGATAGCGACCCGGCTGGACCGGTTTGTGAGAGTGAGCGACATAGGTGCTTCCAATCATCGAATTCCACGATTGGAATATAGTGCCGCCGCCACTGCACCACTGTGACGGGGGTCACAGAACCGACGATTCTCGAAAATAAGCTGAATTAGCCGGGGACATCGCTATCCATTGCGATCCGTGTGCCTTTAGCCCCGTTCAGCAGCCGCTTGAGGTGGAAAGCGGCCAGACGGTCCTCAGGCTGCTTGCCGACGTGAGCTGCAAAAGCCGCGAAGGCACCGGCGTTTCCTGCCTCAAGCAAGGCAAAGGCGTCGAGATAACTTTTGGTGGCGGCATCGTCATATTGCTCGTTCGAAAGCGGCTCGAAAGCGCGTATCACCTCGCCTCTGCCTCGCAAGACAAGATCGCCGATCGGCCGTCCGTGAAACTGCTTCACCCCTTCTGCCAAGGCCGCGCTGACGCAAATACGTGTGCCGAGCTGCTTGTTGGCCGTTTCGAGCCGTGCTGCCACGTTGATGGTATCGCCGTAAGCCGTGTAGTCGAAAAACCTGCCGCCCCCGAAATTGCCGACGATCGCCGGTCCCGCATGCACCCCGATACGGGTAATTCCGAATGCGATGCCCTTTTCCTGCCAGCGCTCGGAAAACGCCTGTGCGAATTGATCCAGTGCCAGGGCGCAGGTCACGGCGCGCGCGGCATGATCCGGCTGCTCACCCGGCGCGCCAAACAGGATATGCAAGGCGTCCCCGACGATCTTTGCCACCGTGCCGTCATTGGCAAATACGATATCGGTCATGCCTGCAAGATACTCATTCAGAAGCGGTCCAAGTACGCTGGGCTCGAGCGTCTCCACAAGCGCCGTGAAGCTTGAGATATCGGTAAAAAGCGTCGCGATCTCGCGGCGTTGACCCTCCAGATCGACAGCGTCACTGTCGTCGGCAAGACGCTGGGCCAGATTTGGCGAAAAGTATCGCGACAAGGAGGCATATGCCCGTTCTGCCGCGGCCTGCCGTTGACGGGCCTGACGCAGAAATTCGATGTGGCGGATGGTCTTGGCGATCGTGGTTTCGAGATCCTGGAAGTCGATCGGCTTGGTTACGAAATCGAAGGCGCCTCGGTTCATCGCGGTGCGGATATTCGTCATGTCCCCGTATGCCGAAACGATAACCGTCATGATGTTTTGTTCGTTCTCCTGAAGCTTCTGCAAAAGCGAAAGCCCGTCCATCCGCGGCATATTAATGTCGGTGACGACCAGATCGATGTCGCCGTTCGCTTTGAGCTTCGCCAGTGCATCCACGCCATCGCGGGCGAATATGAAGCTGACGGCTTCGTCCCGGATTTGATGACGAAACTTCTGAAGAACGAGAGCCTCCAGGTCAGGCTCGTCATCCACGACCAGGATTCGCGTGCTCATGCTGCTCTTTCGACGCGCGTATCGATCTCGCTGCGAAGCTGCACGAAATCGATGGGCTTGGTGAACAACGCCTCGGCACCGCTTTCAAGCGCTTTGCGCTTCGTCTCCGCATCGCCATAGGCGGTGATCATGATCACCGGTACGTCGGGTCGCACCGCTTTGGCTTTTGGCAAGAGCTCGAGGCCGCTCATGCCCGGCATATTGATGTCGGACAGAATCAATATGAGCGAGGTGTCGCGCGCATCGCCGATGCATTGAAGCGCTGCCGGCGCAGACTGGGCAAATTCCATCGTAAAGCGACCGGCCCGAAGGTCGCGGCGGAATTGCTGACGAAACAGCATTTCAACGTCGGGCTCATCATCAACAACAAGGATAAGAAGTTTCACGCCGATGCTCCGGTCTTGCCTAGCGTAACCGCGTTTCTTGGCAGAACGATGCGGAACTCGGTGTACTGACCCGGTTCCGTGTCGACATCGATAGACCCGCCATGTTGCTTGACGATGATATCGTGACTGATCGACAGGCCGAGGCCCGTCCCCTCGCCAGCAGGCTTCGTTGTGAAAAACGGATTGAACATTCGCTCCCTGACATCGGGCGCAATCCCGCTGCCATTGTCGCGAATCCGGATTTCGACGCTGTCGCCCAGATTTTTTGTCGCCGCCGCCAGGGTAGGCTCATAGCCGTCCCCGCCATTTTGCGCCTTGCGCTTGGTCGCGGCGTAAAAGCCATTCGAAATCAGATTGAGAAGAACGCGGGTGATTTCCTGCGGGAAGAGATCGGCCTCGCCGGCAGCCGGATCGAAGGATCGCTGCACGGTGATGTTGAAGCCTTGTTTCTCGGCGCGGGCGCCGTGATAGGCGAGATTGAGGCTTTCTTCGACGATGGCATTGATGTCGACCGGCCTGTGTTCGCCCGAGCCCTGGCGCGAGTGGAGAAGCATGTTCTTGACGATCGAATCGGCGCGTTTCCCGTGCTGTACGACCTTTTCAAGGTTCCCACGCAGCATGTCCATGAGTTCGGCCAGCTGATCCCCGGTCTTTCCGTCGAATTTTATGCCGTCCAGGGTCTCCCGGATTTCATCAATCAGTTCGGCAGAGACCGCCGAGAAGTTGTTGACAAAATTGAGCGGATTCTTGATCTCGTGCGCGATGCCCGCGGTGAGTTGTCCGAGCGAGGCAAGCTTTTCTGTCTGCACCAGCCGATCCTGGGCGGTGCGAAGATCCTCGAGCGATTTTGCCAGCTCGCGTGTGCGGGCCTCGACATCCTCGAACAGGCGTACATTCTCGATTGCAATGACCGCCTGGTCAGCAAATGTAGTCACCAGATCGATCTCTTTCTCACTGAAAGGCCGCACATCCGGTCGCATAAGCACGATGACCCCGATCGGGGTGCCTTCGCGCAACAGCGGCATGCCAAGGATGGTGCGGTAGTCACCCAGTCGCTGCCCCTCCATCAACGTGTACTCAGAGTCTGCGAGAGCGTCATTAATATGGACGACCTTGCCGGTCTGAAGGACGCGTCCCACGCAGGTCCCGCGTCCCGGCTCGATCGGAACGTTTCGTGCGAATTCGACGAACTCAGGCGTGAAGTTATAACTGGTCGCGTAATAATAAGCGGACCCTTTTTGACGCAAGATTGCTCCACGCACGGCACCGCACAAGCGCGCGGCCGATTCAGTCAGCGTATTGAGCACAGCCTGCAGATCGAAGGTCGAGCGACTGATGACCTTGAGCACATCGGCAGTCGCGGTCTGCTGTTGCAACGATTCCGTCAGCTCGGCTGTGCGCGCCTGTACCTCACCAAACAATCGGGCGTTTTCGATCGCAATAACCGCCTGGTCGGCGAATGTGCTAACGATCTCGATCTGCTTGTCAGTGAATGGCTCAGGCACCGACTTTGTCATCGACATGACGCCGATGCACTTTCCCTCCCGAAGCAATGGCGCCCCTAGCGCCGCGCGATATCCACCAAGTTTCTGGCCTTCGTGGAAGGTGTATTCCGGATCGGCAAGAACGTCAGGAATATGAATGGTCGTGAGCCTTTCTGCCGTTCGAGCAACCAGCGTTCCTCGGCCCGCCGGGATTGGATGCTCTTTCAAATATTCCTGGTACTCCAGCGAGAAGCCATTGTGCGCGGTCAGACGGTACACGTCCCCGTCACGAAGAAAGATCTGAACATTTTCCGCCTGACAGAGTCTGCCCGCTGATTCGACCAGCGTATCGAGCACGGCCCGGACGTCGAACACCGAGCGGCTGATGACCTTGAGCACATCGGCCGTCGCGGTCTGCTGGTCCAACGACCTGCGCAGCTCATCGAGAAGTCTGGTGTTCTCGATGGCGATCACCGCTTGCGCAGCGAAGTTCTTCACCAGCTCGATCTGCTTGTCGGGGAAGGCGCCCGGTTCCTGCCGATAGATGTTGATCGCGCCAATGACATCGTTGTCCCTGAGCATGGGAATAGAAAGGACTGCCCGGTAACCACCAAGCTCAATCAGCGCTATGCGATCCGGGTCACGTTCGGCATAGGCCGGCTCTGTCGCAATATCAGGCACCTGGATCGCCTGCTTTGTGCTGGTGCTGCGCCGGATGGCTGTGCCGGGGCCGGCCCGCACGATGGGATCGCGTCGGCGCAACTCCGCCAGCGCAGGCGGCGTATTGTGCTGCGCGACGACGCGAAAGTTGTCTCCGTCGCGGAGAAACAGGGTTCCATACTTGGCGGCGCACAGCCGCGTCGCATTTGCGAGCAGGGAATCGAACACCGGCTGCAACTCGCCCTGCGACGAGCTGATCGTTTGCAAAACCTCTGAGGTCGCGGTCTGCTGCTCCAGCGATTCACGCAACTCGTTGAGAAGGCGCGTGTTTTCGATGGCGATGACGGCCTGGTCAGCAAAGGTCGTCACCAGATCGATCTGTTTCGCCGTATACGGTTGCGGCGAAGTCCGCGCGACGAAGATGACACCCACAACATCACCTTTGCGCAAGAGAGGAACGCCCAGGGCGGCGCGATAGCCTCCGACCTTCTGAATCTCACTCCAAGTGTATTCCCTGTCTGAGAGAACATCCGTGACGTGGATCACTTTTGCCTCGAGCGCCGCGCGCCCCGTGACGCTGCCACGATCCACCGGAACGGGGTGACCCAGGAAATAGTCCCTGATCCGCGCATGAATCTCGGTGGCGTTGCCGTAACCGGCAACCCAGCTGAAATACTCGCCTTTCCGCTCGAACAGCCACGCATGATCGGCTTCGCAGAGCCGCGTTGCCGATTCGACCAGCGTGTCCAGGACCGTCTGTAGATCGAAGGTCGAACGGCTGATGACCTTGAGCACGTCAGCGGTGGCGGTCTGCTGCTGCAGGGACTCTGAAAGATCATCGGTGCGCTGGCGAAGCTCATTGAGAAGCCGTGTGTTCTCGATGGCGATCACGGCCTGCGCGGCAAAATTCGTGACCAATTCGACTTGCTTGTCCGTGAACGGCCGCACTTCCTGACGATAGATGCCGATGGCACCGATCAGTTCTCCATCCTTGATCATCGGCACGTTCAGCAAACTGCGCGCGCCACCAAGGTCCGCGGTTGCAACGCGAAGCGGTTCGCGTTCAGTGTAGGCTGCTTCGCTTTTCGTATCGGCAACCTGGATCGTTTTTTTCTCTCTCGCGAGGCGGCCAAGGCCGGTGGTGCGACCGGGTCGTATCGGTCCGCGCTGGAGGTATTCCGCGTATGCAGGCGTTACGCCGAGCAAGGATGTAGCGGTGTAGGCGCCATGCGAATATCTGAAGAGAATCCCGATGCTGGCTCCGCAAATCCGCACCGCGTTCTCCAGCATCGCCTGGAACACCGGCTCCAATTCGCCGGGCGATTTCGAAATAACCTGAAGGACTTTCGATGTCGCGGTCTGTTGCTCCAGCGACTCGGTCAGATCGTCCGTGCGCTGGTGCAGTTCGCCGAGCAACCGGGCGTTCTCAATCGCAATCACTGCCTGATCGGCAAAGGTACGCACAAGTTCAATCTGACGCTCGGGAAAGTATCCAGTTTGAGGTCGTGCAATAGCAATCGCCCCAACCGGACGACCGGCACGCAGCATGGGGACAGCCAATGTACTTCGGAATTTCACTATTCTCGCTGTATCGTGATGCTCGTATTCGGGATCGGCGTTGACGTCCGGAATTTGTTCAACGGCGCCGTTGAGGATCGCGCGGGCCGCAGCGCTATTCCGTCCGGGCGGGATGGGATATGCGCGTCTTAAGGCGTCGATGGCTTCGGCGTCGTAGCCATATGTGGCTGCAAAGTGGATGAGTTTCCCGTCGAAACGAAACACGTGGCAGAATCGAGAGCCGCAGAGGCGGGCAACACTCCTGGCGATGATTTCGAACACAGGCTGGGCATCGGCCACCGAGCTCGAGATGACGCTTAATACTTCTGATGTCGCCGTCTGTTGCTCAAGAGACTCGGAAAGGTCGTCGGTGCGCTGGCGCAACTCGTTGAGCAGACGTGTATTCTCGACAGCGATCACCGCCTGCGCGGCAAAGTTTGACAGCAATTCTACCTGCTTGTCGCTGAACGGCCGCACTTCCTGACGATAAATTGCGATTGTCCCGATCAGCTCATGCTCCTTGAGCATCGGCACGTTCAGCAGTGTCCGGAAGCCGCCGAGGTTGACGGCAGCCACAAAAACGGGCTCGCCGTCAATATAGGCTTGTTCCGTTTTGACGTCCGCAACGTGGACGATCTGTTTCTTCTCGATGACGCGACCGAGCGCGGTTCGCGGACCCGGGCGTTGCGGTCCGCGATGCCAGAACTCCGCAAATTGCGGCGGTACGCCGACCATTGCCGCCGCCGACACCAGGCCGTCCTCGATACGAAACAACATGCCAAAACTCGCGTCGCAGATGCGCACTGCGTTCTCCAGCATGGCCTGGAAGACAGGTTTCAGATCGCCCGGCGAGCTCGAGATCACGCTCAGCACCTCCGAGGTCGCGGTCTGCTGCTCCAAAGACTCCGAGAGATCATCGGTGCGCTGACGCAACTCGTTGAGCAGGCGCGTGTTCTCGATGGCGATGACCGCCTGGTTGGCGAAAGTCTTCAGGAGCTCGAGCTGCTTTTCGGACAGCGGGCCCGGGGCCACCCGCACCACGCTGATTGCGCCAATCGCGGCATTGCCGCGAAACATCGGCATGATGGTGATGGCGCGGTATCCGCTGGCGAGAAAATTCTTGATACCAGGTGCGAGCGGGCCGCGTTGGTGCTGCTTGGCATCCGGGACGTCGATCACCTTGCCATCGAGGATCGCCGTGCCATGCATGCGGGAGCGATCGAGCTTGTCGGGAAAGCGCGCCTTCCACGCCTTTTCGCGTTTTTTATTGCCGTCCGCGATGGCAACCGCTTTCAACTGATCGCCATCGGGCAAGACGATTGTGGTCGCAGCGTCCGGAAAAAGCTTCAGCCCGCTTTCCACAATCGCGTCGAAAACCGGTTGCGTATCTGTTGGAGAGCCGCTGATCGCACTGAGGATCTCCGCGGTCGCGGTTTGCCGCTCCAAAGCCTCCTTCGTTTCATTGAACAAGTGAACATTTTCGATCGCGATCACAGCCTGGTCGGCAAATGTCTCGACCAGCTCGATCTGCTTGTCGGTGAAGGGGCGAACTTCCGAACGGGTCAGGACCAGCACGCCAATAGGGATGCCTTTCCGCAGCAGTGGGGCGGCTAGAATCGTGCGGTAATCGCCCAGTTTCTGTATTTTGAATAAGGTGTAGTCTGGATCGGCGTTTACATCAGGAAGGTGAACGGCTCGGCCCTCTAGCAGCGCGCGCCCTGCTGCCGATCCTCGTTCGGGCTTGATGGGAATGCTTTTGATGTGTTCGATGAATTCGCGGGTATAGCCGCAAAATTCGGTGCGGTAGAAAGCCCCATCCCTCTGCCGTGTAATCGTGCCTTTGTCGGCATGACAAAGTCGCACAGCTGATTCGACCAGCGTTTGCAGCACCGTTGTCAAGTCGAAGGTCGAGCGGCTGATGACCTTGAGCACATCGGCCGTCGCGGTCTGTTGCTCAAGGGAATCGGAAAGCTCGCGTGTCCGCTTCTGTTCGTCTTCGAACAGCCGCACATTCTCGATCGCAATCACCGCCTGATCGGCGAACGTCTCGACCAGCGCGACCTGCTGAGGCGTGAAAGGTTCGACTCTCGTCCGCGTCATGAACAACACGCCGATGGGCGTCCCTTCGCGCAGAAGCGGAACACCGAGGGCCGTTCGATAATTGCCGGGAGTCAAGACGCCCTTCAGATGGTACTCCGGATCGTTTTGCAGATCGGGTACCTGGATGACCCGCCCATCGATCAGCGTGCGGCCGACGACCGATCCGCGACCCGGTTCGATCGTGATGCTCCCCAAGTATTCCTGGCTCTTCAATGCCTCGCGACGTTTGCCTGAAACCACATAGGACGCCGCAAGTCGAAAACCTTTCGCATCGGGGCGCCAAATGTTGGCTACTTCCGCATCGCAAAGCCTCGCGGCCGATTCCACTAGCGTATTGAGCACCGCCTGGAGGTCGAAGGTGGACCGGCTGATGACCTTGAGCACATCGGCTGTCGCGGTCTGCTGTTGCAGCGATTCACGCAGTTCAGAGAGCAGTCGGGTGTTTTCAATCGCTATGACGGCCTGCGCCGCAAAGTTTTCAACCAGCTCGATCTGTTTCTCCGTAAAGCGGCGGACTTCTTGACGGTAGATCACAATCGTCCCGATCAACTCGCCGTTCTTGAGCATTGGAACGCCCAAAACTGTGCGAGCGCCGGCAAACTTGAGCGTGCCGACCTGAACCGGCCCCGATCCGGAATAACCTTTGTCCTTTCTCACATCGGGAATGTGAACGACCTGCTCGGTGGCAGCGACACGGCCGAGAGCGGTTCCTTTCAAGGGATGAACGACAGGTTGACGGCGCAAAAAATCGGCATATGCAGGCGGCGCTCCATGCATTGCCGCAATACGAAATTGGGCACCCTCGCGCAGCCAGAGATTGCCAAATTTCGCGCCGCAAAGACGCACCGCGTTCTCGAGCATGACCCGAAACACGGGCCCAAGCTCGCCCCGCGAAGAACTGATGACCTTGAGAACCTCCGATGTCGCGGTCTGCCGTTCGAGCGATTCGGCAAGCTCGCGCGCATGTTGCTGTTCGCCCACGAATAACCGCGCATTCTCTATCGCTATGACAGCCTGCGACGCGAAACTCTTGACCAGCTCGACCTGCCTGTCGGTGAAAGGACGAACTTCCCGGCGATAGATGGCGATCACGCCAACGAGGTCGCGGTCTTTGAGCATTGGCACGATGAGAAGAGTCCGCGCACCAGCGATCTTTGCGATCGGCTCGTCGGGATTTTTCGAGGTGACATCGGCAATGTGGGCGACTTTCTTCGTGTCGGCGACGCGATACAGAAAACGTGCCAAGCGGCGGGGCGCGACCGGGTCGCGCCGCTGTTCCACAGCCCAGGCCTTTGGGGCATTGTGAAGAGCGACGTGGCGAAACGCCTTGTCCTCGTAGAGCAGCAGATTTCCGAAGCTCGCTTCGCAAAGTCGCACGGCATTTTTCAGTATCGACTCGAATACCGGATTCAATTCGCCGGATGACGAACTGATGACCTGCAGTACGTTGGAGGTCGCGACCTGCTGCTCCTGCAGTTCGCGCATCTCGCGGGCGCGCAATTCGAGTTGCTCTGCGAGGGTTATTTCGCTCCGCTCACGTCGAGTTTTCGACTGCAAACGACGTCCTGACGCCACCGGCCTATTGAGCCGGGCGCCAGTGCGTTTCCCCTGCACACCGCCAAGTCGTCGTTTCACTGCCGCCCCTGGCAAAAACCGACTGAATTTCCAGCCTATTGCACCATGGTTTGCATCCGTTGGGAACAGGGGCAGGTGTGCCGCCAAGGCGGTTTGCCGCGGACCAAGGAGCCAGTACACTGCCGTGGCAATTCACATGGCCTAAAGGTCTATTCTTCTCCAACCGATAAGGCGTCAGACTGCCGAAAACGACCATTGCCGTTTCGGCTCACAAGTTTGACGCTGTCCCTCGCCATGTCGAAAATAAATCCAAATCCATTCACGACCCGGCCCGAGATCGACGGCACCTTCGGGGTCGTAACATCGACCCATTGGATCGCAACGGCTGTCGGCATGGCCACGCTGGAAAAAGGCGGCAACGCCTTCGATGCCGCTGTGGCGACAGCCTTCACACTTCAGGTTGTCGAGCCACATCTGAATGGGCCGGGTGGGGATGTCCCGGTGATACTTCATGACGCAAGGCGTGCCCGAACGGAAGTGATCTGCGGACAAGGCCCCGCACCGGCAAAAGCAACGGTTGAGTACTATCGTGCGCAGGGCATCGATCTCATTCCGGGGACGGGCCTGCTGGCCGCGTGCGTCCCGGGCATGTTCGACACATGGATGCTGTTACTGCGCGATTACGGCACCATGAACCTCGGCGAGGTGCTCGGCCCCGCGATCAGTTATGCGCAAAACGGTTATCCATTGGTCGAGCGGGCTAATGCGACCATCGCGCTCGTCCAACGCCTGTTCCGCGAGCACTGGCCGACATCGGCCGCGGTCTATCTGCCAAACGGAAAAGTGCCGGAAACAGGCACATTGTTCACCAACAAAAGGTTGGCCGAAACGTACACGCGCTTGCTCAAGGAGGCCGAAAGCGCGGAAGGCGATCGTGCAGCGCAAATCGAGCGCGCGCGTAAAATCTGGTCGCAGGGATTTGTGGCGGAGGCAATTGATCGTTTCAACCGCACGCAGGAGATCATGGATGTGAGCGGGGAGCGCCACCGCGGCGTATTGACCGGCGATGATATGGCGAACTGGCAGGCGCAAGTCGAACTTCCGCTCACCTACGACTACGGCCGCTACACCGTCTGCAAAGCCGGCGTCTGGAGCCAGGGACCAGTCCTGCTTCAGCAACTCGCGTTGCTGAAAGGCATCGGGTTGGATGGTCTTCACCCGACCGGCGCGGACTTCATCCATCTGCAGGTGGAGGCGGCGAAACTTGCTTTCGCTGACCGTGAAAAGTTTTACGGCGATCCGAAATTCGTAAAGGTGCCGATCGAGACATTGCTGTCCGATTCCTACAATTCCGACCGCCGGAGGCTCGTGACGAACAGAGCATCGCTGGAAGTGCAGCCCGGCTCGGTCGAAGGGTTTGGCGCAGTGATTGAACTGCGTCGCGAAACCGGATCTCGTGTTGCCGTCAGCGCGCTTGGAGCTGGCGAACCGACTGTGGGTCGGATGGGCGAAGTGCGCGGCGACACGGTGCATTTCGACATCATCGATAGGGCCGGCAACATGATCTCGGCGACCCCGTCGGGCGGTTGGCTGCAATCATCGCCCGTCATTCCAGAGCTCGGTTTCGGACTTGGGACGCGCGCGCAGGCGTTCTGGCTTGATGAAAAGCATCCTGCCGGTCTCGCACCGGGCAAGCGTCCGCGCACGACGCTGAGTCCAACGCTCGCGTTGCGTGACGGCGAGCCATACCTCGCCTGGGGCTCTCCGGGTGGCGATCAGCAAGATCAGTGGACGACGCAATTTTTCCTCAAGCACGTTCACTGCAAAATGAATTTGCAGGAGGCGATCGATTCCGCCGCGTGGCATTCCGAGCATTTCCCGATTTCATTCTGGCCCCGCACCGCCCGCCCCGGCGTGCTGGTGCTGGAAAATCGCGTTCCGAAATCGACCGTCGATGAGTTGAAACGACGCGGGCATATTGTTGAAATCGGCCCGGATTGGTCTGAAGGGCGGCTCACGGCGGCGTCGCGCGAAGGAAAGCGGCGCAAAGCTGCCGCCAATCCCCGCGGCATGCAGGGCTATGCCGCGGGACGATAGACTCGCGAAAGGCGCCTATGACGTGGTCGATCATTGCCCGCGATAAGATAACCGGCTGCTTCGGCATTGCCGTCGCAACAAGGTTTTTTGCGGCCGGCGCCCGGGTGCCTTTCATTGCGGCAGGCGTCGGAGCGATTGCAACGCAGGCGCTCGTCAATCCGTTTTATGGCACCAAAGGCTTGCGGCTGCTGCGCGAGGGCAAGGCGGCGAATGTAGTCGTCAACGAGCTCATCGCCGGCGACGATGGGCGCGACCACCGCCAGGTTCACATTATCGACGCGAGCGGCCGCATTGCTGCGCACACCGGAACGGAATGCATCGGCTGGCACGGGCATGTCGCGGGCGAGGGATTCTCCGTTGCCGGAAACATGCTTGCCGGCGCGCGCGTTCTGGACGAGACGGCAAATGCCTATCTTGCCGGTGCGGCGATCTCATTCGCTCGCCGCCTTGTCACGGCGATGCTGGCCGGCGAAGCCGCCGGAGGTGATAAGCGAGGCAAGCAGTCCGCCGCGCTCCTCATCTATGGCGAGGAAGAATGGTCGGATCTTGATCTGCGCGTCGACGATCACGCCGAGCCGCTCGCCGAGCTCGAGCGGCTCGAGCGCGTGAGCCGCGAGCGATGGATGTCATTCCGGCGTTTCCTTCCGGGCCGCCGAGATCCCGTGGGAGTGACCGACCGATCCATTATTGAAATGGAAATTGCCCGCGAGCTTGCTGGCGAGAATCGACAATGACGCCTCTCGTCGACGTCGAAAATCTGAAGGTCGTATTTCACGGCGATCGCGGGCGAATAACCCACGCAGTCGAAAGTGTGAGCTTCGATCTCGCGCCAGGCGTCACGCTTGGGCTCGTCGGCGAATCCGGCTGCGGCAAGAGCGTAACCGCTCTCGCGATCATGGGCCTGCTGCCGAAAGGATCCGCCGAGGTTTCCGGCCGCGTGGGCTTTGACGGCAACAATCTTCTTGATCTCACCGACGCGGCGATGCGCGACCTTCGCGGCGATCGGCTTGCCATGATCTTTCAGGAGCCCATGACCTCGCTCAATCCGGCCTACACGATCGGCGAGCAGATCAGTGAAACGCTGGTCCGCCACCGCGGGCTCACCCGCAGCCAGGCACGCGCCCGCGCCATCGACCTGCTGCGGGACGTACGAATTCCATCGCCCGAACAGCGGGTGGACGAATATCCGCACAAGCTTTCGGGCGGCATGCGTCAACGCGCGATGGTCGCCATGGCGCTTGCTTGCGACCCAAAGCTGTTGATCGCAGACGAGCCGACGACGGCGCTTGATGTCACCATCCAGGCGCAGGTGCTCGACCTCCTGCTCAGCCTGAAGGCCAAAACCAACGCCGCCATCGTCCTGATTTCGCACGACCTGGGGGTGGTTGCGGAGATTTGCGACGAAGTTGCGGTCATGTATGCCGGCGAAATCGTGGAACATGCTCCTGTCGATGCATTGTTCGAATCGCCGCAACATCCCTATACGATCGGGCTCCTGGCCTCCATTCCTCGCCTTGATCGCCGCGTGGAGACCCTCGCAACCATCGAAGGCTCGCTCCCGGATATGAGCGCCATTCCGCAGGCCTGCCGTTTTGCGCCGCGCTGTCCGTTCCGAAGCGAGATTTGCGTAAGTCGTGCTCCGCCTATCGTGGATATCGGGACAAGACATTGGTCACGATGCGTCAAGGCACCGCTGGAAAGGATAGTTGCGTGAGTCCCCTGCTCGAGGTCGACGGCCTGACGCGGCATTTTGTGACCCGCCGCTCGCCATTCGGACGACCGCTTGCGACCGTCAAGGCAGTGGACGGCGTCGATCTGACTGTGCCGGCCGGCAGCACGCTCGCCCTCGTCGGCGAGACCGGCTGTGGCAAGTCAACGGTCGGACGGCTGATTCTGCGCTTGATCGAGCCAATGGCTGGCGACATCCGATTCGAAGGCCGCCCCATCCTCACGTTCGGCGAAAAGGAACTGCGAGCCTTTCGGCGCGAGGCGCAGATTGTTTTTCAGGATCCCTATTCCTCGCTCAATCCGCGAATGACGGTGGAAGAGCTGATCGCCGAGCCGCTCGCTCTGCATGATATCGTCCCCGCATCCCGCCGTAGCGATCGCGTGGCCGAGCTTCTGAGCCTCGTTGGCCTTGACCCGAGGTATGGTCAAAGATACCCGCACGAATTCTCCGGCGGCCAGCGACAACGAATTGCGATTGCGCGAGCGCTTGCCGTCGAGCCAAAACTCATCGTCTGCGACGAGCCGGTCTCTGCGCTCGACGTTTCGATTCGTTCGCAAGTGCTTAATCTGCTCGCCGGACTTCGCAAGCGTCTTGCTCTGACTTACGTTTTCATTTCGCACGATCTTTCCGTGATCAAGCACATCGCCGACCGGGTTGCCGTCATGTACCTCGGCCGCATCGTCGAGAGCGCACCGGCGGATGAGCTGTTTGCCAATCCACGCCACCCCTATACGCGCGCCCTGTTTTCCGCGATTCCGATCCCGCAGCCGCACTCCAGACGGCAGCGGCAGTTGCTGCAGGGTGATGTTCCAAGCCCTCTTTCGCCTCCAACGGGATGCCACCTTCACCCGCGTTGTGCCTATGCGGTCGAACGTTGTCGGCTCGAGCGACCTGCGCTTGTTGTTGACCACAGCGGCCATGCGACCGCTTGCCACCGCTGGCGCGAACTGCCCGCTCTGTCCGGCCTGAGCGAGCAGGAGGCGCCTGGTCCCCGGCTCGAACGGCTGATGTCGGAATTCACCCGTAAACCCGGTGTCGGCTCCACCGCGGTTGCTGCTACACTTAATTCGAGAGGTCTGAACGGCGTGCCTGAACGCCGCTGAACTGCGCGAGGGGAACCATGAAAATCATTCGCTGGGCCGCAACCGCGGCCGCATACGTCACATTGACCTGCGGGCTGGCGACGGCTCAGACAACGCTGCGGATTGGGTTGGCCGAAGATCCGGACGTGCTCGATCCAACGCTCGCCAGAACCTACGTCGGCCGCATTGTCTTTGCGTCGTTCTGCGACAAGCTGTTCGATATCGACCAGAATCTCAATGTTGTGCCGCAGCTCGCGCTGTCCCACTCCACCTCACCCGACGGCAAGACCGTCACGATCAAGCTGAGGCCGGGCGTCAAATTTCATGATGGCGAGCCTTTCAACGCCGAAGCTGCCAAGTTCTCGCTCGAACGCCATGTCACCATGACCGGCTCGTTCCGTAAACCGGAGCTTGCCGCTGTCGATCACGTTGATGTGGTCGATCCGCTCACGATCAACGTCGTGCTCAAAAGCCCGTACTCGCCGTTGATCGCGCAGTTCACCGATCGCGCCGGGATGATGGTGTCGCCGAAGGCCGCCAAGGAGCAGGGCGAGAAGTTTGGCCTGCATCCGGTCTGTGCCGGTCCTTACAAATTCGTCGAGCGGGTGCAGCAGGATCGCATCGTGTTCGAAAAATTCCAAGACTATTGGAACAAGGACAACGTTCATATCGATCGCGTCGTGTACCTGCCGATCGTTGATTCAACGGTGCGCCTCGCGAACCTCAAGTCCGGCGCGCTTGAGCTTATCGAGCGCGTGCTGGCGACCGACATCAAGAATGTCCGCGCCGACAAGACTCTGCAGCTCGCAACCGCGCTCGAGCTTGGCTACCATGGCCTCGACATCAATCTCGGCAATGGTCCGCAATCGAAGAA
>Ga0126380_10000175_pt1 | contig 17624 bp, 17 predicted proteins | sample PanSoiMetPlot_26_FD_92544 | JGI IMG/M metagenome (GOLD analysis project Ga0126380, IMG submission 92544) | Tropical forest soil microbial communities from Panama - MetaG Plot_26 | ecosystem: Environmental > Terrestrial > Soil > Tropical forest > Bulk soil | place: Panama | collected 2016-02-17
AGATTGCCGCCACCGGCGCAGCGCCGATCGCCTCCCAAGAAAACATTTGAGACTGCAGGCAAACTCGGCGATTTAATCGACGTGAAAGCGACCGCGCGTTTCTTCATCGCTGCGATGACAATTCTTGCCTGGTTCGCGATTTCGAATCACTGCGCGATTCGCGCGGTCGCGACAAAGGCGGAGAAAACGCAAAGCTCTTGTCCGTTCCATTCCAAGCCGGCAAAGCCTCAAGCGCCGTCGACCGCGACCGAGTGCTGCAAAATTCTTCGCGCCGTTCCGACTTCGCCGGCAACGGATTTCACGCCGAGAATTATCGATCTCCTTCCCCTCCCTACCGAATTCCATCAATTGGCAATTCTCGAGCCGCGGGAAATTTCTCTCGAATGGGGAGAGCTCGATACCGGACCGCCGGGCAAAACATCTTTCGCTGAATTGAATCGGAGCATGCGCGCGCACGCTCCGCCGTTTATCGCTTAGCACGGTCCTCGAACCGCGCATTTCCGCTGTCGTGGCAGGCGTCTCGCCTGCGTTCGCCAACGCTCGCCGGCACGGCTGTCACTACAGATTTCATGACGAAACAAATTCTGATTTTACTGACGATGATTGCGCTGATCATCACGGGCAACGTCCGCGCGCAACACATGCATCATCCCGAGCAAGAGAAAGAGCATGAGCAAGAGACAAAGAAGCAGCTATATACCTGTCCGATGCATCCGGAGATCGTGCGCAACGAACCGGGGCAATGTCCGAAATGCGGAATGACGCTTGTGCCGGTGAAAGAAAGGAAAAAGCCTTCGGCACCTCACGCCGCACACCAAGCGCACGCCGAGCATGCGACCCATGATGCGAACGGCAACGCGATGCCAGCTCATCATCACGACGAACATGAGCATCAAATGGAGATGCATTCGTCGATCAACATTGTCGATCCAATGAATCGCGAAGGCTCGGGCACGAGCTGGATCCCGGATTCATCGCCAGTCTACGGCTACATGAAAATGTTCGGCGACGACATGCTGATGCTGCATGGCGCGATTTTTCCGCGCTACACCAACGTGAGCAGCGACCGCGGCGACGATCGGATCGACGCGCCGAATTGGATCATGGCGATGTTCTCCCATCCGTTCAGCGAAAACACGCAGATAGGTTTGCGCGCGATGATGAGTCTCGATCTGCTGACCGAACAGGGGCGCGGTTATCCTCTGCTCCTGCAAAGCGGTGAATCATGGCACGATCAACCGCTGCACGATCGGCAACATCCGCACGATTTGTTCGACGAGCTCTCGTTTTCGCTTTCGCAAAAGTTAGTCGACGACCTGAGCGGCTATATCTATTTCGGTTATCCCGGCGAGCCCGCGCTCGGTCCGCCCGTGTTCATGCACCGACCGAGCGCGATGGATGATCCCGACGCGCCAATCGGTCATCACTGGCAAGATTCAACGCACATCACTTTCGGAGTTGCGACCGCCGGCCTGCAATGGAAGACCGTGAAGATCGAAGGCAGCATTTTCACCGGACGCGAACCGAATGAAGAGCGTTACGATTTTGATCGTCCTCGCTTCGATTCCTACAGCGGGCGAATCTCCTGGAACCCGACACCTGATCTCGCGTTGCAAGTCTCCCACGGATATCTGAAAAGCCCGGAGGCGCTCGAGCCTGACCTGAAACAACACCGCACCACTGCTTCGCTCATATATAATAAGAGACTCGGCCCGGACTCGAACTGGGCGACCTCGTTCGTCTGGGGCCAAAACAACAGCACCCACGAAGGGAAAACGCAGTCGGTTTTGCTGGAGAGCAATTACCAACATGAGCGCGACACCGTTTACGCGCGCTGGGAATATGTGCAAAAGTCCGGGCACGAGCTCGTGCTCGATCCCGTGGACCTCGAGAAGACTTTCTCGGTCAACGCGGTCTCAATCGGTTATGTGCGCGATCTTTCCCACGGGAACAACATCGACGTCGGACTGGGCGGACAATTCACGGTCGATATTTGGCCGGAACAGCTCGATCGCTATTACGGCGAGGGTCCGGGCTACGGGTTTCAGGTTTTTCTCCGCGTTCGTCCGTCGCGACACGAACACGCCTCGCATGATATGAGCGGCATGAAATGACCGAGCGAACGCTCCATCTAGTCTCGGTCTACGCGCTTCAAATCGGTTGGATTTTGTTCGGATTGATTTTCATTTTTCGAAAACGCTGGTCGCGCGACAAAACGCGGAAGCGCGATCCGATGTCTATCTTGGGAATCGTAGTTCAAACTTCAGCCCTCTTTGCGGTCTGGATGTTTCCACGTCGAAGTCACACCGTTCCTCCGCTCGGTTATTGGTTTCAACTCATCACCGCGATTCTGGTAGTCGCGCTTGTAATCATCTCCGTGTGGACAATGTGGTCGGCGCTGCGCGCGCTGGGAAAGCAGTGGAGCCTGCAGGCGCGCGTGCTCGAAGATCACAAACTGGTTCGCGAAGGACCGTATCGTTTTGTGCGGCATCCGATTTACAGCGGCATTCTTGGAATGATCGTGGCCGGTGGACTCGCATGGACTCACTGGATCGGATCAACGATTGCGCTCGTGCTTTTTGGAGTTGGCACCGCGATCCGCGTGCAAAGCGAAGAAAAACTTCTGCGCGAGCAGTTCGGTGCCGAGTTTGAAGACTACAAACGCAACGTGCCCGCGGTTTTGCCGATCAAGCTTTGATGGCCTGCCACGCCGCAGTTCGGCGAAGGCGGGGTCGATCTTCTTCAGCGGCCCAGCTTGGCGATGATGCCGTCGAGAATTCGGCTCAATGCGACGAGCGCGACCGAGCAAAAGATTCCCTTGGCCAGAATGTACCAGGCGATCGCTTCGTTCTTAAACTTGCCCTCGAAAACCTCGTTTCCGACGAGGAAGGAATAAACGCATAGAACCAAAACAATCGTGGCAGCGGGCATTGCGACTGACTTAATCGATTTCATGGAAGTGATGTTTAATGGTCACCATTCGGAGGCTGAAGCCGAAACTTTCAAAATTTCTGAACTGTGGGAACATTAGCGCTCCGCATGCATCGCCTCCCGAAAATCAGCTATCACGACATCGAACGGATCATCGAATTCGATTTCGTTCGCGCGACCGAGGCCGCCGCGCTCAATTCGCTTCGCTGGCTCGGACGCGGCGATAAGGAAAGCGCCGATGCCGCAGCCTGTGACGCCATGCGGGGCATGTTCGATCTCATGAACATTTGCGGCGAAGTCGTGATCGGCGAAGGGATCAAGGACGACGCGCCCGGAATTTTCAAAGGCGAACAGCTCGGAACTTGGCTGCCCGGCGCGCCGCAGTTCGATATTGCGATCGACCCGATCGACGGGACGACTAACATTTCCAAGGGCGCGCCGAACTCGATCAGTTGTATCGCGGCGGCAAGTCCGGAAGAAGGAGTCAAAGTCGCGCTTCGCGACATCCCGTCGTTCTACATGTCCAAACTCGCCTATGGGCCGCGCGTGATCGATTACATGAAGAAGCGCGGCGATTCACTAAACTTCGAGATGCCGATTTCGGAAATGCTCGCAATCGTCGCGCGCGCACTCGACAAACGCGTGCAGGACGTCGCGGTCATGATGCTCGATCGCCCGCGCCACAAGGAAATCGTCGAACAAATCCGCGGATGCGGCGGGTCGCTGCGCATGATCGGCGACGGCGACATCGCCGCGGCCATGGCACCCTCGTTACCGGAAAGCGAGATCGATCTTTACATGGGAATCGGCGGATCGCCCGAGGCTGTGCTCGCCTCGGCCGGAATCAAATCGCTCGGCGGCGAGATGCAGGCGAAAATGTGGCCGCGCGATGAGAAGGAAAAGAAACAGCTCATCGCCGACGGTTGGGAGAAAGAACTCGACCGAGTTTACACCGACGACGATCTCGCTCAGGGCGAGAACATTATTTTTTGCGCGACTGGAATCAGCGATAGCGCGCTTTTGCGCGGCGTGAAATCAAAAGGAACAACCGCCGTGACCCATTCGATCCTGATGCGGGCGAAGAGCAAGACCGTCCGACTGATTCGGACCTTGCACAATTTGCAAAATAAGACGATCCGCCTGCGCTCGGATAATCGCGAGCACTTGATCTAAAAACGGCGAATTTCGCATTTGCCATCCAATTTCGCTACTCGACACGTAGCCACTGGTAGTTAAGATCGAGATCGAACCTCCGCCGCTTATGAGACAACTACCCAAAACCGAATTGTCGCCGGATAACGGCTGTATCATCGACATGAAATGGAAACTGGGCCCGCTTGGCTATCACGCCAGCGCCGCCGGCAAGGAGGAGGCCGCGCCAGGCAAGGATCTCGCTCGGTTGCCGGAGCTGGTGCTTTACGATCACATCGGATTCAAAGGCGCTTACGCGCGGACGAACCTCAGCTTTCATTACGTCGGCGATTACTGGAACGATCGCATGAGCTGCATCATCGTGGTCAGCGGCGTTTGGCGATTTTACCGGGACGAATATTACAAAGGCCCGCATTGGGACCTTGGCCCCGGCTATTACGAAAGTTTCTTCGCCGCGAAAGGCCCCGACGACGTCGTCAGCTCCTTCCAGTGCATCGCCCTGACCTAAGACGCTAAATCAAACGCATTTTCGGCGCATCCCCAGGAAAGGGTAAACCCAGAGCCGCCGTGGCCGTAGTTGTGAATCACGGTTCGGCCGTCGGAAAGTTTTTCTTTCTCAAGTCGCACGCCTGATTTTCGAAACGGGCGAAGGCCGACGCGCTCGCGAACGACGCGCGGGTTGTCGATCTTCAAAACGCACGCGCATTCGGAAACGATCGCTTTCGTCGTCGCGGGATCGGGATTGAGATTGTCGCTGACCTCATTCGTGCCGCCGAAGAGGCAATCGCTGGCGCGCGGAATCACGTACATCAACGGATCATCGTCGCACACAATCGCGCACTCGAGATTTTCCATCTTCGGGACAAGGACGACCTGGCCGCGGTGCGGTTCAAGATCGACATCGTGCGCTAGCTCGCGCGCGCCGATACCTGCGCAATTGATCACGAGATCGCCTTTGACGTCGTCGAGGTTTTCGAAACGGATGTTCCCGTTGATTTTGCCGCCGGCTTTTTGAAAGCGGTCTGCGAGATAATCGAGATAGACGGTTGTGTCGGTGAGCGGGACGCGAATTGAGAAGCCGGAAGAGAAAATAGATCCAGAAATGTCCAGAGATCTCTCGACTTCGCTCGAGATGACAGAAGCCCAATCCGGAATTTCAATTTTCCCGCTGCGGCAATATTGGCGGAGCTCGATCATCGAAACGCCGCTGCGCGGATTGTTCGCGAGCTCGACCAGCACTTTGTAAGTCGCGAGCGCCCACGGGATCACTTTTTCGGCCGGTTCGGCATCGTAAGGAAACCAGAGCGCGCCCGCGGCGCCGGACGTTGTGTGCGTGCCGATTTGCTCGGCAAAAATCTTTACCGAAAATCCGCGCTCGGCGAAAACGACGCCACAGGTCAAACCTGAAACGCCTCCGCCGACAATCGCGACCGATTTTTGCATCGACGGACTCTAGACGCGATTCTGCGCGTGCGGAATCCAGATCGATCCCCTACTGTTGGCTCCCGCCAACGCTAGTCAGTAAGGCGCGGCTGGGCTAAATTCTAAAGCGATGGTTTCACTTAATCGAAATGGCCTGACCGACAAAGTGCTCGAGGGCAAACGAATTTCGCGCGACGAAGCGCTCGAACTTTACCGGTTGCCGCTCGAAGAGCTCGGCGCGCTCGCGAACGCACGACGAAACCTGGCGAAGGAAAAAAGTTACGGCGGACGCGGGCGCGAGATTGTGACTTACATCGCCGACCGCAACATCAATTACACAAACGTTTGCAACGTTTACTGCAAGTTCTGCGCGTTTTACCGGACCGAGCGCGACGAAGATCATTACGTTCTGTCACGCGAACAGCTCGATCAAAAACTGGACGAACTTTCAGCCGCGGGCGGTGTTCAAATTCTAATGCAGGGCGGGCACCATCCGAAATTGCCGTTCGAATGGTATGTCGATCTTTTGCAGCACATCCGGCAAAAATATCCACACATCAACATTCACGGATTCAGTCCGCCGGAGTTTCAACATTTCGCGGAGACTTTCCGGATGCCACTACGCGATGTGATCTCACAATTCAAGAGCGCGGGTCTCGGTTCGATTCCCGGCGGCGGTGGCGAGATCCTGGTCGATCGCGTCCGGAAAAAAATTTCGCCGTTGAAGATCAATAGCGACCAATGGCTGGAAGTGATGCAGGTCGCGCACGAGCTCGGATTGAAATCGAGCGCGACGATGATGTTCGGTCACGTCGAGACGATTGAAGAACGGATCGAGCATTTGGAGCGCGTTCGCGAGCAACAGGACCGAAGCGGCGGATTCACCGCATTCATTTGCTGGACGTTTCAGCCGCAGCACACAGTTTTGAAAGTCAAACAGCCTACCGGCGTTGCGGAATATTTACGGATGCAGGCGCTCTCGCGGATTTTTTTAGACAACATCGACAACATCCAGAGTTCGTGGGTCACGCAAGGTCCGGAAATCGGACAGGTTGCGCTAAAATACGGCGCAAACGACTTTGGTTCGGTGATGATGGAGGAAAATGTGGTGAGCGCGGCGGGCACGACTTTTCGATTGGACGCCGCAAAAATCGAGTCTCTGATCCGCGATGCCGGATACGAACCGCGCCGTCGAAATAATACTTACGAACTGTTGAACTGAAATGCCCCAAGGGCTGTCTATGAGGGGCGCCTTAACCACCTTCGAACAAATCCTGCCTTGACGATCGCCCGCTTCTCCTCTATCTCCGCCGTGTCCCGCGTCGGCTCTAGCGCTGCGCGGGATTCGGCATCTTGTTTGTTATGAGAGAATTTCGGGGATCGGCGTGGGGCTGGACGGTGGCGAGTGTTTTCGTAGCCGCGTCGGCGATTCTTGCGCCAATAATTACGAACGCGCAGGGCCAACAGGCCGAAGCGCCAATCATTCGCGCGATCGACGTTCAGTATTCCGGACCCGCCACCGTTTCCAAGGAAGCGATCCTCGCCCAAATGCGGACCGCAGTCGGCCAACCGTATTCCGATCAGACGGTCGAGGACGACATCCGCAATCTTTACAAGACCGGCGTTGTTCAGAACGTGCGCATTTTTGCGCAACCGGAAGGCGACGGCGTGAAAGTGATCGTGGCCGTGCAAACCCGGCAGGTGTTGCGCGAATTAGTGATTGATGGCGCGCACAAAGTCAGCGCGAAGAAATTGCGCAAAGACATTGGCGTAAAGTTGAACGCGCCGGTGAACGAGGACGATCTCCAGAAAGCGCGGCAGAAAATCATCGATGACTATCAAAGCAAGGGGTTCACTGACGTTTCGGTCGAATTTAAGGTCGAACCGATTGATGAAAGCCACGGCACCGCGCGCGTGGTCTACACCGTGGAAGAAGGGGCAAAAGGAGCGGTCAGCAAGATCGAATTTCAGGGCAACGAACACTTCAGCGACAAAGTCTTGCGGAAGCAGATGAAGACGAAAGGCAAGACGCTCTATTCTTTCATCGATAAATCAGGCCGACTCGATGAAGTCCAACTCCAGCAGGACCTCGATAGCGTCAAAGAGTTTTACCAGAACAACGGTTACATCGACGTGGAAGTGACCGAGGCCGGACGCGAGCGGAAAAAAGGCGGACCGCTCGTGATCACGATTGGGATAAGAGAAGGCGGTATCTATCACGTGAACAAACTTTCGTTCGCCGGCTACAAGGAAACGACCGAGGAAAAACTTCGTAAGATCATCAAGATGAAAGAAGGCGCGGTCTATTCGCCCAAAGCGCTTCATGAGGACGCCAAAGTGATTGCCGATGCTTACGGCCGCGGCGGCTATGTCGATCTCATTGTTTTGCCGCAGGGCACACCGGCGGGCAGCGGACTGATCGACGTCCATTACAAGATCGAAGAGGGCAATCGCTCCTTCGTGGAACGGATCAACATTGTCGGAAACACGCGCACGAAAGACAAAGTGATCCGCCGCGAGATCCTGGTCCGCCCCGGCGATGTGTTCGATACCGTCCGAGTTGAGACGAGCAAAAAGCGGTTGGAAAATCTCGGGTTCTTTTCCAAGGTCGAAACCTTCCCCGACGAAACCGGAGTTGAGGGCCGCAAGGATTTAGTTGTTCAAGTTGAAGAAAAGCGAACCGGTGCTCTGAACTTTGGGGCCGGTTACAGCACGATCGACAGTGTGATCGGCTTCGTTGAACTCACTCAGGGAAATTTCGACATCACGAATTGGCCCGGGTTGACCGGCGCTGGACAAAAATTCCACGCCAAGGCGCAAATCGGCGCCCAACGAAAAGATTTTAACCTCGGACTGACCGAACCCTACTTTCTCGACCGGCGCTTTTCGCTGGGCGGTCAGCTGTTTTATTCGGAGGCGAATTATCTGAGCGACGTTTACAGCCAGCGGAACTACGGTTTCTCAGTCGAGGCGCGCAAGCCGCTCTTCTCGTGGGTTTACGGCGTCCTCGGTTACAGTTTGCAAAACTTCGACATCTACGATGTCTCGTCCGGCGTATCCCCCGAACTGCGCGCCGAAGAAGGAACGACCACTCAAAGCATGGTGACCACGAGTTTGGTTTGGGACCGGCGGGATAATCCGTTTCTAACCCGGAAAGGCGAACGAATTTCTATTTCGCCGTACGTGACAGGCGGCCCGCTCGGCGGCGACGTTCAAATTTACGGATGGGACATCCAAGCCACGAAGTACGTCCGCGTCTGGAAAGACGTGATCTTTTTGGCCGATGTCGAGGCGGCGACTGTGGATGTCTGGAATACTTCCGAGACGGTGCTTATTCCTGGCCAGATCCATGGCAAAGCGAACCCGAACGGTTTCGCCGGAACGGTAGTGACCGGTCCGCATCAGCCGCTTGGTATTAACACCACAACCGGGCTTCCTTGCAGCCCGATTGGGACAGGTTGCCAACCCGTGGTGCAAACCTTCGATGTCGAAGTTCCGAACATCCCGATTTACGACCGGCTCTATCTCGGCGGCTCGAACAACCTCCGCGGTTTCAAATTCCGCGACATCGGTCCGAAAGATTCGAACGGACAGCCGATCGGCGGTCAATCAATGGCGCGCGCCACGGTTGAAATGAGTTTCCCGATCATCGAAAAAGCGCGCGGCGCGATCTTTTATGACTGCGGGTTCGTCAATCCCGACGCGTGGGACTTCAGTCCGGGGACCTACGATCAGCCTCGCGGCGTGAACGCCCAGGCAACGCTCGCCTACGCCGCCAATCCAGCGAACAACTTTACCGCGCCGGCCTCCGTGATTGGGCCGAAAAAGACTTTCGACCTCTTCGCTTCCGACTTCGGTATAGGGGTCCGGCTCGACCTGCCAATCGGCCCCTTACGCCTCGATTATGGCTTTCCGATCGAAGCGGCCGGCAATGCGAAACACGGCCACCTAAACTTCAGCGTCGGCTACCAGTTTTAGCCCCAATATTTGGCACTTGCGGTCTGACCGGTTTCCGACGACTTATGTAGCCCTCTTATGAAAAAAATGCTCTCTTTGACTCTGGTTTCGCTGCTCGTCCTGCCAATCGCGGTGCGGGCGCAGGGAAGCTTGAAAATCGGCACGGTCGACATGAACAAGACCTTCCGGGAATACAACAAGACGAAAGACGCTGAGGCGAAGATCAACGACGCCAAGAATCAGGCCAAAAAGGAATACGACGAACGCGCCGATTCCTACAAAAAGGCGCTCGACGACATCAACAACCTCAACAAACAGCTTGAGGCGCCGGCCCTTAGCGCCGATGCCAAGGCAGCCAAAGCCAAGGAGCGCGACGACAAGATCTCCAATATCAAAAATATGGAGCGCGAGATCACGGAGTTTCGCCAAACGCGGGAACGTCAGCTCCAGGAGCAGGCGTTGCGCATGCGCGAGGGCATCGTGAAAGAAATCACCGATGTGGTGATGGAAAGAGTCAAAGCGAGCAAACTCGATTTGGTTTTCGACAAATCCGGCAACAGCCTCAACGGCGTTCCGGTCGTAATGTACGCGCCCGATAGCGTCGATTTTACCAACGACGTGATCACGGCTCTGAACAAGCCGGGCCGGCCGAGCTCAGTCACCACCGCGCCCACCACTCCGACTAAGGAAAGCCCCCTGGCTCCCCCGGCGCCAAAGAAGCCCTAAATCATTTTAGATCCAGAAACACACGCGGGCACAACTCGCGTGTGTTTTTTGTGTACCGGCCGAAATCTGAATTAAATTCTGTTGGATCGACAGCATGAAAGATCGACATCCGCTTCTGATCGCCGCGATTTTGGTCGTCGCGTTCGGCAGCGCGCTTTCGGCCGCCCCAGAGTGGGAAGCAAACCTGACTAAAGAGCCGCCAGGGAATTTTCCAGCGCTCCGATCGGTCCGCGCGACTTATCATTTCGGTTGGTCAGGGATCACAGCCGGGACCGGCGATATCCACGTCAAGAAGACCGATCGCCAGTTTCAATTTGAGGCTGCCGGCAAAACCATCGGATTCGTTCGCGCCCTTTGGAAACTGGACGCAAGCTTTCGCGGATCGGTCGATGCCGAAACGTTGCGGCCAATCGAGAGCAAACAAACCGAAGTCTACCGAAAGAAAAAACTAATCACCGACCTCGCGTTTACGAACTCGGGCGTGACGCGCATCCGGACCGAAGTTCCAGCGTCCGGAAAAACCTCAATCCCGGTGCCATTCAATTTTTCTGGACTCTTCGATCTCCAAAGCGCGTGGCTTTATTTGCGCAGCCAACCGATGACGGATCACAGCGTGTATCGGATTGCCGTTTACCCGGCCACCTCGGCCTACGTGACAACCGTTACCGTCCTCGGACACGAGAAAGTATCGGTTCGCGCGGGGAGTTACAATGCGATCAAGGTCGATCTCCAACTTAAGCACGTCGGAAAGAAGATGCAGCTCGAGCCGCATCGGAAGTTCAAAAAAGCGACGATCTGGATGTCGGACGACGAAAATCGGATCCCGCTTCGCATTGAGGCACAGATTTTTGTCGGAACGGTCTTCGCAGAGGTGCAGTCAATGCGCTTCGATCAAGACAAAAATTAGCGATCGGGAACCCACTCGCCGCGTACCGGCGCCTGGCGCGCGGGCCGGTGTCGCGGCACATAGATTGGGCCCTTCCCGCCGGGCAGAAGTCGCAACGCAGCCAGCGTTTCCAAATCGAGACGGCCGGTGATGGGCAAGTGCACGCGCGATTGATAAGCGCGCAACGAAAACTCCAACTCCGGCCCGACAGTTCCATCGATCATGCCGCGATACAGGCCTTGTCGGGCAAGAATGCTTTGCGCGGAAGCGATCACATTTTGCTGCACCTGCGGTGGCGAAGCTTCGAACGGCGTGCCCGCAAAATTTCCACCCGGTTGAGCGGAGGCGGATCGATCTCGATCCTGCGATGGGTCGGGAAACGGTTGACCGGTCAGCGGATTGCTTGGTCCGGCGTTTGGATGCCGATCGGCGCGCAGGTCCGATGTGTCCGGCGTCGCTGACGCTTCCGGCGCGCTCGTCGGCGAGGCTTTCACGACGGAGCGCGCGCCGGAGGAATTGATTCCCAGCGCCTTCAATGTCTCCTCGTTCAGATCACCGGTGATTTGCAGCCCGTTGCGAATTTGATAACGCCGGATCGCCGCCGTCGTATCGGCGTCCTTTTCGCCGGTGACTTCACCGTAGTAAAAACCCTCGTCCTTCAATGCCTGCTGCGCGCTTTCGACCGATGGGTCTGCCTGGGCTGAAACCGCCAACGCGCCCGTGATTACAAACACTGCGATGCGAAATTTCATGGGATTTGGTCGATTGGACGCGGAAATTCTGGCGCTATTCAGTCCCCTGACCGCTCACGGCGAGGGTCAGCTGGCGCTCCTTCAAAACGTCCCGATAACGCAGGATCCCTTCGCTGATCGCCGCCGCCAGTTGGTCGCGATAATCATTATTGTCGAGCTTCGCGATCTCATCCTTGTTCAGAAATCCCGCTTCGACCAAAACCGCCGGCGTCGAAACGTTCGCCAGGACAAACAGTTGCTCCGGTTTCGTCCCGCGGTCCGGCGCTTTTGTCCGCGCTATCATCGCTTCCTGAATAAATCTGGCGAGGCTTTGGCTGGCCAAAGTCGGCGATTCCGCAGCCGGTCCTGAAAAAAACGGGATCCAGGAAACGAGTCGCGGCGCCGGCGCGGCTTGATGCTCGGCATAATAAGTCTCCACGCCGCTCGCGGTTTTCTTGCTCTCGTTGAAATGAATGCTGACGAGAATGCAATCTCGCGCCCGATTGGTGACGGCCGCGCGGTCTTGAAGGGAAACGTAACTATCGCCGACTCGCGTCATCACCGTGGCCAGGCCTTGTGATTGTAGCAGGCGATCAACGCGCTGCGCGATGTCCAGCGTTAAGTTCTTTTCCAAAATCGCTCCACACATCGCGCCGGAATCCTGACCGCCGTGCCCGGGATCGAGCACGACCAACGTGAACGGCGCCGGCGTGGCGCTACGGCGAGTCGAGGTCGAATTAACGGGGCGGGGTGTCGAAAGGATTTGCCACCAAACAAATGAGACGAGCATGAGGCCCAGCCCCAACCACGCGACAATGTTTTTCATTGTCCCAGGGAAACCGATTCGCAAAGACATCGTTATTTTTGCAGGCCGGTCTGCAATTCGTCTTCGGAAAGAATTCGATAACGAATCGCGCTCTTCGCGTCGCGCTCCAGCACCGCGGCTTCAATTCCGCCCTTTGCGAGCTGTTCGTCGCGATGTTTCCGGATCGCCTGGTGCTCGGGCACTTCTTTGATTGCAGTTTCGCCGTTCGCCATTCGACCAACGCTCCATGCGTCCGCCGCAACCGCGATCGCATCCGGCAATGCCGCATCGGTTTGATGATTTTGCCGGAGAAATTTTTCCATCAATTCTCCGGACGCCTTGGTTGGACTCAAGACCGCGAATCGTTGACGCGGCTGCGGACTTGGCCCGTCCGAAGAGATCGAGCCGTCGTAATCGACGCACAAAAACAAATCTTCTTTCGGACTCGAGCCGATCTCGGCAAACATCAGCCGCGCCAGAAACGGCGCGCCGTAAACTTGCTCAAACGCGTTCTTCATCACCGGACTCAATGAATAGTGCGCGAGGCGGCGCAAGGAAACGTCCGCCGCCGAACGGGTGAAGCCTTCCGTGCTCGCGAGCTCGATCGCCGCCAGGCGCAAACGCTCGATGTCGCCCGGATGACCAATCGCGCCCATCGCGATCCGATCGTAAATCTCGAATAGTTTTTGGCGCGACCGCCGCCCAATCGTGAGCAAAAGAATTCCGTCGCTGTAACCGACCGCCGCGATCGGACTTCCCTGCGCCAGCTGCGTTTCGATGTACTCGCGCCGGTTCGCGATTGCTTCCACCCAACGATACGGTTCTTCGATCATGCCACGCGCTGTTTGAAAACTTCTCCGACTTTTTCGTCCGGCAACGTCGAGATCCCGTCGCGCGAAACGATTTTAATGAGCGGGAAAATCTTGCCGCTGCGATCCACCCCACCAGTCGCGGTGTCTGCTTCAGCCGCGGTGTCGAGAGCGCGCAGTGCAATCGCAACCGCCTCGTCTTCGTTCAGTTCCTGAAGCTTTTTCGAACCCCAGTGGTTTTCGTAATAAAGAATGCCGCGCACGGCCGGCGACCCGGAGCCGGTAGCGGCAAAATCGGTCACTTCGAAATTCGCGCCCATTGCGTCGTAAAAATACAACCGCGCTTCTGGCTTCGAATTCGCATCGTAGGTCGCAAAGATCGGAACGACCACGCCGACGCCTTGCATCACAAAACCGAAATTGTCGCGTAACAACTTCGACAAGGCGCGTACTTTTCCGTCCACGCTCATTTCCTGAAGCTGCGTCCTCCGAAAATACTGAAACGAATGTTCGAGCACGCGCGCCATTTCCCACGCCGTCGCCGGCACTCCGGCGATCGCCATGATCGAATGTCGATCTATCTCGAGAACTTTATCGGCGCGATCGTAAACCACAGTGTTGCCGGCTGTCGCACGCCGATCACCCGCAACCAGGACGCCGCCGGAAAACTTGAATGCGAGAATGGTGGTCGATTCGGTCGGAACAAATGGATGACCGCCCGCCGCGACTGTCTGCTCGGGCGCGACTTGCAACAGACCTTTGCGGCGCAGCACCGCAGGAAAATCTTCGCTCCCTCCCGAAAAATTCGGATCGAGCGCCAGTGGCGGCTTGTCCATTATTGCCCGGTGCGCTGGCGGTAGCGCTTGGATTGGTTGGGATCAACCTTCCGCATTTTCTTGAGTAAATCTTTCGTGTCCGGCCGCGAAATATCCGGCGAGCGCGGACCGCCTTCGTCCCCTTGCTTCGGACCCCACGGAGCGGGATCAAACGGCTTTTGCACGCGCTCCGGCATGCGAAAAATTTAAGGAGAAATAGTACAAAGGCAAGCTGACGTCCGGCCCGGCTTGCCAGGCAAAGCGCCTGATGCCAGAATGAAAGTTCCATGAAATCGGTGGCCGCACGAGTTTTGAGTGCGCTGGGTTTTGCAGTTGCGACCAGTTTCGCGCAAACATTTGCCCAAAGTCCGAACCCGGCCGCGAGCCAGGCTGCTCAACTTCAAGAGCTGACCAAAAAAATCGACGAGCAAAACGCGAAGATCGACATGCTTTCGCAACAAATCCTGAAGCTTCAGACTGAAGTCACGCATCAACGCCCCGGAGTAATGATTGGCGAAGGTACCGGATCGAGTTCCGCATCCACCTCTACCACGACTGCGCCATCCACATCGTCACCAGCAGCAGCGTCGTCAACCGCTTCGACCGCCGCTGGCGGCGGCAGTACTCACGTCGTTGCGCGCGGCGAAAACCTCACCAAAATCGCGAAAATGTACAACGTGAGCGTCAGCGATCTGCAGAAATTTAATCATATCGATGACCCGCTGAAGTTGCAGGCTGGACAAACCTTGCAGATCCCGCCGTCGCCGATCCCCTCGCCGTCTACTTCCGGCGAATGATCGACCGATGGACCAGGTCTCCGGTCAAAGCTGATTTTTGCGAAAACATCAGGACGGCGATGTTTTTGGTCCGCTCTCGTTTGATCAACTCGCGGCTTGGGCTTCGGCTGCGCTGGTCGCGACGCACGATCTGATTTCGAACGATCAAGCCCGCCTAGATCGAGATCTGCTCGTCCGGCGACTCGATCGGCGCTTCTTCCAATTCTTCTTCTTTTTCAGTCTCGCGACGGGATTCGAGCAAGCTCTGCTCGCACAACCGCGCGTATTTCCCGCCATGCGCGATCAACTCCTCGTGCGTGCCGCGCTCGATAATCCGTCCGTAGTCGAGCACTAAAATTTGATCGGCATGAACGATCGTCGAAAGCCGATGCGCAATCACGATCGACGTCCGGTTCGCCATCAAGTGTTCGAGAGCTTCCTGAATCAACCGCTCTGTCGCCGTGTCCACGCTGGCAGTCGCTTCATCCAAGATCAGGATCGGCGGATCCTTCAACAAGGCTCGCGCGATCGAGAGACGTTGCTTTTCACCGACGCTGAGCTTGACGCCGCGTTCGCCGACCACGCTTTCGAGTCTCTCCGGCAAGCGTTCGATGAACGCGCGCGCGTTGGCGGCATCGACCGCGCGCCACAACTCTTCATCGGTCGCGCTGGGTTTCCCCATCAACAGGTTTTCGCGGATCGATCCGTTAAAGAGAAAACTTTCCTGCGTCACCACGCCGACTGACTCGCGCAACGCGCGCAGGCTGTACTCACGGACCTCTTTGCCATCAACAAAGATCTTTCCCCCATTTGGCGCCAATTCGTAAAAGCGCGGGAGCAAGGCTGCGAGAGTCGATTTACCCGCGCCAGTTGTGCCGACTAACGCGATGGTTTCACCGGGTCGAGCGTGAAACGCGATGTGATCCAGCGCGAGACGGCCATCATCGCGATAGCTAAAGCTGACATCTTCGTAGCGCACGTCGCCGGCGATGCGCGATACCGATCCCGTTGTCTGCCAGCCGGGCTCGATCGATTCGTCCATGATTTCGAAAACGCGTTCACCGGCGGCGCGGCCAGCTTGTAGCAGCTGATTAAGCTGATGCAGCGTTCCAACGGGCTCATAAAAATAACCGGTGAGCAATAGAAACGCGACGAGATCGCCCAACTGCATGGTCCCGCCAATCACATCGCGTGTTCCAACGAAGACCGTAAGGATGACGCCAATGGTGCCGATCAAATACATCGACGGGTTGTACATTGCCCACACCCTCATCACCACCAGCGTCGCGTGCCGCAGTTGATCGCTCACGCGATTGAAACGTTTATGTTCTTCCTTCTCGCGCGCGAAGCTCCGGATTTGGCGAATGCCGGAAAGATTATCGTGGAGCAACGCGTTCATGGCGGAAGCAGCGCGCCGCTGCAATCGATAGCGCCGGTGCGCGGTGAGCGTGTACCAAAGCGCGCCGCCGGCCAGGAAGGGCACCGGACTAAGCGCGACCAAAGTCAGTTTGAGACCGAAGTGGCACATGATTGCGAACACGATGACCACCTGCAGCAAGGCCCTGACGCCTTGCTCGACGCCATCGATCAAAACTCGCTCGACCGAAGTGACGTCTTCGAGCAGTCGGGTCATGAGATCGCCGGTCGCGCGATTGTCGAACCACTTGAGCGGCAGCAATTGAATGTGCGAATAAAGATCGCTCCGCAGATCGAAGATGACCTTTTGTTCGAAAGTGTTGTTTAAGATGATCCGCAGCGAGTTCAATCCGTTTTGCAAAAGCGCAGCCACGACGGCGATAATCAGGAGCGGGATGAGTTGCTCGGGATGATGCTCCTTAATCACGACATCGAGGACCTGTTTCGTCACCGCCGGAAAAACGATCACCATCAAGGTGCTGAAAATGGCGCAGCCCAACATGCCCGAGGCGAGATACGGGTATCGCTTTAGGTAGGCAAAGACGCGCCAAACCGTCTGCATCGATTTGCGGCCAGAAGCTTTGTCGCCGCTTGGTATTTGATGACCATGAATCCCGTGCATTGCCTAAATTTCTCCCAAATGTTTTCGCAGCAGCGCGTCCAGTTTGCGCGGCTGCGTGATCACAATCGTCTTGCCCGACACGCGAAGCAATTTGTGATCGCGAAACTTCGCGAGCGTGCGCGACAAGGTCTCGCTCGTAATTCCCATTTCAGCTGCGAGCACGCGCTTCGTTCGGTCGAGTTTAATTTCGACCGCGCCGTTGCTCATCGGCCGCGGACATTGTTTCAAGAGCCAGTTCGCCAGGCGTGTCTCGATATCTTTGAGGGTGAGATCGTCGAGCAAGCCAACGATCACGCGAAGATGCTGGCTCATCGAACCGAGCATGCGCAATGAAAGCTCCGGCCGTTTGCGAAGAAGATCGACAAAATCCCTCTTCGGAACGAGCAGCACCGTGCTCGATTCAGTAGCGCGTGCGTCGCCCGGATAGCCTCCTTCGCTCGCTAGCGTGGCTTCGGCGAACGATTCAATCGGCCTAAAAATGTGAATCACTTGTTCTTTTCCGCCAGTGCCGACGCGGTGAACGTTGATCCCGCCTTTTTGCACAACATAGAAACCCTCGCTCGGGTCGCCCTCGCG
>Ga0126380_10000177_pt1 | contig 17598 bp, 18 predicted proteins | sample PanSoiMetPlot_26_FD_92544 | JGI IMG/M metagenome (GOLD analysis project Ga0126380, IMG submission 92544) | Tropical forest soil microbial communities from Panama - MetaG Plot_26 | ecosystem: Environmental > Terrestrial > Soil > Tropical forest > Bulk soil | place: Panama | collected 2016-02-17
CGCGCCCTTGCGGAACAGGTCGACGTCGAGGCCGGCGACGGCGGCCACCGACTGCTCGCGGTGGCGCATGCCGTTGGGGCCGATGGTGGGGCGCTGGCCGAGCGCGCCGATGATCCAGGGATGCCGGCGGGCGGCGGCGCGGGTGTTTTGGGCGATCGCTCGCAGCGCCTGGCGCCAGTCGCCGGGTAGCTGGTCCACGAGCACCTCGCCGAGGACCCGGTCGAGCATGAGGTCGAGCAGGTCGTCCTTGCGGGCGATGTGGGAGTACAGGCCCATCGGGCGGGTGCGCAGCGTGGCGGCGACCCGGCGGATGGAGACCGCCGGCAGGCCCTCGGCGTCGGCGAGTCCGATCGCCGCGGCCACGATGTCGTCTCGGGTCGGCCGCTTGTGTTGCTCGGGCTCCGGCCGGATCCAGATCAGCCCGGGCCCGGGCGCCTGCTGGGCAGCGCGGTGGGGCTGCCCGGCGGCGGCTGGGCCGGGGCGAGGTGACAGGCTGCGTGGCACGCGCTGATGATACGCCGTCCCGTGTTTGATACAGTGTATCGGAGATCTGCTACACTGTATCGGCCATGCGGGCGAAACGGCCGGCAGGTGCCCACCGCCGATGGCCGGCCCGGCGGAACAGTTCGAAGCGCCAGCAACGACAAGGAGGCTCACCGATGGCCCTGGCAACTTTTGACCGGCAGGAATTCGACCGGTTCGCCCGAGCGTTCGAGGAACTGTTTTACCGGGGCGACGCCGCGGCCATGACCTCCTTCTACACGCAGGACGCCGTGATCATGGCCCCCGACAGTGAGGCGGTGCAGGGACGGCACGCGATCCAGGAGTTCTGGCAGGCCGCGTGCCAGGCGGCCCAGCGCACGGGCATGAAACGGACCATCACCGTGCAGCACATGGAGCGCTCGGGCGACCTCGGCTATGTGCTGAGCACCGTCACCCTGCAGATCCCGGCCGGTGGTGGTCAGCCGGCCACCATCACCTTCAACGACGTCACGGTCTGGAAGACCGGCGCCGACGGCCGGTGGCGGGTGGCCGTGGACAGCGCCAACCGGACCGCCCCGCTGCCGACTCCGCCGTCTCGAACCAGACCCTGACGGTGAGCGGCGCAGGCGGCAGCGCTGGCACAGCACCCTGGGAGGCGAGTGTTTCGTGGGTGGCGGTGCATGCTTGGAGCGCCGTCGACTCGCCGATGCCCAGCCCCGACACCGCGGCTGTGGCGGCTGGAGCAAGGTCTATCATCCACAAGTCTTGACGGTTGCTCCGCTGCCCGCCTGGACTCTCCCATAGTGGGAGCGTCCATGCTGGGTCGTGTGGGCGAAGTGCTGATGCCAATCGGGCGGTTCGCGCGTGTGTGCAGGCTGAGCGTGAAGCACCACGACGATCTGGGACTGCTGCGGCCGGCCCGGGTCGATCCGGACTCGGGCTACCGCTACTACCGCGCCGATCAGGCGCGCGAGGCGCTGTCGATTGGGTTGTTGCGCTCACTTGACGTCCCTTTGCCTGCGATCGGGCAGGTGCTGGCGAGCAGGGGCGTTGCCGAGGTGCTCGGCGGGGTGCGTGATCAGATGGAGGCCGACCTGGTTCGGCGTCGCCGGATGCTCGCCACCTTGGATCGGGTCCTTACCAACGGTCTGCCACGGGCTGAGGTCCGGCTGACCCGCGAAGACGCCCGCCAGATGGCGGCTACGCAAGGTGTCGGCGGCATCGGCGAGATCCCGGCGGCGACCTCGGACTGTGTAGCCCACCTCACCGCAGCGCTCAAAGCGGCCGGCCAGCAACCACAGGGCCCCTGGTCGCGCTGTTCCCGTTGGACATCGGCGACCAGGTGACCGTAACGGTGGCTGCGCAGGTCGAACAGGGCGTTCCGGGGGCGACGCGGGACATCCTCAGCGGCGGGCTGTTCGCCATGGCCACCCACGTCCGCCCCGACGACCAGGTGTGCCTTACGGCACACGCCCTGCTCGTCTGGATCGGCGAGCACCGCCACGTGGCCCGAGGCGAACTGCGCGAGGTCTACATCTCTGATCCGCGGCAGACCGCTCCGGATCAACTGGTAACCCACGTCATGGTCAGAATTGAGGAGAGCAGATGAACGACTGGTATACGGCATCAGACAGCCCGGGGCTGGCCGAGTTCGGGCCGGTACGCGGCCTGGGAGTGACCGGCATGGGTGAGCCCGGCGGCACGGAGCACATGACGGCCATCCAAGCCCTGTACGCGGTCGCCGCGCCGCTTCTGGCCGGCGCGGTGCCTGCGCTGGAGGGACGCTGGTGGGTTGAGGACGACCGGCCCCCGCTGACGGTTCCCCGCTCCCAATGGCGCTGGCACCTGTTCCTGCGGCTGCCCGAGTCGGTCGAGCCGGGACGGGTGGATGGGGCCAGGCAGGCGACGGGGTTGACCAGCGCGGCACGGGTTCAGGTGGTCATGTTCACCGAGGGCTTGTGCGTGCAGGCGATGCACCACGGCTCCTACGATGACGAACCGGAAACGCTCGCCCGGATGGACCGGTTCATGGCAGAGCAGGGCTTGGTGAACAATGGCCTGCACCACGAAATCTACCTGTCAGATGTGGCCGAGACCGACACCGCGAAGATGCGCACCATCTTGCGCCAACCCGTTCGTGCAGGCTGAGTAAGACCTTCCGCGCAACGGTCATCACCGCACCTCATCAAGTGGTGCGGCCCCGGTCGGCGTGCAAGACCACCACAGCCGCTGCGGCGATCCTGCCGATGGTCCAGGGGCAGCAGAGGCTGACGTTGCGCAACGCCGTGAACGTCATCTTCGGCAGGGAGTTGCCGCGTTTACCGGCAGCCCGTTTGCCGTTGTGGATCTTGTTGACGGTTCTGTGGGTGCTGGGCAGCCCGCCGCCTTTCGGCTTCTTGCACGCAACGGTGATGGTGTCCTGCTCGCCCCGTAGCCCAGATCGCCCAGCATCCGCCGATGCTCGCCGGTCCACACAGTGAACAGGGCAAGATCTCGGTGTGCGCCCGCAGGGCGGTGGCGTCGTGCTCGCGTCCGGGGCGCCCCCCGGAGGTCCACAACCGCCAGCCGTTCAGGGCGGTGACCACCTGGATGTTCCCACCGTGGCCGGCGTGTTTGCCGGCCACCACAGATCCACGCCGGGGGCAGGTCCCGGCATGGCGCACCGGTCGGTTTCGATCAGCGTGCCGTCGACGCTGACGTGGGCATAGCCGGCCATCTTCGCCGCCAGCAGCACCGATTCCAGCTTCGGGGCACGGGCGACCAACACGTCGATCCCCTCGTGCGGGTAGTCGTAAGCGGTGGACTTGCCGATTGCGTTGTCGATAGCCAACTGCCTGAGCCGAGTGCCGTCGAGGAACCAGCGGATGACCAGCATCGCCTGCTGCAGGCAGGTCAGTGCCCGGGTCTCGGCCCGCGTGGCGCGCCGGCGGCGCTCGTCGCCCAGCAGTCCGGCCAGGAAGGACACCGTCTCCTCGCGCATCGCCAATATGGCCGTGTATGTCACACTCATCGCGGACGCGGAACCTCTCTGAAGCTGATCTTTGGCAGGAACAGTCTTCATACCGGGGTTCCGCGTCTTCCTGTGGCACCGCAACGCCTCGGCGTGTCGGGCATCGCTCAATCGTTGAACACGTCAAGTAGTCGACCGCTTGCGCGGAAAGGCTCAGTGACCGAGCGTCGCAATAGTTGGTGATTCATAAGGTGAGAACCGTCCCAGCCAGGAACCTGCGCAGCACACCGAGGCGGGCGCCGCACCCGCAACTCATCCAGCGGCTCCTCAGCCGCGCTGATCACCGCCGCCGTGTACAGGCTCTTGTGCGGGCCGGTCCCGATCATCACTGCCACCATGGCAATGCCGCGACCGCCGCAGCACCGGTTCGGCCGGTAGCGGTGAGCAGCGCACAATTCCGAGAGCGGTGCTCTTGACACAAGCCCGCCCCTGTGAGAGCGTCGCTCTCGAAAAGAAGCACTGCTCTCGACAGGAGAAGGTCATGAAGCTCTTCTACACAGGCCCGCCCCTCAACGAGCTGCACGAGGAGTACGCCAAGAAGGGGCTACTCGACGAGAACGCGCCGGTGAAGTCGGTCGACTCGATCACCATCGACGCCCCAGCCGCCACGGTGTGGCGGCTGATCATCGACCTGCGGAACTGGCCGCAGTGGCGGTCCGACGCCTATGTCACCAGGCTGGGGGCCATCGAGCCGGATGCCATCTTCCGGTGGAAGATCCGCGGCACCTCCATCAAATCCATCTTCGCCGTCATCACCCCCGAGCGGGACCTCGCCTGGACCGGCGTGGCGATGGGCTGGATCAAGGCAATCGACCGGTACCGGCTGGCGCCGGCCGGGGACGGACAGACCACCGTCACCATGGAGGAGACCATGTCCGGCCCCCTCCTCACCCTCTTCTACAACGACCGCAAACTTCGCAAGGGGCACCAGGACATGCTGCGGATGCTGAAGGCCGCCGCCGAACGGCCAGCACCACGGCGATCACGCAGAACCCCACGGCCCGGCCCTGGGTGGTAAGTGTGGCGAGGGCGGCTTTCACCCGGTCGCGGAGCTGCCGGTCTGGTTGGTAGGCGGTCAAGGCGGCAGCGCTGCGCGCCGCCGCACGGCGTCGCCCGCCGCCGGGCTCTGGCCTTGGAAGGCCCCGCCCGGCGCGGGCACGCCTTCGGGCCTGTATTGCCGACGCGTGTCCCCGAGATGTCCCCGAAGCGCCGTCAACAGCCAGGGATCACCACCAGCAGCAAGCTGCAAGCATGGAGCTAGCGCGGGTTCTGCGCCCGCGAGGACTACACCGGAACACCCTCGTAATGCGTAGGTCACCGGTTCGATTCCGATAGGCGGCTCCGAAATGGTAGCTAGTTGCATATACTTCAATACTGTGTTCGCATGTGATCAACTTCCGTGGAACAAGTCGTGGAACGAGCCAGCGCAGGGCGCGGGCGGCATGGCGATAACTTAGGGTGACCAATCCTGCCGCGGATCGGCCGTGGCCGCCGGTCATGCCGCGGTGCGGGTATTGCACGGCATGGACGCGGTATGGCTTTGGCCCTGCCTTACGGCCCCGGGCGTGCCTGACCGGCCAGCCAATCGCCGGACCGGGTGATGGTCGCCTGCCAGCCGAGCCGGGTGAGCTGGCGGGTAAGGTCTGCGGGGTCGCGGGCGACCTTGATGAGCCGGTGGCAGGTTCCGTCGCGCAGGCGCCGCTGTACCACCTCGCCAGATCCTGCCAGGTAGGTCTCCCGCCCTGCGGCCGCGGGCTGGTCGTCGACAAACAGCACGCGGCCGCCGCTGGTCAGCGCGCTGCGCACCAGTGACCAGAACCGGCCGAACTCCGAGGCGGGCACGTGCGAGAGCCAGAAGGCGAAAAAGATGGTGTCGAAGCGCCGCGGCGGTGCCCAGGCCAGGATGTCGGCGGTGACGAAGGTCACGTTGCCCACGGTGACGTGCTTACGCGCCAGGGTGATCATCTCTGGGGCGGCGTCGACCGCGGTGACGGTGGCAGCGCAGCCGGCCAGGTGCCGGGTCCACCTCCCGGTACCGCAGGCGATTTCCAGCAGGTCACCGCCCGGGCGCAGGTCCCTGACCAAGGCGGCGATCCGCCGGTCGGCAGCGCGCACATCCCGGTAGGAGGTCACCTCATACTCGGCGGCCCGGGCGCGGTAGTAGGCGACCTGCTCCTGCCACGGCATCGCTGGCATACCTGGCAGGATGGCACGGCCATGCCGCGGGCAAGCGGCGCGCCCGGCATCAACTGATCCATATCGGCTGGCATTGGGGCAACTATGTCACCGCCGCAGCCCGGCAGCGGGCGCCGCGGCCGGGGCATCGCAGGCGGCCGCGTGCCGGGAGGGGCGGCGGCCCGGGCCGAGTGCACCGTGAGGGCCAGCCCACGGCAGGGGTGTAGCTGAACGCGCCGGAGTGTCACAAGTCCGCGGCGTTGAACAAGATCACTGACCCGGCCGGTGCGATGATCTTCACCCCTTCGGGGCGTGGGCCCATGCCGGTCGCGCAGCCGTGCTCGGCGTCGATCGGCGGATCGGTGCGGCGGTGCGAGCCGGGGGAGGACCCGAAGCGGGCCGCTGTCGCGGATGAACGGCGTCAACCACCACATCGCCGAAATGGTCTGCCATGACCCGTGTGTCCGGCGCTGAGCGTAATGCCTGCCCGCGAAATCGACACCGGCGGGTCATCTGCGCACGTCGGCGCGCCTGGTCTGGCCGGACGTGAACGCGGGATGCCCGCGCTCGCAGAGGGTTCGCTCTGGGCATCATGGGGCATAGCCGGCCTGGGGTGAGGAGGGTGCGCTGGGTGAATATTGCGGCGCGCGACTCGGGCTCATCCGGGCTGCGCCGGTCCCGGGGCCGGCGCACGGGCCGCCCGCCCGCGCGGGCTGGGCGCAACCGCGGCGCCGCACGGCCAACGGGACGAGCCAGGCCCGCGCTGGTTCGTGCCGGCCGGCCCCCAAGGCAGCGAGTTTTGCCTGGCCAAGGACCCTGACCGGTGACCCGCGACGAGCTGATCTCTGGGGCTTTGGCGTTTGCGGGCGCGGCCGAGGACTACCCGTTCGGAGACGACCTGCTCACCGTCAAGGTGGGCGGCAAGGTGTTCGCGTGGATCCCGCTCGACAACGACGGCTGGCTCGGCCAGGGTCCGCGGATGGCGGTGAAGCTGCCCGCCGGGCTCGTCACCGAGCTGCGGCACGCCTACCCCGGCCAGGTGCGCCCCGCACGGCCCCTCGACCAGCGCTTCTGGGTGACCTTCCCGCTCGGCGCCGCCATCCCGGACAGCGAGATCTGGGAGCTGCTCACCCTGTCCTACCACGAGGTCGTCGCCCGCCTGCCCCGCAGCCGCCGCCCCATCGATCACCCCGCGACCCCCGGTGACCAGGCGCCCGCAACCGGACCGGCCACCCCAGCAGGGCCCGAGGCAAGCGCTCCTCACCGGTGACGACGAAACAGGGCCCATCAGCACTGGCCGTAATGCGCGAATAGCCGCCGATATACGCGGTCGGGGGATCCGCGTCTGGTGGCTTGGCAAGCGTGCGGAGTTGGGTGTTCAGCGTCTGTGGGCCGCCGTGGTGGTCTTAGGCCATGACGGGGCTAGGCCGGGCCGGTAACCGCGGGCTTGGGCGCGGTTGCTGCGGCGGTCCGGGCTGCGGGAGCAGGGCGGCAAAGGCACGCGCCGCCGGTGTGGCCTGGTGGCGGCTCATGATGGCGGCGAGGGTCCATGTCATGTCCGAGTCGGCGAGCGGGATGGCTCGAAGGTCTGGCCGGCTGGTGGCCAGGTATTCGGGGAGGAGGGTGAACCCTAGCCCGTGGGCGACGAAGTCCAGGATGGTGAAGACGTCGACGGCCTCGAAGCTGACCCGTCGTTGCTTGCCGGTGCCGGCGAGGGCCCGGTCGACGGCCTCGTAGCCGGTCGAGCCCTGGGGTGGCCCGACGAAGTCCTGTTCCGCCAGGGATGCGATGGTGACCTGTGTGCGGCCGGCCAGCGGGTGGTCGGGCCGGCAGACGAACATCATGGGCTGGGTGCTGAGAGGGGTGGCGAGCACGGGTTCTGGCAGCTGCCGCGGCAGCGACACGAGCGCGACGTCGAGCCGGCCGGCCTCGATCTCGGGGATCAGGGCCATGCTGGTCTCGCGGACGTAACGGATGCCCACCGCCGGGTGCTGGTCGCGGAAGCGGGCGAGCAGGGCCGCCTGATCGAGCAGTCCGGGCGTCGGGATGCCGCCGACCCGCAGCGAGCCGCGGAGCAGCCCCCGGACCGCCAGCACCGATTCGCGGGCGGAGGCGGCGGCCGCCAGGGTGCGCCGGGCCTCCTCCAGCAGGACCCGGCCGGCCTCGGTCAGCTCCACTTTGCGGGTGGTGCGCACGAAAAGGCGGGAATCCAGTTCCCTTTCCAGCGAACGGATCGACGCTGACAGCGCGGACTGGCTCATGCGGCAGCGGCTTGCCGCCCGGGTGAAGTGGCCCTCCTCGGCCACGGCGAGGAAGTGCTCAAGCTGCCGGAGCTCCATGATTCATCCACTCTGTAGGACAATCCGATCGTATCTTTCAACTTGAACGCACAGTAGGGCTCGGCGATAATGCTGGCTTGGCGGAGATGGCTGGCTGAGGATACGAGCCGGCAGCCCGCCCGCCCGGGGCCGGGCCTGCCCCCGTGACCTGGCCCCGGGTTCGGGTTGACCGCAGCCTGGCGCGGCACCGGTGGCCGGCCTGCCCTTGGCTTTACCGGGCCCACCGCGCGGACCTTCGGGCCGGGGAGCCGCACTACGGCGGTGGCCATGGCCGGGCATGTTCCCTCGCCTGGGCAGATGTGGCTCCGATCGCACGGGCGGAAGGTGGTGCGGGTGGAGCAGGAACAGCGGACTGAGCGGGCCGAGTTCCAGGTCCTCAAGGACCAGGACGGCAGGTACTACTGGCGGCTGCAAGCGGCCAGCAACAGAATCATCGCCTGGTCCGGCCAGGCCTATGACAGCAAGTACTGGTGTGCCCAAGACGTGAACTGGCTCCGGGCAAACGCGCACCTGATCATGGTCTACGACTACACGGCAGAGCCGCTGCAAGACGGGCACACCCCCACGGGCACCGCTAACCGGGAAATGGGTGAGTTAGCGGGTACGCGGCAGCACCCGGCGGAGCCGGCTGGGAGCCGGCTGGCGGCCAGGCGGCGGGTTCGAGAGTGACCTTGTAGCCGAGGGCCACGAGTTGGCAGCTCTCAAGGGTGGGCTGCACGCCGCCGTGCGCCAGCTTGCGGTGGAGCTGGCGCCGCTGCGGGTGAACGCGGTGGCCCCCGGATGATCGACACGCCCTTAGTGGCCGGGATGCCCAGACCCATCCGCGACAGCATGTTCGCCAGCGGCGCCCACAGGAGACTCCAGCAGGTGCAGCTCGTCGATGACCTCCCGCGACTGCTGCCAGGTCCTTCGCGGCCACGATGAAGAACGCCTTCAGGTCAAACGCCACTGCCCGCAGCGTGTTCGGCCGGGCCGGCCCGCGACCAAGTCCAGATACCGGTCTGCCAGCCTGTTGCCCGGCAAATACCGCACCTGACCAGATCCCGGCACGGCGCGGGCAAGGCACGGGAGGCTACTCATCGAAGCACCCTCCCGAGCCCGGGAACAGTGCACCCCCTGCGTCGTGTGTTGAGCGCTCCGGCGCGGCCTGTGCGCGGCCTAGGCGGCTCCGTGGAAGAAGACGCCGTTTCGCTCCGAGCCGATCTCGGCAAAGGTGGTCGTCGAGGTCGTGGCGGGGTCGGAGCGGAAGCTGAACCCGGTTGAGGGCACCCTCGCCGACCACTGCACCGTGGCCGAGTCCTCGATGAACCGTCCCGCGAACCCCAGCTCGAAGTCGTGAACCTCCACGCGGGCCTTCACGCCCTGCCAGCGGATCATAAACGACACCGAGGCTGGGTCGGACGGCCCGTCAAGGAGGGCGTTTTTGATGTTGTGGTAGTCCTCGACGTCGGCGTTGTTGACCCGCATTGTCGCGGTGGCCTCCTCGAGGTCAACGTGCACGTCGTGGGTGGGGATGTGCATCGTCCAGAACAGGCCCTCCGCCGGGCCGGAATCGATGGTACCGGGGTTGAAGTCGTGGATTTGCGTCGGGTTGCCTGCCGGGTCCAACTGACCCGGGTCAAAGAGATCCATTCAAATGAAGCCGAACGTCCCCTGGTGGCGCCTGCCGTCCACCCCGACGTAGGTACCCTGCATGAACCGGTTGTCCATCTCGAAGGTGAGCTTGCTGCTGGTGCCGTTGAGCGTGCCCGTCCCGGTACCGGTCAGCTGAGCCAGGCCGATCGTGCCCCTAAAGTCGGTGATCTGCGAGGCCTCGATCCCACGCCCCGGCAGATGATGGTGGATGAACACCCCAACCGGCGTCAGAAAGCCGCTGGGGATCGGCCTGGGAAGCACCGCTGACCCGCCGCTGTCGGCCGCCGCGGCAGCCGACGTCAGCAGTCCCGAGCCAAGGCCCAGGCCGACTCCGGTGGCACCTGCGGTGCCCAGAAACTGGCGGCGTGAGACCGCCGCTGACGGCACCGCTCCCGCGTGATCCTGCATACCCCCTCCTCAAGGAAATCACGTCAAAGGGAAATCCCTCTCTGCCCGACCCTGGCCCTCCGTTTCCGCAACCACGCACCGCGACACCGCGAGGATGTGCCTGTTCACCCCCCTTGTTTCATGTGCTGCACGCCCGAGACGGCCAGTTCCGGCACCGCATGATGCGGCATCCCGCGTCAGGCAGTCCACCGTTAACACGCCCGCCAAGGGACGGCAAGGACTAACCGCCGGGTAACTTATTCTTTCTGGCTATTACTCGGCAAGACCGTATGCCCGAAATGAAAACGACCGGCACCGGGTAGTGGCGGGCACAAGCCCTGGCTGTACCGCGCGGCCGTGACCCGGCGGGCGGGTGGACGCCCGCCTCGATCAGCGCCCACGGCGGGCGGGATCCCCGCCTGGTGACATGACCGCGGATCACCTAGCACGCGCGCCGTGGCACGGACCACGATCGAGGAGCTGCTGGCAGATGTACCGCGCCGCCTGACTCGGCTCGACCCGGCTCAGGCCCGGCGGGCAATCCAGGCTGGGGCGGCCCTGATCGACATCCGCTCCGATCCGCAGATCGCCCGCGATGGCATCACCGTAGGAGCGCTCGCAAACCCCCGAAACGCCCTGCAATGGCGGCCCGATCCAGCGAGTCAGCCCCGCCATCCCCGTGCGCCACAGCTCGACGATCAGGTCATCATGCGCCGCGATGAGGGGTTATCAGTCCAGCCTGGCGGCGGCGACATTGCACCAACTGGCTTTGCCCACGCGACTGACGTTGACGGCAGCTTTCAGGCATGGCGCGCCGCCGGGCTCCCAGTGGAGCGCCCGGCAAGCGGCAAGCGGCATCGCCGGCACCGGGCAATCGTCCAGCACGCCGTGTTACCGGCCCAGCCGATGGCACTTCCCGCCACACTAAACCGAAGTGAGCCACGAGCGAGGACGACCAGCGGCACCGGGGTAGATCACCACGGCCCTGCCGTCGGGCACCTTGCAGCAGCTCGCGCTGCACCGGGCAGGTGAGATCGAGGCTCTAGCGAACCGGCCAGCTGAGCAGAAGTGCGGTTGTCAGCTTTGGCCGCGGGCGAGCGCTGCCATGTGTTCCATGGTTATGGCGTGAACTAGCGGGTCGGCATGGCGATGCACCAACCGCCATTCCGGCCCTTCACGCCGGAAGACCCAGGTTACGCGCAGCGACCAGTCCTGCTCCGGCATGCCGCCGACCTCGCCGTGCTGCCGTTCGATCGCCACAAGTACCGCCATATCGCCGGACGCATACGACGCCACCAGCTCCTGGTCCGCCTCGCCGCCCCGGAACATCTTCGGCGTGTTTTCCAAGGCCGCCTTGGCGTCAAAGCCGCGCCTGGGTTCTCCGCCGTAAGGTGGCATGAGCGTGTAGTCGTCTGCGTGCTTGATCAGCGCGAGGTATCTGTGAATATCTCCCCGTATATATGCAGCAGTGGCTTCCGCAGTGCTTCGGATGAGCTCGGCGACATCCCCATCAGGCACATTTCCCTGCTCCACGCCCCGGATCCTTTCCGCTCCTGCCTGGATGACCGGCGCCTGAATTCCGGGCAGGTCACAGCATTGCCGGCTCCTGCAACGGTTTCGCAGGGCACCACACGCCGCCGCCCGTGCTGCTCCACGGCAACATCAAGCCATGAAGACTAGATGAAGACTGTGTGTGCGAGACATGGGAGTCGCTGGTCAGTCTCGCCGCAGCAGGTCTGCCCGGCTGACCGGCTCCTGTTCTGCCCAGCCCTGCAGGCGGGCCGCTGATCTGCAGCCATCGCCCGGGCTGCGGGCCGAGGCTCGTTGGCGGCCATCGGAACTGCTCCGGCGGCGGCCAACCCGGTCGCAGAATGTAACTGCCAACGGCGCTACGACCACGCCCGGAGCCGTCGATCCGTGCGGCCGATGATGCCTGTGGTGATCACCGGCCGAGGTGCGCAGATGCGATCTGCGCGCGGCCGTTGCACTCCGGGCTGGAACCATTCCAGACCCCTGGGGTGGGCGCAGCGCCGGATAGGTACCTGCTTGGCCGCCCGCAGTTAGTCCTGGTATCTCTGCGGAGACGCCGCGCGGTGAAATTCGGAGCGGGGTTGCGCACCGGGCACCGGTTACCAGGGGGGCAGGACGCGATGTGTCGCGAGGCGGTAGCCGATGGGCCCCCGGCACAGCCTGAGCGTGATCTGCCGCCGCTATCGTCGGGGTGGCGGTCAACTTGCTCGGGACGGTAAGGCAACCGAACGGGGCGCCGGGTGCTTCACAGCAGTGTTATGACCACCTCGTGCCGACTCCGGTTATGACTGCGGCGCACGGCGATGAGTTCGCCGAATACGCGGCTGCCAGCATCCCGGCTTTGCGGCGGCTGGCCCTGCTGCTGTGCCGGAACTGGCACGACGCCGACGACCTGGTCCAGGCAACGCTGGCCAAGCTGTGTCAGCACTGGTACCGGGCCTCCGCGGCGGACAGCACCGATGCTTATGTCCGCGCCATCTTGGTCCGAGAGTTTGTCCGGGGACGGCGAACGGGCTGGGCAAGGCGGGTGAGCGTTATCGGCCAGCCGCCTGAGATCCGGGCTCCGGCGGCCGACCTGGACGCCCTGCTGGACCTGCAAGCTGCCATGACGGCCCTCGCCCCGCGCCAGCGAGCCGTGCTGGTGCTGCGGTATTACTGCGACCTCGACGTAACCCAGACGGCTCAGGCGCTCGGCTGTGCTCCCGGCACGGTCAAGAGCCAGACGGCCAAGGCGCTTGCCGCCCTCCGGCGCACTCTGGCGAACGGCTCAGAGTCCGCTGCTACCAGCAAGCCCGCCACAACTCAGCCAGCGGGCCAGACCGACTACTCGGACGAGGTGCCCGGCCATGCTTGAGGACAACCTGAGAACGCTCTTCACCCTTGAAGCCCACGCGGACCAGCCGCCATCGCAGATCAGCGTGCCTGTGGCTGGTCGTAGCGCCCGCGTGCGGCGGCGCCTGCAGCGCGCACTCACTATCGGCAGCCCCCTGTTTGCGGCCGCCGCGGTCATCGCAGTGGTCGCCATCTCGGTCGCCCTCACCGGCGGTGGTGAGAGGATTGCGCGCCCAACGGGGCCGGCGCTGGCCGTGCCTGGCTCTGCCAGCTGGACGCGCCTGCCGAGAGCCCCGATCGCTCCCCGCAGCGAATATGCGGCCATCTGGACCGGGAAGAAGATGGTCGTCTGGGGCGGCTACTCGGGGAACACGACTCTGTACGGCGACGGCGCCGCCTATGACCCGGCGACCCGGACCTGGACGAAGCTCGCCGCCAGCCCCCTGGCCGGCCGGGCCCTCCCCGTGACCGTGTGGACGGGCAAGGACATGCTCATCTTCGGCGGCTCGGGGACCTCCAGGGCCTACTCCGACGGCGCCGCCTACGACCCTGCGAGCAACACCTGGCGCAAGCTGGCACCGATCCCAGCCTCTCTCGGCGGCAATCTCACTGGCAGCGGCAGCTATGCCGTGTGGACTGGGAAAGTCATGGTGGCGTGGGGTTTCTTCGAGCGCAGCGGGCGGCAGGCGCTGACACCTGCGACCTACAACCCGGCGGCGAACTCGTGGACAACCGGGCCGGCGGCGCCAGCGCAGGCTCCTTTGTTCGGTGACGCCTTCTGGACCGGCAAGCAGATGATCGTCTGGGGATACGTTTCCCCTGGTCATCTTCAGGGCGTCGGCTACGACCCGGCGACGGGGAAATGGTCGACGCTGCCAGCCTCACCCCTCAGGCGTGCCGGACGCGACTCGATGCTCGCCGTCTGGACCGGCAGGTACCTAGTCGTTGGCGGGGGCGACAGCCGAGCAGGCCTCCACAGGGACGTCGCCGCATACGACCCCGTGGCCAACAGCTGGATGCGCCTCCCCGACGCGCCCGTGGGGTTCGAGGGGAACGGAACCGCCCCGGACGTCTGGACCGGGGCTTCTGTCATCACGATCGAGGACGCAGTCCCCGGTGGCCGCCCGCTCAGCCTAGACCTCACCACCAGAAGCTGGTCCCTCGGGCCGAAAGCGCCGCTGCCCGGACGGCAAGAAGCCCACGAATTCTGGACCGGGTCACAAGTGCTCGTCTGGGGCGGCGGGGTTCCCGTCGGAAACTCCTGCTGCAAGACCGTCAACCCGGGATACAGCTACACGCCGTAGGCCCCCAGCGGTCGCCCCTGCCCGATACCCCGCCAAGAATCCCACAGACCACCAGCTACAGTCGTGCGCCACACCTTTGCGCCAATCAGGCAGGCAACAGAGCAGAAAATCTGCGCGGCCGGCAACAGTGAAACCTACTAATTACATAGGAATTCCTATTCGGCGTTTCGCGCGATGCCGGGCCCGGAATCGGATCACAGTTTGTAACCAGCGCTGATCTGCGGCAATGCGCAAGGATCCGCCGAGATGGACGGCAATCTGGTGGTCAGCGTGGCCGCCTGTCCTGTGCCCGAACAGCGCGATCTGCGCATGCAGACGCGGCTTAACCCGCAGCGTTGATCACTTACGCTTCGGGGGCGCCCTGTGCCCGGGGTGGGCTTATGCTGCGGCGAGGTCGCGCCGGTTGAAGGCGGCGACGCCGGCGAGTGCGGCGGTCAGGGCGAGTCCGGTGAGCCAGGTGATGGCGGTCCAGTTGAGGGTGGTGGCGGGGACTGGGCCGAGGTGGGAGAGGATCGCGGTGTCAAGCAGCCAGTGGTTGCTGGTGATGCTTGATCCGATGATTTCGATGAGGAACGACCACAAGATCACGGCGTACAGGATTGGCACTGCGAGCCGTGGGAGCAGCCCGTACAGCAGGGCGCCCACGCCGAGGATGAACAGCGCCGGCACCGCAACGTTCAGGCCCGCCTGCATCATCGCCGCGAGCCCGATGCCGCCGTGCCGGGCCGCAACGCCGATCCAGCCGCCGACGCCGGTGGCCAGGCCGGCGGCCAGGACCAATGCCACACCGAACCCGAGGCGCCCGGCGAGCCAGGTGCCGCGGTTGAGCTGGCGTGCTAGCAGGTTGTCGAGGTGGCCGTCGGCTTCTTCACCGCGTGCTGCGGAGATTTGGGCGGCGGCGGCGAAAGCGACGAGCGCGGCAAGGTAGAGGAACTCGTATCCGATCCAGGCCGTGGTGGCGCCGCCCGGATGGCCGCCGAGACGGCTCACTTGCTGCTCGATCGCCTCGACCGCGACGTTCCCCACCGCAGCGGACTGGGCGACCACGCCGAAGATCGCGGCCAGGATAGCGAGCCCGCCGATCCAGGCCAAGGCGACCCACCGCTCGAGCCGGATGACCAGCCCGGCGGGACCGCGGAGCAACCGGGTGCTGGCCTTGGCCGACTGGTGGCGCGCGAGCACGGCCGCGCCCAGGTCCCGGCGCCCGGCGAGGATGACCGCCGCCCCGGCGGTCCCCACGGTCAGCAGGACGATGGGCACGAGCGCGAGCGGCTCGGAGCCGGTCAGCGGATGGAGATTCTCCACCCAGCCGAGCGGGCTCACCCAGCGCAGCCACGCGAGGCCGGTAACCCCGTCGGCGACCATGCGGATCAAAAACGCCACCCCGAAGACGGCAGCGGCCAGGCCGTTGGCCTGGCGGCGCGTGGGAGTGAGCTGGCTGGCCAGCGCGCCGATGGCCAGGAACATTACCGCGCTGGCGGTGGCCGCGGTCGCGTAAAACAGCGAGGCCGAGACGGGAAAGCCGACGCTGGCACGCGACCCGGCGACGACAGTCAACGCCGCGGTCAGTGCCCACAACACGGCCCATCCGGCCGCCAGCCCGGCGATGGCCTGCACCGTCGCGTGGCGGCGCGTGGTCTGCCCAGCCAGGAGCAACTCCCACCGCCCGGCGTCTTCTTCCCGGCGCAGCAGCCGGGTCGCGGCAAGAAGGCCCCAGACGGCGCCGACGATGATCAGCAAGCCGAACACCCGCCACGCCACGAACCCCCCGATCGTGTCGAGCCGCCGGGCCGCGCCGACGATCGCGGTCAGCCCGGCATTGCCGCCGAACGCCTGGGCGAACTTGTGCTGCGAGGCGGCGGTAGGGAAGTTCTTGTGGTAGCTGAGCGCCTCGTTGAGCACCAGCACGCCGAACAGCGCACCCCACACCGCGCCCGACCGCGCCGCCCGCTTGGCCGTCGCCCAGGCGATGGCGGTCGCGGCCTGGCGGTCACGGACACCGGTCTCATGCCGCATGGGACACCTCCGGTCCCGCCGCCGGCTCGCGGCCGTAGTGCGCGAGGAACAACTCCTCCAGCGACGGTTCGCGGCTCAGCAACTGATGCACCCCCGACGCGGCCAGCACGCCGAGCAGCGGCTCGACCGAGCCAACCACCTGGCAGCGGACCCGGTTGCCCTCCACATCCACCGCGGTGACCCCCGGGATCCGCGACAAGTCCGGCGGGGTCGCATCGAACGTGGCGTCCACCGACAGGGCCGACAGGTGCCGCATCTGCGCCAGCGTGCCCACCTCGATAAGCTCACCGGCGCGCAAGATCGCGACCCGGTCGCTCAGCGCCTCGACCTCGCTGAGGATGTGCGAAGACAAGAACACCGCCTGCCCGCGCCGGCGTGCCGCCGCGACACACTCGCGGAACGTCTCCTCCATCAGCGGATCCAGGCCGCTGGTCGGCTCATCGAGAATCAGCAGGTCGGCCCGCGAACTCAAGGCGGCGATCAACAGCACCTTCTGCCGGTTGCCCTTGGAGTAGGCGCGAACCCTCTTGGACGGATCCAGCTGGAACCGTCCGATCAGCTCATCCCGGTACGCCGAATCGACCCGTCCCTGCACCCGGCCCAGCAGATGCAGCGTCTCGCTGCCGGTCAGCCCCGGCCACAGGTTCGCCTCCCCGGGCACGTAGGCCAGACGCCGGTGCGCCTGCGCCGGGTGTGCCTGGGCGTCCACGCCGAAGATTTCGGCACGGCCTGCGCTCGGCCGGATCATGCCGAGCAGGCACCGGATCGTGGTCGTCTTCCCGGCGCCGTTAGGCCCCAGATAGCCAAGCACCTCGCCCTCAGCCACCTCCAAGTCCAGTGACCGCAAAGCCACCGTGGCACCGAACGACTTGGCCAAACTCTCCGTACGGATCGCCGCCACCATCACTGCCTCCCAGCCTGCAAGGCATTCCTGCTACGACCGTCGCCTCGGCCCCAAGGGCGCTCCCAGAGGCACACGTCCCCACACCCGCAGACCTTGGTCCCCTGCCAGGACGGAGCACAGCGTGGCGGCCTGGACACCATGACCCTGCCCATGTCACACCTGCGCGGCGACCCGGGCGCGCAGGTTGTGGAACTGGCGGGTCTGCATGATGAAGTGCAAGGGGTCATACAGCAGGTTGACCGGCCAGGTGTATGCGCGTGGGCCCCGGCCGCGCTTACGGACCACCAGGCGGGTCCTGCCGCCGGGCGCCGGGCGCAGATGAAAGCCCCAGATCGCGTCCACGCAGTCCCGGGGCGCGGGGCCGGGCCACGGCTCGACGGTGCGGAAGGAGGGCACCTGGTAGATCGACCGCAGCACCAGCGTGCGGTTAGGCTCCAGGACCGCGACCGTCATCTGGTCCCGGCCGTGGGCCATCGAGTTCAG
>Ga0126380_10000178_pt1 | contig 17552 bp, 19 predicted proteins | sample PanSoiMetPlot_26_FD_92544 | JGI IMG/M metagenome (GOLD analysis project Ga0126380, IMG submission 92544) | Tropical forest soil microbial communities from Panama - MetaG Plot_26 | ecosystem: Environmental > Terrestrial > Soil > Tropical forest > Bulk soil | place: Panama | collected 2016-02-17
ATGAAATTGCCTCGCGCGATCCTCGCCGATGACCACACGCTGGTTGCAGAAGCGCTTTGCGGTTTGGTGGCACAGCAATTTGAAGTTGTTGCGATGGTAGCCGATGGCCATGCGCTTATCGCCGCGGCAACGACCCTGAAACCCGACGTGATTGTAGTCGATATTGCCATGCCTCTGCTGAATGGGCTGGAGGCTTGTCGGCAACTCAAACAGAAAATGCCCAGCGTCAAGTTTATTTTTGTCACCATGAACGAAGATCCAGAACTTGCTGTAGAGGCAATGAGGTCTGGAGCGTCCGGGTATGTGCTGAAAAAATCGGTTGCTTCAGAACTGCTCCAAGCCATGCAGTCGGCGCTTCGAGGCAAATCTTATATCACGCCACAGATTACCCGAGGGATGCAGGAGTCTTTCATTCGTAATCCTCGGGGCACGAACCACCCGAAATCGCTCACTGCGCGTCAGCGAGAGGTCGTTCAGCTTTTGGCAGAAGGGAAATCGATGAAAGAGGCGGCAGATGTTCTGAAGGTCGCGCCCCGCACCGTAGCCTTTCACAAATACCGTGTCATGCAGGATTTCGGCTTTAAAACCAATGCGGATCTCATTCAATTTGCCGTGAAAAGCCGGATTGTCGTAGGGTAACTGGAACTTCCCAGGAACATCCGGTATCCACGGGAACGACTTGCCTTCAAAATTAGCCAACTCCGCAACTTGCGCCTGCCGATCGAGGGGAGCGACGGAGCCTGGCTATCAACGTTCCCAGGCGTAAACGGTCTTCCCCAGGAATTGCTGTGAATTTCAGGCCCAACCCGCCGGATGGTTGGACATGGCGCACAACGGCGTTGGCGGTGATCTGGCCTTCCTGCACAAGAAAACCAATCGTGGCTTGCGCTCCAACAGGCCGTTGCGTGCATGTGTCGATAAAGAGACCTCCGAAACCAAGGTCTCTCACACGCGAAACGTCCTCTCGACCATTACAGCGCCAATAAACTGAAACGCCCTCCATCGTGTCGACGCGCGATGTCCGTCTCCTGGAGAACGAAGGTCTTCTTAGCAAAAGGTCCATGCAACACCTCAGGCCTGCCCGGGGAATGCCAGGACGCCACCACCACTTTTCCCGAGGGATGGGTGGCGTGGCCACCTCCCGGTAACTGTGAAATTTAAGGGGGGCAAGGCTAGTTCTCCGGGCACCTCTGCTGGAACTGTCAAACGTGACAGGTGCGCGAAGGGCTCGTTCCGCATGGTCCTGCTCACGAGCCTTGTCCGGTGGGTAGGGGAGTCTCCTACCGACCGGTATAGCCAGGGCGTTGGCGCAGCCTCACCTTGGGAACAGTAGGAACCGACGAGTTGTTGCAGGTTCTTCCGCCTTGCTGGGCGGCGCCGGGGAGCCGGTGGCGTCGCCTTGGGAGACCCTGTCATTCTTGACAGGTGTTTCGCACCCGAGGTTACAGCTAAAGGCTTATGGCACATATCGAGGGGATGAGGGTCCCAATGGACGCATCTGTCTCGTGCGAGCCTGTACGCGTCTTTTTGCTAATCGAAAATCGCCTGCTTCGTGAGGCCCTGGTTCGTCTATTCCGCAAGCGTCCCGACTTTGCCGTTGTCGGGCAAAGCGGGAAGATGGATTTGACGATTCAGGAGATGCTCCAAACAAACTGCCATGTTCTCGTCGCCGGTTCCTTTCAATCCAATTGGCTTGCAGCAACTTTTTCTCACGAAAGTGTGGGCCAGCCGGGTTTCAAGATTGTCCTGATCGGAATGGAAGCCGATGAAAATCAATTCATGGCCATGATACGGGCTGGCGTGACGGGTTACCTTCTAAATGATGCCTCTGCGTCGGATGTCGTGTATGCGGTGCGCGCCGTGTTTCGCGGCGAGGCTGTTTGCCCTCCGCAGCTTTGCAGTACGCTCTGCCGATTTGTTGCTCAAATGTCCGAAGAGGCATGCACACAAGGCATCCCTTCCAGGCCCGACCTCACGTTGCGTCAGCACCAATTGGTCGCTCTGGTCGCCAAGGGCCTAACAAACAAGGAAATCGCCTCCCGCCTGAATCTGTCGGAATTCACGGTAAGGAATCACATCCATCGAATTCTGAAGCAGTTGGATGCAGAGACACGGAGCGAAGCTGTAGACGTCGTTCGTGCCAGCGGCTACATGATTGGCGCATAGCTTGACAAGAACTCAAGGCGAGGATGGACGGGCAACTCAGCCGCGGGACAGGACGGCGGGAGGGATCTGGGCCAGGAATCGTTACTTGATGGAGTATGCCCGGGACTCCATGCAGGCAGAGAACGCCCGTTTAAAAGTGTCCACACCCTTTTGGTGCTGGGCCTCTGCTTGCGCCTGGTCCTGCTGCTGCTGCTGTGCAGTGGCCTGCGCGGCTTGCTGCTTGGCCGCCTTGTTGGCTTGCCTTTGCCTCGCTCCGCCGACCATAGCCCCTGCCGTGGCCCCTGCGGCCGCTCCTTTACCTGCCTCATCGTCTGCGATCGCTCCTACTGCGGCGCCTCCGGCAGCACCCCGGGCAGCGCCCCTTACACGGCCTCCTCTTGCCTGCTTGGCGTTATCTGCTGCTGCCTGTTGCTCCGCTTTCTTTTGCTCCTCGGTCTTCGTTGCGGGAGGTGGGGCCTGGGGGTCGATGCCCGTTTGTTGTTTGGCTGAAACAAAGCATTCGTTTTCATCCTTCAGTTGTTGATTGGCGCTCTGCTTGTTCTTGGGGTACGCAAACATGCCAATACTCTTCGCTGGGGACGTGGCGGCCGCCGGTTGTTGTGTTTGTGCTGAGTCGCTCGCCGGCGCAGGTTGAACCAGAAGCGGTGTCGCGAGGAATACAGTCATGATTGTTACCGACTGTTTGACCATCGAGTGTCTCCTTCCATTCCTTCGATGCCCGACTGGAGCGAAATTGACCACGTAAAGTGACGGCTAGCGAACCCACAGATGTCACCACTACACTCAGCATCGAGACTTACTGCTGCTCTGTGTTCGCGTCGTCGCCTTTTTTGTTGTCGCCCTTCTTGTTCAGATCTCCGTCCTTGTAGTATTTCGTACCCTGCAAGGTGAGCTGAAGGGCGAGACCATTTTTGGTGATTTGGTAAACCCATACGCCTGGATCCACCTCGACCGCTCCCGAATACGCGGCGCCCGACTTACCGACCTTAGCCGCTGCATCCGTCTGCGCCGAACCCGACCAGCCGGAATCTAGGAAACGGTTCAGCGCGTCGGCATTTTCGAATACGAAAACCACTCGATAGTCCTTTACGCCGATTCCCAAACCGGCGCCGGCGGAAATCATCTTCATGAAGGTCTCTTGTCTGTTCGCGTTGTTTATGGCGATCCCGGCGCCGCGTGCGGTGCTCAACAGAAATAGGTTCGTGCCCATGTTATTGAAGACGGCATATCCGGCTGCCTTTTGGATAGCCTCCTTCGAGGTTGGCTCTAGCTTGTTCAATTCCCCCAGGGTTTGTGCGGCCATCTTACGGGATTTCTCCCGTTTCTTTTCATTGTCATCCCCCGCACGCACCGCGATTGCCGACAAGAGCGCAACAGCGAGAATCGGGACTATCAGCTTGGGGCTCATGATGTTATTCCTTCAGAAAGTCGTGAGCTAAAGTAGTTCAGTTGTTTGACCCCGTTTAGTTCGCTGTTTGCCCCGTCTCGGTCCCGCAATCACGCAATTGGCTACTCAGCTACCTTTGTGCCGTTAGGATCCGCTTCACCAGCAGTATCGCGGCTGATGGATCCTGTCCACTGTCAAAACTACGAGAGTCTTTTGCTATCGGGAGGGCAACTGGCGAGAAGATTGCTGTTCGTTGTGAAGCAAGAGCAGGAGACTTACGAAGTTCTGTCAGCAGCAGATTCGCATGCAATCGGCGGCTTGAGCAGTATCTCCAGCAGACGCAAGATCGGAGCCAAGACGCCTCTCTGCCGGAAGAGGAGCGCCAGGGGCGGCCCAAGAAAAAGAAGGGGAATGCGCCACGGTTCGACTTACGGCCACGTGCGGGAGAGACGCGGAGCGGTATCCTCGCTGAATGGAAAGGGGCGGCCAGTTCCCGGAGAATGTCCCAGGCACGGGGGCTGGCCGCCTTCTCCACCCACGCGGGCCATCCTAATTCTCCCTATTGATTTCTTGTAACTGTCAAAACGAACGGGGAGCAATTCGCCGGCTGCTCATGCTCGGTTAGGGGTCAAGAAATGGAGACGGCCGAACCGGGGTCGCCCGACTGTCCCATACCGTCGGCCGAGTGGCGACCGTCTCCTTCAAAGAACGTTTACTTTAGTTCCCAAAGAACATACCGCACCTGTCAAAAGTGACAGGTGACAGTCTCAAAAGCGTGATTCCCGGAAACACGCAGGAAAGGACTCAACGGCGGTTTGAGTCGCAAGATCCGCGAGGCGCACCGGCAACCAAACACTCGACACATCACCGAGAGCCCATTCTCTCAGCCTCGCGGATCAACCTTCTCCCGCCGCAATTGCCACGAAAAATCGTGTAACACACACGGCTGATTGCCGCCCAGATCGGTAACGCCACGGTGGTTATGCAATACTCGGCGGCCAACTTGCCGGCGGTTATTCGCAAATTCCCGCGTGTCTTTAAGGAATTCTGGGTGCATTTTTCATAACCTACCCAACGCCAGACGCGTGCCGGGTGGTTGGATTGCCGTCTTGCTGCGACGGGAGAAGGGTTGAAGACCAACACCCGTCCCGGTCCAAAGCTTGACTGGTAGTTTTGCCAGTACTCCCATCCATCAGAACTCGCTAATAAGTAATGTAAAGGTGACGAAATGTCGAACTTCGTCCGACGCTTACGATCTCAGGTAACCGCAGTGATGTGCTCCATCGCAATAATTACAGGGGGCATGTCCGGGGCGGCACCAAACCTGGGGCCACAGCAGGCTGGTGCTCCCGAAGAGCAAGCTCCCAAGATTCCGAATGATCAATTAGATTCTCTGGTTGCGCCCGTTGCCCTTTACCCGGATCCTCTTCTGGCCCAGGTCCTGGCTGCTTCTACCTATCCTCTCGAGATCATGCAGCTGCAACAATGGCTGACCAAGAATCCAGGTCTCAAAGATAAGGCCTTGCAAGAGGCGGTCATGAAGCAGCCGTGGGATCCGAGTATTCAATCAATGGCAGCGCTTCCCGATGTCGTTAAGCGGCTTGCGGACGACATCCAGTGGACCACGGATCTCGGCAACGCCGTTCTTGCACAACAATCTGACGTAATGGACGCCGTACAGCGAATGCGTGCCAAAGCCCAAGAAAAGGGAAATCTAAAATCCAACGATCAGATGAAGGTCGAAACTAAGGTCGTGGAGAACAAGCAGGTGATCGTAGTCGAGCAGGCGAAGCCCGACGTCGTGTATGTTCCCAGTTACGAGCCAACAGTTGTTTACGGGCCGCCGGTATACCCCTACCCACCCATTGCCTATCCTCCTCCTGGATATTACGCCGCCGGCATGGCGATTTCTTTCGGCGTTGGTATGGCTATCGGGGCGGCTTGGGGAGGCGGATGGTGTTGTAACAGCGGGTGGGGCAGCAACAACAACATCAACATCAATAACAACAACACTTTCGTGAATAACTCGAATAGGCAGAACAACATTTCAAACAGAAGCGGCAACCGAACTGGCAGCAACACTTGGCAGCACAATTCGAAGCACCGCGGAGGCACTCCTTATTCGAACAGAGCCACAGCGAACAAGTACGGAGGCACGGCCCGCGGAGATTCAATTGGCAATCGGCAGGCCAATGCTCGCCAGAACCAAGGGCAGTTGGGAGGTCGCGGGCAGGGTGCGCAGGCGGGCAGCATGGACCGCGGCGGCGGTCGGCAGTCCGGCGCGGGTAATCGAGGGTCCGATGGGGCTAACGGCTTGGGGGCAAATCGCGGCGGGGGCGGTGGTGGAGATCGCGTGGGTAACCGAAGTGTTTCGTCAGGGTCAGGTGGTTCATCAAGAGGTGGCGGCGCTTTCGGCGGTGGCTCAGGGGCAATGAGCGGAAGCAGTGCGCGGGCGAGCAGTTCACGTGGCGCTTCCAGTATGGGAGCCCGAGGCGGTGGTGGAGGACGGGGTGGTGGGCGCCGGAGGTGACTGTCCATGATCAAAGACAAGAATATGAAACCGACAAAACGGAAGCCTCTTGAGCGCAGGGTATTTTCCGTGGTTTTGTTGCTCGCGCTGATCTACAGCGTCGCGGCCGTTTCGAGAGCCACGAATGATTCTGAACAGGCGTCACCCACATCGTCTGCGGCCGCGCAGAAAACATTTGCAACACCGAAGGAGGCTGTTGAAGCGCTGATCAAAGCTACCGAAAGCTTCGATTTGCCCGTACTCAAGGAACTTCTTGGGGCCGATGGCGAGGATCTGGTGGCCTCGGAAGATGCTGTGCAAGACAAGAATAGAGCTGCCGAATTTGCCGCAAAGGCGCGCGAAAAGAACGAGATAGCCATCGATCCCAAAAATCCGAGGCGCGCAATACTCTCCGTCGGCAAGGACGATTGGCCCCTCCCGATCCCCATTGTTCAGAAGGGGGACAAGTGGTCCTTCGACACCAAGGCAGGTCGTAAGGAGATTCTCCTACGGCGCATAGGCGCCAATGAGCTGGATGCCATCCAGATATGTCGCGGTTATGTGGAGGCGCAGCATGAATACGCCCTGGAAAAGCATGACGGCGCCGAAGTGAATCAGTACGCGCAGCGGATCATCAGTTCACCAGGAATGCGGGATGGTCTTGCCTGGCAAAATTCTGATGGAAGCTGGGGCGGCCCCATTGGAGAAGGAGTCGCGAAGGCTCTCGCGCAGGGCTATTCGAATCGAAGTCAACCTTATCACGGTTATTTCTTCAAAATCTTAAAAGGACAGGGCCCGGCGGCACCGCTTGGGAAAATGGACTTTGTTGTGAACGGTGCGATGATCGGCGGATTTGCTCTTGCCGCTGCGCCGGCAGAATACCGCGTCACAGGAGTCAAAACCTTCATCGTTAGCCACGAGGGGACGGTTTATCAAAAAGATGCGGGGCCAGATACGCTCAGCATCTTCAAAGACATGCAGCTCTTCAACCCAGACAAAATGTGGGCTCCCACGTACGACAACTGGTGACGTCCAGCTACGTCTGTCAGTGGAAATTCTTCAGAGGAGAATAAAGAAATGAAAAAGGCAGGCTTTTTGCTGATCGCTTTTCTGTTGGTGGGAGCAAGTTCGACAGTAGCCCAGGACATTCGCTACGACTTTGACAAAGAAAAGGACTTTTCGAAATACAAAACATATAAGTGGGTGCCAATCAAGGGCGCTGAACTGCCAGATGAACTCACTCAGAGGGCGATCGCAAGCGCGATTGACGCTCAACTTTCCGCGAAAGGACTGACGAAAACGGACTCGGATGATGCCAACCTTTACGTCGGCTATCAGACTGCTCTGGGGCAGGAGAAAGAGTTCACCTCATATAACACCGGCTGGGGTTACGGCCCCGGCTGGGGGGCTGGCTGGTATGGCTATGGCGGCATGTCGACAACCACAACGTACGGCTTGACGTCCACGGTATACGTCGGGCAGTTGGATTTGAGCATGTATGATCCTGTAGCAAAACAGTTGGTTTGGAGAGGATCAGCTTCGAAAACACTAGACCCCAAAGCGAAGCCGGAGAAAAAACAGAAAAACATCAACAAGGCCGTCGAAAAACTTCTGAAAAAGTATCCGCCGCAGGTGAAAAAGTAGCGGGCACCCGGGCTCGCGGTTTTCTTGATTGTTTCAGGACAAATGGGCGGCCTCCCCGAGCCTCAATTTTGCGATTACTCTAGCCCAAATCCCGACTTTGCTTTTGTTGTCTATGTTTGAAAAGGAGCTCTCGTGGTGCGATTGGCTTTTGGCACCGCCAATACAAAGGGTTGCAGCGCAAGTCTCCTCGCACTTTTGTCGGTTTTCTTCACAGGTTGTGCAAACAGTTGCGTCTTCGGATTCTGGAATCCGCCAAACGGAACGACAGGCACGGTGATTAGCAATCCGCCCTCCTGCAAGCTTGCTTCGCCGAAGGGTGCCATTCGCTTGGTTGTACAGCTAAACCGCTCGTGCGACCTGTGCTCCGGATCCAATCGTGTTCGCGTGGTTGTCTTGAGCCTGAGTGGCGTCGAAGTTCACTCGAGCGCGAATGCTGTCGGCGAATCGTCAAGTTGGCAACCGCTTCTTCCGGAACCCGGCAAGCATCCGATCCAAGTTAAATTGCTCAGTGAGAAACTGAATTTCTTATTCGATGATTCTAGCGAAGAACTGGCAATTCCTGCTGGAAGCTACGACCTGGTGCGCTTGCGGCTAACCCGCGATCAGACCGGCATTGATGATAAGCCTTTGCTTGGAAACGCGTGCGGCACAGCAGAACTGAATTGCGTGATTATGGCGGATGGTCAGATTGCGCATTTGGTGTTTGAAGCTGACACGTTGGAGTTTCGTCTCTCTTCGAGAGCTACAGATGGTGGATTGCCGTCCATCTTGCCAGACAGCAATAATGAATTGCTTATCGAGCTGACGCCGGTGTCATCGATGGTTCGACCTTTCGGGGAAGCTACACCGTCTTTTGTCATCTTGCCCAGCAGAGCCGACATGGAGCCCAGTCCCCGAGAGAACGCCTCGACAACACCGGAAGGGATCTCGTCCGGCGGTCTTGGATCTTCCCCGCTTTTGCAGTTCATATTTCCGCATCGGGAAACCTATTCCGGGGCTGACGATACAAAGTCCTAGAGACCTAGAAACTCAAGCGTAGAGCCAATTGTCCGACGCGCGGGTTTACGGAGGTACTACTCATCACGCGAAGAGTGGAGGAGCTGAAATTCGTGTGTGGATTTGCGAACTGCGGATGGTTGAACGCGTTGAGCTCAGCGCGGAGTTGAAGCACGCTATTTTCATGTGGCCATGCGAGCCCCATCGCCTTTGAAACAGCCAGATCTAAATTTGCTTGGCCGGGCCCATCCACAATTCCCGCTCAAGTCTAGGCAGCGATATCCAAGCTCTATCGCATCATCAACGCTCTTCAAAACTGCAATACCTGGGCCTCGTGACAGCCGGCGCAAGTTTCTGCAGGGAGCTATCCGAGGAGCACGGAGTGGAGGTTGAGTTTCACCCGGAGAGCGTCCCAAGGCAGCAGAACGCCCTCAGGCATAGCGGATCAAAGCATTTCGAAGTGCGGCTCAAGGGGACACCGAACGAGATCGAGCTGACTGTGCGTGACTCCGGAGTCGGTTTTGATCGCGAAGAGGCAATGACGGGACACGGCCTCGGCCTTACCAGCATGAACGAACGGATTAAACTGGTCCATGGCAAGCTTTCTGTTGATGCCCACCTCGCGGAAGGAACTGTAATTCGCGCCACCGTTCCGTTGAACCTCGGCGCTACTAAGGCTGCGCACGCGGGAACATGACACGCGCGGCTTCCTGAAGTGGCGGCCGGTTATTCCGTTCATCCCTCAGCTTGACGGAATCACTGAATCCAAAGTCTAGCAACAAGCGTTACTGACGAACTGTTTGCCATCGAGGGCGGTGGCAATGGCTGGGACCAGATCGTTGCGAGCCCGTGATTTGTGGACACAACCAAGTGCACCTGTGCCGAGCGCCTCTTCTACTACCTCCGCAGAGCCTTCCAGCGTGAGAAAGACGATTCTCGATCTTGGGGCCATTTCTCGAAGCCGCCGAGCTGTTTCGATTCCGTTCAGCCCAGGAAGCCCGATGTCCAGGAGGATCAAATCCGGATTCAATTCTCTCGCGCGACGAACTGCCTCGAACCCATCCGAGGCTTCACTTACGACTTGGAAGGCCAGCTCTTCTCGAAGCAAACCTGACACGAATGCACGAAAGGGCGCGAAGTCTTCTACCACGAGGACGCTGCTCATTGTTTCCACCGTCTTAGGCCTTAGGATGTCTTCCCTTCTATAGCATTTAGAACTTACCTGAGCCCTCAGCAATCCGGTCGAGCCTCGATGCTGGACTAGGGGAATCACAGTAGTTGGTTCTGACAGTGGCGATGTCGGGCCAAACAGTCTCGCCCCATTCAATCTTGCCTGTAAGAAGTGACAGTTGAGCGTTCAGGAGATGCCACGCAGGCTGGAATACAGGTGGAAACTCGTTCCATGTGAGGAGCTCATGATGGGAAGAACTCGAAGAAATGGCCAAATGAAGAATCCACGATTCATATATATGGCAGTCGCTTTGTTTACTGCTGTCTTGGCCCCCACCGGTGCTTTTCCTCAATCCCATTCTTCCAATCAAAACGTGCAGGAATTGCGCAAGCAGCTGGATGAATTGCGTGAGCAGATGAGCAAGCTACAAGCCCGGCTTGGCGAACTGGAGAGCACCAAGTCGACCGAGGCTGCCACTCCCCCGGCAGCCCCTTCCGCCATGCAAGAGGGAACCATTCAAAGCACTCACCCTCCGGCTCAAGCTGCCCCTTCCAAGCAAGTGGGGAATGCAACGGCAACCTATAGGACATTTTCAGAGGATAGCTTTGCTGCTGCTCGCTTTGATAACGTTCCTCTCGATCCGAAGTACAAGGGATTCTTCCGCTTGCCAGGAACCCAAACCATCCTCAAGATCGGCGGCTACTTCAAGACCGACTTCATCTACGATCTCAAGCCTGCGGGAAACGCCGAGTCTTTCATCCCCTCTTCGATCCCCATCCCTGCGGTAGTAGGCGTGAACAACGCAACTGTATCGATCCGTCCGACACGACTCAGTCTTGATTTTAGGATTCCAAGTACTCAGCTTGGCGATGTGCGCTTCTATGTTGAGGGCGATCTGTTTGGAACAACTGCAACTACGCCTCGCCTGCGTCACGCTTACGCGCAAGCTCGGAACGTCCTGATTGGTCAGACATTTTCAAACTTCATGGACCCCGACGGATTCCCTGACACATTGGACTTCCAGGGACCCAACGGTATGGTCAGCATCCGCAACCCGCAGTTCCGCTACGGGTTTGCGTTGACTCCCAGCACGACATTTTATATCTCCGTGGAAAAGCCCAGCTCTGACATAACCTTCAAGACTCCGCAATTCACATCCCAGCCTAATGCTCCTAGCCCCGATGGAGCGATCCGCGTGCGAAAGGAATTCGAGCGGGGACACTTCCAGGTTGCGGCGGTTTTTCGCTCCATCGCGGCTTTTGTTGCAACCACCCCGACCGCAAGAACGGCTTCTGTTTTTGGATGGGGCGTGAACGTGTCCACTGGTGTGAAAACTTTCGGCAAGGACAACGTAATCTTTGCTGTGGCGGCCGGGGATGGGATTTCTCGGTATCTCCAGGACACTTCCGGACTAGGGATCGATGCAGAGCCAAAATCGGCCACAAGCTTGAAGGCTACTCCCGCGGTGGGAGTTGAGGCAGCCTATCAGCACTATTGGTTGAAGAAGCTGCGTTCCAGTGCGATTTACTCGTATGCTGCAGTGGACAATACCGCGCTCTTCGCGGCAGCGGCTCCGGCAACATACAACCACGCCACATACACTGGTTCGAACATAATCTGGAACCCCTATGGATCACTCAACGTAGGCGCAGAGTTTCTCTACGGCTGGGTGATGGAGCAAAGCGGGTTAAAGGCAAATGCGCCCCGAATCCAATTCAGCGCTAAGTACAGCTTCGTGAAGGTGGACGCAGACCGGTAGGGCTCTGCGCATAGCCAGATCGCTGCTCAGCATCAGTTGTGAGCCGAGAGTCCTCATTAAGACAGCGCCGATGAGCAGGGGTACGCGTCTAACTCAAATTGCTCGAACATCATATGTCGGGAAAATTGCGCCGGGCCTCGCAAAGCTTTTGAATTATCGGCGAAGTGACCTGTCGCACGATGTTTTTGCCGGAGTATCTGTAGCCGCAGTAGCATTGCCGGTGGGTGTGGCCTACGCGGAACTCGCAGGATTTAATCCCGCGGTGGGCTTATACTCAAGCATCCTCCCACTGCTTGCTTATGCGATTTTTGGAACCTCCAGACAACTAATCGTCGGCCCAGACGCGGCCACCTGTGCCTTGGTGGCAGCGGCGGTGGCGCCGCTCGCCTCCGGCAAGCAAAACCTTTACCAATCGCTATCCGTTACGTTAGCCCTGCTTGCCGGAGTATTGTGTATCGGTGCGAGCTTTCTGCGGCTCGGTGCGCTGGCGGATTTCTTGTCGAAGCCCATCCTTGTGGGGTTCTTGAACGGAATTGCGCTCAGCATTCTTCTTGGGCAGATCGGCAAACTCTTTGGTTACTCCATAACTGCCGGAGGCATCGTGCCGCGGCTGATCGAATTCATCGCGAAACTCGGTGCTACGCATTGGACTACACTTGCCGTTGGTCTAGGTACATTTTTGGTCCTGCTGATCGTTCCCCGCTTGTTTCGCGCAATTCCTGCAGCACTGCTTGCAATGATTTTGGCTGGGCTCGCCGTCCGGCTTCTCGGTCTAGAAGCACAAGGAGTCAAGACCGTAGGTGAGGTGCCCGCTGGGCTTCCTGTGCTGAAGCTTCCGCACTTTCCCCTCGCAGTGATTCCAAGCCTTCTCGGAGACGCTGCCGGGCTCGCGCTGGTCACCTTTTCGAGCATGATGCTAACCTCACGCAGTTTTGCCTCGAAGAACAGGTACGACGTAGACGCCGACCGGGAATTCGCTGCACTAGGCACAGCCAACATTGCCTCAGCACTTTCTCAAGGTTTTGCCGTGAGCGGTGCGGATTCTCGTACCGCCGTAAATGATGCGATGGGCGGCCGGACGCAAGTGACCGGACTTGTAGCGGCTGCCGTGATCGCTGTCGTACTGGTGCTTTTTACGGGACCTCTCCGGTATGTCCCCGTCGCGGCTCTCGGTGCCGTCCTGGTGAAAGCGGCACTTTCTCTCGTCGACATTCCAGCTTTGCGCACAATTTACAAGATTGATCGCCGCGAGTTCGCTTTGTCCATCCTGGCCACAGTCGGCGTAGTCGCGGTCGGTTCAATGCAGGCCATTTTGGTTGCCGTCGTCTTGGCGATCTTGCGTTTCATAAGGGTCGTGTCTCGTCCAAAGATCGAAATCCTTGGCGAAGTGGAGGATTACCCAGGCTTTCATGCCCTCGAGCGCCATCCCGAGGCTGTCACGGTGCCCGGACTGATGCTATTGCGTTTCAATGCTCCCATTGTGTTCTTCAATGCGCCTTTCTTTAAACGCTCCGTGATAGCGGCAGCGGATGCTGCGGGCCCATCCCTGAAATGGATCGTGCTTGACATGCTGCCGATCACGCTTGTCGATGCCACCGGGCTCTACACGGTAGAAGAAATTGCGGATACGTTGAGGGAGCGTGGCGTGCTTCTGGCTGCAGCCGGTCGACAAACGGAGTGGCGTCTTTGGGCCGAGTCCCGACAGCGTGCTCCCCAAGACCGCAAGATTCCCATCTATCCGACGTTTCGCGAAGTAATCAGGGCTTATCAGAGCCTACAAGCTGTCTCGGTGAGCGTCAGTGAAATCGAGCACTAACGATTGAAGGGCTTCGTCGTGCGTCATAGCGGAGGGAGTGATCCCCAATGGGAAACAAGGAAGCCGGTGATGGTAACCAACGCTTGAAGCGCAAGAGTTACGAAAAAGAACTCAGCCGACTGCAAGCCGAACTATGTAAGCTTCAAGAGTGGGTCAAATTCAAGGGTTTACGCGTGATTGTCGTCTTCGAGGGACGCGACGCCGCCGGCAAAGGGGGTACAATTCGCGCGATTACCGAACGGGTTAGTCCCCGCGTGTTCCGCCTCGTGGCTTTGCCGGCTCCTTCCGACAGGGAGAAAGGCCAGATGTATATGCAGCGTTACATGCAGCACTTCCCTGCTGCAGGAGAGATCGTCATCTTCGATCGGAGTTGGTACAACCGTGCTGGCGTGGAATACGTGATGGGTTTTTGCACGGACGAACAGCACCGCAGGTTCCTAGAGCTGTGTCCCATTGTCGAGAAGTACATCGTAGATGCCGGGATTATTCTCATCAAATATTGGATGGAGGTTGGGAAGAAAGAACAACAGCGCCGATTTGAGGCACGCATTAAGGACCCCCTGCGCCAATGGAAACTTAGCCCAATGGATCTGGAGTCTTTTCGCCGCTGGTACGAGTATTCCCGGGCACGCGACCTGATGCTGAAGGCTACTGACTCCCGCCATGCACCATGGCACATCGTTCGTTCGGACGACAAAAGGAGAGCCAGGCTTAACTGCATCTCACATCTGTTGAGCAGGGTCCCTTACAGTAAGGTTCCGCGCGACAAAATTAAATTGCCGAAGCGCAAGACCAAAGACAGTTATGACGATCAGGCTCCGCTGCGAGAAAGACACTTTGTGACCGAGAAGTTTTAGCCCTTGCCAGCTGGCAATCGTGAAATGGCAAGGATGCCTTGGCACTCCGTTTTCTGGGGAATCTTGGGGTGTTGCCAAAGGGCAGTTGAGTCTTTTAGAAGTTGCGTCGAACTCTGCCCCGAACGGCGCGAATTGGTTTCTTTTTCCTGGTCCAGGCAGCCTCGGGGCAGCGTCGCTGAGCCGGAGACGAATCGTTTGAGACTGCCCAGCCTCCAAAGTTAACCGATAGCTGACGGCCGCTTTCGTGCCAATGTTCTGAGGGTTGACGGCGCTTTCGTCGCGATTCACGATGTAGTTGTTTATGCCGTCTTTGACACAGGGCGTTTGGTTTGGCGCATGAAAAAGACGTTCGTTATTCGTTTCATTCTCGGTGAAGAGCAGCCTGGCAGTTCCGTCGCGATACAAGAAGCGGTCCCCTAACGCAGGATGTGAAGCGGAGATTACACTGATGCTCGCGCCAGTAGGCACTTTTTGCAACACAGGACGGAGAACATCATTTCTCCAGGTCCAGGTATTTCGGAACCAGACGTGGGCAGCATATATAAGGATCCTTGTTCGGGCCCGCGGTTGAAGACCGTGATTCTGATCAAGAGGTTTTCCGGAGTTTCTTTCGCGTACTCCACAAAAACGTCGAAGTATCGGTCACCATCGAATACTCCGGTATCGAGCAGTTCGTACTCAAGTTCCTGGCGCGAGCGGCGCTGACTTGTCTCCACCAGGTCTCGGTACGGGAACTCCGCCTGCGGGTACTTGTAGAGGTACCTCATGTAGGAATGGGTTGGCGTGCTATCGAGATAGAAGTAGTATTCCTTCACATCCTCGCCGTGATTTCCTTCGCTGTTCGTCAGTCCGAAAAGGCGTTCTTTCAGAATCGGATCTCTGCCGTTCCACAGGCCCAGGCCAAAACAGAGATGCTGGTTGTCGTCGGAAATGCCTGCGAGCCCGTCCTGTCCCCGCGGTATGCCCTCGAGCGCGCCTGATCGTGAGTAAAGTAGGCCCACGCATTGCCGTCTTGGCTGTAATCTTCTCGAACCGTGCCCCACTGACGTTCACTCAGGTACGGTCCCCATTTTCTCCATGGAATACCCTGAACGCGCGCCTCCTCAAGACGCATTGCTTCCGCAGTTTTATCCATGATTGAAATCTCCACAAGCGCACACGCGGGGCAGGCGCCTCGCTTCCGAACTCATCTCGCACGGGGTGGCGAATTGTTGAGACGCACAATACTTTCTTCGTCCCCGCAAGCAGAGAGAACTGTCAATACTTACAGGTGTTATTCCTCTCCAGGCTCCTTAGCTTTCGATGGTGAGACTCCTGAGTGCAGGATGGTCCCGAATCGCTTTATTTTTTTGTGTTTATCTCGCCCCCGGCGTTTCTCATGCGCAGGATCTCGCTCCTCGCGCCTATCTGATAACACCCATTCATTCCAATGCGGTTACGCTGACGTATTCCCTTTTCGACGGAACCTTTCTCTCTGAAGGCACAGCCCCAATCACGGGCGCGATTGCGGGGGCCCAAGTGGTCATTTTTAATTACTCCCGTTCCCTGAAATTTTTTGGCCGCACAGCAAACTTCGCGGCCTCCTTGCCCTATGGCGTTGGGAACTTCCGGGGCACCGCGGTGGGCGCGGAGGTACACGCCTATCGTTCCGGCCTGTTGCCGACCACTTTCCGGTTTTCGGTGAACCTAATAGGTGGCCGAGCAATGAGCGTCGCCGAATTCGGGAAATGGCAACAGAAGACTATTCTCGGTATCAGTTTCAAGCTGGTGCCTCAGACGGGCCAATACGACCCGACGAAACTGATAAATTTCGGCGCCAACCGCTGGGCCTGCAAACCTGAGCTTGGCTATTCTCATCGCTGGGGACATTGGATCCTGGATGCCTATGGGGGAGCCTGGTTCTACACCACGAACCCCGAGTTCTTCTCCCACAACCAATTCTCGCCCGGCACCAACACGCAGACGCAAAGACCAATCGGCTCCTTCGAGGGACACCTCAGCTACGGTTTTAGGCCCAGGTTTTGGGTCTCGCTCGATGGCAATTATTGGTTTGGGGGCGCCACGAGCTTAAATGGCGTAGAGAACTCCAGCACTCTTCAAAGGAATTCGCGGGTCGGCGGAACTGCCTCGATCCCTTTAAACAGCCATCAGTCGGTTAAATTCAGTTACAGCAATGGGGCGTACATCAGGTATGGAGGGAACTTTCAAAATGTCTCTCTGGCCTGGCAATACTCTTGGTTAGGCAGGCCGTAAGAGCCTGATGCACATGGTTCTCATGAACTTGCCCCTTCTCGTGTTTGCTTTGTCGTTTGCTGTTTCGCTGCTGGCCGCTTTCATCGGTGATACGCTTCGCATTAGGGTGCATACGCTGAACGAGGAAGAACGGGACGATTTTAATGTAGTGCTAAATGCAACCCTAACTCTTCTCGGCCTGCTCATAGGTTTCAGCTTTTCTATGGCCACTAGCCGGTATGCCCAACGTAAGAGTTACGAGGAGGCTGAATCCAACGCGATCGGTACAGAGTATGCGCGGGCGGACTTGCTTCCCGCTGGTGACGCATCGAGACTTCGTCTGCTACTGAAAAGGTATCTGGGAGTGCGTACTGTTTTATGCGACTCGCGACCGGAACGACCTTGCGAAGATCAATGCAGACACAGCCGAACTTCAAAACCAATTGTGGCCCACAATCCGGCCGTCGGCGGAGGCACACCCTACACCAGTGGTTGCCCTCGTGGTTTCCGGCATGAACGACGTGTTGAATTCACAAGGTTATACACAAGCAGCCTGGTGGAATCGTATCCCCGTTCCAGCGCGGGGGATGATGGCGGCGATCGCCATTAGCTGTAACGTGCTCATCGGCTATGGTGCGCATGGAAGGGATTGGCGGACCCTGCTGATCGTGCCGGTTGTGGCGTCCATAGCCTTCTTTCTGATATCTGACATTGACAGCCCACGCGGCGGCGCTATTCGCGTGGCACCTCAGAATCTAATTAGCCTTTCGGAGTCTTTGCGGGCGCAATAACGCTGGAGAAACATTCATTGGGCGCGCTGAGGCGTTGCGCCCCGGACCATCAGTGACATGAGCCGTCGTCCACGAATTGATTGTTTGAAACCATGGCAGCCAGGGAATGGCCACAGTCCAGAATTTTCTGGTCTAGTGGATCACTTTCTAGCGCATTTGGTGAGACGTAAGTCCGCGATTTATTAGCTTGCACGAATCTATCGCTCAGCTGTTTCATGTTGTTG
>Ga0126380_10000179_pt1 | contig 17540 bp, 20 predicted proteins | sample PanSoiMetPlot_26_FD_92544 | JGI IMG/M metagenome (GOLD analysis project Ga0126380, IMG submission 92544) | Tropical forest soil microbial communities from Panama - MetaG Plot_26 | ecosystem: Environmental > Terrestrial > Soil > Tropical forest > Bulk soil | place: Panama | collected 2016-02-17
ATCGAAAATTCCTTCGGATCCGAGCGATTTTGTCCGCAACGATGCAAGAAGTGACCGATCCACGGGCTCTTCTTTAATCGGCACCCTAGCTATCTAGATGCAACCGCAGGCTTAATTAGATCGTTTAGCGCTGAAAAAGATCTATCACCAAAATGACACTTTTCGTATCACGGAGTTCCGAATGACGATTGGAGAGCAAAGAGTACGACTGGACTTCAACCCAAGTGGCAATGAGCTTGTATTCAAGATCAAGCGTCTCAGCGCAGATCTCATTGATGTATGCGCTGATCACAAAAATGAAGACACAAGCACCGCCGAGAAAGCCCGTCACTGGTCATTGGCAATGACCTCATACGAGGAAGCTTGTCAGTGGGCGGTTAAAGCGGCGACGTCTGAATAGGCTTTGCCGTGAGGCAGAGTGGTGGAACGGTAGGCACTTGTGCCCGCCCCTGACTTCGCCTGGTGGAACAGTAACCGGGCACTAATTTGGAGGCGTTTACATGCCGCGTCAATCAGCAGATGCCATTGCGGCGTTGAATATCGCGCCAGACCCTATGCCAGATAGGCCAGACCCGCCAGATGAGTTAACTGAGGAGGAAGCTCAGTGTTGGCGTAAGATCGTGGCCGCTTTGCCGCCAGATTGGTTCAGGCCGGAGACAGACCCGATTCTAGTCGAGTTATGTCAGCACATTTGTATGTCACGAATGTTCTCAGTGCAGATAGCATCGTATCGCAATAAGAAAATTCTAACGCCAAAAGACTCCAAGGTGCTTTATAATCTGGTGAAAATGAAATCAACTGAGAGCCGCTTGGTTGCGACTCTTTCAACAAAACTGCGCCTGACGGCAGGTGCCAAACATAAGACGGGAAAACGTGCACTCAAACAACTCTCAAACAGAAAGCCGTGGGATCTCCCGGACGACGACGAAGAAGCGGCATAAGTCGCCAGAGGAAATTACCGGCGAGGATATTATCCGATGGATAGAGCGAACCCTGCTGGTGCCAGAAGGCAGATTATTGGGCCAGACGGTAAAACTCTCGAAGTATCAAAAGATCGAAATCCGTCGTATCTACGACAACCCATATGGTACACGACGCGCGATATTAAGCTTCGCCCGGAAGAACGGCAAGACGTCTCTCGCGGCCTTTCTGCTGCTGTTGCACTTATGCGGGCCGAAAGCCGTGCCGAATTCGAGCTTATTTTCCGCCGCTCAGTCAAGGGAACAAGCTGCCATCCTCTTCAGCCTCGCGGCCAAGATCGTGCGTATAAGCCCGATCCTGCGAGATCAGGTTAGAATCAAGGATACAACGAAGGAGTTGATGTGTCCAGCATGGGGTACAAGGTATCGTGCGCTCTCAGCAGAAGCCTCAACCGCCTTTGGACTTAGTCCAGTCTTCATCGTCCATGATGAACTTGGTCAAGTTCGGGGGCCACGTTCTGCACTCTATGAGGCGCTTGAAACAGCCACCGGAGCTCAGGAAGAGCCACTTAGTATCGTCATTTCCACCCAAGCCCCGACCGACGCCGATCTCCTGAGCATCTTGATCGATGATGCATTGGGAGAGCATGATAACCGCGTCATATGCCGGGTGTTCACTACGCCGATGGACGCAGACCCGTTTGCGCTGGAGAGCATAAGGCTCGCCAATCCAGCTCTTGGTGAATTTCTAAATGAGCGCGAAGTGCTGGCCATGGCCGCAGATGCGCAGCGTATGCCCGCACGTGAGCCTGAATATCGTAATCTCGTGCTCAACCAGCGCGTGGAGGCGAACTCCCCGTTTGTCAGCACTGAGCTTTGGAAGGCGTGCAATGCTGCGCCCAAGGCAATCGACAATGTCACCATCTATGGTGGGCTTGATCTATCTGAAGTTCGAGATCTAACAGCGTTGGTGCTTATTGGCAGAGTGGATAATGTGTGGCAGGTGCATCCAACCTTCTGGTTGCCGGAGAACAATTTGGAGGCCAAGGCGCGCACTGACCGTATTCCGTATGACCTTTGGAAACGGCAGGGTTGGCTGCAAACGACGCCAGGAAAATCAGTATCGTATGAATACGTGGCGCAGCACATGCGCCAATTGTTCCTTCGGTTTCGTATTGAGAAAATTGGATTTGATCGTTGGAACATGAAGCACTTCAAGCCGTGGCTGGTGCAGGCAGGATTTTCTGAGCAGGAAATACAAAACAAGTTTGTTGAGTTTGGGCAAGGCACTCAGTCCATGAGCCCGGCGTTGCGAGAACTTGAGTCAATGATTCTCGAGCAAGAAATTGCGCATGGCGATCATCCGGTGATGTCGATGTGTGCGAGCAATAGCGTCGTAGAAGGCAAAGACTCTGCAAACCGGAAGCTGAGCAAGGCTCGGTCTTCCGGGCGCATAGACGGAATGGTCGCGCTAGCAATGGCCGTTGGAGTAGCTCCATTGCGACCACCTAAGATCGACATAGAAGCGTTGATTGGTTCACTGACTTTGATGATTGCAGGCGAGATGGCGTTTCGCACTTTATTATGTTAAAACGGGTAACACCAACGGTTCGCGGCCGTCGGTGTCACCCTAACCATCGTTTCCTTGAAGGGAGGATTCAATGGCTAAAAAACCAAATACCAAACGACGCTTCTGGTCGCAAGTCAAAAAGACCAAAGATTGTTGGTGGTGGCAAGGTCGTCAAACACCGAATGGTTATGGTCTAGTTTGGGGATTATTTTCTAAAACAACGACTGCTCATCGTGCTGCGTGGGAATTGACGTATGGCCAGCTTCCAAATGGAATGCGGCAGGTTTGTGTTTGTCATTGTTGTGACAATAGATTGTGTGTTCGCCCTAGTCATTTGTTTCTTGGTACTCCACAGTCTAATTATGATGATATGAAAGCTAAGGGGCGAGATCGAAAAGCACAAGGTTCAGCACATGGAATGGCGAAACTTACTGAAGCAGATGTACGTATGATTCGTAATGAATATGCTCATGCACTTTTGCTTTTACAGTCAGTTGGAATAAGACACAAGCTAGCAAAAAAGTATCGTGTTCATAAATGTACTATTGATCGTGTTCTCAATCACTATCGCTGGTCTCATATCTAAAATCCGCGCATTGAGGTTTTAGCTGACATCCTGCGCGGTGTGTCAGTTAAGATCTGAAGTATCGAAGCCTCCTTTATCGGCTAACTGGCACGCCCTCCTTGGGGAGGTTTCGCAACTGGGCAGGTAGAGTTCTGTCCCTGGGTTCTACCTGCTCTTTTTTGGAGGAACAAATGACACTCGGGCTTTGCTACTGGATCTTAATGTTGATCTGGCTTGTGTTTGGGCTTCTTACTCACTTTGGCATGGTCAGTGGTGCGTATGCTGTGAGCGGCAATGCTGTTTTGCTGTTCATTCTATTTCTGCTGCTAGGCTGGCAAGTCTTTGGTCCGCCGTTGCATAGATGAACCTGATTTTTCGCATTACTGATAAAGCTGGTGAAGGCAATCCCTGTCACGATCCAGACACTGGCCAATTTTGCGAAGGAGATGGTGCAAACAATGGAATGGAAAGTGAGCTCGCACCAACTCATCCTTCTAAAACTGTAAAAGATGCTCATGCACTGAAGCCTGATCTAGCTACGGCAGCGCAGATGGAATATGATGCCTGGGATCAGGATGAAGAAGGCTTCGATTGTGAAGTTGGCACTGGTGGCATCTGCGACCGTGTCGCTGACGCGATGGAAAATGTGCTTTCTGCCGATCATGGCATTGAAACGGCGCGAGGTGGACAAGCAGGTGATGATCATGCTTATATCCTTGCCAATTTGAAAGAGGGAGTTTATTCGGTCGATATTCCGCCGGGTGTTTATGAGACAGGCGGAGGCTACACATGGCAGAAGATTCCTGATGTAAAGATTTCGCCGGATGATGTTCAAATCGACAGAGTGGATAAACCCATGTCGAATGAAGAGTTTTATGATTTGTATCAGCGGTGGGAGGATCGTTCATTTAGATCTCGTGCTGGTGGCGGCAATCCTTGCCACGATCCCGGCACAGGTCAGTTTTGCGAAACTGATGGCGGCGATGGCAAGGGCGAGCCAGCACGAGTATGGACTGGCAAGCCGGTAGAAACCAAGACTCAACTCAGCAAGTTGGAAACTGGACACTTGGGCGAAAAAATTGCGCAGGATTATCTAAAAGAAGAATTTGGTGCGGTTGACACGCGCAAGCTTGGTGAAGGACAAACCAATTTTCCTGTAGATATCGCTGGTGACAGCCGGGTCATAGAAGTCAAGTCTGGTCTTGTTTCTAATCAACGTACCGGGCAGCAATGGCGTTCAACGATAGGACAACCCGGTAAGAAAGAGCGCGCATGGCTGGCCAAGCAGAGTGCGGCTACCATAGCCAAATGGAACGCGCAGAAATCTAAGGCGATCATCAAGCGCAAGAATGATGCCGTCAAGCAGTTAGAAAAAGAAACTGGCAGAAAACTCAAGCCGATGACGCTAGGGCTGATAATTCATCCTGACAAGAAAACTGCGGACGTGTATGAATTTGATGGATTTCATTTGCGCATTGGTTGGAACTCACCGCAGGCTGAAGAAGGCTTTGTGAAAACGGTGAAATATAAATGATCGAAGATGCACCGCCAAAAGTGCTAGCAGAGTTCGAGAATGCGCTTGACGATTATATAACGCATTACCTTGATGACTTGCGCACGTTTGTCAAGTCACAAAGTGATAAAACAAAAGCTGGTGGCGGCGGCAATCCTTGCCATGATCCAGACACTGGTGAATTTTGCGAAGGTGAAGGCGGTGATGGACAATACACCGCTCGTCCTGCTGGTGAAGGTGGCAAGAAGCATCCGGTTGAAGTAATAGCCGAGAAGTGGCACAAGCTTGGATCGAAACTCAAGCCTGAATGGCCGAATGGCGCTAGTGGCATGGTTTCGGTAAGATTCCCTGGTGCGACGCATGAACAGGGCAAGGCCATTATGCAGCAATCGGGTTTTGTCCAAAAGGGTGAAACCGGCACGCGATTCGGCGGTGCTTACACGGAATACACGCATCCAGATGGGCATGAAGGATCGGTTCAGTCAGTGCGGGGAAGAAGAGGATCACCAGCAGCAACGATATTAGCGGCTCGCGTTCAGCAAGTTGGTTTTGGGCCGCCTGATCTAAGTAAACCAGGGGGAAGTTTCTTTGGTGGCAAGCCGACTGGTGGTTCAGGCAAGCCAGTCAGTGGTCCTGGCAGGTTTGCGAAGAAACCAAAGAAAGATTGGGATAACGCAGTAAAGGCTGATGGTGGCGGCAATCCCTGTCACGATCCAGACACTGGCCAATTTTGCGAAGGTGAAGGCGGTGATGGTGATGGCGGCAAGCATCCTGGTGCAGGATATTCTTCACACGCCAAGCTTCGTGCAGATGGTTCGATCTACACGACTGATGTGCATGACGCTGCTCGCGCCCTATATGAAGGCAAGAAGGTTGAGCTAGATCAGCCAAAGAAGATTTCAACGCTTATTAGTGTTTTAGGCAAGGAAGCTGAACGCTGGCAAGCGCAAGGACAGAAAGCACCGCTGTTTGATCTTTGCAATGTCAGCGTGGCAGGTACTAACTTGTTCTGCGCCGAGAGCAAAGGCATTCCGCGTGTGAAGATGCCACAGTTGAACGCAGAGCAGACCAAGAAATTTTTGGAATATTTGAGAGGAAAAGGTTACAAGATTGATCGTGGCAAAGAAGTTGCCGCAAACTTGCGCGCCACTCAAAATCAGTTAGATGGTGCCAAGGTTGCGATCAATATGGATAAAATAGATTCTGAAAAAGGCAAAGACCCACGACTAGTTATTTCTAAAGATGATTACATCTTAGATGGCCACCATCGGTGGGCTGCAAAGCTAGGTGTTGATTCTCGCGATGGCAATCTTTCTAATGACACAAAGATGAAAATCTCGCGTGTCAATATCAGCATCACCAAGCTTCTTGAAGAAGCTGAGAAATTCACTGGCGGCAAAGGTCATGTCGCTGCGGGTGAGAGAAGCATTAAAATGCTTTTCCACACCTATGAAGCGCCGGAAGATGATATAGGAGGCAGCAATGCCGGTCCCGAAACCACGTAAGGGCCAGTCTCAAAGTGATTTCATGGGCGTTTGTATGCATGAAGTCTCGAAGAACAAAGATCGCACCAACGAGCAGAATGTCGCCATCTGCATGGATGCATGGCGTTCGGCGCATGGCGGTAGTAAGCCTAAGAGTGCGGAAGTTCAACGTATCATTCGTGTCTGGTGCAAGTTGCTGGAAAAATACAGTGACGAGAATTTGCCAGACATTCCGGTTCCAGATCCTGATGAAGATCGTGAAGATTTTATTGATCGTTGCATTGATGAACTTGAAGAAGCTGATGAAAGCATTGCAGAAGCCGATGCACAATACGCTTGCGAAGTTCAATGGGAAGATCAAGGACCAGGGGGCTATGACGTGAATGCATCTACCACTGCTGTCGTGCATAAAATGCACGAAGGTGATGGAGGCATGGAATTCATACTCTCTGACGCTACGCCAGATCGCTTTGGTGATATTGTGGTGCCGCACGGCTGGCAATTTGCCAATTTCATGAGAAATCCTATCGCACTGTTCAACCATGATTCGAGCTTCCCGATCGGAAAATGGAAGAACGTGCGTGTCGAAGATGAGGCGTTGCGGGGAGACCTTGTGCTCGCGCCGTCCGGCACTAGCGCACGCATTGATGAACTGCGACGCCTCATTGATGCTGGAATTTTGCGCGCTGTATCTGTCGGCTTCAAGCCGATTGAAAGCAAGCCGCGTGAGAATCAAGAAAGAGGTATTCTGTACAACAAGTGTGAACTTGTTGAAACATCGCTGGTGTCAATCCCAGCGAATCCAAATGCCTTGGCAATAGCCAAGGGGCTTAGAATTTCCCCGGATACGCAACGGTTGGTCTTTGGCGAGCATGCCGACAAAAAGACCACGGGCGAATCCGATTCCGCACGTTCTCGTGCCGAGCATGGCAGCAATCGAGGTCGCGCGATCAAAACCGGCGAGCATGCCGTAACCCAACGCTCAGTTCAAGGAGGATTTCCCATGTTGCTGAGCAAGAGAATCGAGGCTGCCGAGCAGCATGTTGTCAGCCTCCAGGATCAATTGCAGACTCATCTCGAGACTGTGGATGATCAAAACCCTGACGAAACGGCGATGGCCGTTACCGAGGATCTCACCAAGAAGATTGCGGATGCCGAGCGCAACCGCGATAATCTCAAAGCCGCCGAGACCCGTTTGGCCAAGGCGAGCGAGCGAGATACCAGTGGTGGCAATGGTGGCACAATCATTCGCACCAGTGGACCGCGGCCTTATGCCATGCCAGCAAAGAAAATCAATCCGCTCGACTACCTGATTCGTCAGGGCGTCGTGCAGATGCTGGCGCACAAGGAGCACAAGCCCATCGACGTTGTGCGGCGAGAGCTCTATGGTGAAGACGAATGCACCAAAGCATTCATCGAATATACGACAAAAGCTTCTAGTGCCGTTGCTCAAACGGCCGTCACTGGATGGGCTGCCGAGCTTGTGCAGCAGATCTACGCTGACTTCATGGAAGCCTTGGTGCCGAGCTCAGTTATGCCAAGGCTGTCAACCATGGGTCTTGCGCTCACGTTTGGGCGCGCGGGCAAGGTCATCATCCCAACGCGCAACTTGACACCGTCGCTGGCGGGGTCATTCGTTGGTGAAGGTATGCCAATTCCCGTCAGGCAAGGTGCCTTCGCGACGCAGTCACTTGTGCCGAAGAAGCTGGCGGTCATCACGACCTGGACCCGCGAGATGGATGAGCATTCCACGCCCGCGATCGAAGGTTTGTTGCGCGACGCAGTCCAGCAAGATACGGCAATCGCGCTCGATACCGTGTTGCTTGATGCGAATCCGGCCACGGCAATTCGCCCGCCCGGTTTGCGCAATGGTGTCTCTGGTCAGACAGCGACTGCTGGTGGTGGCTTTGCCGCACTGGTCGGTGACATCAAGAATCTTACTGGTGCTCTGCTTACTGCGACTGCGGGTCATATCAGGAAACTGGTGTTCATCATGAACCCGCAGCAAATCTTGAGCATCAGCCTGATCCAGCCACCGAACGCCGCGACCGGGTTGTTCCCGTTTGCGGATGAGGTTGCGGCGGGCAGGTTGCGTGGCGCTACGATCATCGATTCAGGCACGGTGCCGCTCGGCATGGTGATCTGTCTTGATGCCGCTGACTTTGTGAGCGTAGGTAGTGAAGCCCCACGCTTCGAAGTCAGTGATCAGGCCACGCTCCATATGGAAGATACTTCACCGGCGGATATCACTGGTGGCACACCGTCGCCGGCAACGCCTGTCAAGTCAATGTGGCAGACCGATAGCATGGCTCTGCGGCTCATTTGGCCGATGAATTGGGCTCTGCGTCGCACCGGCATGGTGTCTTGGGTTTCCAGCGTGACTTGGTGATCATGCAACCTTTTCTTAGCGGGTTGCGTTAACCCGCTAGGAACCCTGAACCATAAGGAGGTTTTTATGGCACGTCCTACACCGACTCAAGAAGAGCTCAATAAAATTGCTCAAGGCGAGGCTGTTGAGCTCGCGGATGATGGCAGTGGGCCGGATCCTAACGTGCAGGCAAACGAGGAGACCCAGAAGAAGTCAACTTATCAAACTCGTCAAACGCAGGCCGAACGCACTACTCAACCGCGACCAGCTTCCAAACCGTGATCCCGGTTGTTCAAAAATCCGATCTGGAGATCTGGCCGATCAATTGGCTAGGTCTCCATCGGGATTATTTAGTGACTGGGGAGATGGAAGTTATCACAGCTTTGGTGTGTAGTGTTGAGGCCAAATCGATGATCGAGTTTGGTTGTCGTGATGGTCGTACAGCGCGCGTGCTGCTGCATAATGTTCCTACATTGGAATATTATCTGGGGATTGATGTACCGCCAGAATATCAACCGGGCTTGACCCATCAGCGCGCTGAGATGTGTTCTGATCCTGGTTACTATGCTTCGATTGATCCACGTTTTGAGTTGATGATTCGTGAACGTGGTTCACTTGATATAGGACCGCAAGACTTAGGCCCGTGTGATGCTGCGTTCATCGATGGTGATCATAGTGAGCGTGTTGTTTCTCACGATAGTGATTTAGCTCGTGCTTTGGTTAAGCCTGGAGGGATTATAATTTGGCATGACTACCACAACGATACTGTTGTTGATGTGAAGAAAGTTTTGGATCGTTTGCATGATAATGAAGGCTGGCCTATTCGAACAATTGAGGGAACATGGCTGGCTTATCGTCGAACTTAGAACCAGATATTCATATTCTGCACTTGTATCAAGGCGTTGAACTTTTTAATCAAAACGATTTTGAATCAGCTTTAGTTGAATTCAATATGGCGTTGGCAGTACGTGAAGCACCATATGCTCGATGGGATCGAGCACTGACTTTACTTGCACTAGGTCGTTATCGTGAGGGCTTTGCTGATTATGGTGCGTGTCGTGAAATTTTCCGCAATGAAATAAGTCAGCGCGGAGCGCGCTTGTTGAAGACTAAGCAGCCATGGCGTGGTGAGCGTGCATCTGTTTTACTCTTGCATGAAGCTGGTTATGGTGATGGTATTCAGCTTATGCGCTATGTGCCGATGGTCAAAGAATTAGCGAGTGTTGGTTTAGAGATGCCGACACCGCTTGCACGTTTAGCTAATCAGCTTGCACCGATTATTGATGAAGCAGATGAGCATCGTTTTGAATATGTGTGTACGTTGTTTGACTTGATGGAAGTTTTGGATACTGCGCCGCAGAAAGTTCCGCCGCCGCCTTATCTAAAACCGGATCCTATTCTCCGCGAAAAGTGGACGCGCCGGATAGGTAATGGCGGGCGGCGGCGGATTGGTATCGCGTGGTCAGTAAAGCTCACGAGTGAACATGAGCATCTTAATGCAAAGCGCGAGATTCCGCTAGATCAATTTTTAGAACTGTTACCGTTGAATGGTGATCTTTATTCTTTGCAACTACAAGAACGTGAGGAAGCAAATGCCAGGGGAATTCGAACCTTCGATATATATGATTTTGCCGACGTGGCGGCAATCGCTTCCCTTATGGATTCCATCGTGTCGATCGACACTGCTGCGTTACATATTGCCGGAGCCATTGATCATCCCAATGTCTACGCATTATTGCCCTACGCCGCAACATGGCGATGGCTCAACGGAAACGTCTGGTATCCTGGAATGAAGTTGTGTCAACAGAAACAACCGAAAGATTGGAGAAGCGCATTTGCGCAGATAGATGGCTAATGCTCTTGTCCGCACTTTCAATAAGATGATCGGCAAGGCTGCCGAAGGATCTGTTCGACCTGGTCCGTACAAGTTGCCGGTTACGGGTGGATGGTTGCCCGCTGATGTTGGTTCATCTTACAACTGGTGGCAGCGTGGTTATGATGTATTGCCATTCGGTTCTGGTAGTTCTGCGATAGTGGAAGCTTGCGTCAGTGCGTATGCGCAGACCGTTGCGATGTGTCCTGGTGATCATTGGCGTTCGAATGACAAGGGTGGCAGAGATCGTGTAACCACTTCTGCATTGTCACGCATTTTGCGGCAACCGAATGATTACCAAAGCATTAGTGATCTTCTGTTGAACATGACACGTCATTTGTATCTTGATGGAAATGCGTATGCACTGTGTATGCGCAATGACCGTTATGAAATCGACGAATTGCATTTGATGGATCCACGTTTAAGTTGGCCACAGATAGCAGCAGATGGGTCCATTTTTTATCAACTAGGTGGCAATCACATTATTGAAAATCGATTGGGTGGTATTCTGTCGCCTACACCAGCGCGCGATGTGCTGCATATTCGTCTTCATACAAATTTGCAACGCTACGCTTATCCATTGCTTGGTGAGTCGCCAATTCTGGCGGCAGCGACAGACATTGCTGCATCTGATGCTGTGAAGGCGCAGCAGCTTGCATTCTTTATGAATCAGGCGCGGCCGAGTTTTATGCTGTCAACTGATTTGTTGCTGGATAAAGATCAAGTGCAAGCTTTGCGTGAAAGATGGGATGAGCAAACCAAAGGCCCGAATGCTGGTGGTACGCCCATTCTAACTGGTGGTTTGAAACCCGTGCCAGTGCAGATGCGCTCTCGAGATGCGCAGATTGCTGAAATTATGAAAATGACCGACCAGGATATTGCGCTGGCGTTTAGAGTACCGATGGCTATTTTGGGCATAGGTGGTGCACCGCATGGTTCATCTGAAGTGTTAATGCAAGAATGGATTGCATCTGGTTTAGGTTTTTGTTTGAATCATATCGAAGAAGCTATAGGCTTGACCTTTAATCTATGGGGTCAGCCTGATGAATATGTAGAATTCGATACTTCAGCCTTGCTGCGGTCTCTCTTCAAAGATCGCATTGCTGCGCTGAAAGAAGGCGTGATGGGTGGCATCTTTTCGCCCAATGAAGCACGTAACAAGGAAGGATTAGACGACGTCAAATACGGAGACGAGCCGCGAATGCAACAACAAGTCGTTCCGCTTTCAGCAGCGGCGGCTATCCCAGCGGGGACTCCGCCGGGTCAAGTAAAAATCCCGCCCTCGCCGCCTGCTCCGCCAGCGCCGGGTCCTGCTGGACCGCCGCAGAGGAGCTTGAATGATGCAAGAACAGTTAACGGAAGGAACCTCCTCACTCGAGCAAACCGAATCGAACGCAGATCTGCTGTCTGAAGCACTGCTAGAGGCGGGTGGTTACGCCATTGTTGAATTGCGACGAGAATGGCGTCGAGAGCTGGAGGTTATTCAATCTCAGTCACGTGAGGCTATTGCGACACTGCGTGCTGAGCTTACTGAGATGCGTGTCGCATATGATAGTCTTGTAAAGGCACGCTTGGCTGAACTCAAGGATGGCTCACCCGGTTTGCCCGGACCTGAAGGATCGCCCGGTCCCCGTGGCGAAAAGGGTGAGCAGGGCGAGCCCGGTCCGCAGGGTCCAGTGGGCGCTTTCGGTCCTTCTGGTGAACCTGGATTAGATGGCGAGCCCGGCGAACCAGGAGTGGCTGGTGAATCCGGCCCTCCTGGTCCGCAAGGTGAACGCGGTGTTCAGGGTCTGCGTGGTGAACAAGGCGTTCAGGGCACACGTGGATTTCAAGGTGAACCTGGACCACAAGGTGAACGTGGTGATTCTGGACCACAAGGTGAGAAGGGATTAGATGGTGCTCCTGGTGTGCAAGGGCCACAAGGTGAACGTGGTGAGCCTGGACCACAAGGCGAAAAAGGATCTGCTGGATTACAAGGTGAATTTGGTAAGCCAGGACCACAAGGTGAACAGGGTGTACCAGGACCACAAGGTGAACGTGGTAAGCCAGGACCACAAGGTGAACAGGGTGTACCAGGACCACAAGGTGAACGTGGGCTACAAGGTGAACGTGGTGAGCCAGGAATACAAGGTGAACGTGGTGAGTCTGGATCGGTTGGGTTGCAAGGTGAACCCGGTTTAGATGGCGAGCCCGGTTTGCAAGGTGAACGTGGTGAGTCTGGACCGCCTGGACCGCCTGGACCGCTTGGACCGCCTGGACCCGCTGGTGAACAAGGTGTGCAGGGCGCACGAGGCTTACGTGGTGAAAAGGGATTAAAAGGAGATTCTGGCCGTGATGGAGAACCAGGACCACAAGGTGAAAGAGGAGAACGAGGCGAACCTGGGGAAAGCATTAAAGGCGACCGCGGAGAACATGGGGAAAAGGGAGAACGGGGCGAACGGGGACCTCCCGGAATGCTTGTTGCATCCAAGATTTGGACAGCAGAGGCGATCAACTATGAAGGCGATATTGTTGTCCACTCCGGCTCGACTTGGCAGGCGATACGAGACACAGCCAAGGAACCAGATGCAAAGGCGAAAGACTGGCAGATCGTAGCTTCTGCTGGTGCACCTGGACGGGGATTGAAGATTAAAGGGACCTACTCAGAACAACAGGAATATCAAGAACTCGATGTCGTCACTCTTGATTCTAGCTGGTTCATTGCAAAGCGGGACAAGCCTGGAAAATGCCCTGGTCCCGATTGGCAAGTTGGTCCGACTGGTCGTAAAGGCGAGAAAGGATTACCTGGAGAACGTGGACCTAAAGGCGAATCCGGTAAAGATGGAAAAGACGCACTTGAGTGGGTAGCTTGCAGGGTTGATCATAAAAGCTACACTTTGACTGCGGTTATGAGTGATGGTTCTGAAGGGCCGCAGATTCAATTGCGTGACTTGTTTGATCAGTATGATCTAGAACGAAAAGGTACATAGTGTGGATAATTCAGTATCTCCGTTAGATCTACCGACACCGCCGCTTACCGTTCGGCCTGGAGGGCAGCAAGCGCGTGGTTGGAAAGAAATGCCCGATCGCATCGCACTTGTTGGTGGTGTCTATTGGGCGTCAAATCTTGAACTGATCGAGCAAGAAGATATCGTTAGTTTTACTGGCACCTTAGGAGGCTAACTTGGCCGTCAACTATTCTGCTGCGCTGAAAACCACGAGGATGAATGCAGTCGTGACGGCAATCGATGTGGATGTGCCCGTGGCGTTCATCGAGATCTGCACGGCGGCGTTTGCTGCGGTTCTCGTTGTCATCAACTTGCAAGACCCGAGCTTCACGGTCTCGGGTGATACGATGACGATGGCAGGTGCGCCGAAGTCCGGCGTTGCCTCGAACACCGGCACTGCTGCTGCTGCGCGCATCAAGTCTGGCGGCGGCACTGTTGTAGTTAACAATCTTACCGTCGGCACGTCGGGCAGCGATATCAATCTCAATAGCACGAGCATTACTAGCGGCCAGACTGTGACCTTGACCGCTGGTACGATTCAGCACGCAGCATGAGATGCCGTGGGTTCGATCAGGCTACTGCTGTCGTTGCGGCCAGTGCTGCGCTAACGGTGGCAATCCATTTCAAGGCAGCGACGAAGATAAGATTGCGGAACCGCGCTGCTCGCACTTGATGCGTACGCGAAGGCCTGAACATCCGAATGCTTGTCCGCTTTTGACTTTCCATGTGGGACATCCCGATGGTGACACGTCGTGCCTTGGGCATACTGGTATGCCCGCGCCGCACGCACCTGATCCGTACTATTCAAACGGTTGTCACGAGTGGCCGACTGATCCGTCACATATCGCGAATTACGACCGCTGCACATATTCGTTTGAATGGAAAGACGAATAAGTGGCGACGAAAACCTTCTACGTTTTAGCGACTACGGGCACATCGCCGGATTGGTGCGGATCTCTACAAGAGGGCGGCAGTGCGCCGACTGGCGCGAATAGCTTATACGGTTGGCAGGTCGCCAAGACAGCGGCGAACAATTTCTTTCGTGGTCGGCTCGGCGCGACAGGAATGTCAGCCACCACCCAAGGCACAAGTTTTCTCGATTCTCAGACCGGTCCGCAGTTGGGCACTGGTTCTGGTAATACGACGGCCTCAGACTTTTTTAATTCTCCGGTTGCTTATACGGGTACGTTTGCTGCGGGCAACTGGACCTTTGCCTGGAATTTCCGCTCCAGTGCAGCGACCCACTCGGGTCAAATCCGCATGCGCGTGTGGGCGAGTACCAGCGACACTGGCGCGAGCGCGCGCGAACTAACATCAGCGACGCAAGCTGGCACGATTATCACGCTGAATTCTACGACTGCGGATTTCAATAGTTCAATTACGTGGAATGCACCGTCAATTACGCTTAATAATGAGTTTTTGTTCTTCGAAGTTGAATGGAAAGTTACCACTCAGGGTACGTCCAACTCCTGTAGCTCGCTGTTCCGCATTGGAACATCGTCGATTACGACCACAGATTTACAACAGATAAGTGCTGGTGCAGGAAGTGCGGCCGGTGTTGGTGCTACTTCAGTTGTTGTCAATTGCATCAAAGAGAGTGCCGCGAACGCGGCTGGTGCGGGTGATAGTGCCGTCGAAGGTGGTGGCATTACTGGAGCCACGGCGAGCGCAACGGGTGCCGGTGCGAGTTCTGTAGGAAGTGGTATTGTCATTGCTGCGACTGGCGCTGCATCTGGCATTGGTGCTGCTGCTGGTGTGCCGCCGGGTCTTGCGGCGATCACCGGTGCATTGGCAACCTGTGAAGATTGGCCGCCGCAGCGACCGATCTTCTTGCTCCATTGCGACGGTGCGAATGCCTCGACGTCGTTTCCAGATTCGGTTGGCGGTCATACCGTAACGTCGATTGGTGCGGCGCAGATCGACACGAGTCAGAGCGTGTTCGGCGGTGCATCGGCAAAATTTCAAGGCCCGCTTGACTATCTCCAACTTGATGGCGCAGCCGATCTTGCCATTGGCACGGGTGATTTTCAGTTTGACTGCCGTACCAGATTTAGCGCGTATGATAACTATGAACTTATCGACTGGGGCGGATCGGGGCCGACGCTCAAGATTGGTACTGACGGCAAACTCGTCTATCAGATTGGTGGCGTTGATAAGATTAATGGCAGTACCGTGCTCGCCGTGGATACTTTCTACCATGTCGCAGTCTCTCGCGCGGCTGGCACGACGCGCATATGGCTCGACGGGACGCAGGAAGGCAGCGACTACGTTGCCAGCGATAACATTACGATCAGTGCCAATAGGCCCACTATCGGAACACGGAGTTAGATCATGAGCATCTCTGATACGACTGAGAATGCAATCCTTAACCTAGTTTTCCGCGCAGTCGCGTGGGCAAACTATGCCGACAACGCGGCGACGACACCAGAAACGAATATCATCACGGCACTGCATACCGCCGATCCCGGTGATACGGGAGCGCAGAACACGAGCGAGAGCGCGTATACGAACTATGTGCGCGTGAACGTGGCGCGGACGACCGGCGGCTGGACGGCGGCAGCGGCGGGCAGCGTCTCTCCAGCAGCGAACATTGATTTCGCTTCGAGCGGCGCGGCGGGCACCACGATCACGCATTTCAGTACCGGCAAATCCGGCGGTGGCGCGAGCGCGATCTTGTGGTCGGGTACGGTCACGCCTAACATCGCCATCGGTGCGTCGGGCATCATCCCACGACTGACGACCGGCAGTACGATCACGTTGGACTAGCCATGATTTGCAAATGACGAAGGAGTAAGCCATGGTAGATAAGATCGTTGAGGCAGTCGGCACCGCAGGTAGCAGTGCCATCAAGGGCTTTGCTGCAAAAGAGATGGAAGAAGCGATGGCCGCCGCCGTGCAGAAAGCCTATGATGAAGGTGTCACTGAGCCCGAAAAGATTCGTGATGTGCAGCTTGAAGCGAGAGCAAAGCTCAAAGCCGAATGGGCTGAGCGGGAGAAGGCGCAGGGATGAGTCTCCAAGACGCCATGCGTCGTGCGCTTGAGAACCATGATGTTGAGGCGTGTAGACAATTATGGATTGCCATAGCGCCTCATCTACCGCAGCCACAAAACGAAACGGATGCATACATCACCATGCACCATGCTTGCACGCGGACGGAAAGCATTCGTTTTCGCTCGCGCGCATATTCGCATCGCTGGTTGATTGATAATGGTTATCCATCTGGCTTACCGGACGAACTAAAGCCGAAAGCGGAACGTCTCTATCCCAAGATCGTAGATGCGGTAGGCATTGCTTGCGGTGTTTCTTCAAGCTTCATGAAACCGATTGTGCCAATCATTCGGGGTGCGATGGAAAATGTCGTGCTAGATCACTATGCCGATGGGATTAATGACCCAAAAATCATTAAGCCACGTATGATGGATGCGCGAAGACAAGCGATCAAGAAGTTGTTGGGTTGACAGGCATGCGATGCGGCGACAAACGAAACCAAGCGACCTTGCGGCCATTGTGGACGCCTATGGTGGTTTCCGCGTTGTAGTCGCACCCGCGCGTACATTTCATCATCATGTTCGTCCCGGCGAGATGCTGTTTCAGGTGCCTGGGTTCAAAATTCGTGAGCCCGTACCATGGGAGAAAATCCCGTGGGTGATCAGGACCGCGCAACGGCAAATCGAAGAATGGATCAGAACGCGCAACGAGCCTGATTATCCCGAGCCGATTAAACTTTATCAGTTACGTAAGTTGTCTCAGCGCGTCGATACGTTGAACCTCCACGATATTGTGGAGACGTAAGTGCCTGAAGTCTTTCTTACTTCTGCAAGTACCTCGCCATGGTCGAAGCCGGGTGATTGGTCGGATACCGGTCACACTGTCGAACTTATCGGTTGTGGCGGACAGGGTGGTGCGGGAACGACCGCTGCGACGGGGCAAACCGGCTCGGGTGGCGGTGGCGGTGGATATTACGCACTAACCTATTCGAGCGGTGCGCTCGGCGCGACGACAGCATTTGCGATCAGTGCGCAGAACACTGCGACTGCCGACCAAAATACGAGTGCGACGTTTTGGCAAGGCACGACCACCACCAATACTCATCAAGCCCAATGCGGAAATGCAGGGCTAAAAGGTGCCACGTCAAGCACTACTGGTGGCGCAGGCGTCACCAACGGAACACCGTCACCTGTAACCTATACGACGTTATCGCGGGCGGGCGGTACTGGCGGCCTCGTCTCATCTGGTAGCGGACGTGGTGCTGGCGGCGG
>Ga0126380_10000180_pt1 | contig 17527 bp, 13 predicted proteins | sample PanSoiMetPlot_26_FD_92544 | JGI IMG/M metagenome (GOLD analysis project Ga0126380, IMG submission 92544) | Tropical forest soil microbial communities from Panama - MetaG Plot_26 | ecosystem: Environmental > Terrestrial > Soil > Tropical forest > Bulk soil | place: Panama | collected 2016-02-17
ACCTTGTGTTGAAGGTCGCTCGGAATTAACCATTACTTTCGTGGACGGCCTTGTTTCGGCCTTGCGTCTCCTGCAGACATGGCCACGGCGCGCGCCAGCGCGTAGCGAGGGGGTAAGGGCGACCTTATGAAGCTGCCGCGCGAATTCGGTCCTGTGCATTTCGTGGGCATCGGCGGCATCGGCATGAGCGGCATCGCCGAAGTGCTGTCCAATCTCGGATACAGCGTCACGGGCTCCGACGTTGCGGATAGCGCCAACGTCAAACGCCTGCGCGACAAAGGCGTCAAGGTGGTCATCGGTCACAAGGCGGAAAACATAAACGGCGCCGATGTGATCGTCGTCTCGTCCGCAATCAAACGCGACAACCCTGAGCTCATCGCCGCGCGCGCGAAGCGCCTGCCGGTGGTCCGCCGCGCCGAGATGCTCGCGGAGCTGATGCGGTTAAAAAGCTGCGTCGCGATTGCGGGCACGCATGGCAAGACAACAACGACATCTCTTGTTGCATCGCTGCTTGACGCCGGCGGCCTCGACCCGACGGTAATCAATGGTGGGATCATCAATGCGTACGGCACCAATGCCCGCCTTGGGGGCGGAGAGTGGATGGTTGTCGAAGCCGATGAATCCGATGGGACGTTTCTGAAATTGCCAGCCGATGTCGCCATCGTCACCAATATCGATCCAGAGCACCTTGACCATTTCCAGACATTCGAAGCCGTACAGGATTCGTTTCGTGCCTTCGTCGAGAATGTCCCGTTTTACGGATTTGCGGTCATGTGCACCGATCACCCCGTGGTGCAGAGCCTGGTCGGCAAGCTGGAAGACCGGCGCATTCTCACTTATGGCGAGAATCCGCAGGCCGATGTGCGCTTGGTCGATCTCGATCATCTCAATGGACAATCGCGTTTCTCCGTTCTTTTCCATGATCGCGTCGGCAAGGTCTCGCACACGATCGACAAACTGGCATTGCCTATGCCGGGCCAACACAACGCGCTGAATGCGACGGCAGCCGTCACCGTGGCGCGTTCGCTGGGAATTGGTGACGAGTCGATCCGTGGCGCACTGGCCAACTTCGGAGGTGTCAGACGACGCTTTACCCGTGTCGGCGAATGGAACGGGGTGCAGATCATTGACGACTATGGACATCATCCTGTCGAGATAGCTGCGGTGCTGCGCGCTGCGCGCGAAAGTGCCAAGGGAAAAGTGATCGCGGTAATGCAGCCGCATCGCTACACGCGTCTGCACGATCTGTTTGATCAATTTTGCACCTGCTTCAACGATGCTGATGCGGTTATCGTTGCGCCGGTCTATCCGGCCGGCGAGAAGCCCATTCCGGGGGCCGATCGCGATGCGCTCGTGAACGGATTGCGCGCGTATGGCCACAAGCAGGCGTTTCCTCTTGAAGGACCGGAAAAGCTTCCGTCGATCATTAAGAACCTGGCAAAGCCCGACGATTATGTGGTCTGCCTGGGTGCCGGCTCCATCACACAATGGGCCTACTCGCTCCCGGCGGAATTGAAGGCGCTATGAGCTTTTCCGACATCGTCCCCGACCTGAAAGCCAGAATGCCCGAACTGCGCGGGCGACTCCTCGCAAATCAGCCACTTGGAGAATTCACCTGGTTTCGTGTGGGCGGTTCCGCGCAGGCTTTTTTTATGCCGGAAGATGAAAACGATCTGGCTTATTTTCTGCGAAATCTCCCTGCGGAAATTCCGGTCACCGTGATCGGCGCCGGATCGAACCTGATTGTGCGCGATGGAGGCGTAACAGGAGCTGTGATCCGATTGGGCCGCGGCTTCAATGAGGTCAAAGTCGAGGAGCATCGCATCACCGCCGGTACCGCAATGCTCGACGTGATGGTGGCACGCGCGGCACAACCCGCGGGCATCGCAGGGCTTGCATTTCTGAGCGGCATTCCGGGGACGATCGGCGGCGCACTGCGCATGAACGGTGGCGCCTACGGTGGCGAAACCAAAGATATCCTCATCGAGTCGCACGGTGTCGATCGTCAGGGTAACTTGCACAAGTTCTCCAATGGCGAGATGGGTTTCTCTTACCGTCACTGCGGGGTGCCGGAGGATGTGATCTTCACCACTGCGGTGCTGCAGGGGCAGGCCGGCCGGCCTGAAGAAATCGCCGCCGAAATGGCGACGATCAAGAAAAAGCGTGAAACAAGCCAGCCGCGCAACCGCACGGGCGGTTCGACTTTCAAGAATCCGCCGGGTCACAGTGCCTGGAAACTCGTTGACGATGCCGGTTGCCGCGGGCTCACGATTGGTGGAGCTCAGGTGTCAGAGCTGCACAGCAATTTTCTGATCAATCTCGGCGGGGCTACTGCGGCCGACATCGAAAATCTCGGGGAGACCGTCCGCGAAAGGGTGAAGACGCATTCGGGCGTTGAGCTGGAATGGGAGATCAAACGCGTCGGAGTGAAACGCTGAGACATGAAGCACGTAGCGGTATTGATGGGTGGATGGTCGGCTGAACGCGAGGTCTCTCTGCGCTCGGGCAAAGCGTGTGCCGATGCTCTCGAACGAACGGGCTACAAGGTCAGCCGTGTCGACGTCAATCGCGACATTGCTGCGACGTTGCGCGAGCTCAAGCCCGATGCTGCGCTCAATGTATTGCATGGGCGCCCCGGCGAAGACGGTACGCTGCAGGGGATGCTTGAAGTTCTCGGCATTCCATACTCGCATTCTGGTGTGCTTGCGTCCGCGCTCGCGATGCAGAAGGAAACTGCCAAGACCGTGCTCAGGGGCGCGGGTGTTCCTGTGCCCGGAGGCAAGGTTGTCTCCCGCAAGGAAGCGGCAAAGCAACACGCGTTGCCGCTTCCTTACGTTATCAAGCCCCTGGCGGAGGGATCGAGCGTTGGTGTTTTCCTCGTGCGTGAGGACCACAAGCATCCGCCGCAGGAATTGACTCGTCCCGATTGGACTTTTGGCGAATTGGTTCTCGTCGAACACTACATCCCGGGAAAGGAACTTACCTGCGCCGTGATGGGCGAGCAGGCGCTCGGCGTGATCGAAATCGTACCCACAGTGAAGTTTTATGACTACGAAGCCAAATATGCTCCCGGGGGCTCAAAGCATTTGCTGCCGGCGCCGATCGCGGCGGAGGTGTATCGCGAAGTGCAACAAATCGCGCTGTCGGCGCACTGCGCGCTTGGCTGCCGTGGCGTGACCCGTGCCGACTTCCGCTATGACGATAGCCTTCCGGGAACCAAGGGTCTGTTCTGCCTGGAGGTAAATACCCAACCGGGCATGACCGAGACATCACTCGTCCCGGAGATGGCACAACATGCTGGTATCTCGTTTGACGAACTGGTCCGCTGGATGGTTGAGGACGCCTCGCTCGACCGCTGAGGTTCGCGCCCCATCAAAATTGGTCCCGTAAGCGGCAATTCCTTCATATTTTACTATTCATTTACCAATAAGCCCGAAGACTAGGCACTTGGCAGCGCATCGCGCGCTTGGCTTGCCAACAGTCATGCGTGCGGGGTTCGTCGCCTACGGCGGCCTCGGGGGACGGGGGCGACAAGTGAAGCAGGTTGCGATGGAGAGTCGTGTGCGCCTCGCTGAATCGCCGGAGCTGAAGCGACGCTCCGTCGCGTGGCCGGAGTTTCACAGTTGGCGATGGCCGAGGGTCTTGCGGCGTTGGGGTCATTCGCTCGTTGAGTTGAAAGTGCCGCGCGGCGCCGGTTCGACGGCGGCTGCGATGCTGTTGCTCGCCAGCGCGAGCTATGGGGCGGGCAGAGGTGGGCATGTGCCGCAGATCATGGAAAACGCGCAGAGCCTCTGTGACGATGTTGCCAACAGGCTGGGCTTCCGCATTGCCGAGGTGGCGCTTGACGGCGGCCATGAAGTCGCGCGCGACGAAATTCTGGTTCTTGCGGGCGTTACCGACCGATCGTCATTGCTGTTCCTCGACGCCGCTCGGACTCGGGCGCGCTTGCTTTCCAACCCATGGATCGCGGAAGCAACGGTGCTCAAGCTCTACCCTGATCGTTTGCGTATCGAGATTAGGGAACGCAAACCGTTTGCGCTCTGGCAGAAGGACGGCCGCATCGCTTTGATTGCCGTCGACGGGGTCGTGTTGGAAAACAACGTCCGGGCGCGCTTTGCGGATTTGCCGCGGGTGGTCGGCAAAGGCGCGGAGCAGAGCGCTCAGGATTTTCTCGCGCTCATAGGGCGGTATCCGGCAATCGCGCGTGTGACCGAAGCCTCGATCTTTGTTGCGGAGCGCCGCTGGAACCTGCGCCTCAAGGACGGCGTGGAAATTCTTTTGCCTGAAAACGAAGCCGAGCAGGCGCTGCAAATTCTTGTCAATCTTGATCGCAACCAAAAGCTGCTGTCGAGAGACATCATCGCGATCGATCTGCGACTGCCCGATCGGATCACCGTCCGTCAGTCTGACGTCGCGTCGTTCGCGCGCGAGCGGGCTCTCAAGGAGGCCGAGAAGGCGAAGAAGTCCAAGTCGGGAAGGGGAGGCGAAGCATGACCGTGCTGCGCTTCGGCGTCACCCCGAAGATGAAACCGGTTTCGCCCAAACGCGCCGCTCTCGTCGCAGGTCTCGATATCGGCACGAGCAAGGTCGTTTGCCTCATCGCACGGCTCGAGCCGCAAGCGCCACAAGACGTCCTCCGTCGTCGCAGTCATGGTGTGCGTCTCCTGGCATTCGCTCATACCGCGGCACATGGAATGAAGGCAGGATCGGTCGTCGACCTGGTCGAAGCAGAGCAGATGGTTCGCCAGGCCATCGATCATGCTGAAAGCGCTGCCGGCGTGCAGCTCGAGTCCGTCGTGGTGTCGATGTCCGGCGGCCGCCTCGGTAGCGAGCGTTTCATTGCGACGATCGATCTCGCCGGTCGCGCCGTGACCGAAGCGGATATCGGCCGCGTGCTCGCCGCTGCCAGTCGTCACTCAGTTCGCGACGGACGCGCCGTTCTGCATTCCTTGCCTGTTGGCTATTCAGTTGATGACGCGGCTGGTATCCGCGAACCCCGCGGCATGCTCGGCCACCGTCTCGGCGTCGATATGCATATGGTTACCGCTGACGTAGCAACGGTGCGCAATCTGATGCTGACGGTCGAGGGCAGCCATCTTTCTGTGGAAGCCATGGTGTCGTCCCCGTATGTAGCCGGCCTCGCTGCCCTTGCCGATGACGAAGCCGATCTGGGGGCGGCTACCGTCGATATGGGCGCCGGAACCACGTCTTTGGCGGTTTTTTCGGGTGGCAAGTTCGTGCACGCGGATGGGTTCGCCCTCGGCGGCCTGCACGTGACCATGGATCTCGCCCGCGGTCTCAACACCGGTGTTGCCGACGCTGAGCGAATCAAAGCGATTTATGGCAGTGTTTTAGCTGGAGGATCAGACGAACGGGACATGATCACAGTACCGCCGGTCGAGGGTGACGAACGTGAGCCACCGCAATTCGTCTCGCGGGCTTCGCTCGTGCGCATCATCCGACCGCGGGTCGAGGAGATTCTGGAAATGGTGCGCGACCGTTTGGCCGCCTCGCCGTTCGCTGCAGAACCGCGCGGACGCGTCGTGTTGACCGGTGGAGCGAGCCAACTCACCGGACTCGCCGACCTCGCCGCGCGCATCTTGCGGCGTCCCGTAAGAATTGGTCGTCCGCTTGGCCTCGCCGGTTTGCCTGATGCGGCAAAAGGGCCGGCTTTTGCGGTGGCTGCAGGTCTGCTTGTGTACCCACAAGCGGCTTATCTCGAACACTTCGAACCGCGGCGAACGCGGCAATTGATAGCAGGAACGGGCGGTTACATGGCACGGGTCGGACGATGGCTGCGCGAAAGCTTCTGACCCTAAACCAACGAGACATCGAATCGGCCGGTGGCGGACTGGTCCAGTTCGGCGGCGTGCAAGTGCGTTCGCATTCAGGGCGCAACGCAGAGCCTGCTGCCCGTGCAATCATGAGGCAAACATGACCATCAATCTGACGATCCCGGACATCCGGGAAATGAAGCCGCGGATCACTGTTTTCGGCGTCGGCGGCGCCGGCGGCAATGCCGTGAACAACATGATCACGGCCGGCCTGCAGGGCGTCGACTTCGTTGTCGCCAACACGGACGCGCAAGCGCTCACGATGTCGAAAGCAGAGCGCATCATTCAGATGGGCACGCAGGTGACCGAGGGTCTCGGCGCCGGTTCGCAACCTGAGGTTGGCCGCGCCGCCGCCGAAGAAGTGATCGACGAAATCCGCGATCATCTCACCGGCGCGCATATGGTGTTTGTCACTGCGGGCATGGGTGGCGGCACCGGCACCGGCGCTGCTCCGATCATCGCGAAGATCGCCCGCGAGCTCGGCATCCTCACAGTTGGTGTTGTCACCAAACCATTCCACTTCGAAGGTCAGCGCCGTATGCGCTTTGCCGAGGCAGGCATCATCGAACTGCACAAGGTTGTGGACACGCTTCTTATCATTCCCAACCAGAATCTGTTCCGGGTTGCTAATGAAAAGACGACCTTTGCCGATGCCTTTGCCATGGCCGACCAGGTTCTCTATTCGGGCGTAGCCTGCATCACGGACCTGATGGTCAAGGAAGGGCTTATCAATCTCGACTTTGCCGACGTGCGCGCTGTGATGCGCGAAATGGGCAAGGCGATGATGGGCACGGGCGAAGCGTCTGGCGAGAAACGCGCGCTTACCGCGGCCGAAGCCGCGATCTCCAATCCGCTAATTGACGATGCTTCGATGAAGGGCGCCAAGGGCCTGCTCGTCTCGATCACTGGTGGCAAGGACCTCACGCTTTACGAGGTCGACGAAGCAGCGACGCGGATTCGCGAAGAGGTCGACCAGGACGCCAACATCATTGTCGGTGCGACCTTCGACGAAAGCCTCGAGGGAATCATCCGGGTATCCGTTGTGGCAACCGGCATCGACAGCGCGAACGCGGTGCGTCACGCTCCGGCGGAAAGCGCACTCAAGGAGCTTGCCGGCAAGATCCGCACCGACAACCGCCGGCTCGCGGATCGCATCGAGCGTGCTCCCGCGCCGGTGACGCACGCGCCACCGTCGCTTGAATCCGCTGCGCACGCAGCCGTGGCCGCGGCGATCCTGCCGCAGTCGATCGAGGACGTTTCGATCCGGCCCATGCCGGTCAAGCCGTCACTGTTCGAGCCGACCCAAAACGAGGCGCCCACCGCCGAACCTCAAATGCCAGCCGCCTACATTCCGCCGGCGCCGGAGCGCTATGCGCGCACGCCTCGCATGCCGCGTGTGGACGAACTTCCGCTGCCGGCGCAGAACGAAATCCGGGCTCAACGTGGTGAACTCACCGACGATCCTCCGGAGAAGCGCCGGATGACGTTGATGCAAAGGCTCGCTTCGGTCGGTCTTGGTCGCAAGACGGAAGCGGATGCGCCGCAGACGGTGGCCATGCCTCGGGCGCCCAGGCCCATGCCGCAATTCGAGCGTCCGCCACAGCGTCCGATCTCGCGCCAGCCGGAAGGTCGACCGGCTGAGCCGGTATCTGAATATGCCCGCCGGGCGGCCCCACAGGGCCTCGATACCCACGGCCGCTCAGCGCCTGTGCATAATTCACAGGACGAGGATCAACTCGATATCCCGGCCTTCCTACGCCGTCAGGCCAACTGAAGGCTCACCAAATATCGGCGACCCCGCTCTCAGGACGATAGCGGGGTTATCCATCAAAGCCCGTTTGTCAGTCAAGCTATTGAAAAGAATAACATTTCTACGGCTCTATTCGCCGCAGTCGGGTTGCCGATAGACTGAGCCTGCATCTGTGCGCACTCCACAACCAGTCGGATTGTGGAACGGTGTCCGGCCAGCCGTTAAATGCGGCAAAAAAGAGTAACAGTCGGTAAGAAAGCGTGAGTTGGAGAAGGGCCGGCTATTGCCTAAGTTTCAGTAGTCAAAAGGACTTTCGGTCCTTAGGGGATTGCCGCTGAAGCTGTCTGGCGGTTGGGACTAAAGGCAGAAATGTGACCCCTCGAGGTCACGGGGATGGGGCCGCTCGGTATCCTGAAATGGGCCGGCGGGAAATTTGTCGATGAAGGGCGCTAAGCAAACAACGCTCCGCCATCAAGTTGCCGTTTCCGGCATTGGTGTTCATTCCGGCAGTCCTGTCACGCTTACGCTGCATCCCGCTGACGATGACAGCGGCATTGTCTTCCAGCGCATCTCGTCTGACGGCTCCGTTGAGCGCGAAATCCGCGCCGACGTGCGGGCGGTGACCGCTACCGAATTCGCCACGGTCCTTGGTGACGCCAAGGGTCCACTCTGTTCCACAGCCGAGCACCTTCTTGCGGCGCTTCGTGGCCTGTACGTCGACAACGTGGTCGTGGAGATCGACGGTCCGGAAGTCCCAATTATGGACGGCAGCGCCGCGGCCTTCGTCGAGGCGATCGATCAGGCCGGGCTTACAGCGCGCGCCTTGCCGCGCCGCTACATCGAGGTGGTCAAGCCGATAACGGTGGCCAAGGATTGCGCCTACGGCGAACTGCGGCCCAATCTGGATGGCTTCCGGGTCGAGGCGGAGATCGAGTTCGATCATCCGTTGATCGGCCGGCAGGCCCTCTCGCTCGATGTGGAGCCCGATACTTTCCGTCGTGAGATCGCGCGAGCCCGCACTTTCGGCTTCATGCGCGACGTCACCAAATTGTGGACCGCCGGCTACGCGCTCGGCGCGTCATTCGAGAACACACTCGTTGTGAGCGAGGACCGCGTGCTCAATCCCCAAGGCCTGCGGTTTGCCGATGAATTCGTTCGCCATAAGGTACTCGACGCCATTGGGGATTTGGCGCTCGCTGGCCAGCCACTGCTTGCTACCTACAAGACTATTCGCGGTGGCCATAAGCTCAATCATGCCGTTCTTTCTGCGCTGATGGCCGATCCCAAGGCTTGGCGGGTCGTTGAGGCGGCGCCCGCGGAACCGGTACGTCGCGCGCGGGGCCATGCCGACGTCGTTACCGGATTGGTGGCTCCGGCTTATGGGCCGGAAGTATCCTGAAAACCTGAGGATTTAGGCTTTACCTTCGCCTTAATCCGGGCCGAATGTCGGCTTAGTCGCATGGCTAAACTGGTTGTTTTCGGATAAACCGACGCGGATCGTCGCGCAGCGCAAAGGTCATTTGCGAAGCCGCCTTTTCGGGGAAGCAACTTCGCGTGGATGCGTTCGTGTTCAAGACTTTCGTGGCCAGAATAATTCCCAAAGGCACGGCCCAACCGTCGGAGCGTGGCCGAAGGATGCCGATTGCCCGTGTTTGCGCGATCGCTCTTTTGGCGGGCAGCCTTGGCGCCTGCAGCAGCTTCGATATGTTCTCCAAGAAGGATGACACGGCCCCCGATGAGCCCGCCGACCGGCTCTACAACGAGGGTCTCTATCTTCTCAATGCGAAACAGGATCCCAAGCAAGCGGTCAAGAAATTCGAGGAGGTCGATCGTCAACATCCCTACTCGGAATGGGCTCGCAAATCGCTCATCATGAGTTCATACGCCTACTATCAGGCGCGCGAGTACGACGACTGCGTCAATTCGGCAAAGCGCTATATCACGCTGCATCCCGGCGGCGCCGACGCCGCTTATGCGCAATTCCTGATCGGCTCGTCGTACTTTGACGAAATTCCGGACATAACGCGTGACCAGGCGCGCACAGAAAAGGCCATCGCTGCGCTCGACGAAGTCATTCGCAAATATCCCGGCAGCGAGTATTCAATCAGCGCCAAAAAGAAAATCGAGGTTGCGCGCGACCAGCTTGCCGGCAAGGAAATGGAAATCGGCCGCTACTATCTAAACAAGAAGGACTACACGGGGGCGATTAACCGATTCAAGATTGTCGTCACCAAGTATCAGACAACGCGCCACGTTGAAGAGGCGCTGATGCGTCTAACGGAATCCTATATGGCGCTTGGCATTGTCGATGAGGCGCAAACCGCCGCCGCTGTCCTTGGGCATAATTTCCCTGACAGCTCTTGGTACAAACATGCTTACGCGCTGGTGAAGACTGGAGGCGGCGAGCCCACCGAGAACACGGGATCCTGGATCAGCAAGGCATTCAAGAAGGTCGGGCTGGGCTAGCCGTCCGCCTACGAAACTTACCCACACGATCGCGGTCGGGCTTGTCCCGACCGTCTGCGTCTTTGATTATGCAGTATCTGTAAGGCGTGGATGCCCGGCGCGAGGCCGGACACGACGACTGCCAGGACAGTAAAGGCACCATGCTCTCCCGACTCTCGATCCGCGACATCGTGTTGATCGACCGCCTCGATATCGATTTCGCCGACCGGCTCGCTGTCCTCACCGGCGAAACGGGCGCCGGCAAATCGATCCTGCTCGATGCTTTTGCTTTGGCCCTGGGTGGCCGCGGGGATCAATCGCTGGTCCGGCAGGGAGTCGAGCAAGGCCAGGTTACCGCCGTGTTCGATGTCGCGCGCGACCACCCGGCGCGCGCGCTGCTCGCCGCCGACGACATTCCTGCCGAAGATGAGTTGATCCTCCGCCGCGTACAGTTCGCCGACGGTAGAACCCGTGCGTTCGTCAACGACCAGCCGGTGAGTGTGCAGGTGTTGAAGCAGCTCGGAAGTGCGTTGGTCGAAATCCATGGCCAGCACGATGAGCGTGCCCTGGTTGATGCCGGCACTCATCGGCGTCTCCTCGATGCCTTCGGCGGCTTGGAGGAGAGGGCGGCAGATGTCGCGGCCCTGTGGGATGCACGGCGCGAGGCGCAAGGCACCGCCGACGCGCACCGTTCCGAAGTCGAATGGGCCAAACGCGAAAGCGACTGGCTGCGCCATGCGGTCGATGAACTCAACAAACTTGCGCCTCAGACCGGTGAAGAGACCACACTTGCCGACCGACGTACCGCGATGATGCAGGCGGAGAAGGTGGCTGAAGACCTTCGCAACGCGCACGGTGTCATTGCCGGCACGGACTCCAGCGTCCCCGCGCTCTCGGGCGTGATCCGCCGGCTTGAACGACGGGTGGCGCAGGCGCCGAGCCTGATCGAACCGGCTATCAAGGTTCTCGATGCCGCTCTGACGGCGCTCGAGGACACCCGCGGCCATCTTGAGGACGCCCTGCGAACGGCGAATTTCGATCCGGCCGAGCTTGAGCGCATCGAAGAACGACTTTTCGGCCTGCGCGCCGCCGGACGCAAATACAACGTTCCCGTCGATGAGCTTGCGGCGCTTGCGCAGAAGTACAACGGCGATATCGCGCTAATCGATGCCGGCGAAGAAAAGCTCAAGTCACTGGAGGCAGCCGCGACCCAGGCTGACGCCGCGTTTCGCTCGGCGGCGCAGGCACTCTCGCAGGCGCGCACTAAAGCCGCAACAGCGCTCGACAAGGCCGTGAACGGTGAACTCAAGTCACTCAAGCTCGATCGGGCGAAATTTTCAACGGAGATCGAGAGCGATGCGGGTGCCGCCGGCCCGCATGGCATCGACCGGGCCGAGTTCTGGGTGCAAACCAATCCGGGCACGCGGGCGGGCCCGCTGATGGAGGTGGCCTCAGGGGGCGAGCTGGCCCGTTTTCTGCTCGCGCTGAAAGTGGTGCTGGCCGACCGCGGTTCGGCACCCACGCTTGTCTTTGACGAAATTGACGCCGGCGTGGGTGGCGCCGTTGCCGACGCCATCGGCATGCGACTCGAAAAACTCGGACGCGGCGTGCAGGTGCTTGCCGTGACGCACGCGCCACAGGTAGCGGCGCGGGCCGATCGCCACTATCTCATAACAAAGGATATGCTGGAGAAGGGAAAACGGGTGGCAACCCGGGTGACCGAACTAGCATCAGAACGCCGGCGCGAGGAGATCGCCCGAATGCTCGCTGGCGCCGAGATCACCAACGAAGCCCGCGCCGCCGCCGAGAGGCTGATCAAGGCCGCGAGTTGATATAGTCCGTGCATGCCAAGTCGCGATGCGCTGAAAATCGATCCTGCCAAGCTCACGGAAGCACAGGCCAAGACCGAACTTAACCGGCTTGCGACCGAAATTGCCGCGCACGACAAGCGTTACTACCAGCAGGACGCACCGACCGTAACGGACGCGGAATACGACGCCTTGCGTCAGCGCAACGCTGCAATCGAGGCGCGTTTTCCTGATCTTGTCCGCGCGGATTCACCGTCGAAACGAGTTGGCGCAGCTCCGACAGGAAAATTCAAGAAACTCCGGCACGCGTTGCCAATGCTTTCGCTCGACAACGCCTTTGCCGAGCGGGACGTCGTCGACTTCGTGGCGCGCATTCGGCGGTTCCTGAAATTGAGCGATGATGAAAAGCTCGCTTTCAGCGCCGAACCGAAGATCGACGGCCTTTCGATGTCACTACGCTATGAAGGCGGCGAACTTGTCACCGCAGCAACTCGCGGTGACGGTGCGGAGGGCGAGGACGTCACCGCGAATATCCGCACGCTTGAGGATGTGCCGCAGAAGCTCAAGGGTCGCGGTGTGCCGGATATTTGCGAGGTGCGCGGCGAAGTCTACATGACCAAGCATGCGTTCCTCGCGCTCAACGAACGGCAGAAGGCGGCCGGTGACACCATCTTCGCCAATCCCCGCAATTCGGCCGCCGGCTCCTTGCGACAGAAGGATCCGAAAGTTACCGCTTCGCGGCCCCTCGGCTTCTTCGCCTATGCCTGGGGCGAGATGAGCGCGATGCCAGCCAACACCCAGTCGGGGATGATCAAATGGTTCGAAGCGTGCGGGTTCAAGACGAATCCACTCACCAGACTCTGCGGCTCGACCGAGGAGCTCATCGCCTTTCATCGCAAGATCGAGGAAGGCCGGGCCGAGCTCGACTACGACATCGACGGCGTCGTCTACAAGGTTGACCGTATCGACTGGCAGGAGCGACTTGGTTTCGTTTCGCGTACGCCGCGCTGGGGAATCGCCCACAAATTTCCTGCCGAACGCGCCATGACCATCCTCAAGGATATCGAACTTCAGGTCGGCCGAACCGGAGCGCTTACGCCCGTTGGCAAACTCGATCCCGTCGGCGTGGGTGGAGTGATCGTGCAAAATGTCACCCTGCACAATGAAGACTACATCAAGGGCATCGGCGGAGATGGCGAGCCGTTGCGAGAGGGCCGCGACATTCGCATCGGCGATACCGTTATCGTCCAGCGTGCGGGTGACGTCATTCCGCAAGTCGTGGATGTCGTCATCAACAAGCGCCCAAAGAACGCCAAGCCCTATCACTTTCCAAAGAAATGCCCGTGTTATCTCCATACGGACGTCGTGCGCGAGGAAACGGCGACCGGCGAGGAAGGTGCCCGTACGCGGTGCACCGGGGAGTTCGCCTGTCCGTATCAGAAAGTTCAGCATCTAATGCTTTTCGTTTCGCGTCGGGCCTTCGACATCGAAGGCTTGGGCGAGAAGCAGATCGAACTATTCTTTGAAAAAGATTGGGTAAAGGAACCTGCCGACATCTTCACATTGGAGAGGAAGCATAGGGGCGAATTGCTCGAAGAGGAGGGCTTCGGCGAGACATCCGTACGCAATCTATTCAATGCGATCGACGCCCGACGTTCGATCGCGCTCGACCGGTTCATCTATGCGCTTGGCATCCGTCAGGTCGGCGAAACGACCGCACTCGCGCTCGCGCGCGGCTACGGTTCCTGGAAGGCCTTCCATGATGCCGGATTGAAGGTGGCAAAAGGCGACGAGGAGACCATTGCCGAGATGGATGCGTTGGACCAGATCGGTGACACGGTAATCCATGCCGTCGCCGCCTATTTTGGCGAAAGCCACAACCGCGGGATCGTCGAGCGTTTGACGAAAGAAGTGAAAATTCTCGACGCGGAGAAGCCGAAGAAGAACACGGCCATCGCCGGCAAGACCGTGGTGTTTACGGGCGCATTGGAAAAAATGACCCGCGAGGAGGCCAAGGCCCAGGCCGAGCGCCTGGGCGCAAAGGCATCAGGCTCTGTTTCGAAGAAGACCGATTATGTAGTTGCCGGTCCTGGCGCAGGCTCGAAGCTTGTCGACGCCAAGAAGCTGGGCGTAACGGTACTGACCGAAGACGAGTGGTTGAAACTAATCTCTAAGTAATAATAGGTAATAATTCCTGTCGGACCACGCGAGCCAATTCTCTCACTTCACCCTCTCCCGCAATAGCTTCTCCCCCTCGCCAACTGCCGCCACCGGCACCCAAAGAATTGCGTGGCAATAAACGAGCCGCTGAGCTTGGCCTAGATTTCGATGACGAGAATAAAGAAGTTCTGTCTCTGATGGTGACCACGGATGCCGTTATTCGCTCACGCTACATTCAAACAGGCTATTTTCGTTGGCCTACGCTTGCGGCACCTAATCGAACAGGCAAAAGCCTTCGTCAATCTGTCGGAGAGAAACTTAAAGCGGAAGGCGTACTGGTAAGATTAGGCGCGTATAGATGAGTGATTTGCAAATGTCTTCATGCGACGTTTGACTTGAGCGGAGCAACTATATGGTCAAAGCCCAGAGCCCGTTCGCCAGTGTTGCAAGAAAGATCGGTAACCGCCGATTAGAAAAAGTTCTGGCGCAGCTTGCCGCGAACATTAGGACCGAAATTCACAACGCTAAGCATATCCCGAAGCTAAGAGACGTTCGAGACAACTTCAGGCTGCTTAAGGGCGAAGCTCAACGCTTTGAAAAAGCGCTGGGCAGGATTTCGTTGCTGGACGTTCCGGCTAGCGCGATCGAGTGCCTTCCCGATGCACGAAAGACCACCCGCGATATCTCGGCGTTATGCGACAAAGCCTTGTCTAATATCTCTGTAAAGCGTGGCGCACCGAAAAGACCAGGCAGGGTCACTTGTGCCTTGATCATAATTGAAGCGTGGGATTTTGAACGGGGCAGACTACCCGGCGCCAATAGTCCGAAAGCACAAGAAGCCTGTGCGGACTATTGGCGCGCTAATGGGGGACTACCGGTTGGCAAAGAAGGGGACCCCGGAAATTGGCGGAGCACCCTCAAAGAGGCCTTAGCGGATCGCAGTGCCTTTCGGCGTTATATTCGAGATGAAATTCGGTTTGAGGCCGAAAAGCGTTCTAGTGAGCTGATCTCGCGGAGGGTACGGAATAGGCGATAAGTTTCTTTAATTCCATGCCGTGACGGTGTTTGCCTGATCTGCAACCGATTGGCCCTCCGACAAACCGAGCCAATCAATGTCACCACTCCTTACCGAACGAGACGTATCGGCGCTAACCAAGCTTAGCGTCCGAACACTCCAACGCCTTCGTTGTGCTGGCGGTGGGCCTCGTTTCTGTAGATTGCACCCGTTATAGGCCTTGCGATATCGAGACTTGGATTTCGGCTCGGGTTGTCTCTTCAACAAGTCAAATCTTGAAAGAGACCAACCATGACTAAAACTGTGACGACGCTTGAACCTCACCCGCTATCAGAAACCTTCCGCTGATGGAAGGCGCAGACTTCAAGAAGCTCAAGCATGACATAATGGACAACGGCCTGCGTGAGCCTATCGTGCTTTACGAAGGCAAAATCCTTGATGGTCGTAATCGCTACAACGCCTGCATAGAGCGTGGCTTACCGCTAGGGACTAAGGACTACACCGGCACCGACCCGCTAGGCTTTGTTATCAGCATGAATATCCATCGGCGGCATTTAACCGCTGAAAAGAAACGCGAGATCACCGAGAAGCTTCTACGGGCAAATCCCCAACTCAGTGATCGGGCGATTGCCGCTCAAGCAAAGGGTAAGCCCCACCACTGTTGGGGAAGTAAGAAAGACAACTGTTCCAGACCGGACAGTTACGCACCGGCCTTGATGGCAAGAGCCGTAAAGTCCAACGCAGCAAGGGTTGTGAGATCAGCAAAGGCAAGAGGGTGAGACAAGTCGAAGCCTTTAAGAAGATGTGGGAAGGCTTTGAGGATTGGCAAACCTTTATGACTTAGTGGGCTATTCGACCTTATCCAAAGCGACGGTCGCAGATCGGACCCGATTTCCATTTCCATGAATGTTTCTTGGATCGGCCTCGTCGTTGCTGCTCTGCTGGCTGTCTGGGGTTTCTCGCTACTAAGGTGAGTGGAGGCCGTCACATGGCCAAGAAGCGGAAAGCAAAGAAGACTACGCCCAAGCGAACAGCGAAGAAAAGCAAGCGTAAGGAGTGGTCCGCCCCTAAGGTTAAAAAGTGGTCCGCCCCTGAAGTCGATGTATTTGACGAGACACTAGAACGTGAAGGAAAGGCCACGCTCCCTAATACTTTCCGATGCCGGTGATGGCCGACTAACCTAGTTGGGAATTTTAGGGGAGCAATCAATGGCGAAAAGACGCAAGGCGAAGAAAACCAAGAAGCGGAAAACAAAGCGTAGGAAGCGTAGGCGTATCCTGGGTATTCCTATTCCCCGGCTTTAAATAAAACTAACATCACTCTGACATGCCGTGCTGCATCTCTCTGCAGCGCAGCATTGCTAACTATTAATGTCGTTGAGACTAGGAAGAGGAGTAAAATCGGGGCCGCTCTCGATCCCCAAGAGAGAGCACGGCCCCGATCTCATACCCCGAACCCGTCCCCTGAGGTCGGGGCCACCTCTTCTTCAGTTAAAAGAAATCGGGAGCCGCTTTACTGGTGAGCGTGAATGCGGCTCCCGATCCCTCTCCCGTCCCCAACCGGTTAGGTTGGGCCTGACGAAGCCCCCATTCTAAGCGCAATTCACAGCCTCTAGGTGGTAGGTGGTTGGCGCTTACGAATTTCGTTTGATCGTTGCAGTGCCTGATCGAAGATGTAGACGGTGGTGATCCACCATCCGTAGGTGATCCGCCGAATTGTCCCCAGAGGTCTGGGCCACCATCTTGTTAAATGGGAAATCGGAGGCTACTACCAAGGTTCCACGAAGGTGCAGCCCCCGATCCCTCCCGTCCCAACCGATGAGTTCCGCCAAATCGATGGGGGCCGGACCCAACATTCTTACCGTAATTTACAGCCTCTAGGTTGGTCCGGATCACGAATTCTATTGATTGTTGCAGTGAGGTTACGTCTGTCGGCTTCCTGACTTAGTGCGATTTAGGGATGGCGGGACTTACACATGCAGCCTCTTAGTGTAGCGGCATGGAGATGAAGAGTGACGTAGGTTAAAGCCGCGAAATCGTCGAATGGCTGACGTTGTAAGACCGACCAATCTCGACCAACGCCTCTCCCTCTTCCCTTCGCCGTAGCGCCTCCGTGATTTGATGCTGAGTAAGCTTCAGCTTCCGACCAAACCGAACGCCTCTGGCCTGCGCTCGCTTCCTGCCTTCTTCTGTCCTTGCTTTGATTAACTCACGTTCGAACTCAGCCAAGCCACCCAGGACAGTCAGCATCAACCTCCCATGCGGCGTAGTCGTATCGGCCCAAGCATCGGCTAGTGATTTGAACCCAGCCGCTTTGTCTGTGACTGTAAGAGAACATTCAGCAGGTCTCTCGTCGATCTCGCTAGCCGATCCAATCGAGTAACCAGCAGCACATCGCCAGCGCCAAGGGCATCAATAGCTTTGGCTAAAGCTTTCCGATCCGTCCGAGCGCCGCTGACTTTGTCAGCAAAGACCTTCTCAGCACCAGCCGTCTTTAGCGCCGCTTGCTGAGCAAC